>Ga0074197_1000019_pt2 | contig 355261 bp, 305 predicted proteins | sample EPASupsiteSAE305_FD_64526 | JGI IMG/M metagenome (GOLD analysis project Ga0074197, IMG submission 64526) | Bioremediated contaminated groundwater microbial communities from EPA Superfund site, New Mexico - SAE3-05 reassembly with SPADES | ecosystem: Environmental > Aquatic > Deep subsurface >... | reverse complement strand
AATATAGATATTGTTTTTTCCATCCGTATTCCCTGATCCACTGGATGTTCCCATGAATATATTATTCGACCCGGAATCGTTGGTATATCCGCTGAGGGCCCCCAGAAACACATTATTATACCCCGATACATTGTATTGACCACTCTGCATTCCCAGAAAAACATTACTGGCACCGTCGAGATTGGATGCCCCACTTAGGTTTCCGAGAAAAACATTATCCCACCCCATGGTATTAGCAGCACCACTCCGCTCTCCCAAGAAAACATTGCTGTGCCCCTCGGTATTATTCAACCCGCTCTCGTTTCCTATGAAAACATTGTTATATCCCGAAGTATTTGCAAACCCTGAATAATAACCTAAAAAAGTATTCTTCTCGCCATTAATATTTGTTTTTCCACTCGATTTACCAATAAACACATTGTAACTGGCGGTATCACTGAAAAAACCTGCCGAATCGCCCATAATAACGTTGGAATTCCCTATGGTGTTGGAATACCCTGATGTATTTCCAATAAACACGTTGCTGTTGCCCAAGGTATTTGAAAAGCCCGATTTATAGCCAAGGAAAACGTTGTTGCCTGCATCCGTAGTCGAATATCCGGTCTGGTAACCCAAAAAGGAGTTATACAAACCTGCATTGATGTTCATACCGCTTTCCAACCCGATAAAATAATTGTCGGGCTCCAGGTACATGTATTTGCTCCCTGTTGTTTTGCTCGAAGATATTCCTCCTACAGCAAAGCCTCCCCGTGAACCGGTTGCTTTGGTTGGGTTTTCCTCCACATAAATCCTTACACTGTCGGGCGATACCCGCAGGTATTCGTTGGTATAGGCTGTTTTTGAAGAACTGATTCCGCCCACGGCAAAGCCTCCCCTTGCCCCTGTTGCTTTAGTGGGGTCATCTTCCACATAAATCCGGACACTATCTGGGGTAACCCTCAGGTACTCACTGGTTGTTCCTTTTGAGGAACTGATGCCACCCACGGCAAAACCACCGCGCGAACCGGCCCCTTTTACTGTACTGGTATCACTGTAAACATACACCCTGACACTGTCGGGGGTTACCCGCAGGTATTCGTTGGTTTCCCCTTTTGAAGAACTGATACCGCCTACGGCAAAACCACCCCGGCTGCCGCTCCCTTTGGCAGCATCTTCATTCACATTGATGCGCACCCCATCCTGGTAAACAGCAAACACGGTATCGCCGGCACTGTTCAACACCCCAAAAATGATTTCATCGGGGTTGGTGACAGTCTGGCTTTTTACCTCCAGAGCTCCTGTGGGAATATTGGTGCCAATGCCTACTTTCCCTTTGGTATAGAAAGCAGTGGTGCCCACAGTGTCCCAAACCTGCTTTGGAAGGGCAACCTTGTTGCCATTCGAAATAATCAGTGAATCATTGGTAATAGTTAAGGTCTGAGCATCGGTATTATCGTTAAAAGGGGACAAGTCCACCGAATTGCCACCATCAATAGTCAGCAAATTTCCCGACAAGTCAAGGTTCTGAGCATCGGTGTTGTCTTTGTAAGGAGCCAAATCTACTTTGTTCCCGTTGCTGATGGCCAGCGAATCACCTTCCAGCGAAAGCGTCTGTTCATCGGTGTTGGTGCCGGCAAAGGGTGCCAGGTTGATTTCGGTGGCACTGGCATTGTTGGTAATTTTTAAGGTGCTCCCTGTGAGTATCAAATCCTGAATCTCGTTCGTCGGGTCGGCATCGGCATCCGTTACCCCGTCCTGCAAGGGAGCCAAATCGACCGAGTTTCCCCCTTCAATGGTAAGGTTGGTACCGGTTAATGAAAGGTTCTGTGCATCGGTGTTATCTTTATAATCGGAAAGATTTACAGAATTTCCATTTGAAATGGCCAGTATATCATCGGTCAGGGTCAGGGTTTGGATTTCATTCTGAGGATCGGCATCGGCATCGTTGTTTTGGGTTACCGTTTTGGCATGAAGGGCGTAGGGAACCGAAAGCAGCGGTGAAACGCCCAAAACGGTGAAATTGTCCCCGCCATTGAGGTCGATCCCCACTTTTACAAAATACTGATGTGATGCCCAGTTCAAGCTGGCAAAGCTGCCGCTGAGCGGGGTCCCATCGCCAATATTCAGGTTCACCAGCCCAAAAGGGTTGGTGGTGGCGGTATGTTTTTCGGAATAGGATTCTGTGCCTGTTTCCGAATCGGCCAGCAGGCTGATGCAGAAGGTTATCTGTCTTTCAGGGATTACTTCACCCTGGCTGTTTCGTACCACGGCCTGGTACTTAATGCTGCCTTGTGGTTGGGCAAGGCTGCCGGTAACGACCGTCAAGGCCAATACCAACAAAACGAACGGATGTCTCATAGGGCTGTTATTTAAATTTTTGAATAAGTACGGTGTATTGGAAACCCTCCCCGGTAATCCTTAGAAAATAGGCTGAACCGGGAAGGCCGGTCATGTCAAGCAGGTTACTTTCGGTTGGGAGTATTTCTGTGGTCAATTTGTTTCCCACTAGGTCGTAAAGGGTGAAGTTCAGTTCCTGAATGGATTCCGATTCCTGAACAAATTTGACAAAAACCATTCCGCGGGTGGGGTTGGGGTAAACCTGAACCTTGAACCCGGCCGAAGATTTTTCGGGATGGATACCTACAGGCTCTAACAGGCTTTGCTGGAATCCTTGGGTAAGTACAGCCCCGTTATTTGTATAGGTTTCGGTGATGGGCTCCCCCATGCTCCATGAAAAATTGAAGGTGGCCTCCTCAAAATAGCCACCACTACTTGTAGTCAGGTTTTGGGCGGCTGCCTGCCAAACAAAAACCAATGTCAGGCAGGAGATGAAAATAAGGTTCCGTGCCATAGATGATTTGATTTAATGACTTAAGGTGTTGTGTGTAAAACCGATAACGACAGGGCACTTCCCATTGTTGTTTCATTACATGAGTTGTAGTTAAATGTACATTATTTTAATATGAAAGTCAATAGGTTGGAGGTTTTTATTTTCTGATTATCAAACTTATAGGCAAAAGATTACTTGCCTAAACGACAAAAAAAAGCCGGATGATTTGGTTCATCCGGCTTTTAAAATATTTAATTAGCAATTATTTTACAATCTCAAGTAGCTCTACTTCAAAAGTCAGCATAGAGTATGGTTTAATCTCGCCCATATCGCGGGTTCCGTAAGCAATATCATAAGGGATGTACAGTTTCCATTTCGAACCTACAGGCATTAACTGCAAAGCTTCGGTCCATCCTTTAATTACTTGTCCTACACCAAACACAGCAGGTTCGCCACGTTCCACGCTGCTGTCGAATACGGTACCGTCAATCAGCGTTCCGGTATAATGGACTTTTACTTTATCGGTAAATGCGGGGCGGGTTCCTTTTCCTTCGGTGATAATCTCATACTGTAAACCGCTAGCAGTTTCAGTGACACCTTCTACGGCTTTGTTTTTGGCTAAGAATTCTTCTCCGGCATGTTTGTTTTCACCAAATTTCGCCATCATGTCTTTTTCTTTGATTTCGCTAAAGAATTTGTTCACCATCTCCATGTTGCTTTCGCCTTCAATTTTAACGTCTCCTTTTTTGGCGCTTGTTGTCAAAGCATCTAAATAAATCTCAACGCTTACCAATGTGTCTAATCCGGCCTTTTCAAAACTTTCAATCAGGCCTTTGCCATCACCGGCACCCATTAAATAGCTAACAGAATCAATCAATGATTTTTCTGTTTCAAATTTTGGCGTATTTCCGGTGGTATCGCGACGGGCTGCCATCATGTGCATTTGGAACGAACGGAAAAAATTCTGCATTACCATTTGGTTTGAATCAGGGTTTAAACGCAATTCCTTTTTATGGGCTCCATCCATTAATGCATTTAAGTAAGCGCTCACATCAATGATGGAATCTAATCCGGCTTGGGCGAAACTTTGAACCAACCGTTCTCCATCTAAAACGCCCATGATATAGCTAACCGAGTCCACATGATTTTTTACTTCTACATTCGCTGATTTGTTTTGGCATGATAGGATACTTAAACCAAAAACCAAAGCAACAATACCGATTTTAATTTTCATCACAATTCTGTTAATAAGTTAATATTTTAATAGTTACGGATTGATTAAGGAATTTCTTTTTAGCCACCCCTGAGAACAAGAATTTAAAATGTTCCATTCCTTTTTCTTTACAAGCTGCGAAGATAGGTAATACCCTGAATAGTAAAGCATAAATTCAATTTTTTTTTGCATACCGATAAAAAAGGGCTGATTGCTCAGCCCTTCATCGACACATAAATAAACCCATAAAAAAATTGCTGTGTCTCTCTACGAAAAAAAAGTTAATTCATTGAATAGTTAATATTCAATTTGAAGGAAAGTAGTTTGTCAATTTTTATGCCAAAAAGATTCTTCAAGCTGATCATTTCTTCGGGAGTAAGCAACAAGGTAATGGTGGTGCCCGAAACCGGAACCATCAGCCGTTGATTCGAGGCATACATCGACAAATCGTTCGACATATTTTCCAATTGCTTCTCAAATAGTTCATAGGAGTCAATGGGCAGTTTAAAATACACATTGCCAAACTCCACGGTAAATTCTTTAACCTCTGGGTCGTACGATAATTGTCCGTTACTATTCGATCGGATTATCTGGTTCATCCCTGTACTTTTGTCTTATTTCAGTGTATAAACAATTAAGAACACTTGTGGTTCAATTCTTTGCAATGCAGATATTAACAAAAGCATTCCAACGGGATAAACTTGTTAAAAAATTACAACCAGCGATCTTCCAAAATTTCACCTTTTGAGCTTACGGTCAGCAGCTTAACAGGAACTTTGCGCGCCGATTGCTGAAGAGCCGTTTGCACCAATTGCATCAATCCGCCGCAGCAAGGAACTTCCATTTTCATTACCGTGATGGTATTTACTTTTGCCTGATCAATCAGGTGAACCAGCTTTTCGATATACACCTCCTTGTTGCTGTCAAGTTTTGGGCAAGCAATGGCCAGTTTTTTACCTTTCAGGTATTTGGTATGGAAATTCCCAAGGGCATATGCCACACAATCGGCCGATAACAGCAAATCGCTCTCTTGAAAAAACGAAGCATTGGGGTTGATTAAATGCATTTGTACCGGCCAATGGCTCAATTGACTGGGGACATCGGCATTACCGGATACAACTACTTTTTCGGGCACAAACGATTTGGCGGCCGAACCCGGGCATCCACAAGCCAAAGGTTCTTCATGTTTGTGAATCAGATTTTGCAGGTACGGATTGGTCCGGGGTTCCTTTTTACCATGTTGCTGAACCTCGTGCAACAACTCATCCACATCAAACGGGATGGTTTGGGCATTGGTTTTCATATAGCCAAACGCCTGGTGCACATATTCTTTTTCGTTATAATCTCTCAAGTGCTTCAAATGAGCCGCCACCGTATTTCTCCCGGCTTTAATCATCTCCTTGATCGTTAGCACCTCATCGTAAGCCTCGGCTTCGCGCTCTTCAATGGTGATGGCTCCCACCGGGCAATGCCCGATACAGGCGCCTAATCCGTCGCACATCAGTTCGCTCACCAGGGTGGCTTTTCCATCAATCATCTGTAGGGCACCTTCGTGGCAGTTTGGGATGCAAACACCACAGCCATTGCATAGGTTCCGGTCTATTTTTACAATTTCTCTTTTCATCGTTCAAAAGTTTTTTCGTTGATGCAAAATTCGGATATTAAAGTATTTTATTTTGTATCATTTGTTACAGGAATGCTTTTTTTTGATAATTTTATTTTCGGATGGAGAAAGGGTGAATGTTACTTTGCCAGAAGGCATAAAAGGTAGGTTCCAAAAATTTGAGTTAAAAAGAAAAGTTTATTTTTCATGTATCAACGATTAACCAACAGCCCGGTTTTTAAAGGTTTAACGCCTGAGGACATTGAAAAACTGATAAAGCAGGTAAATTACCGGATTAAAAATGTAGAGGCGGGGCTTTTAATTGCGCAACGTGAAGAGGAATGCACCTCGTTGACTATTATCATTCAGGGAAGTGTGCGTGGTGAGATGCTCGATTATTCGGGAAAGATACTCAAAGTGGAAGATATTTATGCCCCGCGCCCCATTGCAGCCGCGTTTTTATTTGGGCAAAACAATTTTTATCCGGTGGATGTCATCAGCAACGAGCAAACCATTTTGCTGGTCATCCCCAAGGAATCGGTGTTGAAGCTTTTCCAATTAAGCGATGTGTTTTTAAAGAATTACCTGAATGCCATCTCGAACCGGGCACAATTTTTAAGCCGGCGTATCTGGTTTTTGTCGTTCAAAACCATTAAAGGGAAACTGGCACAATATATTCTGAACATGGCAGAACCAGATAAGACACGCATTGTTTTGCCTTTGACCCAAAAAGATTTAGCTGAATTTTTTGGGGTAACCCGCCCCTCGTTGGCCCGGGCTTTGGGCGAAATGGAAAAAGATAAAATCATTGAAGTAAACCGTAAAGAAATTACCATTACTAATCGAAATTTATTGGTCAAACTATTGGAATAAAAAGTAAAAACGAATCTTATGAAAACACACCGGTTATATATTAGCTGCCTCTTGGTTTGTCTGATATTTGTAGTCCCAATGCTGAAAGGTTTTTCGCAACCCGACGAAGAAACGGATTCTTCCATCTACCAGTTTAAGTTGGTTATTGATCTACCAACATCACCCGTGAAGGACCAGTACCGCTCAGGAACCTGCTGGGTGTTTTCCGGTTTATCTTTTTTGGAATCGGAGCTGCTGCGGACCACCCAAAAAGAGTATGATTTATCGGAAATGTACCTGGTTAAAAAAGATTACCATGCCCGGGCCGTTGACTATGTGCGCTGGCAGGGAGCAAAAAACTTTGGAGGTGGGGCCGAGTCGAATAACGTGTTCGACCGCATCAGGGAGTCAGGAATTGTCCCCGAAACGGCGTTTCCCGGTTTGAATTATGGCGAAAAGAAACACGTGCATGGAGAATTGGATGCCATTCTAGCTGCTTATGTGGATGCTGTGATTAAAAACGAAAACAATAAAATCTCACCTGCCTGGATAAAAGGCTTTGATGGTGTGCTCGATGCCTATCTGGGAGCAGATCCCAACACCTTTTCGTACAATGGGGAAAACTATACCCCGTTTAGCTTCCGCGACGGGTTGAAGATAAATTCTGACGATTATATCGAAATCAGCTCTTTTACCCACCACCCATTTTATTCGCAGTTTGTGATGGAGGTTCCGGATAACTGGTCGTTGGGTGTGGTGTATAATGTGCCTTTGAACGAGTTCCTTGAGATTGCCTATGCCTCGCTCAATAAAGGTTATACTATCCTTTGGGGTAGCGATGTAAGCGAAAAAGGGTTCTCGCACCGGAATGGTGTGGCCATTGTCCCTCAGGATGAGATTGCCGAAATGGCCGACAACGAACGGTTGAAATGGGAAAAAATGTCGGAAAAGGAACGCAAGGAACATCTTTACAATTTTAAAACCATTGTGCCCGAAAAAACCATTACGCAAGAATTGAGGCAACAGGCTTTTGACAGTTACCTGACCACCGACGACCATGGCATGCACATTACCGGGTATGCTACCGATCAAAACGGCACCAAATATTTTAAGGTAAAAAACTCCTGGAACACCGACAATATCTACAAAGGATATTTCTATGCATCGGAAAGCTGGTTTCTTTACAAAACCCTAACCATTGTAGTGCATAAAGATGCGGTACCGAAAGATATTGCCAAAAAACTTAATTTGCATTAAAGGGAATTCGCACGAATGGTTTTGTGATATTTCATCATGCTACGGAAGAGATTCAAAGGCTTTTTCATTACTTTGGATTTTGAGATTTCTTTAAGAAAACGAGGAACAGAGTGTAGGCTCTTGCAGATGAGTACAATGCGAATGAATTTATTTAACGATTGCTAGATATATTCAATGCTATCTGTTTAAAAATATATAATTCATGTTATGCAATGGTAACTTTCACTACCAGTTGCATGATTTCATACTAGTAAGCAAATCTTTTATTTTTACACTGGCAATGCCTGTAGTTATATCGGACATGGCATAGGGAATAATAACCATGTTATTATGAATAAGCGAACCACAGGAGTATACTACATTGGGTACATAGCCTTCGCGTTCCTTTTCGTTTGGCACAAGAAGGGGTTCTTCGAGTCGAGCAATAACTTTCGATGGTTCTTCGAGGTCAAGCAGAATTGCACCAATAGAGTATTGCCTCATTGGTCCCACACCATGTGTAAGTACCAGCCATCCTTCACTTGTTTCGAGGGGCGAACCGCAATTGCCAATCTGAACAAATTCCCAAGGCATAAGGGGCTCCTGAATCAGTGTTGTTTCGTTCCAAAAATGCAGGTGATCGGAAAACATAATATAATTATTTTCACCGTCCAATCGGGAGAGCATTACGTATTTACCTTTTATTTTACGGGGGAATAAAGCCATACCCTTATTTTGAACAGCTTTGCCGTTTAATGTAATGATATCGAAGTTTAGAAAATCTTTGGTTACCAATAAATGGGGAAGAATACATACTCCATTGTATGCAGTATAGGTTGCATAGTAGGTCATTTCGCTGTTATCGTCGAAAAACTGAACAAACCTCGCATCTTCAATTCCTCTGCTTTCGTTTTCAGAAACGGGGAATATTACCCGTTCCGAAATTTTCGATTTCTCGTCGAACTTTATTTTGTAATTCGAATTTGCCAGCCAGTTAATATTGTTAATTGTTTGGTTATTGTGGTCGAAGGCAGTATCCATATGAAGCACATTAATGCTAACTTTCAACTCATGGTAAGTGAAAACATCGGATCGCTGTTCGAAAATTCGCCTACTCGTTTCATCCCATGAGTTCATATCTTCCAATTTAAGCCGAAATAAGTGGCTGTCGTAAAGGAGGTCGTGCAAAACCTCGGGAGTTTCAACAAATTCCGAAACTTTATCGAAAAGAAAAAAGCCATCGTTTTTGATAATTCCGCTTCGAAAAACAATTGATGAAATATGCCCCTCGCCAGTAGCACGAAGGCTCATAATAAAACGAAGTTCCCCTTTCTTAATCCCATTTTGATTGGGGTGCATTACTATTGAAGGGTTAAAAAGCGCTGCCGATTCGATGGAGTATTCCATTGTAAAATAAGCTCCAACTAGCATTTTTTTAGTATTGCTTATCGGGGTGTTTTCGGGAAGGTATTCCGACACCTTATCGAAATGCTTATTTAGTTGCTGCTCAATATTTTTGTGTCTGTCGTAAAAATTAGTTCGAACCTCTTTTAGCAAATCCTCAGCCTTACTTTCCGAAAGGCTTACCACTCTGTTGATTATTTTGCTAACACGCAGCATGTCGCCAGGAATATGGGCACGAGTTATAACTCGAGAAGTATCGCGTTCAATTCGTGTCCTCCTTCTTTTGATTAACGACTTAATTATATTTATCTTATCCATCATCCTGTTTTTTAATAGGAACTAATTCCTTTATTTAAGATTCTATTATATACACCTAAATAGCCATCAATCATTTTTTTCCTGCTAAACTTCGAGAGTGCCCACTCCCTGCAATACCTTCTATTGATCGATTTAATATTGCCAACGGCTTCCGCTGCTTCGTCGATTGTATTTACCAGAAACCCGGTTTTTCTATGAGAAATTAATTCGGGCATTGAGCCTAGGTTGAAAGCAATAACTGGAGTTCCGCACATCATTGATTCGGCCACGCTAAGGCCAAAAGGTTCGTTAAAACTTATAGGATGTAAAAGGGCATAAGCTTCGCCCAGTAATTTATCCCTTTCTTCGGGGTCCGAATTACCAACGTAAACAATATCGTCGTCGTTAATAAAAGGCTTAACCTTGCTATCGAAATATTCCTGATGCTGTATTAATCCCGAAATAATCAGTTTCCTACCCGATTGCTTTGCAATTTGAATGGATTCGAAAACGCCCTTTTCGGGGTGTATCCTGCCAAAAAAAAGTAAGTATTCTTTTGGTATTGGTCGAAATGTAAACTCACTGGTGTTAATCCCATTATAAACAGTTGCTGCATATTCGAGTTCTGGGCTACGATCGGAATTACTTATTGAAACGTAGAAATTTGTGCTATTATACTTTTTATAAACCTCAAGAATTTTTGGCGATGAAAAGCCATGAATGGTTGTAACCATTGGCGTTTTAATAAGGCCGGAATAAGTGAGCGGAAGAAAATCGAAGTGGTTGTGGATTATATCGAATTCATTGGCCTGTTCCATCAAATTACTGATATGAAGACATTCCCAAACTTTTGTGTCCATGTCGGGATTTTCGCCATAGGCATCTTCTGAAACATACTGCAGTTTACCCTTGGTAATAGATTTGCCGGTAGCAAACAGCGTAACGTCGATATTTTTTTCAATCAGCCCCTCGGCTACATTCGAGGCCACCTGCTCCCACGGGCCATACTTTGCTGGTGGTGTTCTCCAAACGATGGGCGATAGTATTGCTACTTTCATAGTTATTACTTTTAGTACAGAAGAATTCAAACAACGAAATGCATGAAATAGCTAATAGACTAAATTATTGGATTAGTGCTCTTCGCTGTCAATTTATATAGCTTTTCTTGGGTTATTCAAACAATGATCGACTAGCTGTTCAATATTTGCAGTACCCACACACATTACTGAATCGGCTCCGCCCCAGTAAATCTTAACGTTCCCATCGTCCTCAGGAACAGTTCCGCAACTGAAAACCACATTGTGAACATAACCTGTAATTTCATAGGGTTCTTCGGGCTGAAGAATCCAATCGTCGCCCACAGCAAGAATTATTGAAGGATCGTTGAGATCGTGTAATGCCACGCCAAGCCTATATACGCAGCCATCCATTGTAGGAAATACGCCATGGTAAATACTTAGCCATCCTCTGGAAGTTTTAATTGGCGGTGCGCCGGGGCCAATCTTCATTTCGTCCCAGTGATACTGGCAAGGCTTCATAATCAACCTCGATTCGCCCCAGTGTATAAGGTCGGGAGAATACGAGATCCAAATTGACCACGGCGATATTTCGGAATGAGGACGGTCGAGACGGACGTATAATCCATTAAACTTTTCGGGAAAAATTACCACATTACGGTAATCGGCTTCGGTAATCAGCGAGACCCGTTGGACCGATTTAAAATCGGTGGTTTTTGCGAGACCAATTCGTACCCCATTCTGCGAATAGGCGCTGTAGGTTATAAGGTATTCTCCATCAAGAAAAATTATCCGTGGATCTTCCAAACCGTACTCCTCGTATTCCCTAAAAATCCCATCAGTTGCAGGAACCATAAATGGTTTTTCATCTACAATAAAATTAAAACCGTCGCCACTTTCGGCCTTGCCAAGTATACTTCTTCCGTTAAGTTTATGCGACCTAAAAATCATTATATATCTGTTGTTGAACTTTATTACCCCAGCATTATGTACAGTTACAACAGGATAGGGAACATCGTCCTTGGTTAGAATAGGATTGTTCAGGTATCTTTTTATTAACATATTTGACAAATTGATGTATTATTCATCGGGTATTACTGTGAAATATCTTTTTGCTCAAATTCATCGAATGCCTGCAGAACTATTAAGTGAGATATAAGATATGCCAGTGAGCTTTCGGCACCTTGATTTCGGTTAACTCCATATCGCTCGAAGCCATCACAGCAACCCTTTGTTTCAAAATCGAACAAATTCATTCTAAGGTCGTTTTCGCCCATAAACCACATGAAGCTGGAAAATAATTTGGTAAGGTATTCCTTATCCCTTGTTAAATGAAAAGCCTGATGATACATTAAAACCATAGCAAGGGCATCTACAGGTTGTTGTGCAAAAATTGAACGTTCACCTCCTTTTTGATACCATTTTTCATTACCAATAATAGATAAATAACCATCTTTAAGTGTTATTTTTGTTAGAAAACTCATTGATTCCAGAGCGATCTCTTTTATCTTATCATCATTTAGCCTTTTTGCCGCATGCAAAAGCGCCAGTGGTAACATTCCATTATCATAGGCCAGCAATGGCTCAAACCATTTCCAGTTTGTCGAACTGTTATCTTCGTACTGCCGGATTAGTTTACCGGAAAGGTTTCTTAACCGTTCGGTCATTGATTCATCCGTTGGGTTACTTTTAAGGTAATAACTAATCCCAAGCATTGTATTGGCCATTCCCCTTATGGATTGAAGTTTTTCGAAGTTTGGTGAAGCAACGAAGAAAACCAATTTTCCGGTTTGATAATAAGCGTCGTTTGGTGCATTGTCCAGCAAGTATCCGAGGGCCCAAATAGTTCTTCCAAAAGAATCCTCTGACCCTACCTCATCGAGAAAGTTTCGGTTAAAACTTAAAAAATTTCTGAATGTTCCATTTTTGTTTTGCATATAATGAATATAGCTCAGATAAATGGGAGCTAAATTGAGTGCTAGCATATCCTTTTTCTGTCGGTATGCCATTAGCACCATAAGTAAGGCTCTTGCGTTATCATCCAGGCAATAACCCTCTTTCAGGTTAGGAATCCCGAATTTTGCATGCTGAATAATTCCTGTATCGTCAGTCAGGCGTTTAATATGATCCAGTGAAAATGGTGGAAGAATAAGTGGGTCAATTGTAGTTTCTTTAGTTACAAATACCTTTGGTTTTGTTGCTAGTATTTGTTCAACGAGAATAACATATTTACCGCCTGATTTTGGCCAAGTAATGGTTTTACCATAATTAAATGCATTTTTTCGCAGGTCATTTAATACTTTTGGATTATCGAGCAATTCTAAAAATATTTTTGAAAGTTCTTCTGAATCATTAAAGTTAAAAAGTCGGCCTATACCATTTGCCAATAATTCTGAGGCATGCCAGTAGGGAGTGGAAATAACAGCAGAACCTACACCTATGGCATATGAAAGTGTACCACTGGTAATCTGGGCTTCGTTCAGATAGGGGGTAATGTAAATATCAGAAGCGGATAAATATTTAAATAGTTCCTTTTGGTTAACAAATTCATTCAAGAAAAAAACATGATCATTTAAATTCAGGGATTTAACCAGCCGATGAAGATAATTGCGGTATTCTTCACCGGAATGCCGAAGGACATTAGGATGCGTTTTACCCAGAACCATGTATAAAACATCGGGGTGTTTTTCAATAACTTTGGGCAATGCATTTATCACTGTTTCAATCCCTTTGTTCCGGCTGAGAATTCCGAAAGTAAGCAATATCTTTTTGTTTTCGAGTTTAAATTCTTTTTTCGATTGTTCCTGACTAAACTGAATATCAGGTACACCATGTTCGATAAAGACAATTTTATCCTTATCCACTTTATATATGCTGGTAAGAAATTCTATAGCTTTATGGCTCATTACAACTACCTTATGAGCCATTTTGCAGATTTCCTGTAATACTGCCTTTTCGTTGTAAGAAGGGGTCTTTACTATCGTATGAAGGGTAACTACTAAAGGTATTTCAAGCCGGTGCAGCAAGGGAAGGATGTAGATGCCATTTTGCCCACCGTATATTCCAAATTCATGTTCAAGTATACACACATCTGCACCACTGAGATTGATAAATTTCACAGCCTCCAGATAATCGCGCTGATGCTCCTGTCGGATAGTTAATTTTACTTCTTCGGGATAATTAAAGGTTTGTTCATGATCGTTCATGGCTACTACAAAACCTTCAACAGGTTCCTTTGATTTTCCATCATTTGTTAACATGGATTTGTAAAGATTCATGGTAAAAGTACCAATACCACATTCGCGTGGAGGATATGTTCCAATATAAGCGAGTTTCATAATTGCGATTTTTTAGATTATTAGAAAAATAGCTAAATCAATATGTCAAATTATCAATCGCACTATTATGTAGTTCCTTACCGGAACATCACTTCTAAAAGTAGTTAAATTAATTGATATTTAATTATTTAAAAAACGCTAAATAAAAAAATAGGTCTTTTGAATTTACCGAAGTATGGGTTTTCGTGTTGAGTTAAAAATTAAATGTGTTATTTGCAGGCGGGTTCTGAAATTTATATTTTTTTGTAGTAGGGCAAAATTAAACCCATTTGACTCGACAATGAGTAATAAGTTTTCAATTTGCCTGTGTCTTTTTCAGGTTGTGCTTAACCTTTTATAGTATTGGGTCGTGTGGGATTATTCCGCTTCGCTCCTTGATGGCAACGCTGTTATAGGGGTGATTTTTTATCGGGTTGTACTAATTCTTATTTAGAGTGAACTCTTGAAACACGAAATACAATAGCAATTAATATTAGCGAAAGTTAGTTGCTAACGTTTACATTTTTTGTCATAGAGGCACCCATGTTTCTTCTTCTGAATGTCAGCATTTTTGTATTTATCAGTTAAATATTTCAAAAATAGGGTCTGTTATTCAACAAAAATCTGAATATGGAAGCAAGGTCCCAAAAATCTAACAAAAAACATTATTGTCCTTGGTTGAGACTTTGTTGTCGAATATAGCGTATTGTCCACCTGTCAATATGAGTGTTTCATTATCATTTGGTTACTTTTAAAATCCGTTACATCTATCATCTCCATTTTTCAAAAAATATTCCTTGGATTAAAGGCAGAATAATGCGTTGGCATTTTCTTTACGTCTGGTTATAAAATATATACAAAGTTTTCCTGACTTGTTATAAACTGAAGATATTGTCAATCGTATTCCTGCTAATCATTTTCAGTTAGATTTTTGATTTTAGGGACATATTGATTTATACTCTTTTACCTCAACTTCCTTGTTTTCAGGGAATTCTTATTTATCTACACCAAATCATCTAGCGTACCGTTTTTTGCTTGTCACTAACACAATATAACCCAAGTTACAGTCACCTGACCACCGACGACCATGGTATACACATTACTGGGTATGCTGCCGATCAAAACGGCACCAAATATTTTAAGGTAAAAAACTCCTGGAACACCGACAATATCTACAAAGGATATTTCTATGCATCGGAAAGCTGGTTTCTTTACAAAACTCTATCTATCGTGGTACATAAAGATGTGGTTCCAAAGGAGATTGCCCAGAAATTACATCTATACTAGAGCGGTTTTATGCGAAAAATTTAAATTAACTCCAGTAACTTGAAAAGTTTGTACAAATATTTATCAAGGAACTAATTTAGTTATGGTGCAAAAGCTGGGTTACGTAATTTATTTCGTTGGTAATGGCCTGAGTGGAAATGGTGGCCCCCGAAATGGAATCGATGTTTTTTCCAACTATTAGTGGGTTTTCCGAAGTATAATCGGTAAATTGCTTGAGCCATCCTGTACTGCATATCTCCTGCCCATGCGTGGCCTGGTAATTATACACCTTGACCTTTTTCACCGCTTTTTCGGCATTGTAAATCACAAAGGCATCAAAATATTCATAACTCTCCGAGGAGGCAGCAGCATCCCCGATGCTGCACACTCCTTGTCGGCAACTTACAATACGGCCTACATACACGTATCCCAACAATTGGTGATCCTTTTCTACGGTAAATACCTTCCCCTCGTGAATGAGTTGCGCAGATAGATGACAATCTTCTTTTAGCGAAGCCAAATCAATATGCCAAATACTGCTCAATTCCTTTTTAAGCGAACGGTGCTCATAATCGGGTTCCGCACCATAACCAACCTGTATCAGCAGCATCAAACCGACGAATAATCCTGTTCTCATTTTCTCTTAAAACGGGTTTACTTACTTTTTATTCAAACAGTGCACAATTTAAATACGCGTGAGTATTAAAACATAATGGCTACGCCGGCATTAAATGTTTTAACGTATTCCGAATCGGCCTTCGATTTGACCATCTGAACATCGGCTTTAAGCATGGATCCCGTGGTAATTTTCCAGCCCAACCCGGTGGTTAACACATTCACATTCAAAGCATCTTTGGCAGTTTCGGTAACGCCCACCTTCTGGTGCATGTTGTAATGTTCGAACCGGATAAAAGGAACCAATCCGCTCTCGATGGACGAAAAATTTCGGAACACATTGTAACAGGCTTCGGCATAATAACCCATTAAGGCGCTGCCTAGGTCTTTTCCGGTAAACGCATTGTAACGATCGGCATCCTTCAATCCTGTATAATAAAACTGTCCTTTTAACTGTAGGCCTTTAAAAGTGTAGCGGGCATCCAGTCCAACCATGGCCAAAGTTACCACTGAGGAATCGGCTTGAGCGCGGGCAGCTTCATCCGTTTTATCCAATCCTTTAAACAAATAGCTTTGGGTATTGCCAGCATAGCCCGAAAGGCCAAGGTTCAAGCCCTTAAAACCAAAATATTCTGCCCGGCAGGTAACATTAGGCGAACTCATATACGATTCCGCCCCTTTTTGCCTTCCGCTACGCAATCCATTGGGCCCCGAAAGCAAGGCGCCTTTGTCGGCATCGTATCCATTAAATCCGTTAATAACATACAACTGGTATTTAAAAGAGGCTGAGGGAACGGTTCCGGTTAGCCCGAAACCAATTTCGCGCCAGGTAGTGGGTGAAATTTTCTCGTCAATCACGGGACGTTCTACACCGTTGAAGGTAGTAGGTTCGTGGTATTCGTTACTAATGCCCATGGGGACCAGCAACAATCCGGCCCGGAAATTCAGGAACGGATTTACCTGATAATTCAGGAATGCCTGCTCCACATAAACCTCCGAAACGTGTTCCATCTCAAGCTCGGTAATAAATTGCGTACGCTGGTTAAATTTGTAACCAAACATGAGCACCATACGGTGTACATCGAGGGTTCCCAAACTATACTCGTCTGATTTGTAGGGTTGGTTGTAATCAATTTGCGCATACCCTCCAATGGTAAGCTTGCTGTTGTTGGCCATCATGGACCCGGCCAGGTTGCTATATGCCGAGGTATCGGTTTGTTGTGTAAAACCCGCGTAGGTGCATATAACCGCGATTAAAGAAAGAATTGATTTTTTCATTTTTGTACCTTTTATAAGTTTTGTCTTATTGTTTCGGTGCAAAAATACCCTACCTCCGTGGGGTTTGAAATCCCTAAATATGGGGATATTTTTGTGGGAAGGGAATTGGGAATTCAGATCTTTTGAAATTTGTATGGTTCGCTGTTATTTGCGGAGCTTTTCCTCGGTTTCAACAAGGTTTATTTAATCTATCCTTTCAGGTTCTTTTTAAATTGGATTATGTGAAAAAAATCTTCGGACTGCCGATAGAAACGAAAAACGATGAATGCCAGTAACATGCCCAAAAGCGCACCAACCGCAACATCGGAAGGGTAATGCACCCCTAAATACACACGGCTGTAGGAAACCAACAGCGCCCAGAATAACAGGAGAATAGTCCATCTTTTACGAAAAAGGAGCAATAAAAAAGTGGCCAATGCAAAGGTGTTGGCTGCATGTGAAGATACAAACCCATATTTCCCTTTGCAAGCCCCTTCCAGCAAATGCAAGGTGTCCCTCAGTTCCAAATTGTGGCAAGGGCGGTAACGTTGAACGGTGTCTTTTAAAAGATGTACCGAAATCTGGTCGCTGAGTGTAATCAATAAAACCACAAAAAGCAGGGGTACCCAAACCCGCGAGCGTTCTTTTTTTATCAATAAGGCAGCAAACAAAAGATACAACGGAATCCAGATGATGGTTCCGCTAATTGCCGTCATCAAGGTATCGGCCAACGGGCTGTGAAATCCATTGATGAGCAATAAAAGCCGATGATCGATATGTTCCAGCGATTCTATCAACAGGACTATTCGTTAAGCACCTTCCAAATTAAATCTTTTAATTCCGTGATGCCTTGTTGTGCTACCGACGAAATAAATAAATAAGGTATATCGGGCATTTCGTTTTTCATCTCCCATATCAGTTCCTCATCCAGCATATCCGCTTTTGAAATGGCAAGTATCCTCCGTTTGTCAAGTAATTCGGGATTGTAAAGTTTGAGTTCGTTTACCAAAATAGCATACTCTTTTTGGATGTCTTTACTGTCGGCAGGAATCATAAAAAGCAACATGGAGTTGCGTTCAATATGGCGTAGGAACCGCAGCCCCAAACCTTTCCCTTCGTGGGCCCCTTCAATAATCCCGGGGATGTCGGCCATTACAAACGAACGGTTATCACGGTACGAAACGATGCCCAGATTGGGAACCAGCGTGGTAAAGGCATAATCGGCAATTTTAGGCTTTGCCGCCGAAACAACCGAAAGGAGCGTGGATTTTCCGGCATTTGGGAAACCTACCAAGCCAACATCGGCCAGCAGTTTCAGTTCCAGTACACGCCAACCCTCAATTCCCTCTTCGCCGGGTTGCGAGAACCGGGGTGTTTGGTGGGTAGCTGTTTTAAAGTGGGCGTTTCCCATACCGCCCCGGCCTCCGGGCATCAAAATCTTTTCTTCGTCATGTTCGGTGATCTCCATTATTTCGTCACCCGTTTCGCCATCTTTTACCACAGTACCCAAAGGAACCTCAATCACTACATCCTCGCCATCGGCACCGGTACTTAAGGCCCCACTGCCAGAGACTCCATTTCCTGCGAAAATATGTTTTTGGTATTTCAGGTGTAAAAGTGTCCAAAGCTGCTCATTCCCTTTTAGGATAACATGTCCTCCACGGCCTCCGTTTCCTCCATCAGGGCCTCCTTTGGGGATAAACTTTTCGCGGCGGAAGTGTGTAGAGCCACCACCACCGCTGCCACTTCTCAAAAACACTTTTACATAATCCACAAAATTTGTCTGCGACATAGCCTCTGATTTTCAAATTGGGTACAAATATACAGTCAATTTATTAAAACCGGCTATTCAATTTTTTTGGACGGAATTTTACAATTAAATGAAAAATAGTATCTTTAGCCCCAAGGGTATGGGTTTAATTTTCTCTTTGGTTATTGATGGGTAGTTGGTCAATTCATTTTCATCCATATAAAATGGAGAATCGTAGAATTAAACCGTGATTTAGAATTAGTTGTTTTCCAAAAATTGAAGGTTATGAAAAAGATTTTACTTTTCCTGTTTATTTTCGCATTCTTACATTCTATGGCTCAAGAAGCCGATGTAGCCAAATACAAAGCGATGTTTACCTTAAATTTTATTCGGAATATTGGTTGGCCCGAGGCTTCCAAAGAGGGGGATTTTGTGATAGGAGTTCTTAAAGAACCCAATGTGGCCGCAAACTTGAAGACACAAACCGTTGGAAAAAAATTTGGGTATCAGAATATTGTTATTAAGGAATTTAAAAATGTGGAGGAGGTAACGGATTGTCAATTACTATTTTTTTCCAGAAGTGTTAGTTTTTCAAAAAATTCTGAAGCAATCATCCAAAAACTTGGAGGCAGTAATTCACTTATAATTACAGAAAGCGAGGGAGCCATTAATAGTGGTTCCATGATTAACTTTGTGGTACGCGACGACAAATTAAAATTTGAAATCAGCGCGTCAAATGCTGAAAAATTCGGATTAAAATTCAGCACTTCGTTAAGCACTCTTTCAAATGCTATCGTTAAGTAAAAATGGAAACAATGTAATAATCACGGTTATCCCGTTCAAGTTAGCTTAGTTCAAAATCAACTTTTTTTCTATTGTAAATCATTTATTTGCAAAAACAAATGTGTGTACTAATACGTTAAACATTCTGTTAACTAACATTCAATTAGCAATAAATGAGAAAAGTTATTTTTGGGGCTTTAATAGTTGTATTCAGTAGCACTGTTTCAGCACAGGATGCTGAATTAGCCAAATACAAAGCCATGTTTACCTTAAACTTCATCCGGTATATTGGTTGGCCCGATGCAGCCAAAGAGGGGGATTTTGTGATTGGGGTATTGAAGGAATCGGCTCTAACCGAACAGCTCTCGATGCAAACAGTCGGCAAAAGGTTTGGTACCCAGAATATAGTAATCAAGCAATTTAAAACTGTTGAAGAGGTTACCTATTGTCAGATTCTCTATTTCTCCAAAAACTTAAACTACTCTAAAAACGCGGTTACCGTTATCCAAAAACTGAATGGTAAAAACGCGCTAATCATTACGGAAACAGAAGGTGCTACCGAAAAAGGTTCCATGATAAATTTTGTGGTCCGTGACGACAAACTCAAATTCGAAATCAGTGCCTCAAATGCCGATAAATTTGGATTAAAATTCAGTAGCTCTTTAACTGCCCTTTCAAACGCCATTGTTAAATAAGTAAAATTATGAAAATCAAAACATCAATTGCTCAACGGCTTGTATTTGGATTTGGGATTATCATTTTTGTGATCTTAGTTAATTCGATATTATCCTATCGCACCCTTTACAATACTCAAAAACTGAATAAGGACATCAGTGAGATTAACTCACCCACCGTGGCGTCTTTACAGCATTTAAAAGGATTAATTAATGAATCGAAGAACTTGATCCGGGGATGGGTTTACATTGATAAACAACCCGACACGCCAGATAAAGTAAGGCTGAACAACCTTTTTGCCACCGATATGAAGGTGGAAAAAACAAAACTCAATGAACTGTCCAAAAAATGGGAGGATATTAAAGATAGGGATACGTTAGCTTATATCTTTACCCAAATTGAGTCGTTGGAATTGTTCACCCGGGGAATCATGGAGAAACTGGTCGATTTTGATTCGTACAACGATGCCATGATATTTTTTGAGGTAGAACCTATGGTGAATGAAGGGGGGGACATTATCGAGCTTTCAAAAAAGATTATTGCCGGAATTGAAGTAATTGAAACAAAATACCAGACTGAAAACCAAGACATGCTGGTCAAGATGAGGCAGACTGCTGCCAGCAATATCTGGATTCTTATCTTTTCCTCGGTCATCATGTTCTTATTGTCTTTTTCAATTGCCATTATCTTATATAATGCCATCATCAAACCATTAAAGAAAAGCACAGCGTTTGCCAAAGAAATTGGGAAGGGGGATTTATCGGCCACGGTGGACATTAAGCAGCATGATGAGATTGGTCAGTTGGCCCGTGCTTTGAGCGAAATGGCTGAACAAATCAGGGACGTTGTTAGCAACATTAGCGACAATGCCGATCGGTTGGTCGATTCCAGCCATCATGTAAAAGACAATTCGGTCATCATGTCGAAAGGTTCCGCGGATCAGGCTGCTTCGGCAGAGCAGATTTCAGCTTCCATTGAAGAAATGTTGGCCAACATTGAGCAAAGTTCTGACAATGCACAACAAACTGAAAAAATCTCGCTGGCAACTTCCAAAAATGTATCAGAAACCAACCAGCTTTCTTCCGAAGCGGTTGATGCGATGAGACAAATCACGGCAAAAATTGGATTTATCTCCGAAATTGCTTTTCAGACCAATATTCTGGCACTGAATGCAGCCGTTGAAGCGGCACGCGCCGGGGATCACGGCAAAGGATTTTCAGTGGTTGCTGCCGAAGTGAGGAAACTGGCCGAGCGTAGCAAACTGGCTGCCGACGATATCAATGTTTTGGTGCAAAAAGGGTTGAAAGTATCTACCGAGGCCGGGAACAAAGCTAAAACCCTGGTTCCCGATATTGACCGCAATACCCATTTGATTCAGGAGATTGCAGCATCAAGCTTAGAACAACGTAATGGTGCTGAGCAAATTAACCAGGCAACCCAACAGTTTAACAGCATTACCCAACAGAATGCCAATGCCGCTGAACAACTGGCCACAAGTGCCGATGAATTGTCTGCTTTGGCAAATCATTTAAAAGAATCGATCAGTTATTTCAGGTTATAAAAAAATTGGTGGAATAATACATAAAAAAGGGGATGGCTAGCAATGTCACCCCCTTTTTGATTTCCAACTGTTTTTGGTTGAGTTCCTATCAACAAGTTACGGTGTTCTATTATTGAAATGAGTGTTTTACAACAATCTCACATCATCATCTGGTACGGTAAAGTCACACCGCGACCAACCAGTTCATTTTACTTGCAGGTATTAGGAATGAGCTCCTATTTCATGTACTTTTCAATGGTCAAACAGACTCTTTTAAAAATATCGTCAATGTCGCCAACACCTTCGACTTTGGCATATTTCATCTGTTTTTTATAAAAATCCATGACAGGAATGGTTTGGTGGTGATACACTTGGATACGGTTTTCAATAATGGAGACATTCTGGTCGTCGGCTCGGCCAGATACCGCACCACGTGACAAAAGCCTTTTTTTCAGTTCATCTTCTTCCACATCCAGCGATAGCATCAAACTAACCGAGGTGTTGAAATCAGGCAACATTTGATCTAACCATTGGGCCTGTTGCACCGTACGCGGGAAGCCATCGAAAATAAAGCCATTGGCATCCTTGTTTTTTTCAAGAAACGACTTTACCATTTGCTGAACCATTGCATCGGGCACCAATTCCCCGTTGTCGATAATCCGTTGGATCTCCTTTCCCAACTCGGAACCGGAGCGTTTTTCAGCACGCAACAAATCACCCGTGGAAAGGTGCTTCAATTGGTACTTTTCAATGATTTTATCAGACTGTGTTCCTTTTCCCGAACCAGGGGGCCCAAAAATGACTAGGTTAAACATGGCTTTTATCTTTTAAGGTATGATGGTATAAATATCTTTCAGATTTCGTCCAAACCCATCGTAATCGAGGCCATAACCAATAATAAAATCATTGGGGATTTTAAATGCCATATAATCAATAGGTATTGTCTTTTCGTATGCATCAGGTTTATATAAAAGCGTTGCTACTTTAATTTCGGCAGGTTCATAACCCTTTAGCTGTTTAATGATGCTATCCAACGTATTACCTGTATCAATAATATCCTCGATAATCACCACGGTTTTTCCTTCAATGTTTTCATTGATGCCAATAAGCCTTTTAACATTTCCCGAGCTCGAAGTCCCTTGGTAAGAGGCCAGTTTCAGAAAGGTAATCTGGCATTCCAAATCAATGTGTTTAAATAAATCGCCGGCAAACATAAAGCACCCGTTAAGGATGCCTATAAAGATGACCTCTTTGCCTTTTAAGTCGCTATTGATTTGTTGCGCCAACCTTTGAATGGACTGCTGTATCTCCTCTGATGGAATTGAAACTTTAAACATTTTATCAAGTACCTGAACTTCCTTTGACATAACTTTAACCTATTTCAAACAAATATAAGACTATCAATCAATTAAAAAATAAACAAGAAATAGTTTTTGGAAATAAAAGCGTGTTCTAAAAATAGTTTTTAAACATACTTTGAACCTTCCAATTTTGCAAAAAACTAACTACCAATAATTTAAATGGCTGTTATGAATCGTGGTTTTTGGTAATTACGTGTGAAAACCTAAAGTTGTTATTTTTTAATTTAATTTGCTGCGAAAATAAACATTTCTACGTGTTTAAATGAGTGAATTAAAAAAAGAGTCAAAAAAATGAAACCAAAAGTAAGTATAATCATGGGCAGCATCTCCGATTTGCCCATTATGGAAAAGGCTGCCAGTATTTTAAACGATTTCTGTATCCCTTTTGAGATGAACGCCCTGTCGGCACACCGCACACCAGATCAGGTGGAAACTTTTGCCAAAGGAGCTGCAGAGCGGGGAATAAAGGTGATTATTGCCGGGGCCGGCATGGCGGCACATTTACCCGGTGTGATTGCAGCTTTAACCCCCATCCCTGTGATTGGGGTTCCCATCAATGCCTCACTTGAAGGGATGGATGCCGTGCTTTCCATTGTTCAAATGCCTCCCGGAATCCCAGTGGCAACTGTTGGAATTAATGGAGCCCAGAATGCCGGAATATTGGCAGCTCAAATGCTCGCCATTGGTGATACCGAAATTTTTAAAACTACGGTTACATACAAGGAAGAATTGAAATTTAAGATTATTAAAGCAAACCAGGACCTCCAGAACATTAAATACGATTATAAAACCAATTAGTCGGGTCAAGCCAATAAAAAAACCAAAGATGCCATTGAAGAATATCTTAATGATGTCTTTCGGTTTTTTAATCATACATTCAAAACCGCTAACCTATTGCAGAAAAGCCATGCAACAGATTCATGAGTTTATAAAAAAAGCCAAACTCCCTGAGAATGGAATTATCATAAATGCTCCAAAAGAAATTGAGGGGTTATTTCTTAGTTTAGGTTATACCAACCAATTTGGAGGAACTAAAAATACCACAGCAATCATCTTTTTAAACGATTCTACATTATTGTCCCAACTTATGGAGCTTTGCTTAAAGCACACTGTTTGCGACAGCCTCATTTGGATTTGTTATCCTAAAGGAACTTCAAAAGTTAAAACCGATTTAAACCGCGACATTTTGTGGGAACTGATTCAGCCTTTTGGGGTAAGGCCGGTTGGTATGGTGTCAGTAGATGCAACTTGGAGTGCCATGCGGATACGCCCGTCTGATATGGTAAAAAGCAAGTAAACAACTAATTTAAAATCACTGACGCCTAATCCCCGCAGTAACTATTCACGAATTGCATTCCTTTCCTATTCTATAGATGATGTTTAATAATAGAAGCCCATTACAACCGGATTCTATTTAAAATTGTAATTTTGCCCCCTCTTAGTTGATTTTACGATGTTAAAGTTGAGGTTGATAATTATTGTTTTCATTGCATTGTTTTTACAGGTTTCGGGGCAAGATACCTTACAAAACCTCATGGTTAAATTAGAAAACTATCCCTTGATGGTTAACAAAACAGTTAAAGACTTTGGGGCCATTAAACAAGACAGCCATACCCAGTTTGTTTTTGAGCTGATTAATCTGGATGAGAAACCCCTGATCATACACACAGTTTCCTCTTCATGTGGATGCACAACCCCTAAATGGACTAAGAAACCCGTTAGAAATGGGGAAGTAGCCAAAGTGAAAGTTATCTATGATTCTTCAAGGGCCGGAAGGTTCGATAAATCTGTTTTTGTTTATACTAATTTCAACGATCAGCCGATTCAGCTTAAAATTGAAGGAACTGTTGTAACTGAAATGAAGGAAAACGGTAAAGCCCAGAAAGGGGTTACTAAAATGGAAGTACACCTAAACCAAAACATAAATTAATTTAATTCGCATTGTTATGCCACAAATATCAATTAAAGGAACCCAGATGCCAGCTTCACCAATCCGTAAGTTGGTTCCATTTGCCGAAGAGGCAAAACGCAAAGGAAGGAAAGTGTATCATTTAAACATTGGGCAACCAGATATAAAAACCCCGGAAGTAGCACTGAATGCCGTGCGCAATATTACCGACAAGGTTATAGAATATAGCCATTCGGCAGGAAACGAATCGTACCGCCGAAAATTGGCTGGTTATTACCAAAACCTGGGTATTGATGTACAGTTTTCAGATATTTTAATAACCACCGGCGGTTCTGAAGCATTACTCTTTGCTTTCCAGAGCACGTTAAATGCAGGAGATGAGGTAATTATCCCCGAACCTTTTTATGCCAACTACAATGCCTTTGCCGTGATGGCGGGTGTAAAAATGGTTCCGGTAACAGCCTCCATACACGATGGTTTTGCCTTGCCACCCATCGAAAAATTTGAGGAACTGATTCACGAAAAAACTAAGGGGATAATGGTTTGTAACCCCAGCAATCCCACAGGTTATTTATACAGTGAGCAGGAGCTCCGGAAGTTGGCCGATATTGCAAAGAAGCATGATCTTTATATCTATTCCGATGAGGTTTACCGGGAATTCTGTTACGATGGAAACCGTCATTTTTCGGCCATGCTTTTGGAAGACATCCAGCAAAATGTCATCATGGTCGATTCGGTATCAAAACGCTACAGCTCTTGCGGAACCCGCATTGGAGCGTTAGTCTCAAAAAACTGTGAGGTAATTTCTACCGCTTTAAAATTCGCCCAGGCCCGGTTAAGCCCCCCAAGTTTCGGTCAAATTGCAGCAGAAGCTTCTTTAGATACCCCAAAAGAATATTTTGATGAAGTATATGACGAGTATATTGCCCGTCGCGACTATACAGTTGAAGCTTTAAACAAAATGGAAGGGGTTATTTGCCCGAAACCGAAAGGAGCCTTTTACACTATCGTAAAACTTCCGATTGACGATAGCGAAAAATTCTGTCAATGGATATTGAGCGATTTTGAATACAACAACCAGACAGTGATGATGGCTCCGGCAAGTGGCTTTTACTCTACAAAGGGCAAAGGTTATAACGAAGTCCGGATTGCCTATGTACTAAAAATTGAAGATTTAAAGAAAGCGATGGAAACCTTGGAAAAAGCTTTATTGGCTTATCCGGGAAGGACATTATAAATTCTAGATATCTAAAAAAAGTCCGGCAACATGTTCGTATTTGCCGGATTTTTTTGGTTTCAACCAGGTAAAAATTTTAATTCAATTTAATTGTAAAGATGACAATCTCCGATCGGCTTCCAATCCTCACGGGCGGCCCCCAGGAACCAAATCCCGACGAAACATAATAATGGGTGTCTCCTTTTTTCAAAAAGCCCCAATCCAGTTCATACACTTTTTGGGTGATGAAGCTAAAAGGCCAAAATTGCCCATGGTGGGTATGTCCCGACATCATCAAATCGACTCCGGTTTGTGCCACCTGATCAAATTCCACTGGTTGATGATCCAACAAAAGAATCGGCAAGCTTTTGTCTGCTCCGTTTACCAAGGAGGCAATGGGTTTCCGCTTTTCACCGGTAAACCGCATTTTGTCTTTATCCTCGCGACCCCCGAGCAACAAAACACCATCCACATTTATGAGCGTATCGCGTAGGTAGCGGATGCCAAATTGTGAAAGGTAGTCGATGCTAACCTCAGGATGACCAATATATTCATGGTTCCCTGTAACGGCATACACACCAAGCGGAGGGTTCAATTGTTTGAAATGCCTACCCATTTCCCATTTGATGACTGGAAGGGGATTGTGATCCACCAAATCGCCTCCAAACAAAACCAAGTCTGGGTTTTGCTCATTTATTTTTTTAACCATCCGTTTTACCCGACGGTTGCCAATAATAAAACCCATGTGTATGTCAGTCACCAAAGCCACTTTAATTTCTTTTTGAGCGGTTGCCTTTTTATCTATCGGCACTTCTACCGGAATGATTCTGGGAATCAGTGCATTGATGTGTCCCCCGATAACTAAAATAAGTGTTACCACCGAAACACCTATAAATAGGTTTTTTCCACTTAAAAAGGATTCTGTCCAGCTGGCGGGGATAAAACCGGTAAAGTGATTCCCCAACCGGACGACATCAATAAGAAGAATCATCATAAACAGGTACCAAAGGGTTACCAGCCAAAAAGAACCTACATAGGTAACCAGCTTACCAGCTAAAAAGGGTTGGCCCCGTTCTAAAAACTGTCCTACGATAAATGTGGCAGCAAGACCCCAAAATATCCAGGGGAAAACAGTACGGAGTGCTCCTTGTGGTAAGGCCTGCATACCTCGATTAAATACATACCAGGAACCTAACAAGAAGGTTCCAAAAAAAATGGTTAAAAAGATGATCAATGCCCAATATTTCATTCGAACGTAATTTTAAAAACTCAAATGTTGCAAACAAATTCAGGGGCTACAAAGTTTTATCGGCTAAATAGCCTTTTTTTTCGGTAAACCAAATTTCTACTTCCTGTAAGTTGTAGCACGGTTATTTTGAGGATGAAGATTTTACATTAGGTTTTCTTCACGCGGTTTAGAGAAGCCGTTCCGTTCCGAACCATCCTGTTTTTCTAAATCATTAATATTTTATTTGTGCTAATTAGGAGATTAAAAATCTGTAAACTTGATTAAAAGGGACTGTAATTCCCAAAACTTGGTCAATGGGAGGTTTGCGGGAGTATCTTTCAGGTTGTGATATTCTTTACATTCAGGACCCCGTGTAAAGATGAATACGGAGGGCACTCCCGCTTTATGAAAGAAACAATGGTCGCTGTTACACGATTCGCCACCCGCTTTAATGTCGGGAAGGTAACCACCTATTTGGTTTAGGGTATTAAGTTGCGCTACAATATTAGGGTTGGCTTCTCCATTTACTACTGAAATTCCTTCGGAACCCGAACCTACCATGTCAAGGTTAATGAGTGTTTTAATTTTTGATAATGGAAATACAGGATGTTCCACATAATAGATACTTCCAAGAAGTCCTGCCTCTTCAGCCGCAAAAAAGAGGAAAGCGATACTATATTTGGGTTTATTCCCTTTCTGGGTAAAATAGTTGGCCAAAGCAAGAAGCATCGTTGTTCCACTGGCATTATCGTTGGCACCTGTAAAAAGGTTCCCTTTTCCCATCCGTCCCAAGTGGTCGTAATGTGCCGTAAATACAATAAAGGAATCAGGTATTTGGGCGCCATGAATAAATGCTAATACATTTTGAGTTTTGTGGTTTTCAATAAAATGGTTTTCAATAGCTAAGCGAATGGTTTTTGGTTGCATCAATAGCGCAGAGTCACGGATGAACAATAAAGGGGTTGCTGCCACTTCGTGTCCGGTAGAAGCCCACCAATAAATACTTTTCTTTGGGATTGCCCAACCTGACGAACGGAAAGGGTTTCCTTCTCTCCAACTGCGTTTTAGAAAGGGGGCAACCACTATTTCCCCTGTAAAATCTATTGCCTTTAAGCTATCTAACACATGGTCACTGGTGTCGCAACTTGCAGGTAGATAAACCAATCCGTAGGTTCCTTTAATTGATGGGCAATCGGGCGAGACCACGTAATCAGCAACCGCGGATAATTCAACAGAATCAACCGCGGCATTCATATCCCCGGGAAAAGTATTCATGGGAAAGCTAAATTCTTGAAAATAGCTACTGCCAAAAGGTAAAACCCCTTTTTTTTCAAGTTCCTTGCTCAGGAATTTAGCAGCTTTAGCATCGCCGTGGTTTACATAGCCCCGGCCTGCAAATTTTTCAGAACATAATTGGTTTATCACACCCCTGATGTATAGACTATCTTGAGCCATAGAGGCGCCCGCACTTATGGCAAACACGATTAGTAAAAATTGGATATTTTTCATGAACTTGAAATTGACGCATTAAAAATAAAAAAAATCCGTATGGAAAGCTACCATACGGATTTGGGCAATTAATCAAGCGAGCTGCTTAATTTACAAGACGCGTCAATAAGGTTGAGCCACTTAATTTGCCATTGGTATCGCGGGTTTCGCTTTTAACAGAGCCCACGCTTTCCGCAACCCATTCGGTGACTTTGAAATTTATCTTGAACATCATTTTAATGGCTACATCATATTCTATTTTGTAACAATTGAAACTCCCGGCACGGGTAACAACATCTTCGCGGCCGGTAACTTTACGGTTTAAAATATCCACGGAGGTTACCATGGGAATGGGCATCCCTTCCTGAGTGAGCGATACGGTAATGCGGCCATCAGTCAGCGATTGACCTACCTGCATCGTTGCTGGATAATCCAGGTCTGTTGCCTCAATTTTGGCATCTTTATAAGACTGGACCTGCTCTTTTGGGACAAATTGTTTCATATCCATAACAAAACGGTCGCCCTTGCACAAAAATGTATATTCCGTTGGGGGCACTTCCTCCGATTTTTTCTGTTTCGATATATTTTCTACCAAAAACTGAGTTCCCTCTGCCACATTGGTAATGGCTTTAATAGTAAGGGTATTGGTCCCGGTCTCTTTCCCCTTTTTGTCGTAACTGGTGGTTTCAATAACGGCTCCTACTTTATTGGGAACATACAAAGTACATTTTTGAGTATAACCTGTATAAACCCCGGCCATAAAAAGCATCAGAAAAGAAGCGGTTTTGTTCATTGGTGCTGTATTAAAAATTGAATGTGTCAAAAATAACATGGTTCTTAGAATAATTCATATTTTTAGCCCTTCGATGCAGATTCGACCCGATTAATTGGAGATACTGTATTTTAGAGTGAGAATTCGACGATAAAAAGGATGAAAGATTTAGAAAAGGCGGTGCAATTATTCCAAGACGGTGAGCATTCCATGGTTGCCGTAAAAAAATGATAAACAATGGGTTACCAATGGGCGCGGGATTAGACCCTTGTATCAGTTGGTTACGGGTAAACCTGCATTTGCGGACGGTGCCAGCATTGCCGATAAAGTGATAGGTAAAGCGGCTGCCTTGTTGGCTGTTTATGGAGGAATAAAGGCTATTTATGCTGAATTGACCACTACCACAGCACATCAGGTTTGCGAAAGGTATGGAATTACTTTGAAATACAAAAAGAAAGTTGAGGCCATTGAAAACCGCGACAGAACCGGTTTATGCCCCATGGAACAGTTGGCCAAAGGGGAGACAGATCCTGCAAAAATGCTTGAAAAAGTGAAACAGTTTTTTGAAAACCGTTAATACTTTAAATTCGCAAATTGCGGGATGACTTCTTAGAAATTCTGTGTTTTATGTTTTCTTTGTATTCCCTGATTTAAAGAAGCCGCACCACAACTAACTGTTTCATTTTCTTTCTGTTTGATATTACAGATGTAGCTATTCGGTAATATCAGAATTAAAGGTGAAGTATTTTGTGGAGCAGGGGACTCAAACAAGAAGCATAAATGAGAGAATTTTACCTTCCGATGTGTCAGCCGGAAAGGGCGCAACCTTTAAAACAGCCTTTCACCGACAACTTTTCCCCATTCGCCGATTTTTATTCGGGGTGTCTTTAATCTATCCCTATTTTCGCACCGGATTTGTATCGCGGGATATGGGACCGGAATTTTACGTAAAAAACCGGTTTAATTGAAACTTTGGAAACTTTGAACGTGTTTATAGTTTTTTTATTTCATGATTGAGAAAAACCAAATAATAGAAAAGTCAACCGGATTGATGCGGAGCTTTGGTATCAAAAGCATCAGCATGGACGATATTTCCTCCAGTTTGGGAATCTCAAAAAGGACATTATATCAAGTGGTAACTGACAAAAACCAATTGATTGTTCAGATTCTGGAAAGTGAATATTTTAAAGCTAAAAACAACCTTACCAACATTTCAGAGCAATCAAACAACCCGGTAGAAGAATTGATCCGGATAAATCTTTTTATGGTGAAGTTTATACAAGCTATGAACCCTGTGGCTGTTTATGATTTGACAAAATATTATGCAGAACTCTACGAGCATTGGAGGTTGGAGTTCCATGACCTATTTATGGTAATGATACGGGCAAATATTAAAAACGGAAAGCTTGAAGGGCTATACCGTAACGATATTAACGAAGAGGTGATTGCCCAATTGCATGCCGAACGGATTGAAAAACTGAAAGAGGAAAATATGTTTTGGGGAGCCGAGGCTAAAAGTGCCGAAACCATTAAAGAAATGACCACCTATTACCTTCGGGGTTTGATTACAGATAAGGGTGAGCCACTATTAAACAAGTATTTACAAGAATTTTCTAACTATTTAAATGAATAACAAACCATGATTCGACTGAAACTACTATTTATTTCAATGATTTTAGTTGGGATAGGTGCCTCAGGTTCCTTTGCCCAAACTGACAGCGTTTACAGGTTGTCGCTATTGCAGGCACAAGAATTTGCCTTAACCAACAACCAATCGATCTTAAATGCCGACCTTGACGTGGAATCGGCCAAGAAAAAGGTGTGGGAAACTACTGCCATTGGGTTGCCACAGGCAAGTGCAACCATTTCTGGATCATACACTCCTAAACTTTCAGCAAGCATTGAAGATTTTTCAAGCTTAAGTTCATTAGGTTTTTGGATGTTTCATGCCGATTCTGTGTTAGGAAATATATCTGATGATCCAACACTTGGAAATATTGAGAATCCTGGAATGCCTGAACAAACAGACCCTAATGATATGAAATGGAGTTTGAATGCTACTGCCACAGTTTCGCAATTGCTTTTCAGTGGTTCTTATCTTGTGGGGTTACAATCGGCGAAGGTATATAAAGGTTTATCGGAAATGAACCGGGTAAAATCGAGGCAGGATGTGCTGGAATCAATAAAGAACAGCTATTTCAGCGTTTTGATTGCCCGCGAGAACCAATCGATTCTTGACTCCACCTATCAAAACCTGACCAAAACTTTAATCGATATTCAGGCTATCGGCAAACAAGGGTTTATTGAAGAAACCGATGTGGACCAGATGCAAATAACGGTGACAAATGTTAAAACTTCATTAGACCTGATTACCCGATTAGCGGATATTGCTGAAAAACTGTTGAAGATTCAATTGGGGCTAAATATTGATGCCCATCTTGAATTGACCGATAACATGGGTAACCTGATAAATTCAATTGCTTATGAACAGCTATTATTAGCTGACTTTGTTATTGAAAATAATATAAATTATCAAATGCTTCAATCGCAAGTAAAAGTCTCGGAATTGTTGTTAAAATTAAACAAAGCGGCCTATTTGCCTGATTTAGCTGCATTTTATCAATACCAGAAAGAATTCAATGAAAATGCTTTTTCTTTTACTCCACCACACATTATTGGAGCGAGTATGAGTATCCCGATTTTCAGCAGTGGGCAACGGAATTCGAAAGTAGTTCAGGCAAAAATCGAACTGGAAAAGGCCCAAAACACCATGGAACAAGCTTCAAACGGGTTAAAACTGGAATATTACAGCAGCCGTTCGTCGTTGATAGCCGCCCGCGACAAATTTGCTTCCGAAGCAAAAAATCTGGAACTGGCAAAAAAAATCTATAACCGGGGATTAATCAAATTCCAGAACGGAGTCATTTCAAGTACCGATCTTACCACCATTCAAAATCAGTACCTAACAGTCCAATCGAATTATTATCAGGCCATTCAGGAGTTAGTGTCATCGAAAAACAGATTGGAAAAAATATTAAGTAAAAACGAGTAATTCATTCAACAAATAAAGATATAACATGAAAACACTTTTTAAAACCCTACCTATTATTATCCTGCTGGCTTCATGCGGGGCCGATAGTGACACCATCAGAAAGAAAATTGCAAGCAAACAACAAGAGGTTGTTATGTTGCAGGAAGAGATAGCCGAATTAGAGAAGCAGATAGCCGATACCACTAAAGTAGATAAAGGTACCCTGGTTAAAGTGCAGGAAATTAAACCTGTTGAATTTAAACATTATATTGAGGTTAATGGAAAGCTGGATGGCGAAGATAACGTATCGGTTTATCCAAAACTTCAAGGGGGTTCGATTGATAAAATCCATGTTAAACTTGGGCAACGTGTTAGCAAAGGCCAGGTTATAGCTTCGGTAGATGCTGAGGCTTACCAGAAACAATACGACCAGGTTAAAACTCAATACGATTTAGCTGTAAGTGTTTACGAAAAACAAAAAGCATTATGGGATCAGAAAATTGGTTCGGAAGTAGCCTACTTACAGGCCAAAACCAATAAAGAAGCTGCCGAAAGCGGTTTAGCTGCAACCGAAAAAATGCTAAGCGATACGCGTATCACTTCACCTATTGACGGCACGGTTGAGGACCTCCCTATTAAAGTGGGGCAAACGGTTTCGGCTGGTTTTCCTATTGCTACGGTTATTAATTTCTCATCAATTAAAATTGTGGCCGATGTGGCTGAAGCTTATGGAACAAAAATCAATACCGGCGATTCTGTTATTGTTTATTTCCCCGACCTGGATCAGGAAATGATGGCAACCATTACCAATGCCAGCAAATACATTAGCCCGGTTAACCGTTCGTTTAAAGTTGAAGTACGCTTAAACAACAACAGCACTTCGATGAAAGCAAACATGATCGCGGTTTTAAAAATCAACGATTATAAAACTGAAAAAGCTGTAACTGTGCCAATTAACCTGATTCAGACCGATACAAAAGGAAATTATGTTTATGTTGCCGTTGATCAGGATGAAAAACCAATTGCTAAAAAAGCTTACCTTGAGCAGGGGGCCAGCTATAAAGGCATGGTTGAAATTACACATGGCTTAAAATCTGGCGATAATATCATTACCACCGGATACCTTTCGCTGAACGAAGGTGCTTTAATCAGCTTTTAACCTAAAAAAACAACGACGATGGAAAAAAAGTTCAAAGAATTCAAGCCCACAAGCTGGGCCATCGATAATAAAACCAGTATTTATGTGCTGATTTTAATATTAGCTGTGTTTGGGATGATCAGTTATCAGAGCATCCCTAAAGAACAGTTCCCTGAAATTGTTATCCCAACAATTATTGTGAGCACCATATACCCGGGTACATCGCCTCAGGATATGGAAAATTTGGTTACCCGGCCGTTAGAGAAAAATATAAAATCAATCAGTGGGGTGAAAAAAATATCGAGCAATTCCATTCAGGATGTGTCGAGTATTGTAATAGAGTTCCAGACCGATATTGTTGTTGAAGATGCCAAACGGAAGGTAAAGGATGCAGTGGATAAAACTAAAAGCGATTTGCCAAACGACCTGCCTGCCGACCCCAATGTGATTGATATCGACCTTTCGGAGATACCTATTATGTATATCAACCTTTCAGGGAATTTCACACTGGATCAGCTTAAAGTTTATGCCGATGAGGTTCAGGATCGTATTGAAAGCCTGAGCGAGATTACCCGTGTTGATATTGTAGGCGCACTTGACAAGGAAGTTCAGGTTAACCTGGATATGTACAAAATGAATGCCTATAACCTTACATTCAACGATGTCCAAATGGCCATACAATATGAGAACATGACCGTTTCGGGTGGTACCGTTAACCTGATGGGCATGACCCGTAATATCCGTGTTGTAGGCGAGTTTAAAGATATTGAAACGATAAAGAACCTGGTTATTGGTTCATCGGGCGGGGGATTGGTTTATTTAAAAGATGTGGCCGAAGTAAAAATGGGTTTTAAAGAACAGGAAAGTTTTGCCCGTTTAGATGGCCTGAACGTCATTACTTTGAACGTCATTAAAAAGAGCGGTCAAAACCTGTTGGATGCTTCTGATAAGATAAAGGAAATAATGGAAGATCTGCAACAGAATAAATTTCCCAAAGGCGTTGATGTTACCGTATCGGGTGACCAAAGCAAATATACCCGTACCACACTTATTGATTTGAACAACACCATTATTATTGGATTCTTACTGGTTACTATGGTGTTAATGTTCTTTATGGGGGTTACCAATGCCTTTTTTGTGGGCATGTCGGTTCCATTATCAATGGCTTTGGCTTACATAGTTATGCCTTGGATGGGTTTTACCATGAACATGTTGGTCATGTTCTCGTTCATTTTTGCTTTGGGTATTGTGGTTGACGATGCCATTGTGGTAATCGAAAACACCCACCGAATTTATATGAAAGGAGGTATGGACATTGTCACTGCGGCAAAATTTGCTGCCGGCGAAGTATTTGTCCCCATTTTAGCTGGTACCTTAACCACGCTGGCACCTTTCTTTCCATTAGCCTTCTGGCCTGGCGTTGTTGGTAGTTTCATGAAATTTATTCCAATTACCATTATCATCACCCTGTTTGCTTCGTTGGTTGTTGCTTACATTATAAACCCGGTATTTGCCGTTTCGTTTATGCACCGCGATGAAGATGAAGAACTTGCCACACCCCGTAAAACCATTATAAGGGTAAGTGGGGGAATTGTAATTTTTGCCTTGCTTATGCACCTTGCCCATAGTCCATTTTGGGGAAACCTGGCTCTGGTTGGATTGGTAGTTTATCTATCGCATAATTTATTTATGTACAAAGTATTGCACCGTTTCCAAACAACGATTATACCAAAAACTTTGGATAAATACGAACAAGCATTACGTTGGGTATTACAGAAGAAACGTCCGCAAGGCTTGCTTTGGGGAATAATAGGGTTGTTTATAGTTACAATGGTTATTACCGGAATTAAAAGCCCCAAGGTGGTATTTTTCCCCGATGGTGAACCTAGCAGTATTTTCACCTACATTAAACTGCCCGTAGGAACCGATGTAACGGTTACCGATTCGGTATGTAAGGAAGTTGAGAAACGGATAATTGGGGTTTTAGGTAATGATAATCCGGTTGTAGAATCGGTTATATCAAATGTTGCCATGAACGCTTCCGATAATGTTTTCGATTCAGGAACAAAGACCTCCCATAAAGCAAAAGTTACCGTAAACTTTGTTGAATTCGGAAAACGTAAAGGAGTTAACACCAACGAATACCTCGAAAAATTCAGACAGGTGGTGAACGATATTCCCGGTGCCGAAATCAATGTGGATAAGGAAGCCATGGGGCCTCCAACAGGAAAGCCGGTTAATATTGAAATTAGCAGCGATGATTTAGAACAGTTAATGGCTACTTCTGACGCATTTATTCATTACCTCGATTCATTGAAAATTCCGGGAGCCGATAAGTTTAAAACCGATTTTGAAAGCACAAAACCGGAGGTGATTATCGACCTCGACCGGGTAAGGGCCAACCACGAAGGTATTAGTACCGGTCAGGTTGGAGGTACAATGCGTAGTGCTGTCTATGGCGTTGAAGCATCAAAATACCGTGAAGGAGAAGAGCAATATCCTATCCAGTTGCGGTTCAAGAAAGAACAACGTGAAGACCTCGATCAGCTGATCAACCTGCATATTACCTATCGCGATATGAATACCGGTATTCTGCGCTCGATCCCATTATCGGCAGTGGCCAAAACCAAATTCCAGAATTCGGTGGGGAGCATTGCCCGTTTGGATTTAACCCGTGTAATCACTATAAATTCGAATGTGGTAACCGGCTATACCGCCAACGAAGTGGTAGCCGCGGTTCAACGGAGTATCCCTAATTTCGAAAAACCTGAAGGTGTCGATATTAAAATTACCGGTGAACAGGAAGATCAAAAAGAAACTTCCGATTTCCTTGGGAATGCAATGTTGTTGGCTCTTTGCCTAATCATGTTCATCCTGATTACCCAGTTCAATTCATTGTCGAAACCTGTCATTATTGTTTCCGAAGTATTGTTTAGTATCATCGGGGTATTGTTGGGATTTGTTTTCACCGGCATGCCAATTTCAATTATCATGACCGGTATGGGAATGGTGGCACTGGCTGGTATTGTAGTCCGTAATGGTATTTTATTGGTTGAGTTTACCGATGTTTTGATTGACAAGGGTTACAAACCCCGCGAAGCCATCATCCAGGCTGGTAAAGCTAGGATTACCCCGGTAATGCTTACAGCAACAGCTACCATTTTAGGTTTAGTACCGTTGGCTATTGGATTCAACATCGATTTTGTGGGTTTAATTTCGCATCTCGAACCTCACATCCACTTTGGTGGCGATAATGTAGCCTTTTTTGGCCCGCTTTCGTGGACTATTATTTTCGGGTTAAGCTTTGCAACCTTCTTAACCCTAATATTAATTCCGGCTATGTATTTTATTATGTATTCGGGAAAAATAACCATGAAAAGAAAAAAACAGGTATTAAAATACTCTGAAAACAAATGGAAAGATTTATTTTAATGAAGGTTGTTCAATTTAAACTTTTAACCAAAGATGTTTTGAATACAACTGTTTTGTAAGTATAGAATAGTATTTGAGCAAGGTTACAACGCCCGGAAGTTTTAATATTTCCGGGTGTTTGTGTTTAAATCATTTGGTAAAGTTTGGGCAAATTGTAATCTTTGATGCTGTTATAGCGCAAAAAACCTAACTTTCGCAAATAGCAAAATTATATTGTGCAAGTTGGATTAATAATGACTTTTTTAGATTAAATCTTAATCGGTTCTATGAAAAAAACAATTATCATCCTGCTATTGGTTTTTATTGCAGCCGTTGGAGTTCAAGATTTTCTGAATTCCAGGAAGGCAAGAAAAATAAGTGACTCCCGAAACTATACGGTGGTACTGTCTCTCGACGGATTCCGTTGGGATTATCAGTCAAAAGTGCAAACCCCTTGGTTCGATTCCATTACCAAAATGGGTGTTAAAGCCGAAGGGCTGCAACCATCGTTTCCTTCAAAAACCTTTCCCAACCATTATACCATCGCGACTGGACTTTATCCGGGCAATCATGGATTGATCTCCAACAGTTTTTATGCCCCTGATGTGGATGATTACTATGCTATTGGAGACCGATCAAAAGTCGAAAATGGGGAATTCTACCTGGGTGAACCCATCTGGGTAACTGCCGAAGCTCAAAATGTTATTTCTGCAAACTATTTTTGGGTAGGCTCCGAGGCAAAAATCAAAGGCTACCAGCCCACCTATTGGAAGAAATACGATCACAACTTTCCTTACCTGCAACGGGCCGATTCTGTAATTCACTGGCTGAATCTCCCCTACGAAAAACGCCCACATTTGGTCATGTGGTATTTGGATAAAACCGATGGCATCGGTCACGATTTTGGCCCGGATAGCCCGCAGATTCAACAAACTGTCGCCATGCTCGATAGTTTGATTGGTTATTTTATGCAGCAAATGAGCCGGTTAGCTATTAAAGATTCCATCAACTTCATTATTGTGTCGGATCATGGAATGGGTAAAATTGATACCACCCGGGTGGTTTACTTAAATGATTATTTAAAAAATCCCTGGATAGATACGGCCATTGGGAACAACCCGTTTATTTTAATGCATCCCCAAAAAAACTGCAAAGATTCTATATTAACGGCACTTGCCAATATGGCTGGGGGAAAAACCTGGGACAAAGCTGTGCTTCCTGAACGGTTTCATTACAAGCAAAGCAAGCGGGTATCTGAGGTGGTCATTGTGGCTGACAGTGCATGGAGCGTCACTTATTCGCACAAAAAGAAAAAGCATTACGATGCCGGCACGCATGGTTACGACAACCTGAACAAGGACATGTATGGCATTTTTTATGCCACTGGACCCGATTTTAAATCGGGCTATGATGCCGGGCTATTGTATAATGTGGATATTTACAATTTGTTGGCATCGTTGCTTGAAATCAAACCAGCGCCCAACGATGGGCAACCCGAACGGATCATGCACGTTTTGAAAAAAACCGATCCGTCACTTAAGTAGCTCCATTTATGGAAAAATAGATGATTATGCACATTCAAGGATGAAGCCTTTTGGTAGCTACGGGAGCCGTTCCAGATGAATTAGGTGGTGGAATGGAGCCTTGCCCGGTTATTACTTGACGAAAATATTTTTTACCTTCACATGCTTAAACCTGCATTATATGTTCCGTTCAATACTTTTAATACAGTTATTTGTTTTTTTGTTTTCAACAAGGTATCAGGCAGATGCCCAATCCGAAGATGAAAGCCGGGGTTACATCGTTACCGTAGGCGATGTGGCTCCCGATTTCCAGGCCATACTAAATGACGGAAAATCGTTTAAGTTATCAGAATACCGGGGTAAAGTAGTCATGCTCCAATTTACAGCCAGTTGGTGCGGGGTTTGCCGCAAAGAAATGCCTTTTATTGAAAGTGAAATCTGGCAACCCCTGAAAGATAAAGATTTTGTGTTGGTGGGAGTTGTTCGGGATGAACCCTTGGAAAAAGCAAATGAATTGGCCGGACAGACCAAAATATCATATCCATTGGCATTAGACCCCGGTGCAGAAATCTTTGGATTGTATGCCTTGAAAACTTCTGGAGTTACCCGGAACGTGATCATCGATCGGGAAGGAAAGATCATCTATACCACGCGCCTTTTCAACCGTGAAGAATTCGACCAGATGAAAAAAATCATATTCAATGAAATAAGTAAAAATTCCCAATAGTTGGACACACATTATTACAACGATTTGTCTATGGAGGCTGACTATCTAAAGAAACTTGAGGAAGTTATTGAAACCGGGCACGAAGTGGTCACTTTTTTGCATAATACCCGCGATAAAGTTACTGCGATGCGGATTCTCACGGAAGGGTTTCAGTTTCAAAGCCACCTCGATTACACCACCGACGTAGTTACCGCCAAGGACCCGGTCACTATTAAGTATTTTTCCATTGTGAGGCAGGCCTATGGGAATTATACCATCATCATTCAAATTTCAAAAGAGATTATTGAATATTATTCTACTGAATTGAAAGCCAGAACACACCACTTTTCGGAACTGTTAACCCTTAATGAGCCTTTTTTAGGTTCTGAGGAGGATTTGATTTATTGTCTGGCACCTAATTTTGTTAAAGGATACATTAATGCCTGCACGGCAGAGTTTGTGCCAAATCCAAACTTTAATGCTTCCTTAAAACTCCCTCAATTCGATGCCAACCTCAAACGTATTCTGCAATCGCCACAGTAGAATATTTCAGAGTATATTTAGAACATTCCCCAACATTTTTAGTAGCTTGCAACATAGACGAAAAAAACTATATGAAAACTGCTTTACTCATAATTACCCTCAGCGTATTAAATTTTGTTTCTTTTGGACAATTGACGCTGTCGGATTTGGAGCAAACTATTAAGAAATCAAAAACGGATCACATCAAGGCCTTGATACATGTTACCGGAGGTCAGCTTTTTGTGACAGGAGGAGCCACCGAATTAGCCATGGTGAAGCTTACCTATAGCAAAGACGAGTGGGACCCGACCATCTCCTTTGCCGAAGACCAAAATGTGGGTAAGCTCACGGTGATGGCCAAAATGAAGGAGGAGGATAATAATATTGAGGATAACAACATCTGCCGGATTCAACTAAACAGTGGGCTCCACTATTCTTTAGGGGTGGTATTAGGGGCCGGTTTAGCCGATGCTGACTTTAGCGGGATGAACGTCTCTAAAGCACTTTTCCGGCTAGGTGTTGGTTCGTTTAAAGTAAACCTTTCCAACACATCGGTTCCCTTGCTGAAAGTAGAAGCAGGCATTGGTGAAGCCTTGTTCGATTTGTCGGGCGGATGGAAAAATGACCTTTCTGCAACCATAAATGCGGGTATTGGCCAGATGCACCTAGTTGTTCCTGCTAATGTTGGTGTAAAAGTTACTGTGAAAGGGTTCCTGGGTTCGGTTGAAACCCCGGGGTTTAGAAAGGTTGGCAAGGAATACACCAATGCGTTGTATGGCAAAACCAAACACAACCTTGAATTTGATATTACTGGCGCTGTGGGCACCGTGGTTGTTACTGAAAAATAGTTGATACTAAATTGCACTTCATGAATATACACCAACAGCAACACCAACCTATGCACTCCTCAATGGTGAGTTTAGCACTAATTCTTGGGTGGCTGTTCGCGGGGTATCTGTTCATCGGGGAGGACATTTTAAAGGTTCCTACCCAAGAGCCGTACTGGTTTACCGAAATTAATTTTTACAACCTGTTTATCGATTGGAAGCTGTTTACCCTTATTGCCTTTATCTTTGGCATTAGGGCCTATATTTTTTCCGAAACAGGCCGCCATCCCCGCTTTTTTTACTTCCGTTCACTGATATGGGCTGTAACAGCTGTGGTACTTTCTGTAATTAATTGCATGTCGTTGGTAATCATTCCACTTTTAATATTTGGGGGCATCCTTTTTCTTTTGCGGAATGCAAACCGTTGGGCACCCTTTTTTTTCATGCTTTTACTGTTGATGGGGCTATTGGCTGTAGGTTGGATTGGGGGCATTCCTAATTTTGGGATGCAGTGCTTTACAGAATTTACTACCCAGCAATTGCTTCAAATCAGTTTCTCCGAATTATTGGGCCAGTTTGGCCATCCGGTAAATATAATTACCTGGATGTATGGTGGCTTGGTAATGATAATTGGCTATTTGGTGGGTAAAGGCAAATGGCTGATTGAATACCATTTTCGTTACCAGGAACTAAAACGTCTTTTTCTTTTGAGTGCCCTCCTTTTTGTGCTTTGGGTGATTTTGAACCATTATAAAGTGTATCAAACGCTTTACAATTGGAAAGGGGGTGAACTGTTTTATTTATTAGATGCAATTGCTGTCCAATTACTTACCCTTTTCATGTATTTGTTTATTCTAATCTATCTTGAGAATTTCCGTTGGGGATTGTTTATCATCCGGTCATTCACCAAAATTGGCAAGCTCTGGTTATTCAATCTCTTTGCCATTTTTATCACCGTTTGGTTGTTCAGCCTGTTTCATGTAACCATTTCTATCGGTTGGGCTATTTTGGCCAGTTTGATGTGTTTTATTTGTTTTGGGACCATTAGCATGCTCATCTATCCATTGTTTCCTGCCACCTTCCGTTCAAGGGTTTACTAAATTTCAGTTTTTACAGGTCCACCTTCTCTTATTTTTGCTGATGAAAACCTTCCAGCCAATATTTCCAAGGCGTTTCAGATAACTCCTAAAATCCGCAAATCATTTGGTAAACCGTTGAAAGTCACTGGGTTACTCAATTTGACACAAACACAAAGAAGGCAAACAATCGTTATTCAATTAGTCACCCCGTGACTTGCGGAAATAAGGTAACTAATAAATCTGCTCAAAGCTTTTAAAATCTTCCAGCGGGGCATAATGTTCCTGCTGGGTGCGGTTCAGCCTGTTTTGATAATATTCCTCAATGGCTTCGGCCAACCGTTTGATTCCTTCTTCGGCCTGTTCTTTCGTCGGGTACGAGAAATTTAGGCGCATGGTGTTTTCGCCCGAACCATCGCAAAAGAACACATCGCCGGGCACATAGGCTACTTTCCGGCGCATGGCGTGTTCCAGCAAATCGCGGGCACTCATATCTTCCGATAAGTGCAGGAACAGGAACAATCCTCCTTCAGGCTCTGTCCAACGGACATATTTGGGCATGTATTTTTAAGCATCGCCAGCATGTGGCTCTGTTTATCCTGATACAAGGCTTTGGTTTTTTTGATGTGTTCATCGAACAGGCCACGCTTCAGGAATTCGCTGGCAATTAGTTGCGACAAGGTGGAACTGCAAATATCTGTGGTTTGTTTAAGGAGCATCAGCTTTTCAATAATATTGGGAGCGGCAACCACCCAACCCAAACGGATACCGGGGACAAACAGTTTGGTAAATGTTCCGATGGTAATGATTTTATCGGTTCCGGCCAGTTCCAAAAAACGTGGTTGATCGGTACCCCGGTAGCGGAGTTCGCGGTAAGGAGAATCTTCCACAATCAGCACATCAAATTTGTTGGCCAATTTAAGGATGGCTTTCCGGCGCTCCAACGAGGTGGTGGTTCCTGTGGGGTTCTGAAAATCGGGGACCAAATAAATGAACTTGGGCTTTTGACCGATGTGGCAAAAGTTTTCGAGCCGGTCTTCCAAAATATCGGTACGCATCCCTTCACCATCCATCGGAATGCCAATAAGTTCGGCACCATACGAACGGAACGTATCCATGGCGGCAATATACGATGGCAGTGGGCAAATAACCTTGTCGCCCGAATCGATAAAGCATTTCGAGATTAAATCGAGGGCCTGTTGTGAGGCGCTGACCACAATCAGTTCATCGGTAGAGATTTGGGTGTTCTGTTTTTGATAAAAAGCGACCAACTCCTCGCGAAGTTCCTGCAAACCATACGTGCTGCTGTATTGCAAAGCTACATCTATACGGTTTGACAAAATATCGTGCATAATATCTTTAAACGTATCAGCTGGAAGGGCATCGGAAGGAGGGATGGCTCCGGCAAACGAAATAGTGTCGGGTTTCGATACCAAATCGACAATTTCTTGGATTACCTTGCCCACAGCCCGATTGGCCATTTTTGAGAATTGTGCAGATGCTTGTTTCATAGTCCTTTATTTTTGATCGTTATTTTGCAACTCAAATTTGCAATTTTTTAGCAAACTAAAAGACAAAAACAGTTGTTTCGCAGCAGTTTTTTAAATATCAGGAAGTTGTTGCTTTATCCTTGAAATGATTAAGTTCAGTTACTGGAGCCTCCGCCATGTCGGTGCTCCATTAAACCAAATACTGGAACAGGTTGGGCTTGTCGTTAAGGTATTCGTACCCAAACCCTTTTGTTTCAAAATTGTGAATCAGTTTTTGGAAGTTTTCCTTTTGCTGAAGTTCAATCCCAATGAGGGCGGGTCCCTTTTCCCGGTTGTGTTTTTTCGAATATTCAAACAGGGTAATATCGTCGCCGGGGCTTAAAATATCGTTTACAAACTCGCGCAAAGCCCCTGCCCGTTGAGGGAAACGTACAATAAAGTAATGTTTCAAACCCTCGTAAATCAACGAACGTTCCTTTATTTCCTCGGTGCGGGTAATGTCGTTGTTGCTTCCGCTCACAATGCAGCAAATGTTCTTTCCTTTTATCTCCTCTTTAAAAAGTTCCAAAGCTGCCATACTCATGGCTCCGGCCGGTTCTACCACCAAGGCATCTTCGTTGTATCGTTTCAAAATAGTGGTACAAATGAGCCCTTCCGGTACCAGGCAAATATCGGTCAACAGCTCCTTGCATATCTGAAAGGTCAGCTGGCCAACCTGTTGCACTGCTGCACCATCCACAAAGGTATCTATCTCATCAAGTTTTACCACTTCTCCTTTTTCAATAGACCGTTTCATCGAAGGGGCTCCCTCAGGTTCCAGCCCGATGAGTTTTGTGTTTGGGCTCAACGTTTTAAAACAGGTGCTGATGCCCGATGCCAGTCCGCCTCCGCCGATAGGAATAAATACGTAATCGAAATGGCAGTCGGCCTGTTGCAGAATCTCGATTCCAACGGTGGCTTGGCCTTCAATAATCTTCATATCGTCGAACGGATGGATAAACGCCAGCTTTTCGCGTTCGGCGGTTTCTTTGGCTGCCTGAAATGCCTGGTCATACGAATCGCCAATCAGAATAATCTCAATGGCCTCTTTTCCAAACATGGTCACCTGCCTTACTTTTTGCTTTGGAGTGGTTTCAGGCATAAAAATCCTGGCCTTGGTTTTTAGTTTAAAAGCGGAATAAGCCACCCCCTGGGCATGGTTTCCTGCGCTGGCACAAACAATTCCCCGGTCGAGCACCTCGCGCGGCAACGAAGAAATTTTGTGATAGGCTCCCCGGATTTTATACGAACGCACCTGCTGCAAATCTTCCCGTTTCAGGTAAATAGTTGCGCCATACTGTGCCGAGAGCGAAAGACTTTTCATCAACGGAGTGGGTTCCAGGATAGAACCTAAGTTGACCCTGGCTTTGGTGATATCTTCAAGGCTCGGGAACCAGGTAGTTGCAAGGGTTTTGGTGGTTGTCATGTTTCTGGAATTAAAAAAGTTAAATAAAAATCCGCCAAGATTCTTTGGAACAAAGTAGAAATAAACCTTGTAACGCAGAACCTTGGCGGATTTCGGGGTTTTTATTAATTGTTTTCAGGGCGAAGCTTACGGACGGTTTGCCCGGCTTGCCACATTTCCGATTCGCGTAGTTCTTTCAGTTCAGCCTCCAGTTTAACCCTGTAATCGGCTTTACTGTTCGAGTCGATTGAGCGTTGGGCTTCGTTGCCTGCTGCTACCTCTTTGTATAAATCTTCAAAAACAGGTTTGCTGGCATCGCGGAATTTTTTCCACCAGTCGAGGGCACCACGTTGCGCGGTGGTGGAGCAATTGGCATACATCCAATCCATCCCGTTTTCGGCTACCAAAGGCATCAGGCTTTGAGTCAATTCTTCCACGGTTTCGTTGAAAGCCTCCGAAGGCGTATGGCCATTGGCACGCAACACTTCATATTGAGCGGCAAAAATTCCCTGGATGGCACCCATCAAGGTGCCCCGTTCGCCCGTTAAGTCGCTGTAAACCTCACGTTTGAATGTTGTTTCGAACAAATAACCCGAACCAACACCAATCCCTAAAGCTACAACCCGGTCTTTTGCTTTTCCGGTAGCATCCTGGAAGATAGCAAAACTGGAATTCAACCCGCGGCCTTGCAAAAACATCCGCCGCAAGCTGGTTCCACTGCCTTTTGGGGCCACCAAAATCACATCCACATCTTTTGGAGGGATAATTCCGGTGCGCTCATGATAGGTTACTGCAAAACCATGCGAAAAATACAGGGCTTTGCCGGCAGTCAGGTTTTTTTTGATGGTTGGCCAGGCCGATATCTGTCCGGCATCGGATAACAAAAACTGGATGATGGTGGCTTTTTGGCAAGCTTCTTCAATATCAAAAAGGGTTTTGCCTTCTACCCAACCGTCGGATTTAGCTTTTTCCCACGATGCACCTCCTTTACGTTGGCCTACAATCACGTTAAACCCATTGTCTCTGAGGTTGAGCGACTGTCCGGGGCCTTGCACCCCATAGCCGATTACTGCAATGGTTTCATCTTTTAATACCTGTAAGGCTTTTGCCAAAGGGAACTCTTCACGTGTTACTACATTTTCGGTTACACCGCCAAAATTTAATTGCGCCATGTTTCTTACTTTTTTAATTATTGTTTAATTCTTTATATTCATTACTTAATTGTTCATTGTTTTAAACCGCCGGACGGTGCTGCTTTTCAAGCTTCTCTAAATAGCTACTAAGCAGCTCCTGTTTTAAGCGGGTAATTGCCACCCGTCCTGACCTCACAAATTGAAGTACCCCATAAGGCTTCAGTTTTTCAAAAAGTTCCTGGGTCTCGGCTTTGTGTCCGGTCTTTTCAATTACGGTATATTCTTTAGTCATTTCCAGGATGCGCGCGTTGTAGGTACGGATGATGTGCTCAATCTCATTGGTTTCGAGCAACGCGTTGGTTTCGATTTTGTACATGGCAATTTCCTGGTGCAAGATTTCGTCCTGGGTCAGATAAAATGCACGGATGACATCGATCTGTTTTTCAAGCTGCTTCACAAGGTTCTCTACCGTGTGATGGTTGCAGATGATCACGATGGTGAATTTGAAAACTCCTTTAATGGCTGATTCGGACACGGTGAGGCTTTCAATATTCAATTTTCGCTTGGTAAAATTGATGGTGATGCGGTTCAACAAACCGATGCTGTTTTCGGAGAATATGGTTAAGGTATATTCCTGATAATTTGTAAATTCCTGATTGCTCATCTTTTTGTGTTTTTTAAAGTTACTTTGAAGGTTTTTCGTCGCCAAAAAGGACTTCATTCACGGCTGCACCTTGAGGGATCATCGGGAAAACATTCCCTTTGTTTACCACTTTTATTTCGAGCAGATAAGCTCCCGGAGTCTGTATCATCCGTTGGATGGCTGCCTTAAGGTCGTTCCGGCCTTTGACCATTTCGCCTGGGATGCCATAAGCCGAAGCAAGCACCGGAAAATCGGGGCTACTAATGGGTGTGGATGAGTAACGTTCATCAAAGAAGAGTTCCTGCCATTGACGGACCATCCCCAAAAAATTGTTGTTTAAGATGATCATTTTAATGGGTAACCGGTTGTAGGCAATGGTTCCTAACTCTTGCATCGTCATCTGAAAACCGCCATCACCCGATACTGAAATAATTGTTTTTTCAGGAGCCCCAAATTGAGCACCCATGGCGGCAGGTAACCCAAAACCCATGGTTCCCAATCCTCCGGAGGTAATCCAGCTGCGGGTGTTTTTAAAGTTAAAGTAACGTGAGGCCATCATCTGGTGTTGGCCCACATCAGTTACCAAAACCGCTTCCCCATTTACAGCTTCATTGATCACGCGAAATACTTCTCCCATGGAGATTTTATTCCCTTCAGGATACAATTCTTTTTTGATGACCCTTTTTTCTTCGTCTTCGCGGATAATTTTAAATTCATCGATCCATTCCTTGTGTGAATTTTTTATCAATTTGGCGGTAACAGCTGGCAGGGTCTCTTTCACATTGCCATTTACATAGGCATCAACTTTGACAATTTTATTGATTTCGGCTTTATCCAATTCAAAATGAATGATTTTGGCCTGTTTGGCATATTTAGATACTTTACCAGTCACCCGGTCGTCAAAACGCATCCCGATGCCAATCAACAAATCACAATCATTGGTTTTAATGTTTGGGGCAGCATGTCCGTGCATCCCAAGCATTCCCATGTGCTGTGGGTGATCGTTGGGTATGGCCGACAACCCCAGCAGGGTAAAAGCAGCCGGAATACCGGTTTTTTCAAGAAAAGCAAGAACCTCCTTTTCGGCTCCGGCTAAAATAACCCCCTGACCAATTAAAGCCAACGGTTTTTTTGCCTCGTTAATCAATTCTGCTGCACGGTTCAGTTGTTCTTCTTTCATCAGGGGTACAGGGATGTAACTGCGGATGTAATTACAAGGTTTATACACAAAATCCATTTCCTGCAACATGGCATCCTTGGTAATATCTATCAAAACGGGGCCAGGACGCCCTGACTTGGCAATATAAAAAGCTTTGGCAATAGCCTCCGGAATTTCTTCGGCACGGGTCACCTGATAATTCCACTTGGTTATAGGCATTGAAATTCCAACCACATCGGTTTCCTGAAAAGCATCGCTACCAATCAGGTGCGATCCTACTTGTCCGGTGATACAAACAATTGGGGTTGAATCCATGTAGGCATCGGCAATACCGGTAATCAGGTTGGTAGCTCCGGGGCCCGATGTGGCAAAGCAGACACCGGTCCGGCCTGAAACCCGGGCAAATCCTTGAGCAGCGTGAACAGCACCTTGTTCGTGGCGGGTTAAAATATGCTTCAAGCTATCTTTAAAATCCATCAACTTGTCATACACAGGCATAATAGCACCACCCGGATACCCAAAGATAGTGGTCACTTGTTCGGCAATCAGCGAAAGCAATAATGCCTCAGAGCCTGAAACCCGAGTGGTTTTTTGGTTTAATTCCTTCAGTTTTTCCATTGCTAGTGTTTCCATAAGGATCAATTTTTAATACTTGTTAAAAAATCCAAGTCTTTTATATAACTAATTCGTTTAGCTAATTTTCAAGCGGGTATTCAAGTTGTCTGATGGCGCCCTTGTCGGCACTACTCACAAGTAAAGCATACGCTTTTAGGGCTTTTGAGACGGTTCGTTCCCGCGTGGGCTTGTAGGCATGTTTGCCTTTGGCCTTTTCGGTCTGTCTGCGTTGTTCCAGTTCTTTTTCTGTTACCAATAATTCAATTTTTCGTTCGGGGATGCTTATTTCAATGGCATCTCCATCGCGAACCAGGCCTATGGTTCCACCAGCCGCCGCTTCGGGCGATGCATGTCCTATCGACAGACCAGAAGTGCCACCGGAGAAACGCCCATCGGTGATTAAAGCGCAGGCCTTTCCCAATCCTTTCGATTTTAAATAGGATGTTGGATAAAGCATTTCCTGCATCCCGGGACCGCCTTTAGGTCCTTCGTAGCGAATTACACCTACGTCGCCTGCCACAATTTGATTCGACAAGATTCCTTTGACCGCAGCCTCTTGCGAATCGAATACTTTGGCGGTTCCTTTAAATCGGTAAAGCGACTCGTCCACTCCGGCAGTTTTTACAATGCAGCCGTCTTTGGCAAGGTTTCCGTACAATACAGCCAACCCTCCTTCCGCCGTATAGGCATATTCCACGCTCCGGATGCACCCATCCTTTCGGTCGGTATCCAGGGCTTTAAACCTTACCGACTGCGAACCCAAAGTCAGGTTCCGCCCGCTGTGTGCCGGAGCCGATGAGAACAGTTCCACAGCCTCTGGTTGAGGTTTTTCTAAGGTAATATCGTAAAAATGCAATGCCCCGGCTAACGTGAAACCATCTACCCGTTTGGTTTGCAGATACAGCTTTCCGGATTTTGATAGTTCATTCATGATGCCCAATACACCTCCGGCTCGGTTCACATCCTCCATATAATAACTGGAATTGGGTGATACCTTGCACAGGCAGGGTACTTGCCGCGAGAGACGATCCATCTCCTTCATGTCGAAATCCACTTCGGCCTCATGAGCAATGGCCAACAGGTGAAGCACCGTGTTTGTGGATCCACCCATGGCAATATCCAGGCTCATGGCATTCGAAAAGGCTTCGCGGGTGGCAATATTGCGTGGCAACACGGAATCGTCGCCATCCTGATAATATGTTTTGGTAATTTTTACTATTTGTTTGGCTGCTTTCTGGAATAGTTCCACGCGTTGAGTATGCGTAGCTACAATGGTTCCATTACCTGGCAAAGCCAATCCCAGGGCCTCGTTCAGGCAATTCATCGAGTTTGCTGTAAACATCCCTGAACAGGAACCGCACGTGGGGCAGGCATTTTTCTCAATTCCGTCGAGGTCTTGCGCGGTTGTTTGTTCATCGGCTCCTTTTACAATGGCATCCACCAGGTCATATTTTTTTTGATTATAGATACCGGCTTCCATGGGGCCTCCCGAAACAAATACCGTAGGGATATTCAGGCGCATGGCTGCCATAAGCATACCGGGGGTAATTTTGTCGCAATTGCTGATGCAGATCATCGCGTCGGCTTTATGGGCATTTACCATGTACTCCACGCTGTCGGCAATAATTTCGCGCGAGGGGAGCGAATATAACATTCCGTCGTGCCCCATGGCAATTCCATCATCGATGGCGATGGTGTTGAACTCAGCGGCAAAGCAGCCATCGGCTTCAATCCATTGTTTTACTTGTTGCCCAATATCTTTTAAATGGGCATGACCGGGAACAAATTGAGTGAACGAATTTACCACCGCTATCACCGGGGCTTTAAATTGTTCCTCTTTCATGCCATTGGCTCTCCAAAGGGCACGGGCACCAGCCATGGTGGGTCCGGTTTTGGTAATGCTACTCCGCAGTTTGTTTGTTTTTACTGTTGTCATATTGATACAAAAAGAGCCCCTCCGTTTCGGGAAGGGCTCAACGTTTTTAAAATTCTATTTTATACGCTTATAGCCCTTCCGCTCCTCTGACCACGACGACGAGAATAATTGAAATGACTATAATGACGATATTATTCATATTGAAATTATTTCGTGCAAATATATTAATAAAAATCAAAACACAAACTTTTTAAGTTATAAAATGTAAAAAAACGTACTAATTAAATGTTAAATCGTAACTTAAGAACTCTTGAAATAAAAAAACCCCTCCGTTTCTGGAAGGGTTTTTCAAGTATCGTTATGTTTGTGTTATAGCCCTTCGGTGCAGTTGTTCACCACAGTGATAATGCAAATGACTATAACTACAGATTGACTCATTTTTTATGTTTTTGTACAACAAACATAGTAAAAAATTAATAGCAAACGACAATATGAAGCAAAAATGTGATAGAATTTATTTAAAATTTGTTTCATATTTGACTCAATTCGGCACAAAAAAGTTATTGATTATACCAATTGACAATATATGAATGAATTAGAAGTCTAAAAATTTTTTATCGCTTTTAAAACAGGGAGAAGCAAAACTGTATGAAGGTCTTCTCCCGATTAATTTCAATTTATTGAGATGGCTCACCAGGGAATTTTGGAATGTATTTCGTCCACGCTCCAATTTTCGGCCACCGCTTTCTGATAAAGCTTATCACGCTCTTTATCGTTGGCCATAACCAACCCTTGCACTTTTCCATCTTTTATATAAAACTCCCGAAAAAGATTCTCCTGTTTTTCGGTGATAGTTTTCACATTCAGTTCTTTAGATCGGGAAAAATTTGCCGAAAAATAGAACCCTCCAAACAAGCTGGTTTTTAACCGCTGGGGTACAGGTTGGTAAGCCTTTCCATAAGCTACCATGTTTTCTCCGGCACAAAATCCCTGATACTCTGCGGAATGCCAAAGGCCGGTGACCGAGCCATCGGGATGCTGGGCCACATCGCCTGCGGCAAAAACATGAATATCGGAGGTCTGCATGAATTCGTTGATGCAAATACCCCGTTCGGTTTTTATTCCTGCAAGTTTGGCCAATTGAATGTCTGGCTGTGTTCCGGCACAAACCACCACGGTGTCAAATTCCTGCATTCCTTTAGGTGACTGTAGCTGGTACTGTCCTTTGGCATTCCGATTCAATTCCGAAAGGTGAAAGTTATCGAAGTAATCGACACCATCCGTATGTAAATCGGAAACAATTTGTTTGGCCAATTCCGGTGGGAAAAACCGGGACAAGGGATTTTGATTTCTTTCTACCACGGTAACTTCTTTTCCCATTTTAATGAATTGATTGGCAGTTTCCAACCCTTCCACGCTGCCACCAACAATCAGGATTTTATGTTTGGTTTCAACCTCGTTACGTAATTTTTCCACCTGCCCGGCAAAATGAACAGCGTGGGTTTTTTGCTCATCCAACCCATTGATTTTAGGAATATAAGGTTTTGAACCTTGCGACAACAATAATTTTCCGTAGGTTACTTTGGCTTGTCTGCTCAGTTCCATTTCCTTTTCTGCCAGGGTTAGTCTGACGGCTTTCGTATAGCAAAGTTCCACGTTGTTTTCATTGTACCATTTGGCATCAAAAAGCTGGAATTCTTCCTTTTCGAAACCTTTGGCTATGCTTTTGTTGATTTTTGTCCGCTTGTAAGGGAGGCGATCTTCATCGGTGATTATTAAAATTGAACTTTTAATATCCAGTTTCCGGATTTTTTTAACAGCCGATAGCCCTGCTATTCCGGCACCTACAATAAGATATGTGTATTTTTTTTGCTTTGGGATCATATTATTATGTTTTGATAGCACTAACAAACCATAAATTTGATAAGTTTAGAATAAGTTAAAATTTTAGCTATGAACAATTTTGAACAACTCTCGCTAGTTTATAAAGATTTGATTGAAAACCGGATGAATGAACCGCGGAGGCATCAGATTGATGAGGATTATTATCCGCCTTATGCCGAGAAGGAGATAAATGAGTTTAAAGCTTTGGAAGCGGGAACTGCAAAATCACTGTCTGTAGTAAATAAATTGATAAGGCAAAAACTGGGCACATTTATTCATCAAATGGAATCATAGCCAGCAAATCAACACCGGGTTTTTTGCTTTTTAAAGCCCCAGCGCCCCGAGTTTTTTATTTTTCCGATATACTCTGTAGCCAGAGGCACTTTGCAGGCGGTTTTTCCCACATCAACCCGTACCTTCCCAATGGTTTGGGCAGTTTTTTCAGCTTCGGCAGTTAGGGGTTTTACCGATGAACCTACCGCGATAACAAACCCGTTCATAGTGTATCGCACCCGGTTGGGCGACCGATGAATGGTTTCAGAAACCCGGTTAAGCAATTGTTGGAGCAAAGGAAAAGGCAAATCGGCATCCTTTTTCAGGGTAACCAAATTTGAATAGGTAGCCCAACCGGATGAGGCAACATTATCTTTTTCACTTTCAATCCATTCCTGCGCCAGGTCCCAGCCAAATGGAGTTTCGGCAGCCACCCAAGGTACCGTAAATTCGCTCAGATAATACCAATAAGCCTGTTGAGCCCAACGATTCAAGTCGCTTTTAGTCATCTGCTTTTCGTCGGCAATAAGGCCGGCAAGATACATGGCATCGGAATTTCCGGTTGCAAAAAGCTCTAATGCGAGTGTGTAGTTTTTTTTCAGCTTTTTTTGCAGTGTTTTCAAATCAGCCGCCTTCACGCCAAACAAAGGTTCTTTGGCACCATGGGTTAGGTAGGTTTTTTTTGTTTGTTCCGAACCTGCTGATTGCAGGGCATTTATAACTTCGTTAAGTGTCATGGCATTCATTTTTAGCAGTTAAAAGATACAAAAAAAGCTGTTGTGCATTGCACAACAGCTCAAAAAACAGGCAATTATAATAATACTCAACTAGGACTTTGGAAAATTTACCGTTTCAAGAACAATGTCGAGAAAAAAGTAACAATGGCTACAAGTATAAAAATCAACATAGGGTAATTTTTTAAATACAGTGAATAGACAGTTAATAATGGAAAAAGTTACAGATGGGGATAAAATAATTTGAATATTTTAACGAACGTTTAAAACAATCCGGAAATTGTGCGGAATTGTACCACCGGGTATGAATGGCATTTACGAAACAAACTATAAAAATTCGTTTTTGATGCATCCCGTCAAGATTCGTCTCAAATTTGGCCAACCAATTTATGCCAAAACGTTCTCAACACTTACAATTCAGGAGTTACAGATACTTACCCGCTCAAAAATTATTGAATTGCTAGACAGGAAAGTTGTTTAAAAAAAGAGACCGTCATTGATCTCCTTTTCTTTGTCGGGGTATTATCAAAACCTGTTTCATATTTATCAATAATTTATATTGATTCAACTAATCTGAATGCTAATCCAGCTTTTATCAGGACTTTGCTGCTTAGGTAAGGATTCCCAATCATCCATCCATCTGTTTTATAACCAATGATCAATCGGGATGAAAAACCTCTCCCAAGATTATAATTGCCTTGTAATTCAATGTTTCCGCCAAATTTACCTGTTTTATCAAAGGGACTTTGATTTTCAGGCTGTGACCAAACATTAAGGGAGCCTCCCAACAAAATTTTCTTATTATGGAATGGACTGATTTCAAAAATTCCATATTGTAATCCCAGATAACTCTTTTGCATATTCTGGTAGGTATGTAAAGCAAATAATTGATTGGTTTGCTTTATCTTAAATGGAAGATAAAAAGCAATCTCATTTCCAAAATGGGTTGGGGTGTACTGCATAAAAAACAGAAAACTGAGGTTGCCCGACACTTTAATTTTGTTTATCATAAATATTGATGGATTGACAAGATTGAGCAACGATAAAGATTTCTGTCTCTTTAAAAAGTCCTGCCCATCTTTTGACAAGTCACTGAAGCCAATCCTGCGGTTTACCCCATCACCGTTTGGAAACGCATCGCGGTTTTGGTAAGGTTCCAAAGGGGCATACATATCATAAACCCATGCAGTTAGATCTGCTCCTGCAAAATCGCGATAGAATGGATCCGGATCTTCATGAGGCGGGGCTAAAATTTTTACCGAATCGGATGCTGAACCGGTGGAGAATTTGAAATAGTTGTACACATACCAGGCATTATATAAATAAAGTGCGTTCTTGTAAAAACTTCGGTTATTATAAAAATCGGTCAAAACATTTGTTTGTGTCGAATGAATTTCCGATTGAACACCCGCTACATAAGAATACAAAAGCTGCGCGGGGTTTTCATTTTTCAACCGGGAAAGTTCCTCATCAGGGATACCGTAAACTGTTCCATCCCAGCGGTGAATCAGGGAGTTACCATTAACAGGCTTCAATCCGGTTGCTCCAAGCACTGCACAATGATATGCCTCGTGAGCCCAAACCCCAAGGGGAATGGGGAGCTCGCTCCCGTATTTTGAGAAAGCTAATCCCAAAACATACTCAAAGCTTTTTTGACCCAGTTTGCCACCCACCGTATTCTTCCTGTTTTTTATTACATGGGTAGCCGATTGGTGGATACCCCAAAAACTCAGATCGTAAAAGGTTGCCGACCATTCCGATGTTTGTACCATAGATGGATATGGGTGGTTTGGCTGCGTATTTTCCTGAAAATCGAAAAGCGTGAGGTCCATCATCAACACATACTTATCTGGTTCTTGAGTGTATCCTTTTAATGGCCAAATAAGAATCCAGATTACTGCATAAAAAAATTGCTTCATAATTTTTACCATGTTTTTAACATTCATTTGATTTTGATTAGAAATTTATAAAGGTTCAAGCCTTTCACGGTGGCAATTCTCCTGATAATTTATTTCAAGAGGTTATTTGCAGGTTTTGTGCTAGACTCCGGATGACTTGAGGATTCAAGGTTTTCTTAAAGCTCACAAATATCCAATTACCAAACTTTGCCTTCAAAATTTTAAGCGTGCAAAAGTATCCGGAAATACAACCCGGATCGTCTGATCCGGGAAAGTCAGACCAAATTTTGTAACCTCTTTTTGTATTCTGAAGGAGTTAATCCGGTCATTTTTTTAAATACCGAATTAAAGGTTGCCTTTGAATTGAACCCGGCTTCGTAAGCCAAAGCAAGAACAGTGAGATTGTTTTGAGCAGCATCTGCTAACTTGAGTTTTACTTCTTGTACCCGGTATTCGTTTATAAAATCGAAAAAGTTTTTCCCTGTTTTCTCATTTATTATTTGTGACAAATGGTGTTTTGACAACTGCACCATTTCAGCCAACTGGTAAATAGATAGTTCCGGATCTAGATAGGGTTTTTTCATATTCATGTATGATAGCAAATTGTTGTAATGGTCCCCTGCCAGAGCCTCACTTAACCCCGACCGGGAATATTTCGTCCCTGAATCCAGATCGGGTAAAATCTGAATCGGCTCTGTTTGCTCCTGCGGGACAGTTTTTTCGTGGATGGGCTCCATCCATTTGTTTTCAAAGATTACAGATTGCGAGGCCGCTTTATAGGCAATCCAATAAATTAATAAAACCACCAATGCGTAGTTGTAATGATAAAAATCGGTGAGAACGGGGAGTTGGTTTTTTCTTCCATAAAATGTGACTGCAGAAAGCATCAAAATCCCTAAAACGGCATACACAAAATTTCGCAACCAGTCCAGCCGCGTTTTTGAAATATCGGCATAAATATTTTTGATTCTTCTACGGTGATTCCGCAGATAAACCAACGCAGCTATTAAATAAAAAAGAATAATAAAAATGCTCAGTTGATTCAAAAAACCAAAATCGTCTTTACATGCCACCTCGAAATCCCCAAAATATAACCGCTTTTCGGCTGCTGTCTTTAAAAACCACGGCCCCAACATGCTTATATAAATACCAAACGGGATAAAATGGATCAAATCGGTTAACCGGAATGTATTGTTATTCGAACTTATTTTTAATGTAAAAAGATAAACAAGCGGTCCAAAAAGAGACGGTGTAAGCCATGAAATTCTCCCTAGATGCGGGTTTTGAAGGAAGAAATCACGGGTATCAAAAGCATTTAATACGGCCTGAAAAGAGACCACCATCAGCAAAACACTCAAATAAATATTGGCAGAATGGTGATTCTTGCGGAATACCAGAAACAGGCTTATCGCGACAGCATTTAAAAGGCCTGCAATGGTAAAAAACTGAAATAGGTTTATAGCATCCATTCTTTTTTAAAGTGTTTCATGTTCAATTTTCACATTTTTCCTATATCCGTTAAGTGTTGCCCAGTTTTTTAAATGAGGTTTATGCACTATTTCAGACGCTTTTTTGGCGAGCCGGGGTGCAACTAAATTACTCATCTTGTTAATTTTACGACACTTATTTCGGAATCAGGGTATTTCTGTAATCAATTTATTTTAATGTATTTTTAACAATTCCAATCTGCGCCAAATTTCATATTCTTTATAAGATATTGCTAACATTTGATTTATTTTATTGTTTCAGCAGGGGACTTCAACCCTTGAAAAGAAACAAATGGGCATGCCTTTTTAATAAAAATTGATTTGATAATCAACATAATATGTATTTATAACAGGAATTCCGGGATTACCACGTGTGGGATGATTACCGGAGATTCAATAAAAAAACAATGCCACACTTTTTGATGGTATCATTAAAAGACAGAAAAATGGGAATAAACAAGGATATAGTAAATGAGTTTTTAAATCAGTTGGAGAATAACTCCAAGATACATCTCAACGCACCTGTTTCCGGACGGAATGATATGAACCAGGTTTTGATGGATATCAGATTCTATCAGCAAAGTTTTAATTGCTTTACTCAATTAACCAAGCTATTATCCAACCCAAAACTCTCATCCGACCAAAAGCTGCAATCCATTGTGGAGCTACTGGGCAACAGTTTTGCGGACAGTTTAAAAACCCATGCTCAGATTTTAATCAAAGGGAAAATATTCAAAACTATTGGATTCGAGACTTTTGAGAAGGTGTTTAGCCATGAAATAAAGGTGGGAGGCGAATACACCGATAAAATTGGAATCGGTTTTCAAACTAAAAATGGATTGTCCTATTACCCCTCAAATAACCTCATTCAAGATTTTGTTGAAAACGTTGCTAATAATATTGTGAACCTTATTACATCGGACAAAACAGGAAATGAACTCAAAGAACGGCAGAAAAAAACTGTGGCCAATGATGAGAAGTACAAATTGTTGGTTTCTCAAATGAAACAAGGATTTGTGTTGTTAGAAAGAGTTACTGATGAATCAGGGAAAACAGTTACTTATTGGTTTAAAGAATTGAACGAAGCTTTTACAACTTTAACGGGTTTAAACAGAGAAAAAGTAATACACAAACAATTTACCGAATTAACTGAAATTGATAATGATTATTGGGTAAAGCAACTTGGCAATATTTTTATAACTGACAACCCTTTTGAGTTTGAATATTTTTCCAATAAATCGGGGAGGCATTTATCGTTATATATTTATTCGCCTAACGTTGGGCAAATTGCTGTAATAATCACCGACATCAACGACCGGGTGAAGACCGAACGCGCCATTCATAAAAACGAGGAACACTATAAAACGCTATTTGAAAACAACCAGACCATTATGTTTATCATCGATCCGGAAAATGCTTCCATCGTGGATGTTAATCCGGCAGCTGAGCGTTTCTATGGATGGACACGTGAAGAGATGAAAAACATGAAAATTCATCAAATAAACGTGTTAGCTCCCGATGAAATTAAAATTCAATTGGAGCTTGCCGAACAAGAAAAGAAAAACCACTTCTTTTTTAAACACCGGACAAAATTAAATAAAATAATTGATGTACAGGTGTTTAGTGGCCCAATCGTTATTAGGGATCATACTTTTTTATATTCATTTATCCATGACAATACAGAAAAATTGGAGGCTGAAAAGGCATTAAAAAACAGCGAAGAAAAACACCGGAGGCTAACAGAGACCACCAAATCAATTTTCTGGGAATTTGATCTGCCAACACAAACTTGGACCTATATTTCGCCGCAGGTAAAAAATTTATTAGGATACCCGGCGGAAAAGTGGGTCGATTTTGGTAGCTGGGCAAACCGGATTTACCATGAAGATAAAGAATCAACCATTGAATTATGTAACCGGAGTACTTCTTTGGGTGAAGATCATGATATGGAGTACCGGTTTGTTAAAGCGGATGGTGAAGTTATCTGGATACGCGAAGAGGTAAACGTTGAGATGAGGGAAAACAAACCCGTCATTTTAAGGGGAATAATGATGGATATAACTATCCGGAAACAGGCTGAAGAAAAACTTAAAGCAAGTGAGCAAAAGTTTCACGCCCTTTTAAAAAACCTTTCTGTTGGGGTTTCTTTAATTAGCCCTGAAATGAAGGTGATTCAAACAAATCCTATGATCAATAATTGGTTCCCAAACGCAGTTTTAGGAGATAAACCCTTCTGTTATTGCACTTTTTCAAACCCGCCGCAGAAGGAGCCTTGCACGAATTGTCCGGTAATAAAAACATTTAACGATGGTAAAACACATGAAATTGAAAAACAAACTTTAACCAACGAAGGAGAACTGTTTTTCAGGATTGTGTCAACCCCAGTTCTTGATGAAGAGGGCAAAATAGCGGCTGTAGTTGAGATGATGGATAATATCACGCATCGGAAATCAGCCGAAAGGGCTTTATTGGAGAGCGAGGAAAAATACAGGACCCTGTTTGAGACAATGAACCAAGGGGTTATTTATTATGATATACATGGGGAGGTATTATCGGTAAACCCGGCGGCCCGGCAAATGTTGGGGTTAACCATCGGACAAATGAATGGTATGGATGCCATCACACCAGGATGGAACATCCTGTGCGAGGGAGGCCTTGTTTATACTGATTTTAAAAAATTTGCGGCCTATACCATTCAATCCGAAAGCTGTAATCAAAGCCATAATATTGGGGTTCATCACCCCACAAAAGGAGAATATATATGGCTTAAGATAAATACGGTACAAGAATTTCATTCGGGGGTGAACGAACCTTTCCGGTTATATTCAACATTAACCGATGTTACCCAAAGCAAAAAAAACCAGGAACAATTAAAAATGCAAAATGATTCGTTGGAAATCTTATTGCAGACATTACCGACGCCTGTATTTTATAAAAATTTGGATGGGGTTTATACCGGATGCAACAAAGCTTTTGCCGAACTCATGGGCTTATCGACAAATCAAATAGTAGGTAAGACGCTTTACAGATTGTGCTCGAACGAAGATGTTAGCCAATATGGCAAAAAAGATAAAGAATTATTCGATAACCCGGGGAAACAAAAATACGAATGGATACTCACAAATGGGAAAGGTGAAGGCAGGCATGTAATTTTTGATAAAGCCACTACCGCCGATGCCCAGGGAAACATTGTTGGGCTTGTGGGTGTGATAACCGATATTACCGAACTTAAACTTGCTGAAGAAGCAAACCGACAAAATGCAGAACGCTTGAAGGCTTTGGTGCGGATTTTTGAATATGAGGCCGAAAGTATCAATAGGTTACTTGATTATGCTCTTGACGAGGCGCTCAATTTAACATCAAGTAAATTTGGATACATCTACTTTTATGATGAGCAAACACAGCTGTTTTCGCTTAACTCGTGGTCCAACAATGTAATGGAAGCATGTAATATAGTTGATCTAAAAAAATGCTATGAATTGGGCAGAACAGGGATTTGGGGCGATGTAGTACGGCACCGGAAAGAAATAATTATTAATGATTTTCAATCGGATCACGTGCTTCGGAAAGGTTACCCTGAAGGACATGTCCAGATGGAACGGTTTATGTCAATTCCGATCTTTATCCACTCCAAAATTGTTGCTGTCATTGGGCTGGCAAACAAATCCAAAGAGTACAATGAATCGGATGTAAATCAGATAAAACTTTTAATGGGTTCGGTTTGGGGGCTGGTTCAACGCAAAAAGGATAGTGAAAAAATTGCCAAACTTTCTTTTGCTGTAGAACAAAGTTCAGCTTCCATTATTATTACTGATGTTGCGGGAATCGTTGAATACGTGAATCCAAAATTCACTCAAATTACCGGCTATTCCTATAACGAAGCCATTGGCAGCAGTACAAGGATTTTAAATTCTGGACATCATGAAAAAAGCTTATTTGAAATCTTGTGGAAAACAATCCTTTCAGGAAATGATTGGAAAGGGCATTTAGTGAACAAGAAGAAGAACGGGGATTTGTATTGGGAATCGGCCTTAATTTCGCCCATTAAAAATTCTAAAGGAGAAATAACCAACTTTTTAGCCATAAAAGATGATATAACTGACTTAAAACGGGCAGAGGAGGCCCTGCGGGAAAGTGAACTGAAACTCCGCCGAATGATTGCCCTCTCTCCTGACGGGATATTGCTTACCGACGAAAAAGGCAAAATTATGGCCTGGAATAACTCGCTTGAAAAGATTACACATATTCCTGCTGAAAAAGCTTTGGATTCGTCGTTACTTGATTTTCATAAAGCACTAAGCCCTATCTATAAAAAAAGAGAAACCATTGAAAAATTTAATGCCATAGCTAACGATTTATTGACCGAGGGAGAAAGTGGTTTATTTAAACTGAATACTATTCATGAAGTAAGGATGCCGTTTGGAGATCAGAACAAATATGTCCAATTCCTGGCTTTTGTTATACCAAGCGAAAAAGGAAATATGCTTGCAAGTTTTGCCAGGGACATTACCCAGCAAAAAATGGCAGAAATTGAAGTCCAAAAATCAGAAGCCAAACTACGGGCAATTTTTAATAACTTACTCCAGTCGTTTATCATTTATTCAACTGAATTTGTTGTTCAGGCTTACAATCAAGAAGCATTTAACATAGTTAAAAAGTTTTACAACCAGGAACTATTTATTGGTAAATCCTTTTTGCACCTTTTGCCAAAGAAAGAAGAGGAACGGCATGTCACCCTTTTTAAGAAATGCTTAAAGGGAGAAGTAGTTGCCTTTGAAACAAAATTAGAAGACCCCGATGGGAAAATCTTCTGGTTCGATATGCACTATACCCCAATTGTCGATTCATCCAACAAAGTAAACGGGGTATTCTTCAATTCTATTGATATTACCGAACGTAAAAGAGCTGAAGATTCCATGAAACGGGCGTTAGAGAAAGAAAAGGAGCTTAACGATCTGAAATCACAATTTGTATCCACCGTTTCCCATGAATTCCGGACCCCGCTTTCCAACATTTTATCGAATACCCAACTTCTCCAAAGGTATCACCATCGGTGGGACGACGAAAAAATGGATATCAGTTTTCAAAGGATTATTGGTTCCGTGCACGCAATGACAGCCATGCTTGAAGATGTATCGTTACTTAGCAAAAACCAAAGCGGCAAGCTTGTTTTCAGGCCGGAAGAGTTGGACATCAATAGTTATATAGCAGAATTGATTAACGAAGCGGAATTATCGCTTGGGTGCAATGGTTTGATTAAAAAAGTATCAACCCTTAATTATCCAAAAGTGTTCATGGACAAGGTTCTGCTGCGTCATATATTATTAAACCTGCTAACAAATGCTTTAAAATATTCAGGAGGGCATGAACCCGTAAAATTCAGGGTTCTGCAAATTGCCGACCAGATTCAATTTATTATCGAGGATTCTGGAATCGGGATACCAAATGACGAAATTCCATATATATTTGAGCCATTCTTCAGGTCTTCGAATAGCGAAGGCTATAAGGGAACAGGGTTGGGCATGTCAATTGTAAAACAATGTGTTGATATTCACAGGGGTACTGTTGAAATTGAAAGTATCCTGCATAAAGGGACTAAGATTTCAGTAACATTACCTTTTGAGGCACGTTTTTAGAAAGGTTTTTTAATTTCTTTGCTGATGGGTAAAAAAAGGATTCTGATCATTGAAGACGATGAACTTTTAAGAGAATCGACTTCTGCATTTCTGCAGGAGGAGGGCTATTCCGTCTTAAGTGCAGTAAATGGTATCGGAGGGATTGAAAAAGCATTAGAACACCATCCCGATCTTATTCTTTGTGATATTTCAATGCCAAAAATGAACGGGTACGAAGTTTACAAAATATTAAACGAAAATACATCTACCTGTTTCATTCCATTTATTTTCCTTTCTGCTAAAACAGAAAGGGAAGACATTCGGGCAGGGATGCAAATGGGAGCCGATGATTATATTACCAAACCGTTTGATTACGACGAACTTTTAAAGTCCATCGAACTTAGAATACACAAACGTGAGAAACTTCTTTCGGTGGGGGAAAGCGGCTTTAAGGCAATGCTCGATAGCACAATGACAGGGACATTTATCTATAAAGACAATCAGATCACGTTTGCCAATTCGAAACTACTTAAAATATTTGGTTTACATACTGACGAAAACTCTAATCTGGATTTCTTTGATTATATACATGTTGATGAAAAAGAAATGGTTTTGGAACGGATCCGCCGGTGTATTAAGGGAATTCAAAGTAGCTTTACTATTAATTTTAGGGCTCGCACAAAAGATGACGAGCTGCTATACCTGGAATTATACGGCAGTCTTTTTACAATTAATGGTAAAAGTGCTCTAGTCGGAAACATTATTAACATAAACGAGTATAGCTGGTTTGCAGAAAAGAGCAGTCAAGAAATTCTAATAAAATCTTCACGCCTGAAGGACTTGAATGAGGCCCAACCGTTGACAATAATTCAAAAACCGGGTGACAAAACAGCACTACCCAAAAATCCCGATTCCCTTACGAATAGAGAAATTGAGGTGCTTCAGCATATTTGCCATGGGCTCACCAATCAGGAGATTGCCGATAAACTATTTGTTAGCGTACGGACTGTTGAAACTCACCGTGGCAATATTTTAAGTAAAACAGGATTAGCAAATACCGCGGGGTTGGTCGTTTATGCCATAAAAAACAAAATATTCGAGATTTAACTTTGTTTCAGAAAATTGGAATAACCTCAATCATCTTCTCCGTAAAAATACTTAGTATTTAAAGTACACCTAAATTTCATGGTTTTTACGGATGTTTTATTGTTGCATTTTCAATTCCTTTGCGGGCTGAAATCCGTAGCAAAATGAATTAAAATGGACCTCAAAAACCGATCACTCAAATTTAAGTTTATACTGGGATTTGGAATTATTACCCTATTTATGGCAATAATCGCGTTGTTAACCATACGTGGGTTCCAAAATGTTATTAAAACTTCAACCCGATTGGCCGTAAGTGACGATATCAGGGCCAATCTTTTAGAGAACTATAACAGACACCTTAAATGGTCGCAGCAGTTAAGTCAGACTATTTATACCGATAACGAACATTCTATCAATGTTGAACTGGATTATACCCAATGCCAATTTGGGAAATGGTATTACAGCGGTGGCCGTGCCGGAGCTGAGCAGCAGATACCTGAATTAGAAGCTGTTTTTAACAAAATTGAAGGAATCCACATCAAATTGCATCAATCGGCCATTAAAATTAAACGTGAAAAGGAAATAGTTTCTGAATCAAACGGCAGGTATGAAAGCAGCATGAATATATTTGAAAACGAAACGCTTTATTCCCTTGATTCATTGGGCCTTCTTTTCGATAATGCCATTTTGTTGACCTATAATGTATCAGAAAAAAACCACATGAACCTTGATAAGGTTTCATGGGTGACACAGCGTTCAATTATAATTATTGTTATTGTAGCAATTCTATCGGTATTGCTGACAGCAATTATTATTTTCCGGAGCATTTTTGCCAATATAAAAATTGGGCTCTCCTTTGCAAATTAAGTTGCACATGGCAACTTAATGGCACCCCTTGCCATTAAATCAAACGACGAGGTGGGAATGTTAATGAATACTTTTAAAGAAACAGTTGATCATATTAAAAATGTAATTGAAAAAGTAAACCTTGGCGCGGGTAATTTTTCAGTGGCATCGGGCCAATTAAGTGAAACTTCTCAAAAAATGTCGCAATGGAATAATGATCAAGCATCAGCAGTTGAAGAAGTTTCAGCTTCCATGGAACAAATGGCGGCGAATATTCACCAGAACACCGATAACGCGCTGCAAACAGAAAAGATAGCATTATTGGCCCAGAAAGGGATGGCTCAAGTAGTCCGCACATCAAACAAAAGCCTGATATATGTGAAAGAAATTGCTGACAAAATCACCATTATCTCCGATATCGCGTTTCAAACCAATATTTTAGCCTTGAATGCAGCAATTGAAGCAGCACGTGCTGGCGAACAAGGAAAGGGTTTTGCCATTGTGGCAGCGGAGGTCCGTAAACTTGCCGAGAAAAGTAAAAATGCCGCCGGAGAAATTAACATCCTTTCACTGAACACATTAAATACTGCCCAACAAGCTAGCCAATTGATAAATAAAATTTTGCCGGAAATAAAACGTACTGCTCATTTAGTTCAAGAGATTACTGCTGCAAATATTGAACAAAATTCGGCTACGCAACAGATAAACAATGCCATTCAGCACTTTAATCATGCAACGCAACAAAATGCAGCCGCTTCTGATGAAGTAGCTGCCAATGCCGAAGAATTGGCTAATCAGGCTGATATATTACGTGAAACGATAGACTTTTTCAAGATTGATTAAAACTACGGATAACCCGGTTCTTGAAAGAATTTATCAACAAAAGGAACCCATCTGAAACGGGTATGGGATTTGTTTACGGAAATCATAAAACGGCAATTGATTTGAATATTTTATGTAAAAAGTTTATTCAAAATACAATCATGAGTAATGATGTTTTAAAAAATACCAAAACATACTGATTTTTATACAACCCCGATATGTTTCCTTTGTGCATCCTAAAGTAAGTAACTTGATGAAGTCTTTTAAAAATTTAACTATCACCTTTAAGGTGGGATTCCTTTTTGGAATCCTATTGTTAAGTGCCATTCCCACATTTACCATTTATTTTATCAATAAAGGTTCTAACGAGAGTGTCCACATTGATTTAATTAGTAGAAATAGTATGCTTATACAAAAAATTGCCTACTATTCTGAGTTGGCTATCCATGAATCGAAAAACAAAAAGCAAGAAATTCTTTCCGCCACAGAACTTGTCAACGGATCACTAGATGTAATTAAAAATGGGGGAACTGCCCCCGAAATCACGGGTAATCCTACAGTAACTGGGATATATTATAAATTCAAAACCGAGATTGACCAAGTAGATGCTATTTGGGAAAAATATCAGGCAAATGTTGAAATACTTTTGGCGGAGAATGACTCAGCTTCAAGAATTGTAACCCTTTTCATCGTTGAAGGACAAACCGAGGAGCTATTAAACGCAAACAATCTTTTGGCAACTAAAATGGTTCAGTGGAGTGCTTTCAAACATTCACGGATGGATGTGATATTTATCGTCATGCTAACCATCGCTTTTTTAGTTCTTTTGCTTTTGATGTACACCATCCGAAAATATATACTGCAACCCGTAAACGCGATTCTTCCTTATTTTATGGACCTTTCAAATGGTCTTGTTGGTCATAAATTGGAGAAAACAGCCAACGATGAATTGGGATTGTTAATTAATTCATTCAATAAAATGAATGGCCGGTTAAAGGATATTGTCGGGGTTATTTCCGAAGGGGCGGATAGTATTGTTGCAGGGAGCAACCAGATAAGCGAATCGGCTCAGATCCTTTCACAAGGTGCGGCACATCAAGCGGCCTCGGCTGAAGAGATATCGGCATCTATCGAGGAAATTGTGGCCAATATCCATCAAAACTCAGAAAATGCCAAGCAGACGGAGGTTATTTATAAAAAAGCCGATGAGATGATGAAAGAAACCGCCGAAGCGAGTAAAGAAAGTATGGAAGCAATCCGGGTCATTTCGAGTAAAATAACTGTAATTAACGATATTGCTTTCCAAACCAACTTGCTGGCTCTTAATGCATCGGTTGAAGCTGCCCGTGCGGGTGATCACGGGCGGGGTTTTGCTGTTGTTGCATCTGAGGTTCGTAAATTGGCCGAACGCAGCCGGGATGCCGCAGATGAGATCATTGGCCTGGCAAATGCCTCTTTTTCAAAAACAAACAAAGCACTTAAATTGGCTGAAAATCTGGTTCACGAAGTAGGAAAAACATCAGTTATGATTCAGGAGATTTCCAACGCGAGCCAGGAAATGAATGTTGGCGTTAACCAGATAAACAACGGGGTACAGCAAATGAATGAAGTTATTCAGCAAAATGCTGCCGCCAGCGAAGAACTGGCGACCAGTGCCGAAGAATTTGCCAGCCAGGCTGACCAGCTAAAAGAAGTTATCGGATTTTTCAAAATCAGCAAAAACCAGAACAGTCATAGATCGGACCAAGCGGATTTAGTAGGATGGAATGACTCCTATCGGCTGGGAATCAAATCTATTGACGACCAACATAAGGTCCTGTTTGAATTAATAAATAAATTGTACAAGGCTTATGGAAAGTCAAAAAGCAAATCAAGTTTGAGCTCCGTTTTAAATGAACTGCTCGATTATACCATCTACCATTTTGGCAATGAAGAGAAAATTTTCCATCGGATTAAGTACGCCGGGACGGAAAAGCATCTTGAACAACATAAAAAATTCATCAATAAAATTGAAGAATTCCGGTCTGAATTTAACAAAGGGGACGTTTCTGTGGCGCTCGACGTTGTTATGTTTCTGCAGGATTGGTTGGTGCATCACATCCAAAAAACTGACCGGGCATACATTCCAGTATTTAAAGAAAATGGAATACAATAATTTTAAACAAATAATTCTGGGTTAATTCCCAAATAATAAACTATATAACTACTTAATACTACTACTATTATTTAAAATTACCCTAAACCAATAATTTATGAATTCAACAGTTGCAAAGATTGAATGGTTAGAAGAGTATAACCTTTTTAAAAGTGAAATCGACGATCAGCACAAAAAAATATTTACACTTGTGAACGAGATCATTGATACGGAAAGATTATACCCGAAATCTGAAAAATTTGCCATCATCCTATCACAGCTTACTGATTATGGTAAAGAACATTTCAAAATTGAGGAAGATATCATGATCAAATGCAATTTCCCGGGCTATGAACAACACCGGAAAGAACACCAGGACTATATCTTAAAGGTGGCAATGTTCAATTTTAACTTTAATAGTGCTAATTTTACAGAACCGGATATTGTTTTGGATTTTGTTTCAAAATGGTGGTATCACCATATTTTATATAACGATTTGCATTTGGCTCAATTTTTACACGGATCGGACCTAAAATAGTAATCACATTGTTAAGATACTGAAAACCAATAACTATAAATTTTTAACTTAAAATCTAAAATCATGTCAAAAGAATTTTTTATTTGGAGAGACAACTTTAGTGTCGGCAATCAAATTATCGATGATCAGCACAAAAAACTGATTGCCATTATCAATCGGCTGTACCAATCGTATATGGATAAAAAACAAGTGGATGAAATTTCAAGCATTATGAAAGAATTGGCCGATTATACCCGCTATCATTTTACTACCGAAGAAAACTTGATACGGGAAAAGAAATACCCCTTTATTGCGGAACATATAAAAGAACATGATTTTTTTATTGAAGAACTACGGAATTTTAAAGAACAATTTGACAGTTCCCCATCAATTTTAACACTCAAAGTGATGACCTTTTTACAAAAATGGTTAAAAGAGCACATATTAGTTAATGACCAAAAATATAAGGAATATATTGTTAGATAAGCACTTAAAGTTTTTAACTCTTTCCAATAAGTTCCCGATTCCGCAAGCAAGTATCTGACTTTGTGGCAATAGGGCTTTGTAATATCTACTGTGTTTAAATCAAGGAGTTGCATGTGTTACCTTCTGTGGATTTCATGAAATTCATGAACCGTAAATCATATTCTATAATTGGTGTTTCTTTAGCTTTTTTCATTAATTTTGCGCCAAAATATTAAACCTAACGAAGAAATGGAAAATAATCGTTTTGAGCTCAATGCTCAGCTTGCGCAGATGTTGAAAGGTGGGGTGATAATGGATGTGACCAATCCTGAACAAGCAAAAATTGCCGAAGAGGCCGGGGCTGTGGCTGTAATGGCTTTGGAACGCGTTCCTGCCGACATCCGCGCTAATGGTGGCGTGGCCCGCATGTCCGATCCTCAAATGATCGCCGAAATCCAGGCGGCGGTTTCCATACCTGTAATGGCAAAAGCTAGAATTGGCCATTTTGTTGAAGCTCAAATTTTGGAAGCGTTAAAAATTGATTATATCGACGAGAGTGAAGTGCTTACTCCTGCCGACGACGAAAACCATATCGACAAATCCAAATTTCAGGTTCCTTTTGTTTGCGGTGCCCGAAACTTAGGTGAGGCCGCGCGCCGTATTGCCGAAGGTGCTGCCATGATACGTACCAAAGGCGAAGCCGGAACGGGGGATGTGGTAGAAGCCGTGCGCCACATGCGCCAAATGAATAGCGATATCCGCATTCTTTGTGGATTGGACGAAGCCGAAGTGATGCCTTTTTGCAAAAACAATGGAATTCCTCACCATATTGCCCAGCAAGTACGCAAATTAGGACGGTTGCCAGTAGTAAATTTTGCTGCCGGAGGAATTGCCACCCCTGCCGATGCTGCCTTGATGATGCAATTGGGTTGCGATGGCGTATTTGTAGGTTCAGGCATCTTCAAATCGGGCGACCCAGCCAAACGGGCACGGGCTATTGTAAAAGCTACGGCCTATTTTAACGATCCGGTGAAGGTGATGGAAGCCTCAAAAGGATTGGGCGAACCCATGGTAGGTATTGGTATCTCAACCATGAAGGAAGAAGAGAAAATTGCCAAGCGCGGATGGTAAACCCTTCGGATTTTTATATCCAGATTTGTATCAAAATATATTCGTAAAGCCTGCTCGTTTAACCCTCGGGCAGGTTTTCAATCATTTAAACTATGACAACACGAAACAAAATTGGTGTGTTAGACCTTCAAGGAGGTGTCCATGAACACATTTTCCATTTACAAGCCTTGGGCATTGAACCTGTCCGTGTAAAAGTGGCCGAACAGTTTGATGACTTGGCTGGGCTGATTCTTCCCGGAGGAGAAAGCACCTGCCTTATCCGCCTACTGAATATTTTTGAGATTGCCCCAAAATTGAGAGAGGCTCATGCTCAAGGAATGAAAATCTGGGGAACCTGTGCTGGGGCCATCCTCATAGCCAACCATATTGAGGGCGATAAATCTCAACTGGGTTTGATGGATATTACTGTGTCCCGGAATGCCTTCGGTTACCAGATTGATAGCTTCAATACCCGTGTAAAAGTCCCCAAAGTAACCGAGAATGAAGTGGAGCTAACCTTTATCAGGGCTCCAAAGATAACCGCGATAGGTTCTCAGGTACAAGTGCTGCTACAAATTGATGATTACATTGCTGCTGCCGAAAGCGATTCCTGCCTTGCTACCGTTTTTCATCCAGAATTAACGCCATCGTTGGCCTTTCATAAATATTTTGTTGAAAAATGTGGAATTGCTGTCACTTCGGAGCTTACCGAACGGCCCGACCGGACCAGTTGGATGAAGTTTGCCCGGATTGCAAAACCCACCGTTTAAAGGTTGTCTTTTGATAATTCAAGGTGAATCACAGTTTATGGTGTATTCAATTTTTCCATTTGATAATTGGGAAATGACCCTTTTTATTAATCAGTGGTGGATGTCGTAAGCCCGTTATATATTTCTTAAAAAAGCTACCTGAAATTAGAAATGCAATTTCATAGATCATCTGGGGGTTATTTATTCTCTAAATTTTATATATTTACAAAGAAACCAAATGAAGTTAACTGATTCACTTGGCAACTATATTGATATTATTCAGCAAATACATGCAACGTTACTAAAATAAATTACTTAGCGTTTTGTAGACCAAGATATGAACTTAACTATTTAGGATGATGAAACCTCCATGCAGTTTACTACATAAACGGAGATGAACCGAGCTTGCGAGCTCAGCGAGGCTAAAATTAACATGGGGTGTTCTCCCGATGAATAGGGGGACTTTAACTTAAAAATTATTTACGGATGAAATTAAAAGCCTTATTTTTTACCGTTGGGTTGTTACCCATGCTTCTCTTTGCTCAAGAGGGGGTGAACCCATATATTTCGAAAAGCGGGAAAATAACCTACCGTTACGAATTTGGCGATATGTCGGCTACTTATACCCTCATTTTCGATGATTTTGGCAACAAAGAATGTGTTGATATAGCTGTTTCAAATGCTGGAAACGTGGATCATTCCCGCACGGTGATGACCCAAGGGTCCCTATTTGTAATCAACTATGACGAAAAACAGGTGATGAAATTCCCACTGGAATCAAATGGGGAATCTATCGATGAATATAGCGGAAGCTCAACCGGAGGGATTGATTTGAAAGAAATGGTTGCTTCATCGGCTAAAAATAAGCAAGCTGCCAAAGGGCAAGAACTGGTGCTGGGAAAAACCTGTCAGGTATATCAATTCAATGAATCGGAAGGATATAAAGGAAAGTATTGGGTATGGAATGGGTTTGTGCTTAAAGCCGAATATTTAGACGAAAACGGGGAGCATACCTTTCTGGAAGCTAAAGAAATAGCAGTAGATGTGTCCATTCCGGGCAAGGAATTTGAGCTACCCCAGGATTTTGAGGTCGTGGACATGACCGAGACCATTGAGCAGATGAAGAAATTGCAAGAGATATACGGTGTTCCGGATGAGGATGCCGAATAAAAGAAATTGGTGAGGTCAGGCTCAACCCTGGCCTTTTTCATTTCCTTTAAACCTCTTGAGGAAAAAATTGTGTTTGATAATTAAGGTCAGCCCCATGCTGTAATCTACGTTGCCATTGATTAAATCTACATACGTATCGCCCATTAACCCCAGGTAAATCCCTTTATAAATATCCTTGGAATAGAAAAGATGAAAGGTTAGCAATTCCCTGATTCTTTGATGGTAACCTGTTCCCTTTTCAGAATAACTTTGGAAAATGGGGTGCCCCATTAAGGATAAAAATTGGTTGGAATGCCAATACCCGATTTGGAAATAATTGCCCTGCAATCCGAATGTTAACTGGCTTAAAGAACCCTGTCCCGATGAATACAAACTCTTCATGGTGGGCGAATTATCTTTAAACCCCACCAAATGTGTTTCGAAGGAAACCCTGTCTAGAAATTTGTAAGGCAGTTTGTACAATACTTTACCACCCAAACTGGAATTCAGCAGTGTCCGCATGGGTATATCCAACGTGTCGATTTGACCGCCACGGTGCCCAACAATCAATGATGCAGGTGTGGATATTTCCCATTTTTGGCTCTTTATCAACCATGGGTGGGTTGAGATACCGGCAGCCAATTGCTCCTGTTTATTGTCCTGCGGGAAAATAAAACTTTGCCAGTCGAGCCAGGTGTCGAAAAAGAATCGATCCTTATCCACAATAAACTGAACGCCGTTTTCCAGGTTGTTGGTAAAAAACCGTTCCGAGAATAATAACGGTTCCGGAACCCTATGGTTGATGGTTCCCCAGAGTTTACCCATAATGAGTGTATAGTCATCTTTTGTAAAAATGGCAGCATAAGTTGGTGAAATAGTTGAAAAATCCTCGGCTCCAGTATATTTTAACAAATGTACCCCTCCCTGGATTTTGATGCTTGGGGTAATGTGGTATTGGAACTCTGGCGTCAGAAAATACCCAATCAGGGTATAACCATTCACGATATCATTAAAAAACTCGTTGTTCCATAAAAAGTTGGTGTTGTAAAAGTTAAGGTACAGCGCGTTACTGTCTTTCGCGTAGTTGTTGTTGAGCAATGGGTGGTGGCTTGGAAAGGTAAATGCCTGTAACTCTACTGTTACACCTAATAACAAACCTATAAAGATACATCTAATTTTACACATGGCTCAAAAGTAAAAAATAAGTTCAATAATTCCTGCATGCGCCTGTTTGCTTTCAGTTTTTTTGATTCCAATTATTCCCTGGGGTTGTAAAACAATGTTTAATTAATTACCTTTAATTATTCTGCCGTTAGCGCTTCCAATAGTTTTAACTTGAGTTTTGCCTTATGAATTTGTGTTTCAAACATTGGAAATTTCAAAAAAGTAATTATTGTAATTTAAGTTTGGGATTACTTATTATTGGCATTTTACCCTTTCAAATTAATGCACAGGATTCAACGAAAGTTCACTATGAGTTGTCGGTAACCGGCGATTTTATTAAAAATATGGAAGGGGGAATAACCCAAGATTACGCTTACATTGGTCTGGAAGATTTATCCCTCCAAATAAATCTTGAGAAACTAGGACTGTGGAAAGGGGGAGAATTGTTTCTGCATGGGTTAAATTCGCATGGTCGGTTGCCTTCACAAGAAATTACCGGAGATTTGCAGGTGTTTTCAAATATTGAATCGGGCCACTATACGGGTTTGTATGAGTTTTGGTACCGTCAAAGGTTTGGGGGCTTTAGCTTTTTGGTAGGACAACACGATTTGAACTCCGAATTTGTAGGAACCGAATACGGGGGGACTTTTATAAACAGTTCCTTTGGGATTGTTCCCACCATTTCATTAAACATTCCTGTTTCCATTTATCCCATGGCTGCACCCGCTATTATTGGTAATTACATCAAAGAAAATAACTTTTCCATAAAACTGGGAATTTATGATGGCGACCCGGGAGATAGTGAGACCAATCGTTACAATATCCATCCCAATATAAATGCACATGAAGGCTATTTAATGATTGGGGAGTTTGAAATGTTATCGTTGGTAAATAAGAAAAGCGAATGTTTCAAAGTAGGTGGATATTACCACAGTGGCGACTTTACCAGTTATAAGGATACAACTAAAGCCATTAAGGGAAGTTATGGCTTTTATGTTATCAGCGATTGGGTCATTTTAAGTAGTTTCAATAAACTGCACCGATATATGGGTGTATTTCTACAAAGTAGTATTGCCCCTCCCAAAATGAATCAGATACAGTATTTTTTAGGAGGAGGGATCTATGTAAATGGGATACTTCCGCAGCGTTTTAACGATTCATTTGGGGCTGCACTTGCCTTTGCCCGGAATGGTGACTCATTTAAAAAGATACACCCGGGTACCGATTGGGCTGAGGTGGCATTGGAATTTACCTATCGGTTCAGCATTTTCGATAATTCTACCATTCAACCAAATATGCAATACATTATAAATCCGGGGGCTAACAATCAATTAAAAGATGCCCTGGTTTTCTTGCTTCGATTCAATATTGAACTAACCAATTAAAACTCAATGTTATATTTAAAAATTTAAAAATCAGAATCAAGTTGTTGGTATTCTCACCCATCTTTTTTAATTAAAACCGCTAACCAAATAAGCAGCTCCATTCAACAGTTGAATCAGGTGGCCCAATTGAATGCCTCCGCTTCCGAAGAACTTGCCTCAACAGCCGAAGAACCGAATTCGCAAGCAGATCAGTTCCGCGAAATGATTTCCTTTTTTAAGATTTAATACCCATACTTTTTTTTCCACCATGCGGCTAACCGTGTCCGGATGGTTTCTTCCTGTTGGTTTTTCTGCGGTTCGTAAAACTTTTTGTCTTTAATCTTTTTAGGTAGAAAATCCTGCTCGGCAAAATTACCCTCAAAACTGTGCGAGTATTTGTAGTCGTTCCCATAGCCCAACTGTTTCATCAGTTTGGTGGGGGCATTCCGCAAATGAAGCGGGACCGGCAAATCGCCTTGTTGCCTTACTTCATTTATCGCTTCATCAATAGCCATGTAAGCCGAATTGCTTTTGGGGCTGGTGGCCAGATAAATCACACATTTCGATAGGATGATGCGGGCCTCGGGCATCCCAATTTTATGGATGGCATCGAAACAGGTATTGGCCATCAACAGGGCGTTCGGGTTGGCTAGCCCCACATCTTCAGCCGCTAAAATAACCAACCTGCGGGCTATGAATTTGATTTCTTCGCCCCCTTCGAGCATCCGTGCCAGCCAATATACGGCGGCATTGGGGTCGCTGCCCCGGATGGATTTTATAAATGCCGATATAATATCGTAATGCATTTCGCCCTGCTTATCATATAGGGCAATATTTTCCTGTAAAATTTCCTCCACCCGTTTGTTGGTTATCACAATGGGAGAATCTGTCGATGAATTGACTGTCAGTTCAATGATGTTGAGTAATTTCCGGGCATCACCACCCGAAAACCGGAACATGGCTTCTGTTTCATGTATATCAAAAACCAATTTTTTTAATTCAAAATCCTCCGTTACTGCCCGTTGGAGCAGTTCGTTCAAATCCTCTTTTTCGAGCGATTTGAGTACATACACCTGGCATCGCGAAAGCAGGGGCGAAATAACCTCGAACGATGGATTCTCGGTGGTAGCCCCAATCAACGTAATAATGCCCTGTTCCACGGCCGCCAATAACGAATCTTGTTGCGATTTGCTAAACCGGTGGATTTCATCTATAAATAAAATGGCATTGGGCTGGTTAAAGAACCGTCCGCGCTGTGCTTTGTCAATGGTCTCGCGCACATCCTTTACCCCACTGCTTACGGCGCTTAAGCTGTAAAAGGCCCGGTTCTGTTGGTTCGAGATGATATGGGCCAGCGTGGTTTTCCCTACCCCGGGCGGCCCCCAAAGAATCATTGATGGAATCCGCCCCGATTCAATAGATTGCCGCAATATAGCCGACGGACCTACCAAATGCTTTTGGCCAATGTAATCGTCTAAAGTTTTGGGGCGGAGCCGTTCTGCTAAAGGTTGCATCACTTGTTTTTATTTGTTGGGTAAAGATAGAAAATTGGTGCAAACAAACGTAAAGCAAACAATCGGTACTTAAAATAGTCAGTTCCTATAGCTTTTTTTCAATAAGTATTTGTTGAAGCTCTTGCCAGGCCCTACCTTTACTAAAGGCAGCGGCATTATCAGGACTGATATGTTCTACAAGGATTTGATGCATGCCTAGCAATTTGATGCGCTTTTTAAGGATGGCATGTTCTTTATTCTCCTCGGCTACCATGCCCGCGTACAAAACAGTAAACCACTGCTCCATTAAATTTTGATGTTCCGTAGTATAGGTGGCGGCCAATTGTTCGATAAAAAGCAATACCTCCGGGTTAAGCTCTTGATTTGTCCGGTGGTAAATCTCCAAAAAATCGGCAAATATTTTCCCTTTGGGATAAAAAGCAGCAAGTTTCTGCAACCCGATAAAATATTCCACATCTTTCGGGGCATAACGGCTACCGTTGGTTCTTACCAGATACACGCACCAGCTATCAAATTTTCCTTGGTCAAAAACCACACGGGTTCCATTTTTCAACGTTTTTACCACCCGCTCCATGTTTTATTTCCGATAATTGGTTATCAGCAATTCGGTAAGTATTCCCCTTTTTTGACCATTGGAATTGATATTCCGTTTGGCCGGAACCCTTTCAATATAATATTCCTTATACAGATCATCAAAAAAATGATTATCCGGATTGCCCACTTTAACATCGGAGTTACTGAGCATCCACTGGTGATCAAGAGCATGTAACTGGTCACAAAAGTTTTTCAAACGCTCCTGTTCAGCATCTCCAAAGGAGAAATTCGAGTAGGAATTAAAACTCGAAGTTACATTCAATGGTTTGTAAGGCGGATCGAAATAAAAGAACCCCTTAGTGCGGACTTTTTGTAAAGTTTTTTCAAAATCGGAATGCAGCACCTCAACTTTTTGCAAAGCCCGGTGCACCGCTTTCAGGTTTTTTGTATCGCAGATGGTGGGTTTTTTATAGCGCCCCAACGGAACATTGAACTGATTGCTGGCATTTACCCGGTAAAGCCCGTTGTAACAGGTCCGGTTTAAAAAAATAAGTAGCGCGGTTTGCTCCACTTCAGTGGATATTCTTTTGTTGAACTGTTCGCGTTTGTGATAATAATAATCCGACTTGGCCTCAGTATCATGGTCCATCCGGTGATATTCATCCTGCCATTGCTGCAACACCTCTATCAATTCTGTTACCTGAGATGCAATCACCCGGTAAGCGGTAATTAAATCGGCATTAATATCATTAATTACCACTTGTTCCACTTTTGGAAACTTCTGAAGCACCCAAAACAACACGGCCCCGCTTCCCACAAAAGGTTCCACGTAAATAAACTTCTGTGTGGACTTAAAAGGGAAGCGGTCGGAAATGCCCTGCAGCAGTTGGGTTTTGCCCCCGGCCCATTTCAAAAAAGGCTTTGCGGTATCTTTTTTGTTGTTTTTCATAATGCAATTTTAATGTAAAAATAGGATTGTGTAATTAGGATAACCATAAAAAAGACGTTTTGCTTTTTGTTTTTCGAATAAACTTTCGGCTTGGAAAGTTATTCTAATATATCTTAATAGATAAGACATTTGATAGAGCAAAAAGCAACTTTCTTTTGGAAACAAAACCAGTCCTCAATATTTTTCTTTTTCCAATCTTTCTCTTTAAAATTATTTTAAACTTGCCCACAATTGCTATTTTTGCAAACTGTTTAATTTACAAGGCTTTCAAAATATACCGTTGTTAATTGCTAATTATTTTTATGAACAAACACGAAATCGCTACCAAATACAACCCCGCCAGCACCGAGGATAAATGGTATAAATACTGGATGGATAATGGATTCTTCCGCTCCACCCCTGATCACCGCGAACCATATACCATTGTGATTCCCCCGCCAAATGTAACCGGCGTGTTGCACATGGGCCACATGCTCAACAATTCCATTCAGGATATTTTGGTGCGCCGTGCCCGGATGCAGGGGAAAAACGCCTGCTGGGTTCCCGGTACCGACCACGCCAGCATTGCCACCGAAGCAAAAGTGGTTGCCAAGCTCAAAGATCAGGGCATCGATAAATCGCAACTCACCCGCGATGAATTCATGGAGCACGCCTGGGAATGGAAAGAAAAGCATGGCGGAATCATCCTCGATCAACTGAAAAAACTCGGTGCTTCGTGCGACTGGGACCGTACCCGCTTTACCATGGACGGGGCTTACTACGAAAGTGTCATCAATGTATTTATCGATCTGTATAAAAAAGGGTTGATTTACCGAGGCGTGCGCATGGTAAACTGGGATCCGCAGGCCAAAACGGCCGTTTCCGACGAAGAGGTGATTTATAAAGAGGTTCAGTCGAAACTCTATTATCTGAGATATAAAATTGAAGGCACCAGCAATGAGTTTGTAACCATTGCCACCACCCGTCCCGAAACCATTTTGGGCGACACGGCTGTGTGCGTAAATCCTAAAGATGGGCGTTTTACCCATCTGGTTGGCAAGCGGGTTTTGGTTCCGTTGCTCAACCGCTCTATTCCCATCATTCAGGACGATTATGTGGATATGGAATTTGGTACCGGATGCTTGAAGATTACTCCGGCCCACGATATTAACGACTACGAAATCGGTATGCGCCATAACCTGGAAAGTATCGATATTTTTAACGATAACGGAACCCTGAGCGGAAAAGCCCAGCTTTATGTGGGCAAAGACCGCTTCGTAGTCCGGAAAGAGATTGTCCCCGATTTGGAAAAGGCAGGGCATGTGGCCAAAATTGAGGATTATGCCAATAAAATTGGCTATTCCGAACGTACCGATGCCGTTATTGAACCGAAGCTTTCGATGCAGTGGTTTATGAAGATGAAGAATATTTCGAAACCCGCGCTGGAGACCGTCTTAAATGATAACATCCAATTCCATCCCGCGAAATTTAAAAATACCTACAAACACTGGATGGAAAACATCCAGGACTGGTGTATCAGCCGCCAATTGTGGTGGGGACACCGCATCCCGGCCTATTACCTGCCCAGTTCAAACGACTTTGTTGTGGCTAAAACAGTGGAAGAAGCCTTGCAAAAAGCCATTGAAAAAACCGGGAATAAAAACCTGAAAGCAACCGATTTGCATCAGGACGAAGATGTGATGGATACTTGGTTCAGCAGCTGGTTGTGGCCTATTGCCGTGTTCGATGGCATCCGCAACCCTAAAAACAGGGATGTTAGCTATTATTATCCCACCAACGATTTGGTAACTGCTCCCGAAATTATGTTCTTCTGGGTAGCACGGATGATTATTGCCGGGTACGAATATGAGCAGGAACTTCCGTTCCGCAATGTGTATTACACAGGCATTGTGCGCGATAAGCTGGGACGTAAGATGAGCAAATCGCTCGGGAACTCGCCCGACCCTATTGAACTGATGCAGAAATACGGAGCCGATGGCGTGCGCGTGGGTATGCTGCTTTGTTCACCTGCCGGAGGCGACTTGTTGTTCGATGAATCGCTGCCCGAACAGGGGCGGAACTTTGCCAACAAAATCTGGAATGCGTTCCGGTTGGTTACTACCTGGGAGGTAGATGCCACCCTGGCTCAACCGGAATCGTCGAAAGTGGCCATTGAATGGTTCAACCACAAACTGAACCAAACCATGGAACAGTTGAACGACCATTTCGATAAATTCCGTCTTTCCGATGCCCTGATGACGGTGTACCGTCTGTTCTGGGATGAATTCTCGTCGTGGTACCTCGAAATGGTGAAGCCGGCCTATCAAACCCCGTGCGACAAAGCAACGTTTGATGCAACCATTGAACTGTTCGAGAAGCTGTTGAAGGTGCTGCATCCTTTCATGCCGTTTATTACCGAAGAAATCTGGCAGATCATTGCGGAACGCACCGTAGAACAAAGCATCATGAATGCCAGTTGGCCAAGTGTTGGAATATATAATACCGGCTTTATCAATCAGTTTGAAGATGCAAAAACCCTGATTGCCGAAATCAGGACCGTGCGTAAAGACCGCAATATTTCGTTTAAAGATTCCTTAGTGCTACATGTTAAACCCGGAACCGATGGGTATGCCCAACCTTTTAATGCAGTGGTGACTAAAATGGGAGGCTTATCGGCTATGGAACAGGTAAGCCAAAAATCGGATAACGCGGCAGCGTTTATGGTAAAAACCAGCGAATTCTTTATTCCGCTGGGTTCAAGCATCGATGTGGAGGCCGAACTGAAAAAATTGGCCGAAGAATTAGCCTACCATCAGGGCTTTTTAAAATCGGTTGCCGCCAAACTCAGCAACGAAAAGTTTGTGAACGGGGCTCCCGAACAAGTGGTAGCTATTGAACGAAAAAAACAGGCCGATGCCGAAGCCAAAATCAAAGCCATTGAAGAGCAGATGGGGAATTTGAAGAAATAGTTTTGTATCAAATAAAACTGACAAAAGCGCTTGAAGATACTGGCGCTTTTTTTATGTCAAATGACGCCTCAACCGGCTTGGCCGGCGTTGCATGGCATCACCAGCAACTTACAGAAGTTGATGAATAAAGTTTTGTGTTGGTTGTAACCCCGACCTCCGGTCGGGTCTGTCTTTATACAAGAATATCACCGACAGGGATGTTGGCGTTACAACCTACACCGATGTTGAAACCGCATGTACATTCACCGCCCGTCCCGAAGGTTCGTTCATGTTCTGGAACGAAGCATCCCACACCAAAGCTTCAGGCGTACTGCAAGCCACCGATGGAACCGATGGTACACTCAGCGCGGCGGCTTCCGATGGAAAATGCTCGGCAAAAATGGAACGGTAATAAAATTCCTCTTTGGTTTTTGGCGGTTGGGTAGGGAATTTGTATTTGGCATTGGCTAACTGCTCATCAGTCACCTGCTCGGCTACCACTTTTTTAAGCGTATCAATCCAGCTGTAACCCACGCCATCGCTGAACTGTTCCTTTTGCCTCCAGGTCACACTTGCTGGCAAATAACTTTCAAAAGCTTTCCGGATGACCCATTTTTCCATCCTTTCCGGGGTAATCATCTTATCTTTTGGGTTGATGCGCATGGCTACATCCATAAATTCCTTGTCCAAAAATGGAACCCGTCCTTCGATTCCCCAGGCAGCCAGCGATTTGTTGGCCCGCAAACAATCGTACTGGTGCAGTTTGCTCAGTTTGCGCACTGTTTCTTTATGAAACTCCTCGGCATTGGGAGCTTTGTGGAAATACAGGTAACCGCCAAACAACTCGTCGGCACCTTCGCCCGAAAGCACCATTTTTATTCCCATGGCTTTTATCGCCCGGGCCATCAGATACATAGGCGTTGAAGCCCGCACCGTGGTAATATCGTAGGTCTCCAGTTGGTAAATCACATCGCGGATGGCATCTAAACCCTCCTGAATGGTAAACAACACCTCGTGATGCACTGTTCCAATGTGTTCGGCCACCTTTTTAGCGGCAGCTAAATCGGGCGAACCTTTTAACCCTACCGCAAAAGAGTGCAGTTGGGGCCACCAGGCAGCCGACTGGTCATCGGTTTCAATCCGTTTTTGGGCATATTTTTTGGCTAATGCCGAAGTTACTGAAGAATCCAATCCGCCTGAAAGCAAAACGCCATAAGGAACATCGGACATCAATTGGCGTTTTACTGCTGCATCCAACGCATCGTGCAATTCCTGAATCGAAGTTTTGTTATTTTTCACCGCTTCGTAATCGGTCCAGTCGCGGTGGTACCATTTTACCAATTTCCCGTCTTTGCTCGATAAGTAATGACCCGGAGGAAAAAGTTCAATGGTGGTACAAATACCTTCCAGTGCTTTCAGTTCCGAAGCCACGTAAAAGGTTCCGTTTTCATCGCGTCCCATGTACAAGGGGATAATACCAATATGGTCGCGGGCAATCATGTATTCATCTTTGGCAGAATCGTATAGGGCAAACCCGAAAATCCCGTTTAGTTCGTCTAAAAACTGGGTACCTTTTTCCTGATACAATGCCAGGATTACTTCACAATCCGATTCGGTTTTAAAATGGTACTTTCCTTCAAAGGTTTTACGGATTGCCCGGTGATTATAAATCTCGCCATTGATGGCCAGGATAACGGTCCCATCTTCACTGTACAAAGGTTGCTTTCCCGAGGTGGGATCGACAATGGCCAAACGTTCATGTGTTAAAATAGCCTTCTCCTCGCAATGGATGCCACTCCAGTCGGGTCCCCGGTGGCGCACTTTTTTCGACATTTTTAACAGCCGGGGCCGTAGTTCTTCTGCTTTTTGTTTCAATTCAAACGCACATACAATTCCGCACATATTCTTTAATTTTCAATTGATATTTAAAGTTTGACTTATAAATAACACAATAAAGATGTGTTAGCTTATAATTCGACACTAAAATATACAAATATGTTTTAAATTAAAACAATATGATGATTTTTTTGAAGAAATTTTAAAATTTTGTTTTTTTGGTAATATTCACCCGGTGACTTTTTGATTATAGAATTATGCTTTATATTCACGCCCGTAGTCACCGGATGAATATCAATACTTTAGAACCATTTTCTTTTGGAGCAATTATTTTAACGGGATTCTGATTATTTTGCTATTGCCGATATCCCATTAAAAAGAATGGGGAGCATTTCTTCCAAACGTTCTTTGATTGTTTCTTCTGCTTCCATCAAAATGGGGGCTTCCAGTCCCTTAATAATGGTCATGATGGAAAGTGCCGTCATGTATGTATTTCTGATGGTAAAGATGCCTTGCCGCACACCCTCATCCAATATACTTTTGATGACTTCAATTTCTATGCTTTCATATTTTGCCCTTAATTCCTTAGCATTTTCAAGCGACAGATATTGTTTTTTCTGAAAGTCGAAAAGGTTGCCCAGTTTTTTAATGGCATTGATGCGGACCTCAATATAACTGGTGATTTGTTCTTTGGGGTTATTGGTCCTGCCGATGGCTGCCAATATCTCTTCTTTGAGTTCGCAGGCTTCTTTATCAAGGACCGCCCTGAAGATGTCTTCTTTACTGATAAAATAATAATAGATGGAACTTTTCCCTTTGTGGAGTTCACCGGCAATGTCGTCGATGGTGGTTTTTTTATACCCATATTTTTCAAAGATCTCTTGCGAGGCTTTCAATATTTGGTTTCGGGTTGCACTTTTTGAGTCATGTATTCCGTTTGATTCGTTTTTCATGTGCCGGAGATTTATGCATTCGAACGTTTTGTGATTTTGTTCAAATGTATCATTACAGGATTAATTTTCCAACAAAACAAATCATGTTTTCATAAACTCCATATTTTATGAGGCCTTGGCTGTAACCCAAAGGGATAAACTTTTGTGGGTAAACAAGAAACAAATCAATGCAGCATCAAAACCATCAGAATGAATTTTGACTCTTACCTTCTTCTTTTATGCTTTGGTTTTAAAGGAATAAGTGGTTCTTCTTCGGCAAAATCGTGAACCATTTCAAAATCGAGCTGCTTTTTGGCCAGGTTGGCCGAAACAACTTTAATTTCTACCTCATCGCCCATGGTGTAACGTCTTTTGGTCCGGTTGCCAATAAGGGCAAATTCTGCCTCATCGTATTCATAAAAGTCATCGGTTAAGGTACGTACCGGAACCATTCCTTCACATTTGCTATCAATCAATTCTACATAAATGCCCCACTGTGTTACCCCTGAAATAACACCTTTGAATTCCTTTCCAACATTGTCTTTCATAAATTCTACCTGCTTGTATTTTACCGAGGCCCGCTCGGCATTGGCAGCCAACTGTTCCATGTCGGAAGAGTGTTTGCACATTTCTTCGTAGGTATCGTCAGGAACTGATTTTCCGCCAGTTAAATAATGTTCCAGCAGACGGTGCGCCATCATGTCGGGATAGCGCCGGATGGGAGAGGTGAAATGGGAATAGTAATCGAAGGATAATCCGTAATGGCCAATATTCTTGGTGGAATATTCGGCTTTAGCCATGGTACGGATGGCAAGGGTTTCAACTACCGTTTGCTCATTTTTTCCATGAACATCCACCAATAACTGGTTCATGGAATCGGCAATTTTTTTGGCCGATTTGGTCTGAATCTGGTAACCAAACCGCTTGATAAAAAAGGCAAAAGCATTCAATTTTTCTTTATTCGGTTCATCGTGAACCCGGTAAACAAAAGTCCGCACAGCTTTGTTGGCATCGGGTTTTCCAATAAATTCGGCTACTTTTTTGTTAGCCAGGAGCATAAATTCCTCAATCAACTGGTTGCTCTCTTTGTTTTCTTTCAGATAAACGCCAATGGGGCGGGCTTTTTCATCGAGTTGGAACTTTACTTCGCTGCGTTCAAAAGCAATGGAACCGGCATGGAACCGTTTCTTTCGGAGTTTTAGTGCCAATTGGTGCAGCAATAAAATCTCATTTTTTAAATCGCCTGCTTCTGTTTCGATCACCTCCTGGGCTTCTTCGTAGGTAAATCGCCTGTCGGAGTTGATGATGGTTTTCCCAAACCATTGTTTAACGATGTGAGCTTCGGCATCGAGTTCAAAAACGGCTGAAAAGCAAAGTTTCTCTTCGTTGGGGCGAAGCGAACAAATCAGGTTCGACAGCCGTTCGGGCAACATCGGGACAACCCTATCTACCAAATAAACAGAGGTTGCACGCTCATAAGCCTCTTTTTCAAGAGCTGTATTTGGGCGCACATAATGGGTTACATCGGCAATATGCACTCCCACTTCAATGTTTCCGTTTTTAAGGGTTTGGATGGAAAGGGCATCGTCAAAATCCTTGGCATCAAAGGGATCGATGGTAAGTGTGGTAATCTTACGGAAATCGCGTCGGTGGCTAATTTCTTCTTCGGTAATTTTATCAGGAATTTTCCCGGCAGATTCCAAAACCCGTTTTGGAAATTCATAGGGGAGGCCAAATTCTGCTAATATGGCATGCATCTCCACTTCATTTTCGCCGGGCATACCCAGCACCTCAATGATTTCGCCAATGGGGTTTTTCTGTTTTTCGGGCCATTCTAAAATCTTGGCAATAGCCTTTTGTCCGCTTGTTGCTTTTTTTAATTTATCGAGTGGAATAAAAATATCGAAAGGCATCTGGTTCCGTTCGGGGATTAAAAAGGCAAAATGTTGCGATACTTCAACCACACCCACAAAAGTTTCGCGGTTGCGTTTGAGTATTTCCACTACCTCACCTTCCACGTGGTTGCGTTCTTTGCGCGCATATACATAAACCTTCACCACATCGTCGTGTAGGGCGTGGTTCAGGTTTTTGGCGGCAATAAACACATCGCGTTCAATTTCGTCGGAAATAATGTAGGCCGAACCTTTGGCGGTTAAATCGACTTTTCCTATAATATAATTCCCTTGGGTTTTTAGCTTGAATTTTCCTTTATGGATTTCGATCAAATCACCCTTTTGCGTCAATTCCACCAAACAACTGTTGATAAGGTGCGCGGTACTGGCATCTTTTACATGAAGCAGTTTGGCCATCTGCCTGTAATTCAGCGATCGGCCTGCATCTTCGTTAAAAACTTTAAGTATATGACTAATTAATGCTGGGCGGTTATATGAAGTTTGGGATGCCCCCTTTTTTCCGAATCCGTTTTTGTTTTTTTTTGACATAAAATATTACCCATTAAAAATTAATAGAGTGGCTGTTGTACTAATAAAACCCAACATAAACCCGGCATAAATTTGTGTATGATTGTGCTCGTTCAGGTAAAGGCGGGCGGAACCAATAAGCCCGGCAATAAAAATGGAGATCATTAAAAAACTATCCAAATAGATTTGATATAATATACCCAATGAGGATAACAGACCAATAAATCCGCCAATGCCAATCATGTGTAAACTTATCTTCCATTTGAGGTGGATGATTGAAGCCATGAAGACCGAAACAAAGGAAGCCAGCAAGAATTGCTGCAAAAGCGTGGGGGCCGCATAGCGATGCAGGATATAGTATCCAAAATAATAAAACAACGAGGCGGTAAACATTGGTACCAAACGCTCGCGCCGCTCTGAAACTTGAATTCCGGTTATCATTCGCTGGTAATAGAATACAGGTAACATGGCCAATGGGAAAAACAGGGTGGTTAAAGCCACAATTAGTAAAATGGCCCGTTTCCCTTCGGTTGGGAGTAAGGATAAATGGCTAAATGCCAAAATCATAAAAATACCTGCAACAGGCATAAATACCGGATGAAACAGATAGGTGACTGATTTAAATAATTTTGATGTCATGGTTTTAAAATAAACCACAAGGTAAAAAGTTTTTATGGGTTTCAAAAAACCGAATCAAAAAACGACGGTTTCTAGCGAAGCTCTTTACGAAGCCTGGCTACAGGAATCCCTAATTGTTCCCGGTATTTGGCCACGGTACGCCGTGCAATTTGGTACCCTTTTTCCTGGAGGATTTCGGTCAAACGCTCATCGGTGAGTGGCCGTTTTTTGTTCTCTCCCTGAATGGCTTCATCCAGGATGCTTTTAACCTCCCGGGCACTCACTTCCTCACCGCTAGTGGTTTGCATGGCCTCCGAGAAAAACGATTTTAACGACAAAATACCAAAATCGGTTTGTATGTATTTGCTGTTGGCTACCCTTGAGATGGTAGAAATATCAAGTCCGGTAACATCGGCCACATCTTTAAGAATCATGGGCTTGAGTTTCTTTTCATCACCATCGAGAAAATATTCTTTCTGATATTCCAGAATGGCCTCCATCGTCACTAATAACGTGGTTTGTCGTTGTTTGATGGCATCAATGAACCAACGGGCCGAATCCAATTTCTGCTTGACAAAGGTGATGGTTTCCTTATCCTGCCTGCTGCGTTTGGCTTTTTTCCGGGCCAAATCGCTCAACATCTCGGCATAGGTCCGGCTCACTTTTAATTCGGGGACATTTCGTTCATTCAGGGATAATTCCAAAATACCATCGTGGTTTTCGAGTACAAAGTCAGGAATAATCGGCCTACTTGTTTGATCGCGAGGGTCGGCATACCCGCCACCGGGTTTTGGATTTAGCCTGAGGATTTCGTCCAGCGCGGCTTTTAGCAAATCTTCGGTAATGTTTAGCTTGCTGATGATTTTATCGTAATGTTTCCGGGTAAATTCCATGAAATTATCGGCTAAAATCTGTTCTGCCAGATGCACAGCCGGATTATTTTTGTCGCGTTTCCGTATTTGTATTAACAGGCACTGCTGCAAGTTTAAAGCCCCAACACCAGGAGGGTCAAAATCCTGAATCACGGCCAGCACCTTTTCCAATTGCTCCATGTTGGTTTCAATGTTCAGGGCAAATGCCAGGTCATCAATAATTGCCTCTAAATCACGGCGCAGGTAACCATCGTCATCAATATTTCCAATAATGTATTCGGCCAGTTTACGTTCAAAATCAGTTAAAACCTGCAATCCGAGTTGGGCAATCAGGCTCTCGTGAAAAGTAGAGCCCACTGAAAAGGGGATATCTTTCCGTTCATCGTCTTTGGAATAATTGCTGGCTCTTAATTTATAGGATGGGGTATCATCATCGTTTGCCAGATATTCTTCGATAGAAAACTCTTCCGGCTCTTTTTCTTCTTTGGGCTCACCATCGTCGGCACTAAATTCACCCTCTAAATTTCCCTCTTCCAAAGCAGGGTTTTCTTCAATTTCTTTTTTGATACGCTGATCGAGCTGCATGGTAGGTATTTCGAGCAACTTGATAAACTGTATCTGTTGGGGTGAAAGTTTCTGTAAAAGTTTTTGTTGTAATCGCTGTTTTAACATGCCAAGTCCCTTTAATCGTTCAATAAAACAATTGGTTGCAATTTAGTGAAAAACCTTGATTTTACTGACATGAAAATAGAAGAATCCTTTATAAAACGAAAAGAGACTCACGATTGTTGCAAGTCTCTTTTTTTGAATTTATTTTGTTTGGAATTAATATTCTGCATTCTTTGGAGTGCGGGCAAAAGGAATCACATCGCGGATGTTGCCCATGCCGGTGACAAACAGCATCAACCGTTCAAAACCTAACCCGTAGCCGCTGTGCGGAACGGTTCCAAACTTACGGGTTTCGAGGAACCACCACATGTCCTTTTCCGGGATTCCCATTTCGTCAATACGGGCTTTCAGTTTTTCATAGCTCTCTTCGCGCTGCGAACCTCCGATGATTTCACCAATCCCCGGGAAGAGCACATCCATGGCACGGACGGTTTTCCCGTCTTCGTTCTGTTTCATGTAAAAGGCTTTTATCTCTTTTGGGTAATCGGTTAAAATGACCGGTTTTTTATAATGTTTTTCTACCAAAAAGCGTTCGTGTTCGCTTTGTAAGTCAATTCCCCAGGAAACCGGGTACTGGAACTGCCCTTTCTGATTGGCTTTTGAGTTTTTCAACACTTCGATGGCTTCGGTATAGCTTAACCGTACAAAATCGTTTTTGGTCACAAACTCCAGCTTTTCAATCAATGGCAAGTCGGAACGTTCGTTCTGTGGTTTTTGCTTTTCTTCTTCCAACAAACGGCTTTGTAAAAACTCCAGATCATCGTGGCAATTATCAAGTGCATATTGTACCAGATATTTGAGCATCTCCTCGGCTAAATCCATGTTGTCGGTAATGTCGTAAAAAGCCATTTCGGGTTCAATCATCCAGAACTCGGCCAAATGGCGCGAGGTATTGGAATTTTCGGCCCGGAAGGTAGGGCCAAAAGTATAAATTTCGCCCAAAGCTAACGCGGCCAATTCGCCTTCCAATTGTCCCGAGACAGTCAGGTTGGTCAGTTTGCCAAAGAAATCTTTGGAATAATCTACCTTTCCCTCTTCATTTCTTGGCAGTTTGTCCAAATCGAGTGTAGTTACCTGGAACATTTCACCGGCACCTTCGGCATCGGAACCGGTAATAATAGGAGAATGCATGTAATAAAATCCCTTGCCGTTAAAAAACTGATGGATGGCAAAGGCCATGGCATGGCGGATACGGAAAACGGCACTGAAGGTACTGGTACGGAATCGTAAATGTGCCTTCTCGCGAAGAAACTCCAAGCTATGTTTTTTTGGCTGCAAAGGATATTCATCAGGATTGGCCTCGCCCAACACTTCAATAGCGGAGGCGGCTATCTCCACTTTTTGCCCTGATCCCTGGCTTGCTATCAATGTCCCGGTAACGGAAAGGGATGCCCCGGTGTGAATTCTGCTTAAGATGGATTCATTGATTTGCTCAAGATCGGCTACTATCTGAATATTGTTAATGGTAGAGCCATCGTTTAAGGCAATAAAAGCAACATTTTTACTGCCCCGTTTGGTGCGTACCCAACCTTTTACACAAACTTTGCTGCCAAAGTCATCCGACTTGAGCACGTTCACAATTTTTGTTCTTTTCAATGTTTCCATAGCTATGTATCAATCAAAAAATAATCGGCAAAAATAATAATTAGTTGCAAGTTGCAAGATTTTGTTTCCAGATTTTATTAATCTGAAACCGGATGGTTGTTTTTAACAAAGATTGTTCAAACTACTTCCATTCCCATTCAAAACCTTCTTTGGTATCTTTGATGGCTACTCCCAAATCAGTTAATTGATTTCTGATCTTATCAGAAGTGCCCCAATCTTTATTCTTTTTGGCGTCTTGCCGAAGATTTAACAGGAAATTTATTAATTCTGCAGATAGTTTTCCTTCCCTTGGATTATCTTTACTTTCAGGCATCAACCCCATAATTTCAATCACAAAATCGGAGAATAATTGTTTCATTTGTTGCAAACTGGTGGCATCAAGCTTTTCCGTTCCTACTAATACCAGGTTTACCATTTTAACAGCCTCAAACAAATGGGAAATAAGGATCGGGCTGTTAAAATCGTCGTTTAAGGCCTGATAACATTTTTCACGCATGGCCGGAACATCAATGGTGGAACTGTCAGAAGGTTTTATTTTATCTAGTGTTTCTATGCCTTTCATCAATCGGTCCAGTCCTTTCTCGGCAGATTGCAGTGCTTCGTTTGAAAAATCAACCGTTCCGCGGTAATGGGCCATCAATATAAAAAAGCGGATGGTCATCGGGCTGTATGCCTGTTTCAGCGTGACATGGTTTCCTGTAAATAACTCATTAAGGGTAATAAAATTTCCCAGCGATTTGCCCATTTTTTGCCCGTTGATGGTAATCATGTTGTTGTGCATCCAATACCGGACCGAACTTTTTCCATGAGCTGCCGTAGATTGGGCTATTTCAGCTTCATGGTGAGGGAATATTAAATCCATTCCCCCTCCGTGAATGTCAAAGGTCTCGCCCAGATAACGGGTACTCATTGCGGAACATTCCATGTGCCAGCCCGGGAAACCTTCGCTCCATTCCGAGGGCCAGTGCATGAGGTGCTCGGGTGCCGCTTTTTTCCATAGGGCAAAATCAAAACTGTTATGCTTTTCACTTTGCCCGTCTAATTCGCGGGTATTCTCGTACAGTTCTTCCACCTTGCGGCCCGATAATTCGCCATAAGGATGTTTTTCGTTATATTTTAGTACATCAAAATACACCGAACCATTCGATTCGTAAGCAAACCCATTTTGTAAGATTTCACGTATCATGGTTTGCTGTTCAATAATATGGCCTGTGGCACGGGGTTCTATGCTGGGGCTCTTTATATTCAAAGCACGCATGTTTTCATGAAAACTTTCGGTAAAGCGGTGAACTACTTCCATGGGTTCCAACTGTTCCAACCGGGCTTTTTTGGCAATTTTATCTTCCCCCTCGCCTGCCAGTTCGTCGCTTAGGTGGCCTACATCGGTGATGTTGCGGACATAACGCACTTTATATCCCAGGTGCTGAAAATACCGGATGACCAAATCAAAGGTAATGTACGGGCGGGCATGCCCCAAATGGGCCTCGCCATAAACTGTGGGGCCGCAGACATAAAGCCCCAGGTGATTTGGATTCACTGGAATAAATTCTTCCTTCTTTCGCGTTAAAGTGTTGTAAATATAGATGGTAGGATGTGTCATGTCATTTATGGTTTTGAATCTGCAAAGCTAAAAATTATTCTGAACCTTTTTACTTGGGTGATCAACAATGTGAGGGTAAAAAGGCATGGGAAGCTGAAACAGATCAACAAAAAATGGAGACCTCATCGAAATGAGGCCTCCACTTACTTATTATTGGGAAAGATTCAAAGAAACTATGTGACAAAAACAAATTTAGTCCCAGAACTTCATTATTTTAAATTACCCGGCAGTATTCCACTTGTGTTGGCTGGTACCGATTTTAAAGTTTGACTTTCAAAATAATAGGTACCTTCCCAGGTAAAATCTACATCATAATAGTCGGTTGACTTGAACAGGAAATTCACACTGTCCATACCAGGTTGGTACAAACTCCGCATATCAAATGAAACCACGCCGGTAAGCACATTATAAGAAGGATCGTTATTATTGTTATGCCGTAATTCCAAGATAAGTCGTCCCTCGTCATCCACGGTATCCTGGATAGGCTTTACCAAATTTATATAATGCGTTATACTACCACCATAATAACTAAAAACAACATTTAAATGGTATTCTGTTAACCAGATGGTGTTTTCATTCACACTTACGCCATCATTTCCAATACTGTCTTGGTTTTCTTCGGTTAATTGAATAATGTCTTTGGTCAAAACCCTATAAAGCTCTAAATACCCGGAATGAATCACGTTTTCAGTTTCTGAATCAATAGAAAAATAGGCCATTACGCGGGAACTATCTTCCAGTTCATCCGTCAGGTAATCTATTTGGCTGGGAACTAAGGTATCCCCGCTATCAAGCTCCACCACAAACCCCTGATTGTTGCTCGTTGTTTCAATGTAGGTGCCGTAATTATACCAATAGGTCACCGAATCGTCATCACTGTTGCAAGATGTAAAGGCAAATCCCAGGCTCAAGGTAAATAAGGCAATAAAAGTAAATCGTTTCATATAGCGATAAATTAATAATTAGTTAAAAATACTTAGAATTTCAATTCTGTGTAGCTGTAACACCAGCATTACTCAGAATTTCACCCTTTTTGACGCTTTGCAGATGTTTGAAACCTTTATTTAGTTGCTTGTGAAGTGAGAAATATTTTCAAAACAAAGTGCGCTGTTGTTTGCTTCTGAGTTTAGATCACTGATATTGTATTAGCTACAACGTGTTAAGTTGAAAATCTGTTAATCATAGTTGAATATTTAATGTAAGGGCAAAACAAAAAGCAACTTCTCGTAAAACAGAATCTTATTAGATACCTTAATTCCGCAGGTATAAAATGAAAAGTCAAAAAACTGAAAGATTTAGACGCACTGCGACTTGCGGATTTAAGGAGATAATCCAAAAATATACAAATGAAGAAGGATATATAATAAAAGAGGCTGCCCCATTTGGGGCAGCCTCTTTTATATATATCTAATTTTTAATGAACTATAGCGTACGTTTTACTTCCACTTGTTCGTAAGCTTCCACAATGTCACCCACTTTTACATCGTTGAACCGCTCGATGTTCAAACCGCACTCATAACCGGAGGCCACCTCTTTGGCGTCATCCTTAAAGCGTTTGAGCGATCCAAGCTCTCCGGTGTAAACCACAATTCCATCGCGGATAACCCGTACTTTCGAGGTACGTTTCACTTTTCCATCGCGGACATAACATCCGGCAATAGTACCCACTTTGGTTATCTTGAAAACTTCGCGTACTTCAATGGTAGCAATAATCTCCTCTTTTATTTCTGGTGAAAGCATTCCTTCCATAGCGTCTCTTACCTCATTGATGGCATCGTAAATAACGGAATACAAGCGGATATCGATTTCTTCTTTTTCGGCCAATTTACGGGCAGCCATAGATGGGCGCACCTGGAACCCGATGATAATAGCATCGGAAGCTGCAGCAAGTAACACATCCGACTCGGAGATTTGACCCACAGCTTTATGTTTTACATTTACCTGTATTTCTTCGGTTGAAAGCTTGATTAATGAATCGGACAATGCTTCGATAGATCCATCCACGTCACCCTTCACAATGACATTCAATTCCTGGAAGTTTCCAATAGCAATCCGGCGTCCGATTTCGTCCAGAGTAATGTGTTTCTGGGTACGTAACCCCTGTTCCCGGGCAAGTTGTTGACGGCGGTTGGCAATTTCTTTGGCTTCACGGTCGCTTTCCATCACATTGAATTTATCACCTGCCTGTGCTGCACCGCTTAAGCCGAGCACTTGAACCGGGGTTGATGGCCCAGCTTCTTTAACCAGTTCATTCCGTTCATTGTACATTGCCTTCACGTGGCCCGTATGGTTTCCGGCTAACAGAATGTCGCCAATTTTAAGAGTCCCGCTTTGAACCAAAATGGTAGTCACATAACCACGCCCTTTGTCCAGCGAAGCTTCAATAACGGTACCTAATGCTTTTTTATTGGGGTTTGCCTTAAGGTCGAGCATTTCAGCTTCCAGCATTACTTTATCAAGTAATTCGGAAATATTTAACCCCTGCTTGGCCGAAATATCCTGCGATTGGTATTTGCCGCCCCATTCCTCAACTAAAAGGTTCATATTGGCCAATCCTTCTTTAATTTTTTCGGGGTTAGCTCCGGGTTTATCAACTTTATTGATAGCAAATACAATGGGAACCCCAGCAGCCTGAGCATGGTTAATGGCTTCAACGGTTTGGGGCATGATACTGTCGTCAGCAGCTACAATAATGATGGCCACATCGGTAACTTGAGCTCCACGGGCACGCATGGCTGTAAATGCTTCGTGTCCAGGAGTATCCAAGAAGGTGATTCGTTTGCCATCTTCAGTAGCAACGCTATAGGCTCCAATATGTTGGGTAATTCCACCGGCCTCACCAGCAATTACATTCGCTTTACGGATGTAATCAAGTAACGATGTTTTACCATGGTCAACGTGACCCATTACGGTAATAATCGGAGGGCGGGGTACCAAATCTTCCTCAGAATCTTCTACCTCTTCAGCAATAGACTCAAGGAGTTCGGCACTTACAAATTCAACTTTGTAGCCAAATTCATCTGCTACCAGCGACATGGTTTCAGCATCAAGCCTTTGGTTGATAGAAACAAAGAGGCCCAGGTTCATGCAAGTTCCGATTACCTCGGTAACTGCCACATCCATCATGTTGGCCAGTTCGTTTACCGAAACAAACTCAGTCACTTTGAGGATGTTCTTTTCAGCCTCCATCTTAGCCATTTCCTCTTGAGCCTTGTGGCTATACAACTCGCGTTTATCGCGCCGGTGTTTTGATCCTTTACTTTTCCCTTTGGTAGCGGTTAACCGGGCTAAGGTATCTTTAATCTGCTTTTGTACATCTTCTTCGTTAACCTCTTTTTTAATCAGCCGCTTTTTTCCACCTTTCTTTTGTTGCTGCTGTTGCTGTGACTGAGGAACGGCTTGTTTCAATTTTTTATTCGGATCCTGACCCGCCCCGGTTTGTTCTTGGGCTACTTCAACTTTATCTTTTCTGATCCGTTTTCTCTTTTTCTTTTTGCGGTCTTCTTCTGAAAGAGGGGCACCTGGTTTATCTTTTCTCGGTTCTGTTGGCAATTCAATTTTCCCAATTACGGTAGGGCCCGAAAGGCGCTCCACTTTGCGTTGGATAAAGTTTGAATCTTCATGTTGCGAGGTTGATGGAGCCTCTTCAGTTGTTTCATCGGAAGGTTTGCGGACAACTTCCCTATCACGGCGTTCTTTGGCTTTTTCTTCTTTCGATTTCTTTGCCGGGCGGGTTTTTTGGTTTAGTAAAGCTAGGTCGATTCTTCCCACCACTTTTACATCTTCCAATTGTTCTACCTGAGTTTTTATTTCCCCAATTTCTTCTTTTTGTGATGCAGTGGCGGTTTCTGCTTTATCTTCGGGAACTACTGGTTTTTCTTCAACCGGAACAGGTTTTTCCTTTTTAGGCTCATGCTTGTGAACCGATTCTGTTTTCTTGGGCTCAGCCTCTTTGGTTTTTTCAATTTTTGATGGGTGAACCACAGGTTTTGTTTTTTTAGGTTCCAAGTCGATTTTGCCAATCACTTTTACCTTTACTTCGTCCACCACCGTTTCAATTTTCTCGATAGGCTCTTCTTTTGGAGCGGGTTTATGAATAGGTTTGTGTTCCTTTTCAATAGGTTTATGACTGCTCAGGTCTTTAAGTAAAACCTCATCGGGTTCATTATCCTGATCATCCTCTGAATCTTTAAACTCTGCATCAATGCTTACAGATTCTTGCTTACCGCGATGGATTCCTAACTCCAATTTTGCCGATTCTTCTTTTACACGGATATCGGTACTATACTCTTTTAAGAGCATGGCATATAAATCGGAGGTAATTTTTGTGTTTGGATTGGCATCGATAGTAATTCCCTTTTTATGAAGGAATTCCACAATTGTGCTTATCCCTACATTAAACTCCCTGGCAATTTTGCTGAGTCGTGTTACTTTACTCGAGTCTGTCATTTCTTGACCTTTTCTTTTTACTTAACCTAAATTTGAACCTTACATATCTCCTTACTGACCAAGCGTTTTTATTCGAACTCGGCCCTAAGGACTTTAATCACATCTTTGATGGTCTCTTCTTCTAAATCGGTACGTTTCACCAAATCTTCAATGGAGAGGTCGAGAACGCTTTTGGCAGTGTCGCAACCAATGGCTTTCAATTCGTCTAATACCCAGTTTTCAATTTCATCAGTAAATTCGTCCAAATCCACATCTTCATCGTCTTCAGCTGTTTCGCGGTAAACATCTATTTCGTAGCCGGTCAGTTGGCTGGCCAGTTTAATGTTCGACCCCCCTTTACCAATGGCTAACGACACTTGGTCGGGTTGTAAATAAACATCAGCACGTTTGTCGGTTTCGTTCAGCTTAATAAGCGAAACTTTTGCAGGGCTTAATGCCCTCTGAATATAAAGTTGGGTGTTGTTGGTAAAGTTGATGACATCGATATTTTCGTTCTTCAATTCACGGACAATGCCATGAATCCGCGAACCTTTCATTCCCACACATGCCCCAACCGGATCCACCCGCTCATCGTACGATTCAACAGCTACTTTTGCTCGTTCGCCCGGAATCCGTTTGATGTTTTTAATGGTTATAAGGCCATCAAATATTTCCGGGACCTCCATTTCAAAAAGACGTTCCAGGAAGATGGGGCTGGTTCTGGAAAGTACGATTAAAGGAGTGCTGTTTCGCATTTCAACCCGCACAACTACTGCACGCACAGAATCCCCTTTTCTGAAATAATCGGACGGTATCTGTTCTGTTTTTGGTAAGATGAGTTCATTTCCCTCATCGTCCACCACCATAATCTCTTTCTTCCAAACCTGATAAACTTCGCCGGTAACAATTTCACCAATACGGTCTTTGTATTTTCCGTAAATATTGTCTTTTTCAAGTTCCAATATCCTGGAGGTAAGGTTCTGGCGAAGAGCCAAAATCGCTCTGCGACCGAAATCGGCCAGTTTAACCTCATCGGTTACATCTTCGCCCACTTCGTAATCATTGTCTATCCGCTTGGCCGAGGTCAATGAAATCTGGGTGTTTGGATCTTCCATTTCGTCATCGGCCACAACTTCACGGTTTCTCCATATTTCAAAGTCCCCTTTGTCAATATTGATGATAATGTCGAAGTTTTCATCGGTGCCGAAACGCTTAATTAAAACGTTCCTAAAAACATCTTCCAATACCCTCATCATGGTTGGTCTGTCAATGTTTTTCAGATCCTTAAACTCCGAAAACGTGTCTATCAAATTCAAATTTTCCATCTCAATTTTATTTAACTCCCGTTAAAATATAATTATTTCTTTTACCGATTTTATTAATGCAAAACCAATCAACTCTTCTTTTTCAACCAAAACAGCCCTTTTGGCTCCTTCAGGTTTTTCTTTTGCAGTGTAGTTTAAGGTAAAACCCTCTGCGTTTACAGCCTTAAGTGTTCCCTTAATTTTAGTCCCCACGTTAAACAAAACCTCCACAGTCCTACCGATTGTTTTCTGGTATTGCCCCATCACCTTAAATGGGTAGCCAATCCCTGGTGACGAAACTTCTAAGGCAAAATCTTCTGCTTCCCTATCTAAAGAATGTTCAACATGACGGCTTATTTCAACACATTGGTCAATGCTAATACCTTGAGGAGTATCTAAATAGATGGTAATGTGGTTGTGGGCATCCACCTTCACCTCAACCAGAAACATTTCCGTTCCCTGGATATTTTCAGTTACCAATTGTTCAATTTTCAACGCATCAATCATAGTATCTTCAATAAAACAGGGGACTTCCGGTCCCCTGATGTGTTCTGCCCCACAATTATTGCCGCAAAAGTAGCATAAAATATCACAAGTGCAAAATATTCGCTTGAAAATTAATGGTTTTAGTCTAAAACAGGCTTGTTGAATGCACTGTCTTTTAATGAAATTGATAATTTCTTTAAAACAAAAGTTCTTTCTTGAAGGATTGTTTTATTTTAGCAAGATATTCAAAATTCTGATGATACTTTTCGATTCAACAATTCCGCTTAATAAAAAGAAAATTGTCAATGACCCGGTGTATGGGTTTATAAATTTTCCTGCTTATCAGGTGTTCGATGTGGTTGAACATCCTTGGTTTCAGCGTTTGCGCCGGATAAAGCAACTGGGAATGACAGACATGGTTTATCCGGGTGCCCGCCATACAAGGTTCCATCATGCGTTAGGGGCGACCCATTTAATGGCTACAGCATTGGAAGTGTTACAGTTTAAAGGTCATTCCATTTCAAAGGAGGAGGCAGAGGGAGCCATTTTGGCTATTTTGATGCACGACATTGGGCATGGCCCGTTTTCACATGCGTTGGAGCACCAAATTGTTAATGTCAGGCACGAACAATTATCCCGATTGTTTATGGAGCGGTTGAATCGGCAAATGGATGGAGCCTTGCAACTGGCCATTGATATTTTTACCAATCAATATTCCAAAAAATTTTTACATCAATTGGTTTCGAGCCAGTTGGATGTCGATCGTCTCGATTATTTAAGGCGCGACAGCTTTTTTACCGGAGTTTCTGAAGGGGTCGTCAGCTCCGACCGCATCATTAAAATGCTCGATGTGGTCGATGATCAATTGGTAGTGGAGCAAAAAGGCATCTATTCCATTGAAAAATTCCTAATTGCTCGTCGTTTAATGTATTGGCAGGTTTACCTTCATAAAACGGTTCATGCTGCTGAACAATTGGTTTTGAGCATCTTAAAGAGAGCCAAACAATTAACCCAACAAGGAAATGATCTGTTTGGTACCCCCGCTTTCAATTATTTTTTACAAAACCAACCTTCGTTTGAAGATTTTGAAAATGATTCTCCGGTTTTGGAAGGGAAGAGCACTCTGGAACTTTTTGCCCTCTTGGATGATGACGATCTGGTTTCGGCCATAAAAGTATGGGCACAACATCCTGACAAGGTACTTTCTAAACTCTGTACCAATTTTGTAAACCGTAAACTTTTCAGAAATATAGTTCAAGATCAACCTTTTGATCCCCAACTGATCCATCAAATCAAACAAAAAGTGGCCCAGTTGTATCAAATCACCGATGAGGAGGCCAATTATTTTGTTCTTTCCGACACCATTGAAAATAGTGCATACAAACAAGCATCGGATAAAATCCTGATTAAAGAAAAAGACGGAACATTAACAGAAATTGTCAATGTATCGGACATGCTCAATATAAAAGCCTTATCGACTACAGTAAGCAAGTATTTCCTGTGTTACCCAAAGGAAATCACTTTTTAGGATTCTTTGACGGGATTCTGTGAGGTTTCAATGTAATAAATACGAAATATTCGGGTTTGTTTTATAGCTTTGCGCAAATTTTATTCAAACGTGGTTATGGAGTTTACAGCAAATCAGATTGCCGGGTTTTTAAATGGCAAGGTAGAAGGAAATGGCGAGGTAAAAGTGAGCAATGTGGCTAAAATTGAGGAAGGAATTCCCGGAACATTGGCTTTTTTAGCAAATCCCAAATATATGGCTTATATTTATTCCACCGATGCCTCCATTGTATTGGTGAATGATGGATTCAGACCCGAAAAACCCATTAAAGCCACCCTTATTTATGTAAACGATGCCTATCATGCTTTTGCTTCGCTCCTTGAGTTGGTGGCACAAGCCATGTATGAACCTAAACTGGGGATTGAACAACCCAGCCATATTCATCCAACGGCAACCTATGGCACCGATATTTTTGTAGGGGCCTTTGCTTATATTGGAAAGAATGTAAAAATTGGAAAGAATGTAAAAATTTACCCACAAGTTTATATTGGCGATAATGTGACGATTGGCGATAATTGCACTTTCTATGCCGGGTGTCGGATATATCATGATTGTAAGTTGGGAAGTTATATTACCATTCACTCAGGGGCTGTTATTGGAGCCGACGGTTTTGGTTTTGCCCCAACAGACACTGCCAATTATAAAAAGATACCACAAATAGGCAATGTCATTCTCGAAGATTTTGTAGAAATTGGGGCCAACAGTACCATAGATAGGGCTACTATGGGCTCAACCCATATCCGGAAGGGAGTAAAACTGGATAACATGGTACATATTGCCCACAATGTAGAAGTAGGTGAAAATACGGTAATGGCTGCTCAATGCGGTATTGCAGGGTCGTCTAAAATAGGAAGCGATTGCATGTTTGGAGGACAAATTGGCGTGGCTCCTCATATTTCTATTGCTAAAGGTACGAAGCTTGGAGCCAAAAGTGGGGTAAATTCAACGGTTAGAACAGAGAATTCTACCTTGATTGGGGCTCCAGTTCAGGAATATTCCGAATGGGCCAAATCATACGTTCATTTCAGGAACTTTCCAAAAATTGTAAATAAACTGAATGCACTCGAAAAAGAGGTCGAAGAATTAAAAAAGAATCAAAAATAAAGTGTAAGAGGAAGACATTTCTAATTGTGTTACCAAAACATAGATAATAAAAATGCCCGCTATCTGCGGGCATTTTTATTATATCCAACAAGTGATTATTGCTTAACCACTCTTTCAGTTCTCATGTTGTTATATTGGTCGATGATAGTAATCAAATAAACACCCTTGCTCAAGCTTTCAGTTGAAATTTCTTGACGGTTGTTGATTTTGTTAACTGTCATTACCTGTTGGCCCAATACATTGCTTACAACAATTTGTGCAGCTTTTTCAGCATTGTTGATAACCAATGTTCCATTGAATGGGTTTGGAGCAATGGTGATGGCATCTAAATCCATATCTTCTACACTTACAACATGTACCCAAGTATCGTTTAAGGTAACATCATCAGTAGCAAGTTCTAAAGAACGGTCTCCACCTTCTTGGTCACCAGTATCCCAGTTTGCGTTAATAAAGTATTTGTATTTAATACCAGTGGTATTTTCGGGCATTTGTACAGTAACAGTATAAATACCGTCAGCATCAGTATCAGTCATTTCAAGAGCTTCACCTGTTCCAGGCATATCCCAACCCCAGGTTTCGCCAGCACCATTTGCCCAGCTACCAGTTACATATACTGGATTAGTTCCAGCCACAAAATAATTAGGATCTAAAATTGGTTGAGCCATGTCAATGTTAAATGTAACTTTAACACCCTTGCCTAGTTCAATATCATCGAAATAGTAAGTTCCGGCAGCATCAACACCTGCATTGAAGAAAAGAACCACTTTGTCGTAAACACCAGTAGTAGCACCATCAAAATTCCATTTAATAGTTTCCCAAGCATTAGCTACGGTATTCTTTTCCCAAACTTCTTTTGGTGCATCACCACTTGAGGATTCAAGTTTGAAAAGGATAGGAGTTTTAACAGCAGGCATATACACGTTCATTGAGAATACGCTATTTACTGATAAATCAAGAGGTTCAGTTAATTGGATTAAGCAACCTGCCCAAGCATTGCCAGCTTCTTTATCGTGTTGTGCCACTTTAGCACTGGTGTTGTTGCCACCTGAGAATGGGTTGTCAACAATTGCAGTAGTTGATGACCAGCTTGAAATTGCAACTTCGGTTTCAAAATCAATTGGAAGGGCAACGACTTGTTGTTTCGGGCTTACCAATGGGAAAATAGCTTGATCAATATCCAATCCCCAAGAGCTACCATCTAAGAAACTATACCATCCGCTTCCATCACCCCACAATTCCCAAGCATCTACACCGCCATCACCTTCAGTAGTTGAAATAAGTCCAAAACCATCGGTAATGTCAGCAAATTCAATACCAACAGCAAATTCACCAGAAACTTCAACTGGGGTATCAAAAATAACTGAGTACCAGAAATCACCAGCTTCGCCAACTTCGGTTGAAGTTACCTGAGCAAATGGTATCTCCATACTAGCTAATGCAGTAGTTGGTCCACCATCAAACCCATAAACAGCAAATTTTAGGTTGCCATCAGTGATTTCTTGGGCACCAATCCATAACATAACACCTTCTACCATATAGGTTTCCGCACCACTGTTAAAATGTTGAGCTTTACCAATATCTCCATATCCATTGGCTCCACAAACATAACCTTCTGATGCAGTGTAAAGTGTAGGTGTTCCAGTCTCAAAACTTGCTGGAACCAAGGTGTCTGTAATGTCAGACTCTCCTTTAAGTACGCTCGGAAAATCCATTACAAATTTTTTGTTTGTGTTTACGGCCGCCTTTTGGGCAAACCCAACTGTCACAAAAACAACTAAACTTAACAATAAAGTAAATTTTCTCATAATAAGTAGGTTTTTAATTAAAAAATAATTGATTATTTGAGCAATTACATTGCAATAAGTAAAGATACTAATTTAATGCTACGGGCAATCTTTTTTTTGCTAAAATATAGTTAAAGAACTATCAAACGGCTACTTTTTAATGATTAACTATAAAAAAAGAGTGATTTCAATTCAATGAAATCACTCTTTTTTTAAGAATATATTATGTTTTAGAGAATCAACATGGCATCACCATAAGTACCAAATCTATATTTTTCTTTTATTGCTTCATTATAAGCCTCAAATAACAAATCATATCCTGCAAAGGCAGAAACCATCATAAGTAATGTTGAAAGAGGCAGGTGAAAGTTGGATATCATCCTTGAAGCTACACTAAATTCATAAGGTGGAAAGATGAATTTATTTGTCCAGCCATCATAAGGTTTCAAATATCCATAAGTAGAAACCGAACTTTCGAGGGTACGCATCACTGTAGTGCCTACAGCACATACATGTTTCCGCTTATCTTTGGCCCCATTAACAATATCTACTGCTTGATTGCTGATGATAATCTGTTCCGAATCCATTTTATGTTTGGTCAAATCCTCAACATCTACACTTCGGAAGTTCCCTAATCCAACGTGCAGCGTCACTTCAGCAAAATGGATTCCTTTAATTTCAAAACGCTTTAACAACTCACGGCTAAAGTGAAGCCCTGCTGTTGGAGCTGCTACGGCCCCTTCATGCTTAGCAAAAACAGTTTGATAGCGATCTTTGTCTTCGGGCATCACATCGCGTTTGATAAATTTTGGAAGCGGTGTTTCGCCTAGTTCATAAAGATTCTTTTTGAATTCCTCATAAGGTCCGTCGTAAAGAAACCGCAGGGTCCTTCCGCGGCTGGTGGTATTATCTATTACTTCGGCAACCATCATATCATCGTCGCCAAAATAGAGTTTGTTACCAATTCTTATTTTGCGCGCAGGATCGACTAAGACGTCCCACAACCTTTGCTCCCGGTTTAATTCACGGAGAAGAAAAACTTCGATTTTTGCGCCGGTTTTTTCTTTGTTTCCGTACAGCCGGGCTGGAAATACCTTTGTATTGTTAAAGACTAAAACATCTTCTTCGTTAAAATAATCGATGATCTCTTTAAAAACAAGGTGTTCAATTTTACCGGTTTGCCTATCAACAATCATAAGCCTGGATTCATCTCTATTTTCGGCCGGATGTAATGCAATCAGGTTTTCAGGAAGCTTAAAATTAAACTGAGATAATTTCATATATGTTTTGTAATAATTACGAGGTGGCTTTTACGTATCATTTTCAAGTTGGTTGCAAATTTTTTAGAATTTTTTCAAATTCTAAAATTTCATAGGCATTTTCAACCAAATATTCTCCAATTTTTGTTCTCCGCAAATCGTGCAAATATGCTCCAGAATTCAAGGCGACACCAATATCGCGGGCTAGAGATCTAATATATGTACCTTTGCCACAGACCACTCTTATACCTAGCAATGGAGGTTGATAGCTTACTAATTCTAGCTCATAGATGACAATTCTGTTGGGTTTTAGTTCAAATTCCTTTCCTTTCCGGGCGATTTCATAAGCTTTTTTCCCATCTATTTTCTTTGCAGAAAAAATGGGGGGCAACTGATCTTGCTCTCCTATAAACTGAGCCAACACTTTTTGAATTAACTCCTTTGTGATATGAACTGTTGAAAAAAAACTATCTTCTTCCGATTCACGATCAAACGAAGGCGTGGTTGCTCCAATTTTTAACGTAGCGACATATTCTTTGGTTTGTGCCTGATAGGTGTCAATCATTTTTGTTTTTTTTCCTGTACAAACAATCAACAAACCTGTAGCAAGGGGATCTAGTGTTCCTGCATGGCCCACCTTAATATTTTTTATATTTAACTGCTTTTTAATTAAGTACCGTACTTTATTCACAATATCGAACGAGGTCCAGGTCAATCCTTTATCAAACAACAACACTTCTCCTTCTAAAAAATTCATCACACGATTGTTAAGTTAATCTTTAAAAGCAGTAAAATCAGTAAAGTTAAACCTATGGCGATACGATAATATCCGAAGGCCTTGAACCCATATTTTGTGAGGAATGCAATAAAGAATTTAATGGCCAGCATGGCAACCACAAAGGCCACCAGATTTCCGACAATCAACAAATGGATGTGATCAACGGTAAAAACATGATACCCTTTCAACAACTTGTATGCCGATGCAGCGAACATAGTAGGTACAGCAAGGAAAAATGAAAATTCCGCAGCATTTTTACGGGTGAGCTTTTGTGCCATCCCCCCAATAATGGTTGCCGCCGACCGAGATACGCCGGGAATCATAGCAATCACCTGAAAAAAGCCAATAAAAAGTGCTTTTTTTGTTCCGATTTCCTGGTTGTCAGTCGTTTTTTGGAACCATTTATCCACAAAAAGCAACACGATACCGCCCAAAAATAAAGAGATGGACACTACCAGAACACTTTCTAATAGCATGTCAATAGCATCGCTTAATAAAAACCCGAAAACGGCAGCAGGTAAAAAAGCAATGAAAAGCTTTTTATAAAAATCAATGGTTTGAAAAAAACGCTTCCAGTACAAAACAATTACTGACAGGATAGCCCCAAACTGGATATTGACAATAAAGGCATTTAAAAACTCACTGGGGGGAATCCCCAATAATTTAGTGGCAATTATCATGTGACCTGTTGAAGAAATGGGCAAAAACTCGGTAATCCCCTCAACTAATGCAATGATAATAGCTTGTAATATGCTCATAAATAAAAATTTAGTGCGAATAACAACTCATTCTTATTTTATTTGGCAGTAAGAGTTGTTTCGATTTTAATGCTATTTTTTTAACTCGAAAAAACTGATAACTATTTTTTTACTATTCTTAGGGTTTCTTTAAAATGGCATAGATTTCAAACACAAAACCACCAAAAACAAGCATGGGTGCCAAAGTTATTCTTTGGAAATTAAACATTGACTCATTAAAGACATTGGGATCATTTGAACGGCCACCGGCCATTAATATAAACCCTATTACAATAGCAATAAGGCCTATGCCCATTAAGATATAGTTGCTTTTATCTAAAGCAAAGCCTACTTTGTTGTTTTCGTTAGAACTGCTCATTTTCAATTATTTTAAAAATATAAATCGTTATTCCTTAATCGTAAATATTTATTCACTGCAAACCATGTTGAAATATACACCATTAACATTCCAGCAACAAATACCGTTGCAAAAAGAATGGCAATGGTATCAATATCGTTCAATAGCGCTAATTCAGGAAGCTGTACTTCAATTAGATATATGGTTCCGCCTAACAAAAGGTAGGTAATAATAATGCTATAAAAGGCATGTATCATCCCTTTGGCCAAAAAAGGCGCCCTGACAAACCGGTGGGTGGCACCTACCAACTGCATGGTTTTAATTAAAAACCGCCGTGCATACACAGTAAGACGGATGGTATTATTAATTAAAGTGAGTGAAATGAGCAGCATGATACCGGCAAAGATCAACAATATGAAAGTAATTTTTTTGATGTTTTGATTGACCATTTCGACCAACGATTTTTGATAGGCGACTTCTTTTACCAAAGGAAATTGTGCAATCACCTGTTCAATCTTTACCAGGCTATCGGTGTTGGCATACTCGGCGAACATCCGGACATCAATGGATGGATGCAAGGGATTATAACCCAGAAAAGCAATAAAATCTTCACCAAGATCCTCTTGCAACTCTTTGGCGGCCATTTCTTTAGTAATGTATTCCGTAGATTTTACAAACGGAGAAGCATCTAAGTTCTTTTGAATCCGGATCATATCTACCTCGCGGATGTTATTATCAAGTATCACGGTAAAACCAATATTTTCCTTCACGTGGCGGGAAATTTTGTTGGCATTCAGTAAAAACAGGCCCATGATTCCAATGATAAACAATACCAAAGAGATACTTATGATTGAAGTTACATAGGAACTCCTGAGTTTCCGCTTCGAGATAGTTGCTTCCCTTCTATTCATATCACTTAGTAAACTAGCAGATATTATGATTTGACCCGTTTCCGTTGTTCCAAGTACCATTGTACACCAACACCTACGATCATTAAAATCAAAATAATGGCACTAATGATGGATAGTATATTTCCAACGGCGTATCCTTTTGGATCGAATTTCCATTCAATTTCGTGATTCCCTTGTGGGATGACCATCGCCCTTAAAACGTAGTTTGCCCTGAAATATTCTGCGGGTTTTCCATCAATATAAACATTCCATCCTTTAGGGTAATAAATTTCAGAAAACACCGCGGCCTGCTCCCGCAAGGTTTTTGAGGTAAACTTCAAATAGTTTGGTTTGTAAACTTCTAACTTGATGGTTGCCGTAGAATCATAAACGATTGCTGATGGCAACTGATCGGCAAACTTTTTATCAACAACAGCTTCTGTTTTTGGGTCGAACGAACCTAGGGCGGCTATTTCTTTATCGGCATCATCCACTTGTTTGATGGATTTTACAAACCAGGCATTTCCTAACGAGCCAGAATTATATATTGGGAAACTTTCGGGGCTCACGATGATGTATTTTGTATTGAGCATGTTTAACACCGGTTGCGATGCTACAGCCCCATAAATATTGTCCTGGTTCTGATTCTGCAGGTTCTTAACGATGTCTTGGATTTCGTTAAAGATGTGAAAATCAATCAACTCCTGATACCTGCGCATTTTGGCTCCATGATAACCACCAATAGATTTATGGTAAAAGCTGGTAGTGGCATCAATAAACGTACTTACAGTTAAGTTTAAAACCCTGAAATCCGGATCTTTATCTTTTAGTAAATATTGGTCGGCTTGGGTGGGAGCAAATTCCTGTTGAACCGCTTTCTGGTTTACAAAACTATCGTTATTCAGATACCGCTTATTTACAGGCCACATATCAAGCAGCAACAAAAGAATGAGGGCTGGATATAAATAATTAGCACTTATTTTCTTTTCATAACCCATCCAAACAAGGATGGCTGCTAAAAGGACGAATAGTAAGGAACGGAAGGCATCATTGCGCAAAAGCATTTGGCGGTCGGCCCGAAGGGCATCTACCAATACTTGCTGCATCCCCGCATCGGAAGGGGCGGCATAGGAATAGATTCCTGAAAAGAGGATGAAGAAAAAGCTCAATCCACCTGTTATTCCAAACGCCCAATACAACGATTTTTTAAATTCTTTAGCGGCCAATTCCCCTGAAAAGACTTTAGCAACTGCTAAAATGGCAAGCAGAGGCATGGTAAACTCAGCAATTACAAGGGTCATTGAAACTGTTCGGAATTTATTATATCCGGGGAAATAATCGAGAAATAAATATGTAAATGAATAATCATATAATTCTTGAGAGAAAAATTTATTAGCTAGCAATCCAAATGAAATCAATAAAATGCCGATTAATGCAACAATTACCTCTCTGACAACAACATTTCCTATTTTTCTATCTTTCCATTTAAAATAAAAATCTAACAAAAAGATTGTACCTAAAAGTATTGAACCAAATTTTATAAAATCACCTGTTTTAAAATTGTCCCCCCAACTTAGCAAAATACTTAAAACTGTTGCCGACAACAGCCACCATTTTATAGGGCCTTTCACCACAAAAAGCCCTAAAACAAATAAAAAGCAAATAATAGCCCCTACATAGACCGGTCCTGAGGTAGAAGGCTGTGTCCCCCAATACATGGGGAGCTGTTTGACCACTTTTTTTGCATACGTTTTACCTTGTGCCTGTTCAAAAAGTTTGTATGTTTCTGAGTTTTCAGGCAGGCTCCCTGAGGATGAACCTCCTTTAAAGTTTGGAATCAGCAAGGTAAATGTTTCGTCAACCCCATAACTCCAATCGGTGGCATAATCTTTATCGAGTCCCGAGGTCTGGTTGTTTTGATCGTGTGTTAGTTCAGAGGCTCCCCGGATGGAGTATTTTCCATATTCGTAAGTCAGGTAGAGAACCGAAGCATTAATCCCAATTGCTAGGGCTAACCCGGCAAAAGTGGCTCCCACGCTTTTTGCAAATCCAACCAATTCTTTGTTTTTGAAGCTTTTATACAACCAAAAAATTCCAAAGATTAAAAGAATCAAAAAGGTATAATAAACAATCTGCATGTGGTTGGTCTGAATCTGAAGGGCAAGAAAGAATGCCATAAGCAATGCCCCTTTGATGGGTTTTCGATCAAACGATAAAAACACCCCGGCTATTATTGGAGCCATGTAACCAATGGCGATGGCTTTTGAAATATGCCCGGCGGCCAAAATGATGAAAAAATAGGATGAGAAACCAAAAGCAACCGCACCAGCCACTGCCAACCAGGGTTTCACTCTAAAAACCAGCAGAGCCAAATAAAACCCTAACAAGTAAAAAAACACATGCGAAACGGGTTCCATTAAATGGAGTTTTAAAATAGGGCTAAATTTGGTGATGATATTTTTTTCATTTGGTGTGTTGATTAGGTAAGTCGGCATCCCCCCAAACATACTGTTGGTCCAAAGGGATGTTTCACCCGTGGAATTCTTAAAATTGCGGACTTCTTCCGATGCCCCTTTCCAGGTATTGGAATCGTGGCCGTTGAGAGTCTTATTTTGCAAAACCGGGCTAAAATAAATTATAGAAATGACCACAAAAAACACAATGGCCAACACATGGGGCAATGCCTTTTTAAATATTCCTTTATTCATAAGTTTTATATTAAAGGTCGTATATAATCTGCAAACATAGGATTTTTCTTTTAATCCCCATTACTCTATTTATTATAAGGTGAGGCAAAAGTTATTTTAATCTATTTTTATACATTTACCCCCTCAAAATATACGCAATGACAAAACGGGTATTAATGATTCTGGAGGGTTCTTTTCCTCCTGATGACCGGGTTTATAAAGAAGCACAATTACTGATACAACTGGGATACAATGTTGCCATTGCATGCACATCAAAAACCAATGAGGTTCTTAATGGAGAAATTGATGCAATAACCATTTATCGGAGATACCTTCCAAAGTTCATTTACAAAAGCAGTGTCGCCTCCTTAAAATTCCCTGTTTATTTTAATTTTTGGAAACACTTTATTAATGAGATATTCCAAAAAGAGTCGTTTGAAATCATCCATATTCATGACTTGCCTTTGGCAAGAATTGGAGTTTATGCAAAAAAGAAATTTGGGGTCCAATTTGTACTTGACTTGCATGAAAATTGGCCTGCTTATCTAACAAAGGCCACACATACACAAACCTTCCTGGGAAAACTTTTATCGAGCGAAAAGCAATGGCGGGCCTATGAAAAATGGTCGGCTGAACAGGCTGATAAGGTTGTTACAGTGGTTGATGAAATGAAAAGCCGGATATGTAAGCTGGGAATTTCTTCAGATAAGATTACCGTCCTGCAAAACACCATTCTTCCTGAGGAATACCCAATCCCAAGTATTGAAAAACAGGATAAACATTTTTGTTTGCTTTTTGCAGGGGGAATTAACATTGAACGAGGGCTTCAATATGTAATCCCGGCCTTGAGACAGCTTAAACAACAAATTCCGAACATCAAACTCCAGATAATTGGGAAGGGAAGTTATTTGCAGACGTTGAAAGAAATCGCTGAGCAATATCAGGTTGAATACCAAATCGAATTTATTGGCTGGAAACCGCTACCCGAATTAATGGAAATAACAGCCAAAGCTGATATTGCACTCATTCCACACATCAAGTGGGAACAGACGGATTGCTCTTCGCCAAACAAACTCTTCCAATACATGCATGCCGGGGTTCCTTTATTGGTTTCCAATTGCGATTCGGTGGCCCGGATAGTAAATGAGACCAAATGTGGGGAATCCTATCCTTATGATCAAATTGATGCATTTGTTGAAAAAGTATTATTACTTTATCACAACCCCGATTACCGACGGGAATTGGCAGAAAACGGAAAGAAGTGGATCCAGGAAAAATACAATTGGAACGAATCCTCCAGGGAGTTTTTAGAAATGTACAAAAATTTTTAGTACGTATGAAAATTGCTACAGTAGTCGGGGCAAGGCCTCAATTCATAAAAGCATCGGTACTTAGCCGTTTAATTCAGAATGACCACCGTTTTCATGAGGTAATTATCCATACAGGCCAGCATTACGACAAAAACATGTCGGATATTTTTTTTGACGAGTTACACATCCCACATCCCAAATACAATTTAGAAGTCGGTTCAGGGCTTCATGGGGAGCAAACGGCAAAAATGCTTCAGCGGATTGAAGAGGTATTGCTGATTGAAAAACCAGACATGCTTATTGTTTACGGCGACACCAATTCAACAGTAGCTGGTTCACTGGCTGCATCAAAACTCCATATCCCTGTAGCTCATGTAGAGGCTGGGTTGCGGAGCTTTAACCGGATGATGCCCGAAGAAATCAACCGGATTGTCACCGACCATATTTCAGATATCCTGTTTGCCCCTACCCAAAATGCCATGAATCTGTTGAGCAATGAAGGGCTCGCTGACAAAAGTTTCCTGTCGGGCGATATAATGTACGATTCGGTCCTTTACTACCGGCAAACCGCTTTAGAAAAATACCACTTAACCGCATTACCTTTTGATGAATATTACTTGGCAACCATCCACCGGCAAGAAAATACCGATGATGCCCAAAAATTACAACAACTGTTTACAGCATTCTCGAACCTCGATAAGTCGGTATTGCTGCCTTTACACCCAAGAACCAGAAAGTTGATCGAGAAAATCAGCTACTCCAAAAACATCCGCATAATTGACCCCGTGGGTTATCTGGAGCTTTTGCATTTGTTGAGCCACAGCTCAAAAGTATTGACCGATTCGGGGGGGTTGCAAAAAGAAGCGTTTTTCTTAAGTAAACCTTGCATCACGTTGCGAGATGAAACAGAATGGATAGAAACTTTGGATAATGGGTGGAATTATGTGGTAGGCTGTAATGTTTCCGATATTTTGGAAAAAGCAACGCTACCGGTACCAACCACAAAAAACGACTATTTTGGGGATGGACATGCCGGAGAGAAAATATTAGGTGAAGTTTTAACAAAACAAGGTTATTTTTACAAACCAAAAATTTAGAGAAATGATAGATTCTAAAAATTATGACTATCTGATTATTGGAGGAGGCATAATTGGTTTATCCATTGCGCGGGATTTGATTGACCGGTTTCCGGCAGCAAAGATTGCTGTATTGGAGAAAGAGCCTGATGTTGCTTATCACAGCAGTGGAAGAAATAGCGGTGTTTTACATGCTGGTTTTTATTATACAGCCGACTCCCTTAAAGCAAAATTTACCCGCGATGGCAATCAACAATTAAGAGATTATTGCTATAAAAACAACCTAAAAATAAACGTAAGTAAAAAAGTGGTGGTGGCTAAAAATGAAAGCGAACTACCTGCATTATTTGAACTGAACAAAAGAGGCATTGCCAATGGTGTTGATGTTAAAATAATTGACGAAAAAGAGTTATTTGACATTGACCCTAATGTAAAAACTTTCAAGAATGCCTTATATTCGCCTACCACCGCCACTGTTGATCCGGTTGAGGTCAATCAAGCCATCAAAAATGAACTCATACAAAAAGGGGTGTCTTTTTATTTTGGTGAAGCATATGCCAGTAAAATAGACGATAATACCATAAAATCATCGTTGGGTAATCTGTTTTCTGCAAAAAAAATAATTAATGCCGCAGGTTTATACGCTGATAAAATAGCCAAAGACTTTGGCTTTTCAAAAGACTATACCATTATTCCTTTTAAAGGTATTTATTTAAAATACCATGGCAACAAAAAACCCGTTTCTATCAATGTATATCCGGTTCCGAATCTGAAAAATCCCTTTTTGGGAGTCCATTTTACGGTAACTGTGGATGGAACCACTAAAATTGGTCCCACTTCAATGCCTGCCTTCTGGAGGGAAAACTATCAGGGTTTTAGCCGGTTTAAAACCAAAGAATTGGTAACTATTCTGACTTGGGAATCGCGGCTGTTTGCCACAAATGCATTCCATTTCAGAAGCCTAGCCATTGATGAAATTAAAAAATACAATATGAAATACTTTGCCGGATTGGCAAAAGACATGGTAAAAAGCATGGATGTAAAAGGTTTTGATACATGGGGCAGGCCCGGTATCAGGGCACAGCTGCTAAATGTGAAAACGAAAGAGCTGGTAATGGATTTTGTGGTCGAGGGTGACAAAAATTCCATCCATGTGCTCAATGCTGTTTCACCGGCATTTACCTGTAGTTTCCCCTTTTCAAAATGGATAATCGACCAATATGTACTAAATAAATAGAATCTATAACATTATAAATGAGATAAATATGAAACCAGAAGACTTGTACAAAAAAACAATTGAAAATTCCATCTCTGAAATTAAACCAGAATACAGGAATGAATATGTTCAACGGTTGACTGAAGAATTGAACCGACTGACAAACGAATTTAAAAAAGGGGTTTTCAAGGAGCGACATGTATTAATTATCGGTGGTGCCGGGTACATTGGTTCCGTATTAACCAGAAAGTTGCTTTCAAAAGGGTGTAAAGTCAGGGTACTTGATAAACTCCTATATGATAATGGTATTGCTATTAGTGATTTAATGGAAGAAGAATCATTTTCATTTGTTCATGGTGATTTTGGGGACGAAAGAACCTTGGATCAGGTATTGGCCAATATCACTGATGTAGTTTTGCTAGCAGCCCTTGTGGGTGATCCTATTTGTAAGAAATATCCTGAATTAGCAAGAAAAACAAACCTTGAATATCCGAAGCAATTGGTGCAAAAATTGAAAGGCAAAAATATCAATCGGTTTGTATTTACGTCAACTTGCAGTAATTATGGGGTAATGGCTGATGATACCTTGGCCAACGAAGATTCCCCATTAAATCCACAATCGCTTTATGCTGAGACAAAAGTTGAATTTGAAAAATATATTTTAGATAACCTTACCCAGCTTGATTATTCACCAACCATTCTAAGGCTCTCAACTGCCTTTGGCATGTCGAATCGGATGCGCTTTGATTTGACCATTTCTGAGTTTACCCGTGATTTAGCCATTGGCAAAGAACTACTGGTTTATGACGAAAATACCTGGCGCCCATATTGCCATGTTTCAGATATTTCAAATGCCATTATTAAAGTATTGGAAACCACAAAAGAAAGAGTTTTCGGACAGGTTTTTAATATCGGGAGTGATGATAATAATTATACCAAAATGATGATTCTGGAATTAGTGAAAAAGCATCTGGATAATACCAAAATTGAATACAAAAAAGGTGGATTCGACCTAAGAAATTATCGGGTATCATTTGATAAAGCTAAAAAAACACTTGACTTTAACACGGAGTTTTCAGCAGAAGATTCCATTAAGCAAATTATTAATGCCGTTGAAAATAACTTATTCACAAACATTGAAAGCAGAAAGAATTTTCATGGTAATTATGAAATAAACAATAGCACCACATAACGTTTATTTTCAAAATATTATTTTTGCCACAGGCACAATATTTTTGAATTGCCTAATTTGGTTTTCCTAATATTGATGGTAAATAGTTAAATCACTTTTAACCTAAAAATTGCAATGTTTAAAGAAAGCGTACAATTCATCCGCAATATTTATAACACACCCGACAAATTCATAGCTCTGCATGAACCCAGGTTTATGGGCAATGAAAAAAAGTACCTTGAAGAATGCATCGATACCACATTTGTTTCCAGTGTCGGCAAATTTGTCGATCGCTTTGAGCAAATGACGGCAGCATATACCGGCTCCAAACAAGCCATTGTATGTGTTAATGGTACCCAGGCACTGCACATGGCCTTGATATTAGCAGGCGTGACTCAAGAGGATGAAGTGATAACCCAACCGCTTACTTTTATTGCTACAGCAAATGCCATTTCCTATACCGGCGCAAAACCTATCTTTATCGATGTGGATTTAGAAACCATGGGATTATCGCCAAAAGCATTACAAAATTTTCTGGAGGAATTTGGCGACATCCGTATGGACGGGAAATGTTACAACAAACTGACAAACCGACGCATCGGAGCGTGCGTTCCCATGCATACCTTTGGACATCCCTGCAAAATTGATGAAATTGCCCGGATATGCAGCCAATTCAATATTCCTTTGGTTGAAGATGCCGCAGAAAGCATTGGTTCAAAATATAAAGGAATACATGCCGGAACTTTTGGACAGCTAGGAATCATTAGTTATAACGGCAATAAAACCATAACCACCGGCGGTGGAGGAATGATCCTGACCAACGACGAAGAATTAGGCAAGCGGGCTAAACATTTGACCACGCAGGCAAAAATTCCGCATCCTTGGGAATATGCACATGATTCAGTCGGGTATAACTACCGGATGCCAAACGTTAATGCCGCTCTTGGGGTTGCCCAAATGGAACAATTGGAATCTATCATTTCCGGGAAAAGGGAGTTGGCCGGGTTGTATAAAACTTTTTTTGACTCCATGGGTGTCCGGTTCTTTACAGAACCTGAAAACTCCTATTCCAACTACTGGCTAAATGCCGTTATTTTAGAGAACCGAAAGGAAAGGGATGAATTTTTAACCTACACCAATGACCATAAAGTGATGACACGCCCTATCTGGAAATTGATGAACAAACTGGAGATGTTTCAAAATTGCCAGTGCAATAGTTTAGAGCATGCTGAATGGCTCGAAGACAGGGTGGTAAACATTCCAAGCAGCATTAGAATCAAATGAAAGAACCAATTGTTTTAATAGGCGGCGGCGGACATTGTAAATCGTGCATCGATGTGATTGAAGCACAAAACAAATATTCAATTGCCGGCATTGTTGACAAAGAGAGCAAAAAAGGGGAAAAGATTTTAGGGTACGAAATATTTGCTTGCGACAATGATCTGCCAGAACTGGCTACCCGGTTCAGGTATTTTCACATTACTATTGGGCAAATATATTCTGCTGATTTAAGATTAAAAATTTGGAATATTTTATCAATACTTGACATTGAACTGCCATTGATTATTTCTCCTCACGCTCATGTATCACCTCATGCTAAAATTGGTAAAGGGTCAATAATTATGCATCATGCGCTGGTCAATGCCGGTGCCGAAATCGGAATGAATTGCATCATAAACAGTAAAGCTTTGATTGAGCATGATGTTAAAATTGGTGATTTTTGCCATGTGTCAACAGGTGCCATTTTAAATGGAGGAGTTACTGTGGGGAATCGTTCCTTTATCGGAAGTGGTTGTGTTTCAAAAGAATATACAATATTACCTGATGGCTATTTTGCAAAGGCCAATACACTGATTAAATAAGCAAATATCTGAATATGGATAGTGACGATAGGATACTAAAGCGCTTGATTCTTGAATCCGAAACCCTGCTTCATGCCTTAAAAATAATGGACGAAACATGGTTTCGTTCTTTGATTGTTCAAAATAAAGAAAGCCGTTTTGTAGGTGTCTTAAGTATTGGTGATATACAAAGGGCTATTATAAAAAATATTTCGTTAGATAAATCCATAAAAGAAATAGTCAGGCAAAACCCCAAGATTGGGAGTGTAAATCAGTCATTAGATGACATTAAGGAGGAAATGCTCCGCTTCCGGATGGAATTTATGCCCATTGTTGATGACAACGGTATCCTCCTGAAAGTTTATTTCTGGGAGGATCTATTTGTAGAAGAGACACCCCCACCCATTAAGGAATTTCATTTACCAGTAGTGATCATGGCTGGTGGTAAAGGACTCAGGTTGAAGCCATTAACAAATGTGCTTCCCAAACCTTTAATCCCAGTGGGCGATAAAACCATTATTGAAGAGATTTTCAAAAGATTTGCTAGTCACGGCAGTAAAAGATTCTATATTTCAGTTAATTACAAATCGGAACTCATTGAGTTTTATTTGAAAAACGAACAGCTTCCGTATGAACTGAATTTTTTCAAAGAAGATCAACCCATGGGAACTGCAGGTAGCCTGTCTCTATTGAAAGGAAAATTAAATGAAACCTTTTTTGTGAGTAATTGTGACATTTTAATTGATCAGGATTATTCACAGATATTAGATTACCACCAGAGCAACAAAAACGAAATTACCATTGTAGCCGCCATGAAACATCTTCAGATTCCTTATGGCACCATCATCTCCCGAGAAAATGGCCAACTGGTAAAATTGGAGGAAAAACCTGAGATTTCTATGAAGATAAATAGTGGTATGTACATTTTGGAGCCACATCTTTTAAACGAAATCCCGCAAAATACATTCTTTCATATTACACATTTGATTGACAAGGTCTTGAAACGGAATGGTACCATTGGCGTGTTCCCGGTGAGCGAAAAATCGTGGAAGGATATCGGGGAATGGGATATTTATATGAAAAACATAATGCCCGGAAAATGAAAATTCTTTTTATTGGCAATATTAACGGCATCATCTTTTTAAATGAGCATGCCAAATGGATCAAAGAAAAACTTGGCCCTTCAACTTGTATTGATATTTTTTCAACTGCTCCTTTAGATAAAAAGAAGCCATCAAAAAGCAACTATTTCAACAACAAATATTTTGCCTACACAAATTCCATATTGTCACGTATTCCTGGATTTAAAAGGTATGTTATAATGCCCATACGCTTCCTGTTGCTGCCAAACGATTATGATATAATTCAAGTCCAATATGTATTTCCCTTTCTAAAGACTGTTTCACCGTTTTTCCATTTTAAGGCTAAAAAAGTAATTGTAACGTTTTGGGGAAGCGATTTTTATAAAGAAAGCGACAAAACACTAAAGATAATAGGGAAAAGAATTCTTAACAAAGCTGATGCAATTACAATGGGGAATCCTGGGGTTATAACTGATTTTAAAAAATTCTTTGGCGCTCAATTTGCCCCCCCCCAGTTATGTGTTTTTGGTAATGATTCCATTGAAATATTTAAATCAATGGAACATACTCCTAAAGCGACAAGTAAAACCTACTTTAAGCTCAATCCAAATAAAACAATTATTACTATTGGATATAATCCATCAGACAACAACCAACATTTAACGATTTTGGATGCCATTGAAGCATCTGAATCATTTTTAAAATTAAAAGATGAAATAGAATTTATTATCCCTTTTACCTATGGAGGAATTGAACGGTATATTCAAGTTGTGCATCGCCGATTAAAAAAATTCCCTTTTAAATATAGCATAATTGATACTTTTCTGTCCATGGAAGAGCTTTTTCATTTACGAAATGCTTCTGACATTTTTATTCATCTGCCTATTTCAGATTCAATCTCCGGGTCTCTTCGAGAATATCTTTTCACCAAAAACATTGTAATAACCGGAAATTGGTTGCCTTATAAGATTCTCGGCCAAAATGAAATTTATTTTCACTCCATTTCCGGCATTAATCAATTGCCTGATGTTTTGCTGCATTGCCTTGAAACTCTTGAAACGGAACGCTTGAAATGTTCCAATAACCCTGCGAATGTTTACAAAATTAGCAGTTGGAATGCAGTTATCGAGGACTGGATTACTTTATACAACAACCTATTATTGAAATAACCGATTAGAAATGATAAAAATACTTTACTCTAAATCGCATACCAAATTTTACAACGATACCATTTCATTCGAAAATGATCTTTTTACGGTTGAAACCAATGGGGTTTTTTATGGTATCGATGCCACCCGACAAGGTCGTTTAGGGGAGTTTTTGATTTCAGAGTATCTCAAAAAAGGAGAAACATTTGTGGCTGATTTGAGAGGCAGTTTCAGTATTATTCTTTTCGATAAAATAAAGAACAAACACCTAATTTATACCAACCACATTGGCGATAAAAGGATTTTTTACTACCACAGCAATAATACCCTAGTTATATCTAACAAAATACAATCCATTGTTTCCAATGGTAAGGAGAATAACATTGGCTTTGCTTTAAACCACCATGCCGCCTATTACCTACTTACATTTGGATACATGCTGCACGATGTCACCTTGGTTCAAGAAATTAAACGATTGAAACCGGGACATTATATAATACATGAAAATAATTCATTCCAAATAAAGCCTTATTATACCCTGAATAATAAACCAAATTTAACTTTGACAGAATCGGAAGCTATTGAGCAAATTGACTTATTGTTCCGTAATGCTATAAAACTGGAATACGAAAAAGACTTAGAATACAACTTGAAACACTTCTGCTCATTGAGCGGAGGATTGGATAGCCGAATGAATACGTGGGTTGCCCATGAAATGGGTTATGCCGATGTAACCAACTTCACTTTTTCACAATCGGGCTATTTGGATATGACAATTTCTCAACAGATTGCAACCGATCTTCATCACGACTGGCTTTTTAAAACGCTCGACCATGGGAATTTTTTATTGAACCTGGAAGAAGTAATGGCCATTAACGAAGGGATATCAACCTACAGCGGACAAACCCATGGAAAGAACGCTTATGATTTGGTAAACTTTAATAATTTCGGAATGTTCCATTCCGGCATGGTGGGCGATGTCATTATCAGTAGTTTCTTAACTTCTGATGACTATGGTGTTCCATCTTTTGCAAAAATGTCATCCGGAAAATTAAAGCATAAATTACAACCCGAAAATCTTGCAGAATATAGCAACCAAGAGCTATTCCTGATGTACAACCGGGGCTTTAATGGGGCATTAACCGGGCATGGCCCCATTCAACAGTATACCGAGGTGGCTTCCCCATTTCTGGATGTCGATTTTATGGATTTCTGTTTATCGCTGCCCCTTTCGATGCGAAAGAACCATTCTCTTTACAAAAAATGGATCATCCAAAAATACCCAAAAGCAGCCAATTATATTTGGGAAAATATTGGAACAACCATAAAGGCCAAAACCATAAATATTAGAGGTAAAGCCGTTCCTTGGAAAAAACTTCCAAATTTCATATATTGGGGATTGCAGTTTAATTTAGGATTAGTGGATATTACTTCAACCGAATCGCCTAATAACATGAATCCTTTCGACTATTGGTATAAAACCAACCCAATCATTCCTGAATTTTTTAATAACTACTACAATACCAACTTAAAATTGGTTACAGATGCAGAATTAAGAAAAGATTGTGAATTACTATTTACGGGAACTGCCGTTGAAAAAATGCAGGTTTTATCGTTACTTGCAGTACTAAAACTTATTTGGGACTAAAATGCTTATTGATTTAAAACGTACTTTCCGCAAATCATCCGTATATGCCATTGGCAATGTTGCTACAAAACTTATTGGATTAATTTTAATACCGCTATATACTGACGAAAAATTCTTTACCGTTGCCGATTATGGTGCATTGGGTTTGTTGGAAATAACTTCGCAGGTTTTGTCGGCCATTTTAGGGTTATCATTAGCTCAAAGCCTTACCCGATGGTTTTGGGATGCAGATTATATAGACAAACAGAAATCGGTTTTTTTTACTACTCTTTTGGCAATGGTAATCCTATCAATATTAATTATTGTGGGTGTTTTTCCCTTTGCCGGTTTTTTCTCGCAACTGCTTTTCAGCAATGCCTCGTATGGATATATTATTCAATTAATGCTAATTACCAGTGGAATACAGGTTATTTCAAATCATGTGTTGGCCTTGGCCAAGTTACAGGAAAAAGCTTTATTGTATACCGTGGCAAATATCATCAAACTGGTTATTACCTTGGGGTTAACTATTTTTTTTATTGTGCATCAAGGTAAAAAAATTGATGGTATTTTTGAAGCATCAGTCATTGGTTCGGCCCTTTCACTTATTATTCTTATCCCCTATTGCCTCAAAAACAGTGCATGGCGGTTCGAGGGTACTATTTTGAAAGAGATGCTCCTATTTAGTTATCCCCTAATCATAGCCTCTATTTCCGGAGTGTTTTTCTCGGTTATCGACCGATACCTTATCAACTATATGAAAGGCCTTGATGATGTGGGGATTTACAATTTAGGTTTTAAATTGTCATCAACCTTGAATGTGGTAGTTATCACTTCCATACAATTGGCTTTATCGCCCATTATGATGAAAAAAATGAACGACCCAAATAACAAACGGTTCTATTCCAAAACAATGACCTACTTCAGTTTCATCCTTATGTTTTGCATTATTGTCATATCCATATTCAGCCTTGAGGGGATTAAGTTGTTTGTAAATAACGACCTTTATTGGAATTCGGCACATGTGGTTTATGTGGTTGCTTTGTTGTCGTTTGCATCCTTATTCAGTATGCTCAAAGATCAAGCGTTAATGGGGCTGCACTTGACAAAGAAGACCAAAATTACCGGTACCGTAATTGTAATTGCTACCGTGGTAAATGTGGTATTAAATGCAATACTTATTCCTTTTTGGGGAATATATGGATCGGCCATCGGAATGCTCATTTCACAGGTGGTGTTTTTTTGGATCATCTATTACAAAGCCCAACAGGTATATTTTATACCTTATGAATTAAAGAAGATTTATCTGTTACTTTTTGTCGGGTTTATCATCATTGGAGTTGGACTAATGCTGAACCCAATAAACGGTTGGATAAGGATTCCCATAAAACTAATTCTATTAGCACTTTATTTTGTAGTACTATATAGATTTCACTTTTTTGATACTGTTGAAAAAGAGGCCATTAAAAAAATTCTGCATGCCTGGAAAAATCCAGAGGCTTTTTCACAAAATATTAAACGGTTATTTAGTTAAATATATAGTTTCTCCCTTTTTTGCCAGCTCTTCAACAGCTTTAAAAAGCATATTTGATTTGGCATAGAAGAATTTAACCCCCTTAAAGGTAAGCCGCTTACAAATAGTACTGATTATATTTCGATTGAAAAACCCAACAATATCGCGCGATGAAATGTTAGGATGTGCCACCAGCGTTTCAACTTCAATCTCTTGCCCTTCATAATTAATCACCTTGCATTTGTAACCCTGTTTCAAACGTGTTTGAATCGGGAACTTTTCTTTCATTACATCTTCCACACAATGCAAAAAAGAGAGGTTCACAACATCTACTCCAATACCAATTATTTTAGCGTTATATTCCATCATTTTAAAAAAGGGGCTTTTTTCACCACAAGGATAGATATCAAGATGATGATCTTTTAAAAGTTCCTTGCCATTCTTACCAACTGAAACAATTGAATTTGTGGGATGTAAACTTCGAAAGGAGTCTTTCTGCATTCGGGCGAATTCCGAAAAAAAACCCATTTTCGATTTTGTTTTAGTTACATTGAATGGTTTGGGAGTTCCCTCTAAATATTCTTCGGCTCTACCGGCAATTTGCCAACAAGGAAAAAGCAATGTACCCTCAGGACCTACCAATTCCTTTAGCAGAAAGTAAATCTCTTCAAATGAAAATTGCACCTTCAAATTGCGGATTGACGAATGGATAAAAAGAGTATCCCCTTTACCAATTTTGAATTCTTCCTCAAATAGTTGCTTTAATTCAACAAGTGTAATATCCTTTTGAAATTTCATTTTAAATGAATGAAATTCCGATTTAGCTGTTAAGAAAATTTTTTGTGGAAGTATTCTTTGCAATAGATTATATAGTCTCTTCATAAAAATACTTCTTTATTGTTTTAAAGGTGGAGAATTCTAATGAGTCTCCATATGTTTTCCTCATTTCTGAAATAAAACTAGTTAATAGACCAATCTGATAATTACCTATATGCTTAGGGTGACTTATTGCGGTAATAAGAACCACTTCATTATTTCTGTACAAGTTAATATTGTACTTCACAATGTTCATTAAATCACTTACTTTTAGATGATTAGAATCGAATGTTAGTGGTTGTGGATTAAAAATAGATTTTATGGTCGAATTTATACCCATTTTATTATACGAATGAAAACCACTTCCCGTGTTATTATAGGTGCGGTTTTTTAATTCATTCTTTTTATATGTTTTTTCCAATCTTCTTTTTATAACGTCAATTGCAGAGACAGGCTTTGAGGTAATAGGTAATTCAACTATTCCTTTCATTGACATATCCCCGCGCAATGAGGTAGGGGATATTTTCCAAAAATTACCTCTAGGCATCTTTCTAAAATCCAACTTATTATCCTGCAACTGAAGATAAAAGTCCTTTGTAATAGAACTATCAAATAAGATATTAATTTTTTGAAGACTTTCAACTATTTCTTTGGTATTTGGGGAAAGATTAAAACCCCCAGCCCTGTAAGCAATGCAATTGTAATCATCGCGGTAACATTTACCTAATTCCAGGGTTTTGTTGTATGCAAACTTTACGATACTTGGAATTGAATTGCCATTTTTTGAGTTTGAAAACGATGACAATGAAAAATCGACAGATGGTACATATTTATAGTCGATAAATTCCGAGGTAAGCCAATGGGGATGTATGTGCAATTCCATATCATGGTTATACCTTAACATCTTCATGATTTGTTCTTTAAAAGGAACATAGAACCCGGCATTATCCCATTTCTCAAATTGAACAGCGCAAAGGATGTCAACAAAAAATACCATGGGAATACCCAATTCTTTACCTAATTCAATCAGTCGGTCCGATGGCTCGAATAATCCCTTATTGTAGCTGCTCACTCCGCCTAAAGGTAATTCGTAATCAAAGGTGGTAATAAGGTGGATTTTTTTCACTTTTGGGAGAATAGTTTTGTTTAATTATGTGGTACAATAACCACCATCAATTATTAATTGAGTACCCGTGATTTTTTTACTCGCGTCGGATAAAAGAAAAATACAGGCATTGGCAATATCGTCTTTGTCAACCCACCCTAATGGATGTCTTTTTGTGTTTTCTTCCAATTGTTCCTGTGGCAAGGTTGATGCAATTTGGTTGGTCATTTCAGTGTCGTTTACCATGGTTGGCAAAACGGCATTTACCCGGATATTCTTTGAAGCAAATTCCTGAGCCATTGTTTGAACTACAACTGAAACAGCAGCTTTACTGGCTCCATAGGCCGCTCTACCTTTAAATCCCCGTAATGCAGTAATGGATGAAATGAAAATGAAACTGGCTCCTGTACTGGGTATGAACTTATTATGCGACAATTTTTGAGCTATTTGAAAACCGGCAACGGCATTCAGTTCAAAAACATCCATAAAATCGGACTTGGTGTGCAGTTTGAATGGTTTTGTTTTTTCCATACCAGCTGCATGTATAAAACCGTCGATTTGACCAACGGCAACATTTACTTTTGATATTGTTTCATTCACCAGGCCCTCGTCGGTAATATCCATGGCAAAAATCGAATGCCTTTCGGGATTATCCATCAAGCTTTGGGTCTCTTCCAGTTTATGCTGATTGCGGGCAATTAAAATGCACGTGGCACCGCCTTTACTTAATAGAATTGCACAATGCCGGCCTATTCCCGATGAAGCGCCTGTTATGACTACTTTTTTAGCCTCAACACTAAAACAATTTTTCATATCCTATAAAGCTAAATCTTGATTATTGGATTCAATAATCGTTTAAAATTGTGTAGTATTTTATGCAAATTTTTCTTTACCTATCAATTCCCTGATTTCGCCAATGGATTTTGCTTTAGCAATTTCCTGAGAATTCAGTTTTACACTAAACCTGCTATCTGCTATTGATATAACTACCAGTATCGCCATAGAATCCCAATTATTTAGCGTATTTAACTTTGTATTGTCAGAAATATTGGTGTCTTCTAGTTCCAATTCCTCAACCAATAATTCAAAAAACTGTTCCTTTTTCATTTCGCTTGTTATTAAGTGTTTTTAAACCCTGAATGCCATTTATATGGTAATGATAGTGCTTGCCCATGATAATCCAACACCAAATCCTGCTAATAACACTTTATTTCCTTTCACAATTAAACCTTCATCCAAAGCTCTTGTCAACGCAATGGGTATGGTTGCCGAAACAGTATTTCCGGTCGATTCCAGGTTGATGTAAAACTTATTTTTGGGTATCCCAATTTTATTTCTCAAATGGTCGAGCATGAATTTGTTGGCTTGGTGGAAAACAAAATAATCCACTTCATCACGGGTAAGTTTGTTTTTAAGCAATGTTTTCTCGATAATAGAAGGAATTGTTTCAATGGTAAAGTTGAAAATTTCCGGTCCATCCATATACAAGCAATTGTTGTTGGTTATATTACCGGTGCCATACTCAAAATCCTTTACATCTTCCTCCATCCGGTTTTTGAATCCACCGTTTTTAACTATCAGTTTTTCATATCCCGAACCGTCGGTACCAAACACAAATTCCCCAATTCCGTTGTCGCCCTTTTCAATGATTGAGGCGGCTGCCCCATCCCCAAAAATAGATAAATTGGCTTTATCCAAAGGGTGAATGTGTTTTGAATAGGTTTCGGCCACTACTAACAAAACAGCATTTGCACTGCCTGTTTCAACAAGGCCCTTGGCTATCGATAATCCATAAACATAGCCTGAACAGCCTAAGTTAAAATCAAATGCCCCTATATTTTTCGATAACCCTAACTTATCCTGAAGGATGCAAGCTGAAGTGGGCAAAAAATAATCGGGACTCTGGGTACACAAAATTACAAAATCAATTTTTCCTTTTTCATAATCCTGTAATATAGCATTTGCAACTTGGTAAGCCAAATCTAATGCAGTTTGGGTTTCGTCTACAATATGTCGCTGTTTTATACCAATCCTTTTTTCCAATTTCTCCACATCCAAATCCGGGAAACGCTTGCTTAAATCGTTGTTATCAACAATTTTGGCTGGAAGATGGAATGAGGTTTTAACAATTTTTGCCATAGCTATAATTTGTCTATAAACTTACAAATTTATAAATCATTAAAAAATATTTGCCTCTGTTTAATAGAAAGGAAAAGGTGTATTTTTTGTTCAATTCAAGCATCTAAATCTTCACAGAGGTATTGAATGCAAAAAGACCTGTTCCAATAAGAGCAGGTCTTTTTGCATTTTTGGAAATCATTAAAACTATTTTCCTAAATCATATAGCACCTTTATCTCACCTTCTGATAATGCGCGGTTATATATTCTTATATCATCAATAACTCCTTTTAAAAAATCATCAGCGGTTGTATTATTTCCAAAATATATTGGTGTATCATAATTATTTATTAACCCTGTAGCTGGAACAGATTGAATTAGCTGGTTGTCTATATAAAGCTGAACATTAGTTCCATCATAAGTACCAACTAAGAAATACCAATTTCCTGGGGTCCAATAATTTTTATTTGACCTAGCTCTATTTTCCACATTGTTTGTTGTTACTGAAAAATTCATATTGTATAGATAGTTTGTTGAATAATTACCACAAACACCTAACTTATATTGATAATATGGAGCTGTATGTGAATAATATCCCTTATCAATTATTGGACTGTAACCAGCACCAGTGAAATCATATGATTTATACCAGGCACACAAAGTAAATGCATTTTGGGGATTTAATGTACTGGAATTTAAAATAGAAATGTAATTACTAATGCCATCTAAATAATAGGCGCTATTTGAATTTCCAAACCTATCTTCTGTTAAACTTGCTCCGTGAACAGTTCCATTGTTCTCATTACCGCTTTCATCATTGGCATTCCCATTAAAAGGATAAAAAGCTACCAATCCATCTCCCTGTTCAGCTACTTCAAGAATCACAATTAGTGGGCCTTTATCGCTGCTTAAGAAGTGCAATTTTAATTCTTCTTTGGTAAATGTTTTTTCATAAGTGTAAAAACCTTGCTTTGCTACCTTTAAAGTATAATAATTATACCTTTCAGGTAAAGTAATTTGGTTTGTTTTCCCATTGTTTAATGCACTTGAATCAGTGATTTGGTTGCCTAAGTCGCCGCTGTAAACTAACAATGAGTCAGCAAAAATCTGAATATTTGCCGTTGTTAATTCATAATTAGTTATGCTCTCATTATAAATAAATGTCCCAATTAAAAAATCGAAAGTTTCCACTACATCAAATGCAAAGGTTGTATATCCAAAATCCTCTGGTTTTGAATCTTTTGTAGATAAAACCTCTGGCACAATTTTATTGGTTATGTCTTTGCTGATTGAAAATTCAAGTGGTAATGGATTTGTTACTAAATATGCTTTTGGTGAGTTTTGCATTGGCGATAAATAAACAATACTATCGTTTTGATCCAAAACCATAAACTGTGTCAACTTATAATTCCCAACCAGCAAGGAAACTGGCTTACTAATATAGTAACCATTTAAATTGAAGAGTTCTATTTTTTCATAGTTTTTAACCAAATTCCCATTTTCATCTTCAATAGCTATTACTAGTGTTGATAATGAACTCTCATCAGCTAAGGAGTTAATATTACTGGCACTCTTTTGTGTATTCGAAGAAAATGAGAACTCTAAATTTCCAAAAACCTCATCGCTTTTTATTGATTCTTTCTTACACGATGCTAAAGAAAACATTATTAGCCCGAAAATAAATATCTTATTCATTATTCAATGGGTACTAAAACTTGAATTATTTTGCAATATATAATTAATTATTGTTCCGAGAAAAAATTATGATAACTTTTTTGACCTGTAAATTTGACACAAAAAACCCCGCTAGTTTTAGCGGGGTTTTTATCTTCCAATCAATTTTTTATAGTGTCCGTTTCACTTCCACCTGTTCGTAGGCTTCAATGATATCACCTTCTTTTATGTCGTTGAATTTTCCGATGTTTAATCCGCACTCATAATCGGTGGCTACCTCTTTCACATCGTCTTTAAAACGCTTGAGGGAGCCTAAGTTACCTTCATAAACAACAATGCCTTCGCGAATAATCCTGATTTTTGAGATGCGTTTGATTTTTCCTTCGCGCACATAACAGCCGGCAATGGTACCCACTTTGGTGATTTTGAACACTTCGCGTACCTCAATGGTGGCTATTATTTCTTCTTTTATTTCAGGGGATAACATGCCTTCCATTCATGGCGTCTCTCACTTCGTTTATGGCATCAATAATCTTGGTTTCAAACTTTCATCTACTTTATATTACCTCCATTCAATTAGCCTTATCGCCTTTGATGATGAAAAAAATGAACGATCCGGATAGCATTTCCGATAACATCAAACGGCTGATGGGAGGGTAATTTCACTTGCCAGAGCAACTTTTTAGGGATTATTGTTATCTTGGTATACAGTTAACCAACAGTTATAAACATCAAGAAAACATCTGATAGTAAATGAGGTTGTTTTGGATTTTTATCATCAGTAGTTTTTGCTGGTTGTCATTGTCTTCTCAGGCTCAAATAGCCCTGCTTGGCGGAACCAACTTTTGTTGGATGCGGAATGACAATCTGCTGCCACAGCAGGAGGTTATGGTATCAACCCACCTGGGGATTTCAATTCAATATTTCCCTTTTAATAATGCACCGGAAATTTCCCTTGAAAACGGGTTTCTTACGAACACGAAAGGCTACCACCTCGATATAGATAAGGATTATTATTTCAGATTGCATTATTATTCATTTCCCCTGTTGCTCAACTATTCCGTATCGGAGCAGGTAACGCTATCTACCGGATTGGAATTCAATTATTTAAAACGCACCAACGTGGAGCAGGGAACCAAAACTTATAACCGGTTTGATATGGCTTTGGTTATTGGTGTTGAGGTATTCGATGCCCAAACGGTTAATCCATATTTTCGCTGTTCCTATGGGTTTTTCCCTGTGTTGAATTACTACACGTTTGATAAACTGGGTAATTTTGAAAGTGAGTTCAGGGATTTGAAAAGCCTGGTTTTCTCAATTGGCATTAAAATCAATCTGTATGATGAAAGAATTGCGTTTTAACCATTCTGTTTTAAGAATGCTTGTGGTGTTGTTCCTGACTTCGTGCGATGCCGTATTTGTTCCCGACCCGGTGGATCCCCGTTTGCCAAAATATACCGAAGATGGTAACAATGTGGCCGGGGCATTGGTGAATGGTGACCTATGGCATAATTATTACACAAATTTTTTTTTTACTTCTTATTATTGGCTCCAAATTGAAACTTACCAGCCCGATAGTTTGATTATGTTTTTTGAAGGCTCTATACAAGAAGAGTCGGTAACTTTTGAATTTCATTTGAAGGGGTTTCAGGTATTTTCATTTAATGATTTATCTAATCTTCACAATAAAAAAATATTCCTGGATGGCACAATTCAAAAAGCTTTATACAAAAAGTGGGATGCTGAAATGCACACAACTTCAGCCTTTGACAATGGTACAGGCCAACTATATGTAAAAAATGTGGCGTTTTATGACAACTCTACCAAAGCAATCATTTCAGGTACTTTTGGTTTTACAGTGACAGATTCATTAGGCCTGCCGATTGAAATTTCTTATGGCCGGTTCGATTATAAAGTTTCGGACAGCAGTAATTTTGGATATTATGAGGGGAATGAAAGGTAACCCGTTCGATTTTAACTTGGTGGGATTCATACCCCCACTTAATAAAAACAAAAAAGGAGACCAATAAAAATCTCCTTTTCTTTGTCGGGGTAGCAGGATTACTCCCTTCGGTAGTGAGGGCTTCGCCGTTCGAACCGGTTCTCATCCTGCATACAAACTCTAAAAAACAAAAAAGGAAACCAAAACTGATCTCCTTCTTTTTTTGTCGGGGTGACCTGACGACCCCATATTTCGTAAATACTTATGTATTCTGATGTTTACAAAACCGAAATTTATTTAGGTAACCGAATAGGTCATTTTTTGACAAAACTATTCAATAATCAGTCAAATTTCAGTATAAAAAGAACGATTTCGGGACAAATATAAGTAAAAATTCACAAATTATATTCTCGTGGTTTCGGGTGAGCCTGGATTAATAAGATTTGTTATCAATCGGTAAGATGTTGCTTGATTAGGTCAACAGAGATACCGGTAAAATCTGCAAAATCTTCGATGCTCACAAATTGGTGTTTCTCCTTTGCTTTGCATAACCTGATTTTCTTAAACAGTTCCCGGCTCGACTTCTCGCTTTTGCCTGTTAACCTCTGAACATCTTTAGGATAGATTACTATTCTGCCAGATGTATAGCTCACTTTAAAGAACAAAGTTTACCCAAAAGTAAACATTTATTCCTTGAAACGATAAAAACCGGTAGAAATTGGTAGAAAGAAGTAAGCAGTTACCAAGCTCTTTGAATATGAGTTTTCTGTAGCTAATTTTCCTGAAAAAAGTATGGAAAAAAAGTTTGAAATTCGAACTTTCGGGTTCGGAGAACTCGCTCAATTATATTTCCCTCATGTTACAAAAGAATCTGCCTCCAGGATGTTCGGTCAGTGGATTCACACTTGTCCACAATTAATTGAAAAACTCAAAGAAACGAATTGGAAGAAAAGGGCAAAATACTTTACACCAAAGCAGGTTAAAATTTTGATTGACTGGTTTGATGCACCATGAAAATTTTATTTCATTCATTCATTTTTCAACTTTTCATCTGAAATGATTAACTCTGCATTTCGTTTTAGTAGGGCATTCTCATCATCATAAAAGAGATGAACAGTTCCCAAATCATTTTTGTAAATCATACATTTTTCCCGAAAATTCTCACCATATGGGCATTTTTCAACTCTCAAATTCAGAGCAAAATAGTACTCAATTCTATCTTCAATATGGTCGTTTATTTTATCGCAGTTCTCTTGATTTGTATTTAATATTTTTACAGAAATTGGCTCACATTGGCCGGTGTAAAAAAGTGATACAACGTAAATTTTTTCAACATCCTTAAAAAATTCTTTTTCTCTTTTGTCAATAAGTTTTCTAAGTGTTCTCCCTTCATTAACAACATCCGTAACAATTAATATGTTTTTGTACTTCCCATCATTTTCAAAGTTGAGTTTCTTCTCATAATTATTGTGTTCATCATATCGATAAGAATAGGGTAAATACGAGTAGGGTTTATTATGGTAAAGTAATAAGTTTGACGCCAAAATATTACCTTCTATTCCTAGTCCTATAATAAAATCAACTAGTGAAATAATCCCATTCTGACTGATAATATCAACAATTGCATCATTGGCAAGAACAATATCATCACGGTTATTTAATATTTTAGTTACATCAATCCAATTATGAGCACGTGACGTTTCACTCCAATGAAAATGTCCAGAATAGAAAAGTTTTTTATTTTTTATAACGTTAAATAATCTATCTTTAATCGATTTGGTAATATAATCAATATTTCTTTCAGGCACATTACAAGGGGTCTCAGGTAAGTGTGATAAATTGATTGCTTCGGCATTTATTTCCTTTGCTGGTTCTACTAATACTAATTCTGATACCTCGTTTGGAGTGTCAGGAATTTTTGTCCAATATCCAAATGGATAATCATTCAAATTATTTTGATTTATGGTATTTATACACTCTGGAATCAGTGATAACCCCGCATTATTTTTAATAAGATAAACTTTGAATGATGGATGGGGGATTTTTTTCCCAAATGAACCGACTGCACTCTGAAATAGTTGTTTTTTATCATCAGAAAACGGAGTATGCTCATTGCCATAAAGGACTATTTTAAATTCATTTTTATTCAGCAATCTAGTTATATCTTGTAGATTAATCTTCTCCCATTGACCTTTATAGCTCATTTCATAATTTGCAATGAAATTATGGTGAAATGCAGCAATTTTTGAGTAATTTGTATATTTTGGAAGAATTCCAGCTAATTCCATTTCCAATTTCTCTCCATCAATAAAACCGTCTGCTGGTTTAGTTCCAACCTTATAATTTGAGTTTAAACCCAAAATTAAAATCTTTTCATCTTCTATATCAAGATAATTTACAATTTGATTATTAGGATTAAAATCAGTCTGAAAAAAAATGTCATAAAAATTTTTGAAATTAATGAATTTCTGTTCATTCAATAAATATGCTAGTTTTGATTTGTCACTCTTTTCATAAGCATTAATACAATCTATCCAGCTTACGTCATGGTCTCCTGGAACTATTAATACATCTTTTTTATTGATACTTAAGTCTGTGCATATTTTATTTAATATTTTCAAACTAATATCAAACTCATTCATTGAGCCTTTTTCTGTAATATCTCCAGTGACAATTAAGTAAAGTTTATTTTCTTGATATTTATTTCTAATTATGTCAATAAATGAATCTATATAAGAATTTGAAATCTTGTCGTCAGGATTAGTATTTAACCATGAATCAAAGTTTGATAATTTCTCTCCATCTGAATCTATATGAGAAGTAATATGTAGGTCTGAAATATGGATTATTGCCTTTTTCATTCGACTTAAGCATTTAATGCTGTTAATATTTTATATCCGAAAATATTATTATTTTCATTGTTAATAGTTAATACACATTCTGTATCTCTAAATTCCTTATGTTTAGGATAAATAGTTTCAATTCTAATAATTGAAACATTTCCACAATATTTTCCACCTAAAAACTCAATCAAGTTCTTTGTAACTTTTATCTCTGTTCCAAGGCATACTAAATCTGAAACTACAATGTATTTAGCGCTTTCATCAATTTTCTTATCCAAAACACTATAAAGTTTATTTATCGGCCCTATTTTGTCCAAAATAAGAATATCCATTTTACAAAGTCCAGATAATAATGAAGCAATAAAGGAGCTATTTAAATTCTGGCAAATCAGAATAGGTTTCAACTCTGAATTAGAAATATTCCAATGGTTATTAATTTTAATAGCCAATTGATAGATTGCATAAATAAACATCTCTTTATCATGACTAATAAACTTTTTAATATCAATATATTGAGTTAAGTATACTGAGGAGGAATGATGATATATCAATTCGTTATTGTTATTGTCTAAATATTTAATTAATTTCTCCTGGAAAGCATTGGTAAAAAGTAATTGAGTATTGCACTCCACCTCGTCATTAGCATTATTTGATAAATAGAAAATATCATATCTATTTTCATCATTTGTACTATGAACATGATTTACATTTTGAAAAATGTCAAGTCCTATATCATTAACAATCTTCTTTACGACATTTGTAAAGATGACACTTTTAGACAGACCAAGAATATGGCTGATTTTTTTCATTGAATTGTTTTGACACGACTCAATTCCTTCAAAGTTAAATACTAAGGTGTTATTTTTATAATCATTAATAGTGCAATCCTCAATTATCTTATCCCAACAGGAGAGCGTTAATTGTTTTTCAGCAATACCAATTCCTCCTTTGTCAACAAGTGAATTTATTACCTGTTCAGCATGTAACTGAAAATAAATAGTTTCTCTATTATGTACTTTCGAAATAATCATAGCAAATCAATATGTATTCGGTATTTCAACTTCAATATGCACACCTCTAAATTTCACTTCAAAAAGTCTTATTGAAGAAAATCGTGTATCTTCATTATATTTCTTGAAGATTGAATCCGCCAATTTTTCTATTAATTTTTTACCTTCTACAGCCTGACCTCGCATTTCATCGAAATACACATTTTCCAATGTTTGTTTGAATAAAAATCGATTATGAGTATCTAATATTTTTTTTCTTAATACATAAAGAGGTTCAAGCTCTTTTAACATTCGAGATGAAACTACAATTTGTGCATTATCATTATGTAAGCGAAAATATCCATTGCAGTTAATGACAACCTTGCACATTAAATCAAATAATCCTTGTCTTTCCTTTATCATTGAATAATATAATGTCTCAAATATTGATAATAAGGAAATTCTTATATTATCAGGGATTTTTAAATTAAGTTTGGTTGATAAAAGATTTAGTATTTCAAATTTTGTATAAAAATGGTTGTTTGTTTTTTTGCATAAGGAATTATACAATCCAATTCCATTGTCTGATATTGAAAATTTAGTTTTATATCTGTCAGAAAACATTAAAGCAAATGTATCAGACATAGAATGTATTACTCCATTGGTTATAAGTTCCGAAAGTATCTCTACAAAATCATTAACTAATAATTCAGTATATTCATTTTCATTAAGTAAAATGGAAAAATGTTCTTTTACCTTAAATATATAGTACTCAACTAAATAGTCTCTTTTTGATTCGTCATTTTCTAAATGCTCTATTTTTTGCATTAAATTATCATCTTGCAAGGAATAGCATCTAATTTTATGTTCGACTCTTTGTTTTTTACCTTTGAAACCTCCTAAATATGCGTCATTAAATTCAAATATGTCTTTCCCAATTGGGAAGCATGGATTTGTATTGCTTCCAATTAAAAAGAAGAAATCTGAACGGTAAAGAAATTCTAAAACGTCAATTGTCCCTGGGGTATTAGATAAATAAAGCTTAATAGGAGATTTATGAAATTTGCTTAATTGTTGAGTTAAACTTAATAAAAGTGGTAGAGTGATTGGGTCAATATGATATGAATTTTTTATTGTTTCTATATCTGATTCAATTACAAGGCTGAATTCAATTTTTTGATTTTCATTTTTTTTATAAAATGAGGATATATCCTTAATAAAATCATTGTAGAATGTGAAAGGAGAGAAATTTGAATTTTTTATTAATAGTGGGATTGGATTCATTATAATGGAATTATTTAAACCAAAATTAAGATTAATACCTCCTAAAAATACTAAATATCATTTTAATTCTGATTATTGACAATAACTTTAAATTACTCGGATAACAAATAATTATTGAGTCCATTCATATTCCTCTCCCTAACCTTGCATCACAAATCAATCTGAATGCAAGTCATGTCATCAAATCATGAAAATTCATTCATCGTCACATTCTCCAGCGTCTGCGGAGGAGTAAGCAAAACGGTAACATCTCACTTTCTGCTTGCCAGTATCACTTTCCAAGGAGTCATCGAAGTCGCTTTTTACGCTGCTATTTCTGCATTGGTTGGATATGGTGTAAAGAAAGGTATTGATTGGTTGGTCAACCACTTCAAAAAAGGTAAAAGATGAACAAGTTGCTGGGCATAGGTATCGTTGGTGGACTGGTCTTTGGCGCAATAAAGCTTTTCAAGATGAAGACTGTTTCGGAAAAAATGGTGAGCAACCTTTCCAATCCACGCATCCATAAAGTGGATTTAAGTGGCATCTATTTCCGCACCGAAATCAAAATCCAGAACCCTACCAAAAATAGCATGTCCATTACCAAACCGGCAGTTACTCTGACGACCAATGGCAAGTACATTACCAGTAACAGCCCGGAACAAAAGCAAATTACCATTCAGCCATTGACTACCACTGATATTGACACCATCGAACTCAACATTGGTTGGACAACCCTGGCGGGGTATGTTTCGGGAATCATCGGTAAAGCCCCTATCATCATTGCAGCCTTCAAAAAGAAAGACTTAAAAAGTATTGCAGCAGCTCTTGCCATTCCCATAGAGATGAAATATTCTCTTTATGCCAATGGCCTCTTTTACGAATCCGAACCTCAAAAAATCATGTAATGAATGAAATCCTCGACATAGGGAACATCACTAACGGATACCGCCCAATTCAGGACGGTAGCCGGTATGAACGTTTCTTTGTTCAGCCAGAGGATGCCGACCGCATTATCATTGAAGATGGAGAAGTGGATGAAACCGTTGACCTGATGAAAAAGGTCGTATGGAGATATATTAACGATACCAAGCAAATCGCAATTTACCTGAAGGGAAATTCACTCAGGCAAACCTGCGAAAACATCTGGAACTTCCTTTATCACCATATCCAATACAAACTCGACAAGAAAGGCTTGGAACAACTTCGCCGACCTAATCGTAGTTGGGCAGAGCGCAAAACCGGGATTGACTGCGACTGCTTTTCCATTTTCATTTCCAGCATCCTTACCAACCTTAAAATCCCTCACCGTTTCCGCATTACCAAGTACAACCGGGATGTGTACCAACATGTGTATGTTGTGGTTCCCGTTTCTGGTTCAGACAAATACCATACGATTGACTGTGTCCTCAGTCAATTTAATTATGAAAAACCATTTAAACAACAAAAAGACTTCGATATGAGCTTACATGGAATAGATGTCGCTGTACTATCTGGTGCAGCCGATGATGTGTTAGACCTGGTTTCCGGTTTCGAGGAACTGGAAGGATTGGATGGTCCCGATTACGACCGTACCATTCTGGAACACCTCATTAAAACCCGGAACATGATTGCGCAAAATCCCAACCTGATCCGCAATTCGGATTATCCCCCCGCATTCTTAAAAATGCTGGATTATGCCATTGATAACTGGAACACTCCTAACCGGGAAAAGGCACTGGAAATCCTCGCTAAAAACGAAGATGCCCTAAACCGGCTCAATGGCTTTGACGGTTCGGAAGACCCTGAAATGGATGGACTGGACGATGAGTTTGGCGACCTCGATGGACTATCCGGTGCAGAAATCGAGCAGGAACTTAATGGTAAAAAGCGCCCTGCCAAGAAAAAAGGGTTCTTTAAAAAGATTGGGCAAGCTGTTAAGAAAGTAGGAAAAGCCGCCGGTCAGGCAGCCAAGAAAGTAGCTAAAGCTGTTATCCGGTTCAATCCACTTACTATATCGGCAAGAGGTGGTTTCCTGCTGGCCATGAAGCTCAACATAAAAAAGATGGCATCCAAACTCAAATGGGGCTACGCTACCAAAGAACAGGCTGCGGCAAAAGGGATTTCAACCCAGCAATGGGAAAAGTCGAAAAATGCCGTTGCAAAAGTAGAGAAGCTGTTTGTAGATAAACTACAAGGAAAGAAAAGCGCCCTTAAAAATGCAGTATTAAAGGGTAAAGCGGGAGGTCTAAATGGAGTGGATGAAGAAACTGATATTTCGGGTTTAGGTGTAGTTGCCGTAGCAACATTGGCCGCCGCTGTCCCTGTCATTACTGCCACCTTAAAAATTCTGACCGACGCCGGGGTAATGAAAAAGGAAGAAGCCCAGAACATTGAAGCCGAAGTATCGGCCAAGACGGCAGACGCTGAGAAACTTGCCAATGACCCGGATATTAAAAACAGTGGCACAGAAACAGCTTCTTCAGCATCCTCCTCCGGGAGTAGCAACTCATCTTCATCTGGTTCTTCATCTTCAAGTAATTCCAGTGATTCATCCGACACAGATAGTTCAGGTTCTGGAGGTGGTACTACTGGCGGAGGTATCATCGGCTTTGTTAAGAAACAGCCTTTACTGGCAGTTGGTGGAGCTGCACTTGGCATTTGGGGTTTATCCAAACTTTTTGGTGGAAAGAAATCTTCAGGTCAGGGCGTGAGTGGGGTATCTGGCCGGAAACGAAAGAAAAGCAAAACAAAGGGCAAATCCCAATCCGGCAATACCCGAAAAAAAGGTAAGCGGAAACTCAAATCCATTACCCTCTCATAGAAACAGAAAATAAGATAAAAACATCTTTTAATAAACAAAAATTATGGCACAGAAAGAATCCAATTCAAAAGCGAAGCTCGATGCCCAAGCCATCATAGAAGAACTTAAAACACCTGGATTGATAATTCTTGGTATGGTAGGTGGAAACATGGCAGGTAAGCTTATCGACAAAGCGGTAAAAGTGGATGACACCGCAACCGGCTTTCAGGTAAAAGCCCTTATCAAACCTGTTATACAAATTTCGGCGGGTGTGGGAGGTGCGCTCTTTTTAAAGGATAAAAACCTAAAACTCATTTGCTCCGGTGTGGCCGCCAGTGGTATCGCATCTACAGTTAAGGTATTCCTGAAAAAGGACATTCTGCAAGGCTTAACCAGTTTTGCAGGTCTGGGCGAACCCGACCCTGTGAAATCAGTGTTCCGTGAACCGGTTAACCTTTCCATCGAACCCTACAACCCGGACTTGCCTCAGTTACCACCTGCTCAGATGGCGGCATTGCCTATAGAATCTGAATCAGAGATGTCGGGTTCAGACCTGGGTGAATACACCGAAATTAAATCGGTGGAAATTCTTTAAAATCAATAAAACAGTATTAATATTAAAAAGTAAGAATATGATAACATTAGGTGAACTTGCCAATAGCGAACTCGATTTGATGGGCGCTATGACCGATGAAGAACTGTTGGGTGCATTAGAAGCAGCCTCACAACAGGAACGCAGAACCTTTATAAGAAGGATAAAACAGCCCAAACCTGCCAGTGGCCGTTCCGATTCCCGAAGTGAGTTTGAACGCCGTCTTCACTTGCTTCCGAAGGAAATACAGCAGGGTTTGGCAAACAAAACCCTCCAGGCAGTGGATGCTGCTTACTATGTTACCAAAGGCGTATCGTCCAACAAAATCATCAAGATGCTCAAGGACGATGATAACAAAACTGTTGGTATATCTAATATTTCCAGCGCAAAGCTCGAAAAAGGGAATATCATGTTGCTAAGCGGTATTGTATTGTTGGCTTCTGTGGGTATAGCCAAAGCCGAAGAAGGCAAGTACGAGTTACTTCCCGAAATACTCCGCAACGGAGAGTTCGAGTTCAAAGCCAATGGTACTACCCTTGTACCCCTTACTTCCAACGAAGTGTTCGACTCCCAGGGAACTACCCGTCAGAAGGGGCTGTACAAGCTCGATAACCCAAAGATTATCTACGATCAGCAGGCAATGGAGCTGAACATCGAGTGGGGAGCAAACGCCCCCGAAAATACATTTATCAAAGTTGTATTGCACGGTACAGCAGTTACTAAATACTAAACCCAAACTTCGGCAATTTCTCCCTGATTTTGCCGAAGTTTTGAAATTCCAAGGTTATGAATGCTATTAAATATCAAATCGTCAGAGTCAATGTTCCGGCAGCCGGGGCAACGGTCAATATCAACATCAACAGCGATAAGCTGTACAAAAAGATTACCGGGATACTGGTCACCGTACCTTATGTGATGTCGTTTTTGAACAAGTCCACCCTTACACTTTCTATTAACGACCAGGAAGTGTTCCCTGACGATTTTGAAGTAAAGCTCATTACCTGCGATTCGTATGTTCCTACCAACGAGCGTTTCTACAAGCTTGAAGAAGAAGCCGATGGAAGTACGGTAAAAGGTCGTTTTAAAGATGGTGGGGTGATGAACGGCATCACCTATCCCTACACCGCAAATCTTTATCTCAAACTTGAAGAAAGGAACTGGTAATGGAAGCCACTCAACCCATAAAATATGAGAAGTGGGCAATCATCCCGGTTGCTGCCACATCAAAAGGAGTCACAAAGATTGATGCCAAGTTGCCAGCCAATGCAGTTCATTGTACAGGAATAGCCTTTACCATTTGTGATGTACAAGGCTGTTTCAACCCCGATTTTATGGGCGAGATAAGCCTGTCGTTCAACAACCGCAAGAGCCATCCGCTCAACTTCCCGGTGGAATGCAAAACCAGCCGTTTTCGCATGGACGAACTCATTCTGAAACTCGAAGAACCCGTCAGAGGCGGTACAAGGGTATCCGGTTACTATCGAAACCTGACCAGTAACCCTTATTTGCTCAAAGTGTATATCCAGTGCATTGCCTTAACTCATTAACAGTATGGACAGCCTGATTCTCGCATATATCACACAGCGCATGGCCGACATGGGGTATAGTTCTTACACCTTCGAGCCATTTGTAGCTGTACTCAACGATTGCCAGAAAGAAATGCAAATTGAAGGAACGAACGAGTATTACTACCTTCTCTCGAAAGACCTTGCCACCGGAACGGAAATCGCTGCCGATAACAACTATTTCAAAGCGGAAGATTATTACGACAACCTCGAATTTGCCAAAACCCAGGAATTCACCGGGCAGATAAAACTGAGCTGCACAAACTGGCAATGCCAGCATACTATTGTGATGGAATTCATCCGTGTGTTACCACAAATTGCAAGTGATGGAAAAGAACAAGTACACGCTTAACCTGAGCAACATCCGTACCAAGATCCGCACCTACCAGGAGCAAGGGAAAGATGTGTTGTTTTCTGCCATTTTCATTACTGGTAAGGAGAAAACCAAGCTCGTTGACCGTGCGCCAGTGGGGCAATTGTCGCTTATAACCAAAAACCTTAAATGCGAGAACCCGGATAAGATAAAGATTGAACTTTACGATGGAAAAGAGACATCCAACCCGCTTTGGCTAAAAGAACTCATTCTTGCCCAGCCCGAACCCGAAGGTGAACCAACAGGATTTAAAGGCTTAGGCGAAGTCGAAATCAACCAGATTGTGGACGAAAGGTTCAGGGAAAGGCAACGTTCTGCTGAATACGAAGAACTGAAAGAACGGGTGATGGAATTGACAGAAGAAAATGAAGAACTACACGATTCCATTGAAGAACTGGAAACCGAGAACTCCCGGCTCGAACAGGAACTCGAAGCCAAAAAGCAAATCAAGTATTACGCCGGAATGCTGGGAGATATTTTTGAAAGCTTTGGCATTTCCAAAGACCGGATTAAAAAACCCATTGCCGAGTTGATGGGGATCAGCGATAAGGACGAAAAGCCAAAACAACTCGAAGCTAAAGCTGATAACTCAGGTATTGTTGATGAGGCAAAACCTTCACCGACTACCGAGGAACAGAAACGCACCGAAATCATCTCCCTCATTGCCGAGTACCTGAAAAGCACCAGCAACCAAACCCTGGCCAATGTTTTCAGCATCTTTTCCGAAATAGAGGCAAACAATGGAATAGCAGATAAAATCATTCAATATATCAACACTTTAAAAAACGAAGAACATGCAAAAGTTTGATTTTACAGTAATCATAGAAGCAGAAAACCGGGAAGAAGCCCGTGAAATACTGCTTTCGATGTTCGACATTATGAAGACCATCCGTAGCGAAACATCCACAAAGGAATTCATCGAGTTTGGGACTAAGCTTAAAGCCAAGCCCTCAATGGTTAAAAAAGCTAAACTATTTATCTAATGGCTGCCCCAAAGAAGGATAAATATGAATTTCTGGATAACCCCAAGCGCATCCTTGTGGGAGGTGCAGTTATTGGTATCGGCGGCTTCCTGTTGTACAAATTGGGGCGAAAAATCATTACAGGAATCCAGAAACGCAATACAGAAAACCTTGCCGACGATAGTCCCGAAGTTCGTCAGGCAATGGCATTACGTTCCGCTATGAACCCATCCGGTGCATCCTGGATGATGTCCTTCGATACCACCAATACCAAAGCAATTTTTGATACTGCTCCACAAATCAAAAAACTGGACGAAGTATCCACAGCTTATCGAAAACTTTACGATGACGATCTGCTAAAAAACCTTCAAAACGAACTCAGTGCTACCGATTACCAGAAGTTTTTGACAATGGTGTCGAGCAACCCCACTAAGTCGGGAGGCGCAGCACCTACAACTTTTGCCAAAAAAAACCAATTAGTGGTAGCAAAAGCAGAGGTGTTCCTGCGTACTTCGCCGGATGCAAGTTATCACGGGGCAATTTATGAGTTTGCAGAGAAGAAAAACGTCATCCGTAAGGCTAAGGTTGGGGAATTTCTTGGGTACGCCACAGGAAAGCAAAGCTTCGATGTAAAGAATAACGTGAAGTTTATCGAAGTAGGTTATCTCGTCAAAAAGGAAAACCCACCGGCAGCTATGAAAGCTTATGCGGGGAAAAGCTATACCTATTGGGTTTCTTCCGCTTCAACCTATGTAGAAATATTCGCTTACTACAAAGACATGTGGTCGAAATATCCGACCACCCAGAATGAAGTCTCCTACAAAAAGCCTCTGGATTATTATTCCGGAGTGTCCGGTGCATTCTTTCAACCGGTAATTACCACACGGTTTGTGCATATACTGGACAATAAAATGCAACCTTTTATCCCTGTTAAGTCCGGGACAGTCCTGGGTGAATACCTCATGTGCCTGGACACGGGCAAAACCAAATACATCAAGTTCCGCACAGTGGACAATACCGAACGCTGGGTATCAGCCGATGCAGTCAACATTAAAAGTTAAAAGTTATGATACTGATTGAAAAATTACAACGCAACAAGGGCGAAAGCCCGGCAGAATTTGAAAGGGTACTGCGGAGCATTTGCAGCACACTTGGAATAAACCCTAACTGGTTAATGATGGTGATGTGGAGCGAAAGCCGCCTGAATGCCCAGGCTGTAAACAAACAACCAGGGGATAGCGATAATGCACAAGTTCGTGCAGCATCGAGGGCAACCGGATTAATCCAGTTTATGCCTGATACCGCCCTGAATCTCGGTACGACTACAAAGGCCATTTATGCTATGAATGCCATTGACCAGCTCGGATATGTGTTTAAATATTTCAAGCCCTGGACAGGAAGGATAAAAAGCTATTTCGACTTATATCTGGTCACGTTTTTCCCGGATGCCGTCGGTAAGCCGGATGATTACATCTTGCAGACCAGGAAACTCTCAGCCTCTACCATAGCCAAACAGAACCCCTTCTTTGATGTGAACAAGGACGGAAAACTTACCGTTGGCGAAATAAAACGCCGGATGTACGAATCCATTCCCAAAGCCATCGTTACTGATGTTGTCTCTGAAATCGAAAAAAAAAGTTTGAGTTAGGGATTGGCGGGTTCATCCTGTTGGGGATCGGGACTTGGTATTTCTATAACAAATTTAAAAAGAAGAAGAAAGGGAAACGGAAATGAAACGCTCAAAACGATACACCATTACCACCATTGCAGGGATTGTACTTGCAGGTCTGGCAGTCCTTTCTGTACTGAAAGGTATGGAAGGATTGGCATCGGCATGTGTGGGCGGGATATTGACTATCCTGACCACCTATATCTGGGGAGAAACCAAACGTCCATCTAATACACCACAACCATGAAGGGAAAAGCATTATCCGGGTTTATATTCTTTTTCATCTGCTTTATAGGCTTTGAGTACGCTAAAATGTATTACAAAGAAAAGCGGGAACGGGAGCGGATTACCGAAAGTTTCCAAGCCTCTCAGCAAACATTGACTTATTATCGTACCCAGAATGGGCAATTGGCAGCAAAAAATCAAGCACTCCAGCTTCGCTACAACGAAGTCCAGCAAATCTTCCCTAAAGTATTGGACGAAATCCGTAATCTCAATATCAAGCCAAAGTATGTGACCCAATATTCCGAAACTGTGGTAAAGCAGGAAAAGGAAATAGTAACAAAGCTCAGGGATAGCCTTATCTGCGATACTGTACATGCAAAAGTTTTCAATTACCAGGATAGTTTCTATACGGTCAAAGGCATTGCAATCGGGGATTCTCAAAAAGTACATATTTCCTCTCTTGACAGCTTAGTTCAGGTAGTTTATAAAGGAAACAGGATGCGACCCTGGTTATGGGTATTCTCACGCCGGAAAATGGAGCAAGTCATTACTTCAAAGAATCCGAATAGTAAGATTTTGTACAATAGAACCATTCAAATAGTAAAAAAATGAAAAAGACTAAAACTCGGAAAACCAAAGTCAGAAGGGCAAAAGCGACCACCGCCCGAAAGTCAACCCGAAAAAAAGTAGGCACTCACAAGAAAACGGCTACCCGTAAAGCCACGACCAGGAAGAAACCAGCAACCAGTAAAGCACGGATGAAACGCACCATCGAAAGTATTAAATCGAGTGTAAAGGTGCTGGAAAAGGAAGTGGGGAAGTAACCTATGGCCGGGAAGAACCAATATCAGCTTAACAAGGAAATAGAAACCTTTATCCGGGACAAAGACAGCCGGAAAGAAAACTATTCCCAGGCTGATATTGAATTTATGAGGCAATACGAAGGTTCCGGCGGACAAGGAAGTAAAGGAGCAACCGGAGAAGGAATTTTGTACGAGTTCTATACCCCCGGTTATGTGGTTGATTTGATGTGGCAATTAGCTTACCGGCATGGCTTTGATAATGCCGGTACAGTGCTTGAACCCAGTATCGCCACTGGGAGGTTGATTGAACCAGCACCGGACAAAAGTAAATGTGTCGGTTTTGAAATCAATCCCATTTCTGCACGGATTGCTGAAATCACCTATCCAGGGGCGACCATTCACCGGGGATACTTCGAAACAGCTTTTATGCAACCGGAACGGTTCACCAGGCGATTACCACCGAACCAGGTTACATGGTTAAAAGAATATCCTTTTTCGCTCATCATTGGCAATCCGCCGTATGGCAAGTACAAGAACAAATACAGTTCCTACTTTCCGAACCCAAAAATGCCACAAATTGAGCAGTTCTTCATGTATTACGGACTGCAACTTTTAAAACCAGGTGGACTTATGATTTACCTGACCAGTTCCAATTTCCTTCGCAACGGCATTACCTATAACAAGGCGAAGGATGAAATCGGAAAGTTTGCTGAACTGATAGATGCTTACAGGCTTCCGCCTGTATTTCGTTTTTCAGAAGTGCCAACTGATATTTTAATCTTCAAAAGAAAATAGCTATGGCAACAAATGATTTGGAACACCAGCTCAGGCTTGAAATAAAGGAGCAGCTCAGTAAGGTGACAAAAGCTAACAGCCCAAACATCTGGGCTGAAATCTATAAACCGGATGGGACATTGAACTTGCCCGGTTATGCCCGTATCGAGGCAAAGCTCATCCGGCGTATCATATCCGGGCAGCTAATTCCGGCAGCGGCTATACCTCAATTGGAACAGGAATACGACCTGATGTAACGATGGAACAGGATGCGACATATTACAAGGCAAGGATGGATGCTATCATTGAATTGATTAAGGCGATACCAGTCTCAGATGAAAAGAACAATGACGGGGTACTGCTCCGTAATGGTTTAATTCCTGAAAAGATGCAATCTGAATTTGATAAAGCCTTAACTGAACATCGCCAAGCCTGGTTGCAGGTGAAGAATAAACAACCACTCTCTTTCACGGAGCTTTGTTCCTTCAATACCTGGTTTGCCATGCACCCGGAAAAGGTGGCAGGAGTTGAATATGTAACCACCAGCCGTGAATTTCCAATCATGGTAAAAGGAACAAAAGAAGATATTATCGAAACGGTAAGTGGGGGCTTGAATGATAGCAAAGACAAAAGAGTTCGGATAGTCAAAGCCCAGGCAACAGCTAAACTGAAATTGCTTGCACTGGTTGAGCTATCAGGTACAGATAAACAGATTATAATTGGGGTGCGTGACGCAAAACGGTGGGTAAAGCAAGGAGATATGTTTTTCGTGGTAAGGTCCTGGTTCAGGGAAGGTCGCATTCAGAATAAGATTTATGAACCTAAAGATGACCCATACATCAAATACATTGAAGTTGGTAACGGTTCGTTAATACTGGACTTAGATAATTATACACTGCTATGGCAAGAATAAAAACAAACGCATTATCGGGCATAGATGGATTGGCAGGTTTGGGCGACCTTCGACCAAATTTGCGGAAAGCTATTTACGACAACAAATCTCTTGTTGTCAAAGTACTGAAACAATCGGAACATTTATCCGGTCTGGGCTTTGTCGAGGGCAAGAAAGTTACCTTTTCGGATGTCGTCAAAATGTACAACGAAGGCATCAGCGAAGCTGAAATCAAAGCATGGGTCTGGTACAAACGCAAACAAGGCGTTCCCATGACCCATTGGAATAAGATATACAAAATTGCAGACAGCGACCTGCAAAACTTGGTAAAAGCCGGGGCTATGTTTGTTTGCGGGAAAGAGTTCATGCCCTTGCCCATCTACTCCTTTGGAAATATGTACGACCGCAGAGACCAGCTCATGCAGGACAAAGAACACATTACAAAATCCTATGGCAAAGAAGTATTTGAAAACCACCTGAAAGTTGTCACAGAAGCCATTCCCAAACAACTCAGCGTTACCGAACCCGACCCAAAGGAACGCCCCATTATCATGGCCATTTCGGAACTTGTGCGAAACCAGGAACTGTTGAGTATCCGTTCAGTTCGTCCTGAATTCATGGATACAGAGAAAGCCGAACAGCTTACCAAGGTAAATGGTAAAATATCCGTTAAACGGGATTCATCCAGTGCTAAATATAAAGTTATCCGTTTACGGTTTGATGGCGAAACCGATTATTCGTTGCGGGATGTATTCGTTAAATGGTTATACACCTTACAACAAGCCGACTTCGACAAAAGCAATGCCATTGACATTGCCGAATATTACCTATACAACAAGCCCCTGAAAGATGATGAAATGACTTCCGACCAGAAAGCAGAGCTAAAGGTCAATGCCCGTAACGAAGGAGAAAAACTCTTTTCAAGGTTTTTGCACGAAGTCCTTACTCCCGATGACCAGAAACGCCTCGATGAAACTTGGAACCGCATGTATAATGCCCAGAGCGACATTAACCACAAACGTGTCCCTGTGGGCTTTGAATGTTCGTCCCGATTTAAATCAGGTTTGTTGCAGATAACACCTATCCAGCGGGAAGGTGTAGCCTTCTTTGAAGCATTGGGTAGTGGTATTTGTGCTTTCGACGTTGGCGTAGGAAAGACTATGACTGCAATCATTAACATTGCTACCAATATCTATTCAGGCAAATGCAAACGTCCTTTGGTGGTTGTTCCCAAACCCACTTACAAAAAATGGATTGGTGAGATTATCGGTTATACGGATAAAAACACGAAGGAATTTGTACCAGGTGTATTGTCTTATACTGACATCAAACTTAATGATTGGAGCAATCTCGGAACTGGCATCAAGGAAAAGCTGAACTTCTCTAAGCAAGTCCCTGAAAACAGCATCACGCTTGTTACTTACGAAGGATTTAAACAGATAGGTTTCTCCGGGAATGTGTCTGAGGACTTATTTACCGAACTGGTCAACATACTTGGGCAGAGTGCCGAAAAATCAGCCCGTGATGCTGAGATTGACTACCAGAAATACCGTGAGAAAATCGGTATGGGAGAAAAGAACACCGTTTGCGATATTGATACATTAGGATTCGATTACCTGGTCATTGATGAAGCTCACCGCTGTAAGAACGTGTTTGAGCAGGTAAAGAGCGATGATGAAGGGAACAAACGGTACAACATTACTTCAGCAGTTTCCGAAACGGGTATCAAAGCCTTTTTTCATGCCAATTACATCCAGCGCACGTATGGTAACAATGTAATGCTTTTAACAGCAACACCCTTTACAAACAGCCCGCTTGAAATTTATTCCATGCTTTCGCTGGTGGCTTATGAAAGTATGCGCCGGAATGGTATTTACCATATCAACGCTTTCTTTGATACGTTTGTGCTTCCCACCGTGGAGTGGACTACTAATATGTTTTGTTCTGTTTTAGTATATTTTGTATATATTCTTAAATACAATCATTTAACTACATATTTTAATAATATTTTGAGTAACATATTTGATAAATTAAGTAGTATTTTGTTACTTTGTGTTACTCGTTTGTGACTGGCGAGTAACATAAAAACGGGTAACATGATTACAATAAGGTATAGGAAACTAGCATCGGGCAAATACAGCATTTACCTCGATTGTTATGACGAGAAAACCAAGGAGCGCAGTTATGAGTTTCTGAAACTATATGTTGCAAGGGATTACAGCCTGAAACAGAATATTCATTCTGATGACAAACCTGCCATGCAGACGGTATGGTCAATCATCGACGAGCGGTTGAAGGTTAATAGCCCTGATACTCCATTTGTTCCAGTAAAAGAACCCAACACTTTGCTGTCCTTTCTTGAAGCCCTACACCAGAAAAGAGAAGTTATCTATACAAAGCAACTTTATAAGCACTTGAAAAGCTACCTGCCGGCAGGAAAAGATATTCACTTGTGCAAAATTGACACAAGCTGGACAAAATACTTCTTAGCTTGTTGCAATGAAAAATATTCAGAACACCTTGCAGCAACATTGTTAACACAATTAAAAACCGTTTTGAATATCGCATTAAGGAACGGTTTAATAACGGTTAATGCTTTAAAACCGTTAACCGTTTTACCGATACAGGTGAAAGAACCGGATTACTTAACCGATGAAGAAACCGTTAAACTTGAACAAACAATTGCAACCTTTAATCTGCAAATCAGGGATGCGTTCCTGTTCTCGCTTTATTCTGGGTTGCGTTGGCAGGATGTAAAAACATTAAGATGTAAAAACGTTTCCGAAACGGTTAACGGTAACACAAAATATTATATGTTAACGCTTTCTCACATGCTATCCAAAACGGTTTATACCATTGAGCTAAACTCGATGGCCACATCTATCCTGGTAAAGTATTCAGAAAACCAAAAGGCTGATGAAGGCGAAAAGTTAGTATTTGACCAACTTCCAAACAGAACCAACTGCCATGTAAAACTTCGGTTATGGGGATATATGGCTGGGCTAAATAAAAACTTGAATTTTTCAATGGCAAGGAATACATTTCTTTACCAATCTATACAGAAACATCAATCTGTTGCCCAGGTTTGTAAAGAATTAGGTTTACAGAAAACACGAAGGGTAAGAATCCTCTCTAAAAAACTAAAAAGTTATGATAGCATTACGGTATAGGGAGAGCCAATCAGGGAAATATAGCGTTTACCTGGACATACGCACCAAAGATGTAAACGGCAAACCAACTCGCAGGTATGAGTTTTTGAGGATATATGTCTCGAAAGATTATAGTGCTACCCGGCGTCTTCTCAAAGAAGATGAAGAAAAAATGGAACTTGCCCGGAGTATCTGCTCCAAAAGGGAACTGGAGTTAAACGGTAGTGTCAAAGGATTGGCAGAGGCAGGTAAGCGGGTTAATCTTTCCCTGATTGGCTACATCCAGGACGAACTAAATAAAACAAAACGGGACAGTTACAAATTCCTTATCCAGCACTTGCAAGGGTTTAACAAAGGAAAAGATATTCTGATTTCCGATGTGTCATTAGGGTTTATCGAAGGGTTTGCCGAATACCTGGAAGGACTTATAGCTCGAAATACGGAGATTAAATACCTCCGTTTGTTAAAGAAATTTATCACCAACGCCTTTAAGGATGAAATTATCCTTTCCAATCCATTTACCAAATACGAGATGCCCCATTTGGAGGAAGTAGAAAGAGGGTATCTTACATTGGCAGAACTTAAAGTATTAAATGAAACACCAACCTGGTTTGAAGAACATATACGGCACGGTTTTTTGTTTTCCTGCTTCACAGGGTTACGATATTCCGATGTGCTCGGCCTTGAAACCAACCAGATACAGCAAGAAAAGAATCCGGAAGGAGTTATACACTATTCTTTGCAAATGCGCCCAAAGAAAACTACTCGAACTTCTGGAAAACTCCTTCAGGTTCCATTGTCGCAACAAGCCGTTACAATATTTCAATCGGTTAAGAAAACCTCTGAGAATAACAGGTTGTTCTCTCGACTTCCCGGTAAGGATATTTGTAATTATTATATCAAAAGCTGGGCAAAACAGGCAGGTATTAAGAAAAACATCCACTTCCACCTGGCACGACATACCTTCGCTACCTTGAGTCTTACATCAGGGATTGACATTTATACGGTAAGCAAGCTTTTGGGGCATTCACACATTGATGCCACGCAGGTGTATGCCAAAATTATTGATGAAAAAAAGAAGGAGGAAATTAAAAAGTTCCCCAAATTCTTATGAAAAACGTATATGATTTAACCTTAATATTTAAGGACTATGATAAAGCTTCGGTATAAACCACTCTCCTCTGGCGACTACAGCCTTTATCTTGATATTTATTCATCGGACAGTAATGGGCATAAGAAGCGCCAGTACGAGTTCTTGAAACTGCAAGTAAGCAAGGATTATTCCAAAATAAAGAATATCGCTGCAAGCGATAGGGAAAACATGACCCTTGCGGAAGAAATCAGAGCTAAAAGAGAATTGGAATTAGTAGGGGAAATCAGAGGCGTAAAACCACGTCAAAAGGCAACAAACAAATCATTCCTTGCTTATTTGAACGAATCCTACTATAAATTGCACGATGAAAGACTAATGACGGTTATATTTCATCTGAAGAACTTTACCGATGGCCAGGATGTACTATTTACCGAAGTAACTCCGGAATGGCTGGATGAATTCAAATCCTACCTATTACTAAGGGTATCGAATAACGGTTGCATTTCCTATATGTCTATACTCCGTGCAAGGTTGAATGATGCTTACAGGGAAGATTTTATAAAACGCAACCCTTTTGATAAGTTTGAGTTACCGACAAAACACGAAATACAACGTACCACATTGGATATTGAAGAAGTAAAAACCCTTGTAAATACTCCTTTTGAATCCCATCCACACCTTCGCTGGGCATTTCTGTTCTCCTGCTTCACAGGCTTGCGTATCTCTGATTTAAAAGAACTGCGCTGGGAGGACATTCTGGAAGAACTAACCGAGAGAGGGGAGAAAGAATACTACATGCAAATCCGCCCGGTGAAGCTGCAAAAAGAAACAGGTAAAATACTGAGAGTTCCATTGACAGATTCTGCATGTAAACTACTGGAAGAACTAAAGGGTGAAAAGAACTATTCCGGAATTGTATTTGAGAAACTTCCATCAGAGCGTAATGCCAGAAACCTGCTTAAACTTTGGGCAGCCAAAGCAGGGATTAAAAAGGACATACATTTTCATGCGGGCAGGCATACGTTTGCCACGATTTGTCTTACGTGTGATATGGACATTTATACAGTGAGCAAACTATTGGGGCATACCGATGTTGCCACAACAGAAATCTATGCTAAAATTATAGATGAAAAGAAACGCAAAGAAATACAGAAATTACCCGTTTTATAATACACATCCTGAAAAACACCAACATGGAACAGAACCTTGATGAATTGCTGAACCAGCTTATAGAACGCAACTACAAACGTTTATTAAATATTTACCATAAACGTTTAGAAGCAGCAAGGGACAAAGAATTTGCCTTTACCCAGTTTGTGAACCGCATACTTATTTTTACAAACCTGCGGATGGAAGTGAATGGGGAATACCCCCAAATGATAGAAACCCTCGAAGATGGGTATAAACTCGGCAAGCCCATAGCCCAATCTATTGTTAAGCTCCGAAAAATCAGTAAATCACTTAACTTTGAAGGCCAAACAAGCCAGTTGGAAAACTTGAATGAACCTTCCGATGACAACCCAACCCTCTCTATTGAAATAAAAATAACAAGGTTCAGCGATGCAAATAACTTGTCCGATGAGGAACTGGTCACACTTTTTGCCCAGTATAAGGTCTATATGCTTTTTGCCAGTTTTCTTGAAAAAGAAGCTACCAAGTTTGTAACCACTGATAACCCGTCCACGCCCTTATCAACATTGCTTGAAGATATTGCCGAAAAAAACAAAGAGTTTACCACTGGACGGCAGGTGTTGGCTATTCATTACCTGTTGAAATATTGCCAGGTGAAAAATATTGACGATGCTGAAAAAGCACGTTTTGTCCATTTTCTCACAGGTAAAAACCTCGATAATATTTATAAAAAAGTACAAAGTCCGTTGAGTGGTGCAAACAAGTATGTTACTGAAGATTTGAAATACGTTCGTGGCTACTTTGAGCGACTTGGGCTTAAAGAGATTGTAAAGATGATTAGTAACGAAATGGATGCAGGGAACTATTAACACCAATCCACAGGCGATAAGCAAAGATAAATTGCAATCTTTTCAATCAGGCAACTTATTCCAATAGGTTTGGAGATGTAATCAGTATAACCAACCTCTTTGCAACGTTCCCTATCCGTTAAAAATGCACAAGCCGAAACTGCAATGATAGGCAAACGAGGAAGGAACTCCCTTATTAATTTCGTAGCTATAAATCCATCCATAACGGGCATTCGTAAATCCATCAAAACTAAATCTATTTCATTTGTTTTGCAGGTATAGACTGCTTGAAGCCCGTTTTCTGCATACTCAATGTTTACCTGGGTAAAGTCTAAAATTCCTTCAATCAGAATGCGACTGGAATAATCATCATCAACAACAAGGATTGTTTTTCTGCTCCAGTTGGCAGGTTCGGGTTCGGTTAGATTTCGGTTCATATCCTAATAAATTAAAAAGAGTGGAACTTAACCATATCAGTCTCTGAAGGTACTGGTATACCCGCAAACCAAATAAGTCAAGCCCACTCCATAGGATAGGCTATTACTTATTATTCCCGGTTTGCGCAAAAATTACCAGTTTTTCAGAGACCTGAATAAAAAGCTACAGCTGTAAGTTATTTATATGTTGTCTTTCTGTTTTTTACTTCATGAATTTCCTTTTTATAAACTTATGGCAAAGATAATCAATAAAAAATATTTTACAAACCTGTAATAGCAAAGGCTTTGCACTTGCTCTATTAAATTTAGGGTAACCCCATTGGGTGACCCTAACCCTTCTTTTGAATAAACCTTTGGGTAAATTTTAAAGCTTACCCTATGGAAAATATTGTTTTCACCCAACTATCCGTACAGGAAGTACGGCAAATGCTCCGCGAAGAAGTACGTTCTGTGCTTAAAGAATGTCAACCGCTATCAAAACCGGATGATGAGTGCGACTTGATGACTATCCAGGAAGTGTCAGGTTTCATCAACATGGCTGTTTCATCTGTATATGGGCTTGTACACCGCAAAAAGATACCCCATATCAAAAGGGGCAAACGGCTCATTTTCGAGAAAAAACAAATTGTCGAATGGCTGCAATCGGGAAGGCAAAAGACCATCCAGTCCATCCAGTCCGATGCTGATACTTACCTGCGTAACCATTCAAGACACTACCGTTAACATTGGCTTTTCTCAAAAGCTGAAACTATATGAACTACATCGAACTTATAAACCATTTTTGGAGGTGTAACATGGAACATAGGTTGACGGCAAGTGACACAAGGCTTTACTTTTACTTGCTCCATACTTGCAACCAGCTTGGCTGGAAAATACCCTTTGGCCATTCCGACAGACATCTGGCAGCCTTAACGGATTTATCAGTATCAACCGTTCGAAGTAGTAAAATTCGTTTGCAACAGCGAGGCTTAATTACATTTACAGTTCCGCTGGTCAAAAGCAAGGCATTTGAAGGGCAATCTCAATATAGCTTTCCAACTGTGCTAAAAATTAGCACGGTTCCTGGTACGGTTCTTAGCACGGATGTCAGCACGGTTCCGAGTACGGTTTCAAGTACAAACAATAAACTAAACAAGACTAAACTAAAAGATAATATAAACCCCTATAATCCCCTTTTTGAAAATTCTGAAAAATGTGAATTTTTAGAAACCGATTTTAAGGGCAAGGAAATCATCAAAAAAACTTTGGGTGGTAATTTGGTATTACCTGAAGCAAAAAACTCAAAGAAAAGAAGAAAAGTTACGCAAAAAGAAGAAAAAGACATGGAGCTTGTCCTGCCTTTTTCATCCGAATCCTTTTGCGAAACATGGAACATGCTCCTGCAAATGCCCAAATGGAAGGGAAAACAAATTCAAAGTTTGCAACTGGCATTAAAAAAACTTGCTAGGTACGAAGAAGAATTCGCTATCTACCTAATCGAACTTGCCATCACAAACAATTGGCAAGGGGTAATTTTTCTGGATACCGATGCAAAATATCAACAATGGAAACAAAACAACTTACAACATGGAAACGAAACGGTTAATGGACGAACCTCAGATGTTAAAATCGTTACTCTTGAAACTGCCCAGTCCCAGCGAAACTATAAAGAGCGTTTTTGACCTTTCCGATGAAAATGAATATTTGCTCCATGCAAATATTGTGAAGCGCATTGGGGACACACTAATGGCTAAAGAATTTAGGGTTTTCGAGATAGATGAACACAACCAAAAAATATTAAGGTTCTTGCTACTCTACTTCAACCAGTGTAAGGAAGCCGAGCAAATATTCCCGGAAGAAAACTATAAAACCTACAAGCAAATCATGTTGGTTGGAAATGTAGGTGTAGGAAAGACCATGCTGATGCAGGTCTTTTCGCAATACTTGCGGATAACTGGCAACCCAAACGCATTTTTCAACGTGTCTGTTACCGAAATGATTAACTATTACAAGGTCTTTAGCCACCTAGACAAGTACACATTCAACGAACTGTCAAGTGAAAAGAAGTTTAACGGCAACCCGGTAAATCTTTGCCTGAACGATTTGGGGCTAAGCACACACCTGCATTTCGGAGTAGATACCAAAGTCCTGGTAGATGACTTCCTGTATTCCCGTTATGAGCTTTACCTAAACCATTATAAAATGGCTCACCTGACCAGCAACTTAAGTGTAACTGAGCTAAAAAAGGCTTTCGACTACCGGTTGGCTGACCGATTTAAAGCCTACAACATCATTGACCTGGGCGGGGAAAGTCGAAGAAAATAACATTTTACTTACTTAAAACAACACAATTATGGCAACAAAACAATGCCCCCAATGTGGGGCGCAATTTGAAGGACGGGCAAACAAGCTCTACTGTTCGACCAAGTGCAAAATGGCTGCATTTTACAGCCCTCATGCAGAAAACCGTTCAACGGACAACGGATTTAATTACAGTTTAGAGAATGAACCGTTAACGGATAATCAATTTCCCCAAAACCAATCCGAAAAACCGTCAACTGTTAAACCGATGAAGGAAGAAAAGAGTATGGCCGTTATCCCTGTATCTTTTACCACTGCTGAAAAAGAGCTTCTTGAAAAGCAAGCCAGTGAATGTGAAACTGTTTTACCAAAACTCATCCGTATCCGCTGTCTGATGGACGAAACCGATATTCAGGAAATGCAGCAATTGATTGATTCGCAAAAGCAACAGATTGAAGAACTGCGTGTAAAGCTCAGTTTCTACCAAGAACATGAAGGAAGTACAGAACCGGTTAAACGGATAACGGATAAACCACTAAACGGTTTACTGATTGAGATGAACGAAAAACAATTAGTGTTTCTAAGAGAGAAATATCTGGAATCGTTTGATTTTAAGAACACTGACGGATGCAGGGAACGCCTTTCGGATGGAAGTTTTGCTACCTGCGAACGTGAATCATTAGAGTTTTATGAGCGGCAAAAGCCAGGGCATATTCATTGGAGCATAGGAAATATGATGATTTACACCTTGCTAAGACAAATTGAAGGGAACCTGGTAGAGAATTGCGGTCACGATGAAGAAGAGTTTATAGACAACCCTCTGATTGATGAATTTGACGACTTAGAAGAAACAGTTAAACGTTGAACGGATAATCCGTTAACCGTTTAACGCTTTTTATCAATGTAATTCAGTTTTTTATGTTTAACAATTAAATTTTATGCTTATGAGAACAAAAGTTTTTGAAGTACCAGTAGATTCAATAGTTGAATTTACCGAAGTTTTGGAGGAAAATGAACTTGAAGGTACAATCATCGGTACTGGTGAGGATTCGGAAATCAAGGTTAGTGTTAACTACGAGAGGGAAAACAGAGATGTAATCCTTGATTTGATGGAAATGCTTGATGGTTCAGATGGAGAAGGTGATGATGATTAGGTTGTCTTTCCTAATTGCAATTATCTCTGTTTTTTTAAGAACGCTCTCACTGAAATGAGGGCGTTCTTTGCTTTAAAATGTTTTTTATCCTGTTTTCGTTGCATTCCTTATTTTTATGTATTTTTGACAAAACCGTCTAAATATTTTTCATCTAATGAAAAGTGTAGAATTTGGCTCTTATATTAAATCGCTCAGAGAATCGAAAAACATTCCCCAGCGTATTGTTGCTCATGCTCTCGATGTGGACACAAGCACATTATCGAAAATGGAATTAGGCGAAAGGCAGGTGCTTATTGCAATGATTCCACAACTGGCTAAAGTATTAGGTATAGACTTTAAGGACTTGCAGATAAAGTACATTATTGAAAAAAATCTATCTGATTTTAAAGGTCAACCATACTTAAAAGAAGCATTAACTGAATTAATGAAAAAACTAAACTAGATGTCAGCTAAGTTCTTTACAAACAATAACGAACGTAACCTTTTCGATAAATTCAAGGGTATTTTAGAATGCATGAAAGATTTATACGCTTTTCATGCTGTAGTTGGTTATTTTCGTTCGTCGGGCTATTTTGCCCTTCAACCCTATTTGGAAAACCTTAGTGAAATTAAGATTCTTGTAGGTATAAATGTTGATGAAATGTTTGCCGAAACCCAACGCAAGGGGCAGATGTTCTTGGGTAACGATGAGCGCACAAAGAAAGAGTTCTTAGATTGGTTTATTCAGGACATAAAAGAAGCCAAATATTCAGAAAAGGTAGAACAGGGCGTTTTAAAATTTGTAAACGATTTAATTGATGGGCGTATTGAAGTAAGGGCGCATAATTCAAAAACATTACATGCTAAATTTTATTTATTCCTTCCACAGCATCACAATGAGCATTCAGATGGTTGGGTGATTATGGGTTCATCAAACCTTACTGATGCTGGCTTAGGAATTAAAAAAGCCCCAAATTACGAGCTAAATATTTCTCTGAAAGACTTTGACGATGTTACGTTTGCACGTAAGGAATTTGAACAACTTTGGAATGAAAGCACCAGTATTCTACCTGCTGACATTCAGCAATTCAAACAAAAAACACATATTGGGCAAACATTTACACCATTTGAGTTGTACATTAAATTTCTGATAGAATATTTTGGTAAAAATATTGATTACGACCCAGACACAGTGGGCGATTTGCCTAAAACATTCAAAAAACTAAGTTACCAGATTGATGCAGTTAACCAGGGCTTTTACATGCTTTTGGAACATAACGGATTCTTTCTTGCCGATGTAGTAGGTTTGGGCAAAACTGTTGTTGCTGCAATGATTGCTAAACGTTTTATTATTGCCAACGGCTCATTAAATACCAAAATATTGGTGGTTTATCCACCTGCAATAGAAAAAAACTGGAAAACCACTTTTAGGCAGTTTGGTATCGACCGCCACACCAAGTTTATTTCAAATGGTAAACTAAACAAAATTCTCGAAGGAGACCTTAATTACTGGGCTAAGGAAGATTACGACCTCGTGTTGGTAGACGAAGCACACCGCTACCGTAACCACACATCACAAATGTTTAGTCAGTTACAGCGTATTTGCAAGGCTCCACGTAATGGCGAAGGTTTAATTACTGGCACAAAGAAAAAAGTAATGCTTATTTCAGCAACCCCATTAAATAACCGCCCACAGGATTTATATTATCAACTTCTTTTGTTTCAGGATGCACGCCGCAGCACATTACCAGTTACCAATTTGCAAACCTTTTTTGGCCCAATTGTTAGGGAGTACCGGGATATTATTAAAAATGACAAACCTGACATTCAGCGCATACGTCAGTTATATTCTGAAATACGAGAAAGGGTAATATCACAAATTACAGTACGACGTACCCGTAGAGATTTGCGAAACTATCCGAAATACCTTGACGACCTCACAGAACAAGGCATTGTATTTCCTGAAATTGCAGCGCCTAAAGCTAAACTATACGTTTTAGATGCTAAACTGAGTAAACTTTTTTATCACACAATATTTTTCCTAACCGATGACGATAAGATTAACTTTTTTAGGTATCAGGCAATCCGCTATCTAAAAGAGGATTTAAGGGAACAGTATTATGAAAAGGCTGTGTTAATTTCGCAATCTCTGGCAGGTATTATCAAAACCCTTATGGTAAAACGCCTCGAAAGTAGTTTTAAAGCGTTTAAGATAACCCTTTCAAACCTTACAGTTGCCACGGGTCGAATGATTGAAATGTTCGAACGTGGGAAAGTATTTATTGCTCCTGATAAAAGTGTAAATGAAATGATGGATAATGGTATGAGCTTCGATGAAATCGAAGAAGTTATCATGCAATTAAGCATCGACAATCCTAAAAATAATGTATTCACTCCCGACGATTTTGATGAAGCTTTTATAATAGGGCTGCGTAAAGATTACGAACACTTGACAGAACTTGTAAAAGTTTGGGATAAGATTGAACAAGACCCAAAATTGGATGCGTTTATTGATACCCTCAAAAACGAACTCTTTAAAACCGACATTAACCCTTCTGGCAAATTGGTTATATTTACCGAAAGTACAGATACAGCAAGCTATTTACTCGAAAAACTTGAAATAGCATTAAACCAAAAAATTCTCTTTGTATCGTCTGCTAATCGTAGCAAACTATTTGAAGTAATTCAGGAAAACTTTGATGCCAATTATACTGGGGAACAAAAGGACAATTACAAAATTGTAATTACTACCGATGTATTAGCCGAAGGTATCAACTTGCATCGTGCCAATGTTATTGTCAACTACGATACGCCCTGGAATGCAACCCGTTTAATGCAACGTATAGGACGTGTAAATCGAATCGGCAGCGTTGCTGGTGTAATATACAACTACAATTATTATCCTTCACAACAGGGTGACGAAGAAATAAATTTATACAACAACGCTCTGGTTAAGTTACAGGGCTTCCATACCGCTTTTGGAGAGGACACACAAATTTATACCCACGAGGAGCTGATTGAACAATTCGAATTATTCAAGGAAGGTGTAAAAGACGATGAAGACAAACGCCTTTTATTTCTGCGTTTTATTCGGGAGTTTAAAGATGCCAACCCTAAAGAGTTCAAACGCATTAAGAACTTCCCAATTAAGGCACGTACAGCCCGTAGTGCAAAACAAGCAGGTTTGCCCGATTTAGCTGCCAATTCAGTTATATTCCTGAAATCGCCTTATAAAACCGAGTTTTACAGGGTCGAATCCACTGGTAAAGTAAATAACCTGACTTTTATCGAAGCTGCTGAAATATTCAAGTCTGAACCCTCGGAACAACCTTTTTCTTTACCTGACAACCATTACAAACAGGTACAAAATGCACTCGAAACTTTCGAAAGAGATTTTTTAAGTGTTGCAACTGAAGTGGTCACTACCACCGATAAATCAGATGCTATTTCAGCGCAAGCACGTAAATTTCTGCGGGATATGAAGGCAATTTCAAAACTACCAAATGTAAAATCTGCTTGCGACAACTTAATGCAATCTATAGAGAAGGGTGAACACACCCCACTACCAAACGAAGTGCGTAAAATACGCCAGCAACTCGAAAAGAAACAAATTACCTATGGACAGGTGGACAACCTAATTTTATTATTGGCTAAAAAATACGATGCTGGTGAACCCGACGAAGCCGAATCAAACAATAATTCAATCATTGATTTTAGCATTTATCCCGAAATAGTTTTATCTCAAACTTTCATTGACTAATGGACAAGAAAAAATTACAAGATATACTTTCAAATGCCTATACTCTTGATTCTTGGAGTGATGTCCTTATTGATATTTTTAGTGTACGTAACTTAAAAACGCAACCACAGCAAATTATTTTACCCAGTAATGAAAAGGCTGAATCTGCATATGAATTAGGAAGTTTTAATACTACTGACGACCGTATTATAGGTATTTATCAGGTAAATGTAAAGCCTGAGGTCTGGTTAGAGCGAAATAAAGTCGGGTTACGGGAACTACTCCGGAATGTTTATAAATATGATGTTGATGGAGCTTTAGTTGTTTTTGTACAGGAGGATAAATGGCGCTTATCTTTTATTTCTGAAATCAGAATAGTTAATGAGGAAGGTGAAATTGAAAAAAGAGCAACTGAGCCAAAACGATATACGTACCTTTTAGGCAAAGGTGAAAAAACTAAGACCCCAATAGACAGACTATTTACTCTTGCAAATAAACTTCTTACCCTTGAGGATATTCGTAATGCTTTTAGTGTTGAAGCTCTAAATGAAGAATTTTATAAAATTATTGCTGAACATTTTTACCAATTATTGGGCTTAACATCAGGTAAAGGTACAAAGCAGAAAACACATGTACGTAAACTATCATTACCATATGCCAATGAAAATGAAAATAAAATATATCAAGAATTTGCGGTTCGTTTAATTGGTAGAACAATTTTTTGTTGGTTTCTAAAAGTTAAGAAATCAAATACTGGAATATCACTTTTACCTGAACACTTATTAAGTAGTACCGCTGCAAAGAGTAATCCAAATTACTATCACACCATTTTGGAAAAAGTCTTTTTCCAAACTTTAAATACACCTATAAATGAACGTGTAAAGGTTTTACCTGCAGGTTGTGAGCAAATTCCTTTTTTAAATGGTGGATTGTTCGAGCCACATAAAGAAGATTTTTATATACAAAATGATATTACCGGACTTTCAGAAAATTCAAATACACTAGTAATTCCTGACAATTGGTTTTTGAGCTTTTTCGAAGAATTAGAAAAGTACAATTTTACCATTGATGAAAACTCAGTAGTAGATATTGAAGTTAGTGTTGACCCTGAAATGTTGGGGAGAATTTTTGAAAATCTTTTAGCAGAAATTGACCCAGATAGTGGTGAAACGGCAAGAAAAGCTACAGGAAGTTTTTATACACCTCGTGAAATTGTGGACTACATGGCCACTGAAAGTTTAATTCATTTCCTTCATAACCAAACAAAAATTGATAAGGAAATCCTTTCACCAATTTTTAAAATAGATAGCGAAGTTTCATTTAATAAAACCGATTCAGTAAAAATACTTGAAGCACTAGATAAACTTAAAATACTTGACCCTGCATGTGGTTCTGGTGCATTCCCAATGGGTGTGCTTCAAAAAATGGTTATGGCTTTACAAAAATTAGATAAAGATGCAGAGTGGTGGAAAGCAAGACAAATAAACAGAATAGATAATGCTATTTTACGAAAACAAGTAAAAGAAAAATTGCAACAAACTACAGTAGAATATGCTCGTAAAATTGGAGTTATACAAAATAGCCTATATGGTGTTGACATCCAACCTATAGCTGCTGACATAAGCAAGCTACGTTGCTTTCTATCATTAATTGTGGATGAAAACATTGATGAATCAAAACCAAACCGAGGTGTAGAGCCTCTGCCTAACTTAGAATTTAAATTTGTTACAGCTGATACTTTACTAAATCTACCCGCAGGAAAGGACTTTGGTGGTTTGTTTAATGCAAATGATGATTTACAACAATTACAATTAATCCGTTTAGACTACCTACAAAGCTATGGTGACCACAAAAACGAATTAAAATTAGAATTTAAACGCATACAAAACTTAATTACTGAACACCAATCAAGTATGGGTGCTGGTGTAAACACAAATAGCAGGGAATATAAAATTAGCACATGGAATCCTTTTAGCAATGAAAAAGTTGATTGGTTCGACCCTCTTTGGATGTTTGGAGTAAATGAATTTGATGTTGTAATTGGAAATCCTCCTTATGGCGTTTCAATTAAAGGAGAATATAGAAAGCACGTTGAAAAATTGTTAGGAAAAGTTCCTGATTATGAGATATACTATTATTTCATTGAAAGAGCAGAATTATTATTAATTGAAAAGGGCATCCTTTCTTATATTATCCCTAATACATTCTTGTTCAATACATTTGCAAAAAATTATAGAGCGAAATTACTTGAACATTGGAATCTATCAGAAATTTTAGATTGCTCACATTTTCCCATTTTCCAATCCGCAGTAGTACGTAATTCAATAAATACGTGGGAAAAATCTAAATCCTTAGAAATAGGCTATAGAAACACAAAAGGAGTTTTAGATTTTAAAACTCTATCACTTCGTCCTAAACGTTTAATGAATGCTGACGATTTAAACAAATTTATACAAAATTGGAGCTTGGCATTTGCACTTGATGAAAGTACAAGTAGAATTATAAATAAAATAAAGCAAAATTCTAAACCTCTAGCGACTTATTATTCTGAAATAAGTCAAGGATTAATTGCTTATGATAAATATCAAGGACAATCCAAAGATATTATTGAATCAAGGGCATATCATTACGATTCATTAGAAAAGCCAGGTTTAAAAAAATGGTTGTGGGGTGCTGATATAAATAGATATTCCGTTAAATGGAATGAAAAAGAATATATTGATTATTGTTCTGGAATTGCAAATCCAAGACAACCTAAATTTTTTAATGGAAAAAGAATTTTAGTGCGTGAAATTACCAATCCTTCAATTTTTGCTGGTTTTACAAATGAAGAACTTTATAATGACCCTTCTATTATTATAATTTTGGATAATCCTATTTATTCAATAAAAACATTATTAGGTATTTTAAATTCAAAACTTGCTACATTTTATCATTTTAATAATTCACCAAAAGCAATGAAGGGCGCTTTCCCAAAATTATTAGTACAAGATATAAAGGAATTTCCCCTGTCATCGAATTTGAATTACAATACTAATTCTCTTGGTTATTTGGTTGATTATATACTTTTCGTTTTAAGTGAAGAAGTTAAGGAAGCAATAAATGAAAATACTTCAAATAGTCACATTGTTCAATTATTTGAGGAAGTAATTGATGCTTTGGTATATGAATTATATTTTGTGGATGATTTTAAAAAAGCTGAAATTTCATTTAATAAATATGCTGAACGTGATTTTATTAGTATCGAAGGTTTGAGCAAGGTTGAAAAAATAGAAATAATTAATTCGGTATATCAGAAATTGCGAGAGAAAGACAATGAAATACGCCAAAACCTGAAATTGATGGATACTCGTTTAAATGATATTGTTATGCCTATTAAATCAGCCAAATAATTATGCAAAAAATAAAGACACTAATCTTAAAGAATTTTAAGTTTTTCTACAATGAAGTGCCAATACCTTTTGAGCGTAAGAATGCATTAATTTATGGCGAAAATGGTAGTGGTAAAAGCTCTATATATTGGGCACTTTATACATTTCTACAGAGTGTTTTTAAAAATGATAATCTTGAAATCAGAAAATATTTTGACCCTAAGCATGATGAAAACCTAATCAACAGATTTGCTAAGGAACAAGCAGAAAGCTCAATTGTAATTGAATTTGAGGATGAGCAGAAAGCTTCCTCAAAAAGAGAAATATCCCTCACTACTATCAATACAAAATCTGATAACCTTATTCTCGAAACCACTTTAGGTAGCGATTTTATTGACCATAAAGTATTATCAAGAATTTATGCTTATTATCATAAAGAAGAAATTGACTTATTTGATTTCTTTCATCATCATCTACTCTCATTTATTAACTTTCGAATCGAACTGATAAAACCAGGAGAGAAAACAGGAAATAAGAATGCTGAATTTTGGTGGGACTATATTAGTGCTAGTCTTAAACCAAAACCTAAGATGCATGACCAAATATACAAAGATTTTCAAGCAGAAATAAAGCTATTCAATACAGAATTTGAATATTATATCAAACAAATTGAACAAACCACTAATGAATATTTAAAAGCCAGATTTAAAGAAAAATTCAAAATAATATTTGAATACCGAGATTCTACTTACAATGATTTCAAAGCTGGCACCAAAAGCAGAAGTTGGAAAATAAAACCACCGGAAATAATAATGTCTGTTGAGTTAATTACAGACTTAATTGCCGATGTAAACAAAAAGAGAATAGATAGTCCGCAGAGCTTTTTAAATGAAGCCAAACTATCTTCGTTAGCATTGGCTATGCGTTTGGCAATACTTGATGAAAAGTTCGTAGCACAATATCCAAAAGTTTTGGTTTTGGATGACATGCTAATGAGCATGGATATGAGCAACCGTGAGTTTGTGCTAGAAATTATACTGCAAAATTATTTAAAAGATTACCAAATATTGTTTTTTACTCATCAAAGAGGATTATTTGAGGATGCAAGGAAATTTATTGAAAGTTTTCATGCTGCACAAGCGAGAAAAGCAGGTAAAGCAGAGGATGATATTAAGAATGAATGGAAAGAGTATTGGAAAATTTTTGAGATGTATGAAACTGAAAATGAAACGAAAATTCCAATACCGAACATTCAAGAGCATGAATCCAATTTACAAAAAGCATTAAAATACTTTAAAGACCAAATTGATTACAATGCTTGTGGCAATAATCTGAGAGCTGCATTAGAAAGTCATTTTGTTGATTTCATTCCACATAATTTTTTAAATGGTCAAACAATGATTGCTGGCTTAATAGCTAGTGCAAGAACATACTTTACCTATATTGGTTTTGACACAGCACCCCTCGATAAATTAGACCGTTATAGAGAAAGAAGTTTAAATCCAACATCTCATTTCAATCCAAGGACTGAATATTTTAAAAAGGAATTATTGGATATTTTTTCCATCCTTGATGGATTAAAAAAGAACAGGAATAAGCCAATATTGGAAAAAGAGCAAAAAATAAAATTTGAGATAAAAACAGAAAACAGTAAAACATTTTCATATACAGCAATTCTACTTGATACCATTTGCTTATATCAAAAGAGTGATGGTACAGCAAGTTTTTATAAAGCTACAGACGAAAGAGGGTATGTAATGATTGGCTGCTCCGATAACGACTCATCTACAAAGTTGCTTTCACATGAAATTAATAGGTGTACATTGCAATCTCTTTACAATGATACTGTTGCTTTTATTAATAAAACAGAAGTTGCATTAGTCGAAACTGATATGTTCAAGGTTTTTACTGATATACAAGGTAAAACACTTGAAGAATTAAAAATGTACTAAAATGAATCATTATGAGTAAGATGCTTGCCGAAATTGGGCGTATTATAAATGAAGATATTAGTAACCGTGTTACACAATACGATGTTTTATACGAAGCTATTACTAATGCCGTTCATGCAAATGCCCGTGAAGTTGTTTGCAAGTTTCATTCGTATGATAACCCGTTAAATGAAAATGGTATTGCACTAGCCCAAAAAAAGGTAGATACAATCTCTGTTATTGACGACGGAGAGGGCTTTAATGATGATAATTTTAATTCGTTCAGTAAATATAGGTCTGAGTTTAAAAAAGCTCTTGGAGGCAAAGGTGTTGGAAGATTTGTTTTTCTTAAGGTATATGAAAATGTGAATTTCAAGAGTAGCTTAAGAAAATCCCAACAACAACGCACCTTTAAATTCGATGCAGATTTTGATACCGACAATCTAATTACTATTTCGCAGGCAGTTGAAAAAAGCGAGACAGAAGTAAAATTATCTAGCTTAACACCACAATATTACAATACAGAAAAACACCTTGACCGCCGGATTGAACTTGATTTATTAGAAATAAGGGAACGAATACTTTTTCATCTTTTACCAATTTTATTTTTTTACAAAAAGAAAGGTGTTTCTATCAAAATAATTCTGGCCGATACAACTACCGACGAAACAAAAGAGATTAGAGATAATGACATTCCCGATTTTCTCGAAAAACCATTCACGGTAAAGGATAAAGATGGTAAACAACATAGCTTTACTCTTAATCACAGAGTAGAAAATATTAATGGAAATCTTTATGCTTTCTATTGCGCAAACAACAGAACGGTTTGTCCATTTTCTGATAAGGATTTTAATATTACGCTACCTTATGGGTATTCTGGTTTTGTTCTTTTAGAAGCTAAGTATTTAGATGTTCATGTTAATAATGAACGAAACGACTTCGATATTTTTCCTCGAAAAACTGACCTTTTTTCAACCCTTTCATGGGAAATGATAAATAGTGAGCTTAAGAAAATAATTTCAGACATTGTAAAAGAAGGTGTTCCAGAAACTGAAACAATTAATAAGGAAAAAATTAAAGAAATACAGGAAGAGCGTCCTTATTTGGTTAATTACATCGACGACGACGATATAGAAATTGCAGGTTTCTTAGATAAAAAACATATTATCGAGAAAGCAAAAAAGAAGTTCGACAATGCAAAAGAGCATTTACTGGTAAATGCTGGTAAAGAAAACTATACTGACGATGAGTTAAAGGAAGCAATAGAAATTACTCAAAATGAATTAGTATCATACATTAACGACCGAGCACAAGTTTTAGAAAGACTGCGTAAACTAATTGATAAAAAAGAACGTGTCGAGTCTGTTATTCACAACCTTTTTATGGAAAGACATACTTCTGATGACTTTTTTTGTATTGGTAAAAATAATCTTTGGTTAATTGATGATAGGTTTACTTCATATAGTTACGCTGCAAGTGATAAAAGAATTAACGATGTATTATCAGCAATCGGCGAAAACGCAGAGGAAATAGATAATATCAATGATAAGCCTGATTTGTCGTTGTTTTTTTCTCATAATCCAGATACTCCAAGTAGATTAAAGTCCGTACTGGTAGAAATAAAACCTTTTGAATATTCGCAAAAATCTGACAGAAAAAAGTATCAAGGTATCCAACAATTGATTGATTATGTAAAGGCATTTAAAACGAAGGAAAATATTGAAGAGATTTTTGCTTTTTTAATAACTGATATTGATGTTAAATTAGCTGATAGATTAACAACCGATAGCTATATACCTCTCTATTCAACAGAATCCCCAATCTACTACAGGTATTATGAAAAATCAGCTATTTCAATTTATGTCGTTAGTGCCAGAACTCTTATTATTGATGCAGAGGCTCGTAATAAAATATTTTTAGATATAATACGGAAACAGAGCAAACTCAACAAACTATTGAATATTTAAAAGAATATCTACAAAATAATAAAATGTTAAAATTTACATATTGATATTATGCCCAAATTATCCGGAATAATAACACAACCCGAAGGTCGTAAGTTGGAATTTAAAGAAACTCTTCCTACTAATGCTGACCTTGCCAAAACAATCGTTGCCTTCGCTAACGATGCTGGAGGTGAATTGTACATTGGTATAAAAGATAATCCACGAGAAATAACTGGTATAAACGAAAACGAACGCATTGCACTGGAAGAAAAAATCAGTAATATTATTCACGATTCCTGCGAACCAGTTATTCTGCCCGAAGTATCATTCCTAACCCAAGAAACAAAGCACGTTGTAAAAGTATTAATATACAAGGGCAGCAATCCTCCTTACCACATTAAAAACAAGAGTGTTGCTGAAAGTACTTTTATTCGTGTAGGTTCTTCAAACCGCCAAGCAACTGCCGAAATTATTGCCGAACTAGAACGTCAAAAGCGCAATAAATCTTTCGATAGCGAACTGTCGTATTTAAAAACCTTCGAGAACCTAAACATAACTTCGTTTAATCAACTTTTTCAGGAAAAGACAGGCGAAGCTGTTACACCTCAAGTTTTAAAGAAGCTAGAATTATACCAAGCAGAACAAGGAAAGCACTTGCCAACTCAAGCTCTTATATTACTTTCCGATGATGAATTGCGTAAACAACTATTCCCGTATGCCAAAATTGAATGTGCAAGGTTTAAGGGTACTGTTCCCGGTAATTTTATTGACCAAAAGCCTATTGAGGTAAACATTGCTTTACAGCCCGAACAGGCATACCAGTTCGTTTTGCGGCATATTTCGCAAGGTTCAGCCGATTATACTGGCGTTTATCGCAACGACCGATGGGAATATCCTGTAATTGCCATTCGTGAAGTAATACGTAATGCTGTAATCCATAGAGACTATTCCCATATTGGTAAAGATATTAAAGTTGCCATTTTCGATGATAAGATTGAAATTACCAGCCCCGGCAAATTACCACCTACAGTAGATTACAGCGACATGGAAGCCGGACAGTCCGACATTCGGAATAAAATATTAGCTCCTGTTTTCAAGCGTTTAGGTATTATTGAGCAATGGGGTAATGGTCTCAGAATTATTGCCGATGAATTACTAAAATACCCAGAAATAGGTTTGGATTGGAAAGAACCAGGTATTGCCTTTAGGGTAACATTCTCTAAGAAAAATTTTATTTCCGACACTCCTGAAGAACTTTCCACCGACACGTCGGGGAAAACGTCGGGGAAAACGTCGGGGAAAATTCTCGAATTAATTGAAGCCAATAACCACATTACGATACCTGAAATTGCTCAAAAAATTGGAATTACAGAGCGTTCAGTAGAACGAAATATCCAAAAACTTCAATCCGAAGGCAAATTAAGACGTGAAGGTGCTGCAAAGGGTGGACATTGGGTGGTAATAAAGATTTAAATTTATAAACCAATAGAACAAACTTCTAGCTATGAATTAATTGTGTACATCGCTAAATTTTATTGCTTATGTGGAAAGATTGCGAAACAAATACAGATTTATTAGATTTTGATTATTTAATTGAAATCACCAAAGATATAATACTTAACGATGACTTATCACCATCAAGTATTGGTATATACGGTGATTGGGGTTGTGGCAAGTCTAGTTTAATCGAAATGACATTAAATGATTTGTCCACAGATGAAAATATATTATGCTTAAAATTTAATGGGTGGCTTTTTGAGGGGTACGAAGATGCTAAAACAGCATTAATAGGTACAATTCTTGACAAGATAAGCGAGAAAAGGACTTTGTCAAATAAGGCTAAAGGGGTATTAAAAAGGCTCTATGAAAATGTTGATTTCTTTAAATTAGCAAGCAAAGGAATAAAATATGGTGCTGATTTCCTTTTAACTGGAGGAATTGGTACAATTGCTGATATTACAATACAGTCAATTGCTACCAAAGCCAAAGAAAAAGCGAAAGAGGTCAGCGAAGATGAGATTAAAGATATAATTACGAATACATTTAAGGGTAGTGAAATTCGAAATAGCCTAAAATCATTTCAAAATAATTTTGCCGATTTATTAGCTGAAACAAAAATTAAGAAGTTGGTAGTATTCATTGACGAACTCGATAGATGTAACAACGATACTATTATAGAAACGCTTGAAGCTATAAGGTTATTCCTTTTCACAAAAGGCACTTCTTTTATTATCGGTGCTGATGAACGGCATGTAATGTATGCAGTGCGTAAAAAATTTCCTGAAATTAAAGGGAATCAACTTGATATTGGCAAGGAATATCTTGAAAAGATGATTCAATACCCTGTCAAGATACCTCAATTAGGCAATAAGGAAGTCGAGTTTTACATATTATGCTTACTGCTTCAGGATATATTGAAAGCAGACTATGAGAAGGTAATCTCATTCATTAAACAGCAAAAACAAAAGGACTTTTTAAATTTCGAAATTACTTTCGAATTACTTCATTCAGAATTTCCTGAATTTGATACAAAAATTAAAGATGTAATTTCATTGTCAAAGCAATTGTCATCAGTCCTAACATATAAATTAAACGGGAATCCACGACATTGTAAAAGGTTCTTAAATTCTCTTTCTATGCGTTTAAAAATGGCTCAATTCAAAGGTCTCTCACTAGACCGTAAAGTATTGGCTAAAATAATGTTACTAGAATACTTTAAAGATGGGGTCTATAAAGAAATTGGCGAATTACAGGCAATAGAAAAGGGGAAGCCCAAAGAAATCAAAATGATAGAAAATGACAAATGGGAAAAAGTAGAAAAATTGAAATTATGGAAAGATGATGCTTGGTTTAATAATTGGATAAAAATCGAACCTAATCTTGGTGATATTGATTTACAGCCTTACTACTATTTCACCAGAGAAAGCCTAAAACTTCAAAGTTTTGCCGTTACTCAAGGATTAAGCCCTGAAGCCGAAAAAATACTAAGCAGCTTAATGTCCGGCGTTGATTCTTCACGAAGTTCTGCAATAAAGAACTCAATACAAGTTAATAGCTTTGAAGCATCAGAGATACTAAAAGCATTAATAAGCGAAATAGAAACATCTACTACAATTAAAGCAGAACTTTTTAAATCATTTATTGAATGGGGGGCTATAAATCAGGACTTATACAGTGAAGTGTTGGCATTTCTAACCAGGCTTCCTAGTGACAAAATAAAAGCGGCCTTTATTCCTCGCATTGAAGATTTTGGAAAGAAAACCTCAAAAATCGCAGAGGTAACTGAATTGATTAATAAATGGAAAAGCGAAAACACCAAACTCAAGAGTGCATAATCAATGTGTAAATAATATCAAAACTATGGGGACATCTAGCATGTATACTGGGCCATCAAAAAACCCTTTGTTACCAAATGATTTTGAGGGTTCAGGTGATTCTAAACAATCCAATGGAGTAGCACCTCCAAATGAAGGGAAACAACAAGATAATGTTGATGGGGGTAACAATTCGTCAAGCAACGTAATAAATGCACCAAAAACAGTTACTAGTTGGAGAAGTGCGAAAAACGCAATAACTCGTTACGCTTCTGGTAATTCTAAAAACTATAAAGGAGCTTTATCACGCTACGTTAAAGCTCATGGTGGAGCCAAAGCTGCATCAGCCTCTGCTAAATCAGGAATAAAAACGACAGTAAATGTTGGGCGTTTTTTCAATAGTGTATCAACACAAGGTTTTAAAGAAACATTAAACCAAGCTAAAATTGACTACGTTGGCAAATCAGCAAAGGAGATTCTTAACGAAGTTATTAATTATTTAGCCCCCATTCCAGTTACAAAAGAAGATGCTGTTGCTAGAAAAGCGTTAATTTCCACTATGGAAATTTTATATGAGAAACTTGAAATTGAAGGTAAAGATATTACTACTCTTGAAAGTATTGATAAAGAGATTTTAAACACTATCATTCCGCTTCAAATAGAATCATACATTTATGAGCGAATCATTAATGATTTAGGCAGTCGAATAGAAACAAAATCATCATCTCCGGCTGATGCAATTAGCAAAGAGAAAGAAATAAAGGAGTACATAAATTCAAAAGTTGAAACTACCTTTTCCGGAAAAGATTTCTCAACTATAGACTACAATGATAAGAATATCGAGAAAGAAGTTGAAGGGCTTTTCACTCAATGCTATAAAGTAATGGAGGATATGTTATGAACCAAATAGTTTGCAAGTTAAATCCAGACGATAAATTTAGTGTGCCTGAGTCTTTGTTTGAAGTTAATCTTTCTGACAAAGAAGGATATCATTATACTTTTTTCAAACTCTTCAGAAGATTATATCAAATACCTAAGGCATTTGACAATGAGGCTATTGATTTGTTTTACATATCATTAATGGTTTTTTATGCTGATAGAAAAATAAAACGAGCAAAATCCAATGACGCATGGACAAGGGATTTCAAACTGTACGTCCCTGTATTGGAATTAGATAAATGGGAACATAATAAGTTACTACTTGAAAATATGATTTCCTATTTAAGTGGAGATATCTGGAAATTTGAATTCAGAGCCAGACAATTGAATGAATTAGAGAAAAAAGTCAAGAAAGGGATTGAAGCTTCAAAAAAGAAATTTACTCCAGATAGCTTTTGTATGCTTTCAGGTGGTTTAGATTCTTTTATTGGTGCAATAGATTTGTTAAACGAAAATAAAAACATAGCTTTTGTAGGCCACTATAGCGGTGGTAAAGGAGTTAAAATTTATCAGGATTGTATTATTCAAAAACTTACTGAGCAGTATGAGCTTAAGCATGAGCAATTCTTTAACTTTTTTGCTGCACCAATTAAAGGTACTGAAGACACCACCCGCACGCGGTCATTCATGTTCTTTGCTCATGCTACTATCTTAGCTTCTGGCTTGAATAAAGCTACCAATTTGTTTATTCCGGAAAACGGCCTAATATCTTTAAACATACCCTTAACAAATACAAGAATAGGCAGTAGTAGCACAAGAACAACCCATCCATATTATATGGGGTTATTGCAAGAATTAATTAGCAATTTGGGATTACAAATAACCTTAAAAAATCCTTATCAGTTTTTCACTAAAGGTGAAATGATTCAAAATTGCAAAAATCAGACCTTTTTAAAAGCGAATATTGAACACACTATGTCATGTTCTCATCCTGACCAAGGCAGGTACTTAAAAGAGACTAAACCATCACACTGTGGCACTTGTTTACCGTGTGTTATAAGGAGGGCTTCAATAGAAAAAGCATATAATATTGATAATTCTGCATATAGGGACAAGGATTTTAAGACCGGAAAGGCTGTATACGAATTAAATTCATATAAAATAGGTATTCTTGACTATAAAAGACGGTCAAGGGATAAATCATTTATAATTCAAAACTCTGGGCCAATATCAACGAATTTAGATAACTTTTGTGCTTTGTACGAAAGAGGAATGGATGAGTTAATACAACTAATTGATAAGTATAATGGCTAATCATTTATTTGACACGCATTTTCATCTTGATTTATCTGAGCCTTTTTTAGATGTAATCAAAGAAATTGATGATTATCAAATTTACACAATTGCCGTTACTAACTTACCCATACTTTATACAAAACTTAAAAATAGAATAAATAGTAAATTTATTCGTCCAGCTTTAGGTTTCCATCCTGAACTCTTGAACGAATACCAAAAATATATTCCAGAAATGTGGAAATTGCTGGATGATACAAAATATATTGGAGAAGTCGGGCTTGATTTTAAAATCGGGAAAGATTCTAAACAACTACAAATTTCTTTTTTTGAAGAGCTTATTGAGCGATGTAATAAAATGGGAGGAAAAATATTGACTGTCCATTCAAGAATGAGTGCAGCTGATGTAGTTTCAGTTATAGGCTCAAACTTTAATGGCAAAGTCATTATGCACTGGTATTCTGGCAATAAATCCACATTATCTAGGGCTTTAGAAAATGGATGCTATTTTTCTGTAAATTATGCTATGTTAAATTCTAACTCTGGTAAAGATATTGTCAACGCAATTCCGGTAGAAAGATTGCTATTAGAATCAGATGGCCCATTTATTAAGCTTAATAAAAAGCCCTGTACACCAAATGATGTCGGTCAAATAGTAAATGGCCTTTCCCACTTACTTAGTATTGAGAAGGAACAACTTTCTAAATTATTATGGGATAACTTTAAAAAAATACTATCAGAATAATACTTAAAATAAGTTGTTATATTGTTACTTGTATTTAATAAAATACTAATATTCAATACTTAGTCCGCTTTTGGAGTGGACTGCAAATTACAAGGAAGAAATTGTAGAAAAGGAAGTCATCAAATCGTTTACCAACCGGCTCATCCTTCAAAAGCTTATTTACAATCATATCCTTTACAAAACAGGTGAGGAAGCTGGGGTAAAACGACCAGTTAAAGTAAACCTTCCCAAGATTTACGATACGTCGCCTGAAGGCAAAACACTAAAGCTAAGTCCTGCTAAACAGGTATTGACCTACATCGAGCCAACCGTAAAGCAACGCCGTAACCAGCAAGCCATTGTTTCACTGGCACAATCTGCGACTTCTGGAAAGCTCAATATGGGTGACTTGTTCCGGGCATTGGCGTACAGTCTCGATAATGCCCTTTCGCCTTACTTGTATGTGGGGAACCCCGACCGGCCAGAGAATTACAAAGAGTTTGTGGAAGAAAGCCCGAAAATCCTTTTTGCTTGTGAATGCTGCCGAACGGTGAAGGAATACCACGAGCAACTGGCTAAAAACCTTCCTAAAGATGCACCGTCTGTATTGAAAGAAGTGTCTGGTCAGGTGCTATATATGAACCGGGGAAAGGAGTATTTCAAGCTAATCAAAGAATACCTTGAAAAGGAAATAGGCTACCAGAAAAATGTTTTGTACAACAACACTCGTTTCGATGAAGTCGAAATCATGGATAGCTCCATTTCCGACATCAAAAAGGAAAACGTCAAAGAAGCATTTTTAGCTGGAGCTGTTAAAATCATTATCGGTACGGCAACTATCAGGGAAGGAATTGACTTACAAAAACGGGGAACTGTGATTTATAACCTCTATCCCGATTGGAATCCTACTGATATTCGCCAGCTCGAAGGGCGCATTTGGAGACAGGGCAATGAGTTTGCTTTTATCCGTTCGGTAATGCCGTTGGTACAGGATTCAATGGACGTGTTTGTTTTTCAGAAACTTGAAGAAAAGACAGGGCGTATCAACGATATTTGGTTCAAAGCTGACCGGGGCAATGTCCTGGATGTCGAATCGCTTGACCCGCAGGAAGTCAAACTCGCTCTTATTACTGATGTAGGACGAATCACAGCCTTGTATTTCGATGAAGAGCGCCGGGAAGTGGAACGGGAACTGAGCCGTGCTAATGCCAATTTATCTCAGGTAAATAAGGTTAAGGAAGCCATCAGCCAATACCTTACCGATAAGGATGAACTCGTGCAATGGATAAACAAGTTCTACAATGATATGCTGGCAAAGTCCTGGGTGTTCGATAATGAGAAGGTCGAAAAGAAAATCTCAGAATACAAAAACACTCCGGACGAAAAGGAACAAGTCAGAAAGATAAAAGACCTCCAGAAGAAAAGTGAAGCCCTAAAAGCCGACATCGAGAAAATACAGACAAGCTCATCCGTATCAGATAATGACCTGTTGGAATGCGCCCGTAAAATTCAACGGGAAAGCCAGTATTTCAGCAATTACTGGATTGTAAACGAGTTCAAGGAATCTATGACCAGCGTTTATAAAATCGAGAGAACCATTCTTAAACCTAAACGTCTTTCGATATTCGATGATATGAGTGGTTTGGAAAGTGAGCTGAAGAAAGACGTGATGAATGCCGAAGCCAAACTCTCCAATTATAAAGGCGGCCAGCATGGGGAACAATCCAAACGTTTCCATGAGCTGTTCAAAGAAATCGAAGCCAAGAAAGAAACCCTTGCCGTGAAAGGTAAGTCACCCCGGGAACGGGCAGAAGATTTTGCAAAACTCAACTACCTGTTGCAATACCTGAAAGATGATTACGACCCGGAAACCTGCCAGTTCCCTGAGCCAAACGATAAACCGGGATACTGTCAGACTAAGCCCAAACAACCCGGAATCCCCATAACGCCCAAACCTGGTTCCGATAATGAAAAACGTATCCGCATTGCCCGGATTAAGGCACAAGCCAAGCTCAAAATGCTCGAACTCTTAAAAGTGTAGCCATGTACCAGGAGAAAAAAGAAATAGTTCTGTTTGGTGTTGATGATAAGCCATTAAAACAATTCATCCCGGAAATGAAAATCCGTATGAATAAGGGAAAATCCTTTGATGTAAAGAAGATAGCATCGTCAAATGACACGTATGAAATACTGAAGCGTATTTATGGCCGCAACTATATCCAGGAAAATTTTATTGTATTGTTACTCAACCGTGCTAATAAGCTTATCGGATATTACCGGCACACTATCGGTTCGTCCTGGTCGACCATTGCTGATATACCCATGATTATTGGGTTGGCAACCAAAGCCATTGCCCAATCGGTAATTATAAGCCATAACCATCCGTCCGGGTCGCTTTCTCCATCGGAACCGGACGTAAACCTGACACAAAATATCAGCAAAGCTTTGAATACAGTAAGCATAAAGCTTTTAGACCACGTAATCTTTACGAACAATGGTTATTATTCCTTTGCCGATGAAGGAGCTTTAAACGGAATTAATGACAATACCATGATAACAGTTGAAAACATCATTTCGGAATATTCCGGAATTAACCAGGGCATTTTACCTGAAGCACTTAAACAAAGTGAATTTGAATTCATCCGTGAGAATATCGACCTGTACAATGATGATGAGACTATCAAAAAGTACATTGATACTTTTGTTGAAAAGCTCAATGAAGTCATTAATAAGTATACACCTGAAAAGAAAGTTAAGGAAAAGAAATCTCATTCCAAGAAAGCTCCAAAAGAACCCGTTGTTGAAAAGAGTGCTACAGAAGAAACTTCTACCCCTGTTGAAAAAGTCAGCCTTGAAGTTTCCTTTATCAAACGATATGTTGGATTAAATGCTAAGACTAAGGACAAAGCTCAAATCTTGAATCTTCTTAACTCACTTCAAAAAGCCATTATTGAAAAGCGTATTCGTAAGGCATCGGTTTATGCCAAAGAAATTGAGAATATCCAGGAACAGCTAATCAAGTGCTACAATCAAATGGGGAATAGCATCAAAGTTACACTGGATGAAGATACTCTAATTAAATACTCTACCATTGGTCAAAGTCAAAAGACAATGCTTTCGGTCACATACATCAAGCAATATATCAGCATTCATGGGAAAAAGGATGTTAAGGAGAAAGCCAAAACATTGTTAAGCCGGATTGAGAAAGCCATTGAATCCGGTAAGATACCTGAAACCTGTCCTTACTGGAACGAAATACAGGAAATCAAATCTTCCCTGGAGACTTATCTTGGAAACAAATCCAAAACCCCAGCTATAAGTGAGAATACCTTAAACGGCATTATGTCCTGGGTAGCAAGGCGACATCAGAAAAAGAAAGTAGCCAAATATCTGCAAAAGATTTACGAAACAGAAAGAGGTTTACGGGGAGTTGAAACAGAACAAGAACCAAATCCGAATGAAGTTCCAGAGCCAACAGTAATCTCAAGTTCGGAATTGGCTGGAATGGATTTTGAAACCATTGGGTTAATAGGCAAATACAAAGATTTAATAGGCGACCCATCCGTTGGCTTTTCGGCAATGGTTTTCGGTTTACCTAAAAGTGGTAAATCAACCCTATGTATTGACTTTGCCAAGTACTTAGCCGAAAATCATGGAAAGGTTTTGTATGTAGCCATAGAGGAAGGTTTTGGATATACTCTCAAAGAAAAATTTGAGCGTTTGGGAGCAATACATCCTAACCTGGTTATAGCTGAAAAACTTCCAGACGACCTGTCACCTTATCAGTTTGTATTTATTGATTCGGTAAGCAAGGCTAAACTTACAAGTCAGGCTTTAACCAAACTTAGGAAAGACAATCCAGAAACAGCCTTTGTTTTTATATTCCACACCACTAAAGAAGGCAATTTCCGTGGTCAGCAAGATTTTGCACATGATGTGGATGTGATAATTGAAGTTGAGAACAGTGAGGCTAAGGCAAATGGGAGGTTTGGGGTTGGTGGAAAAATGAAAATTTTTTAATCAGAATGGCAAAGTGTCTCTTACTACCTCAATATCTTCAATATTCTTTTGAGCATGGTCGTTACACAAAAAGCTGAAGCTGGCTGCAATCTTTCGCATACTATATGAATCCTATATTGGCTTTACTGCTATAATTGGTACTACAATTAGATTGTAAAAGTTACAGGTTACGATTGCTTACTTACTTATTAACAAAAAGGTTCTCAATATCTTAATGAACCTATATACAAGAACCGTACGTTTGTAGTATAGTGTAGGAAGCTATCCCTGTCGGCGCTAGCTAGAAGGGCAATTGACTCGATTACAATTACCAACTGGCCCATTTCTATTTTCATTCATTTTTATTTTTGTCAATTAATTTGGTCTTTTATATCATTTATCAATACGGGAAAATCATAGCAGCCACTCAATATAAAATTATATCCAACAGAAACCCGAACATCTTCTCGAAGATTGATATATAGGTGGACATTTTCTTGGTTATTTCTAATTCTCTCAAAGTCCGAATTATCATTAACTGCACTTTGTAAAGCTGATGAAATGTCTTTACGATATTTCAATTCGTTGCGAATAAATTCAGGAACAACTAAATCTGTTTGTGTTGGTCTTTCAAGAATACATAAAGCAAATTTTTCAGGCATCTCAATAGCTTTTCTTGCTTGACTTATTGCAAGCTTGAATGGTTCGTTAGAACCTCTCGCATACGATTTCAATTCAATAAACATTGATTTATTGTTGTTTGGGTTTCTAACTTCAAAGTCATGTGAACCCCAACCTTGATGAATGATTTCCGCATTAATGCCCTCTTGTAATAATGCCTCCCTAAATACTAACTCAACATTTTCTCCAATTTGCTGCATATATTCAAAGTGGAGTTTATCTTGCAAGAGTTCCCTTGCATGTTCCAAAATGTCTTCCATACCGCCAATCTTTCCCGATATATTGATTAATTCTTTGATGATTGAAATATCAATATTCGCATCACTGATAGATGCAAGGACTTCTAAATTGTCTTTATTTTTTAGCATCTTTATCACATCACTTCCAATGCTGCTATTCTCAATTGTAAGAATAAAAAAGATACGATTTGATATTTCTTGAAATCCTGATAAATATCTCAAAGTTAATTTGGGTTCGCTTGCACACCAATCAATAAGTTCTAAAAGTGCTTCTCTGTATGTTTCATAACTCTCTTCTCCTTTCACTCTGCTGACTTCCGCCATTATTTCATTAGCTAATTCATCGAACGTTTTTGTGTTTGGTAAAGTCAATGTAATACCAGCAGAAAGTAATTCATTTTGCCAAATTTTTTTTTGGTCAAACTTTCGGAGAATGGTAATTAGCTTGTCATCCAATGGTTGTTCTTGTGTTCCATAATTGAACAAATCTTCGTATGCACAAAGCAAATTATCCCGGTTGGGAACAATGTTGCCTTCGTCTAAGAAATATTTCAGCTCTTCATTTTTAGCAATAAAGTGAAGGTAGTTGTTCAGCCAGTCAATTGGTTCTTTGTTCTGTAATGTGGATTTTAAAACTTCAACGTTTTTGCAGTTTTCTATAGTCTCATTTACTTTGCTTAACATTAATTTAATTGCAGGACTATAATTGAATTTAGAAGAATTGTTTACTTGAATTAAATCATCTGTAAAATGGAACAAGTCTTTTGCAAAATATAATAGCTTGTGGCGAAAAGCATTTTTTGTTGAGTCTGGGCTGTCAATTTTCAGAATTGAAACAAGATGTTTTATGGCATCTTCCCTTTTTAGGAAGACATTATGAGCAACATTATTTATTTTCCGCTCTTCGTTGAGTATCTCATTTATTGCTTCAGCAATATCGGTCAGGCCTCGTTTCGCATGGTTTAATATTGAGAAGTCTACACCTCGATAAATTAAATCGGCTCTCCAATCTTTACCTAGTAATTTGAGTACATCCAAAAATTCGTCTGGTATTGGTTTTTCATTATCTTCTTCAAAGAGTTCATCTAATTTTCTTAATGTTCCGTTTTGGTTAGGAACAACTTCAAATTTTTCAAATAAATCGCTTTGCTTTTGACTAATTGCAAAAGCAAAAATATCTTTCAACCATTTCTTTTTGTCTATTGCCTCATCGTCCTTTGACGAGTGAAGTTCCAGCCCTTCAATGGATTTCTTTGATTGAATTAATTCAAACAAATCTTCAAATGTGAAATATAGTTTTTCGTTCCATGATTTTTCTTCGTCTTTCGGACCAATATATTTTAATGCTGAAAGAAAAATATCCTGTTTTGGTACATTATCATATCCTAAAATGGCAGCGCACAAAGTCCAGAATTGAATATTGTCTTTGTCGTCAAGTCCGCATCTCGGAAATTTTACTTTTGATAAAATTGAAGTTCCTAATTCGGTTTCAATAATCGAAAGTGTCAGCAAGTGTTGACGATAATTTGTTTGAATGCCATTTAAGAACCATTCCCTTGTGTCTTCCTCAAAATCGTAATTAGGAAATCTGCTTAATAATGAAACATATCTGTTGAGTGCATTTTTTGAAATTAAGTATTCAATAAAAATTTTGCAGCCTTCAATAGCTTCTGCTAAAACATTTTTGTTATGTTCGGGCTTTTTCTTTTGTCCATTAAGAAGGATACTATCTCTTTTTTCAGTTGGATATAAATTTCTTCCGTTCAGTATGAATGGAAAATAAAAATTGTCAGTCCCAACCAATGGAAAATCTCTGTATAAGTATGGTTGGTTCGATTGGGTTTCAATTAGTTTGTATTCTTTTAAGTCGTTAACTTCAGCTGCTAAAGAATAGTTGTCGTTGGAATAAAGAACAAAAACTCTTTTGTCGTCTTTGTTTATTTGAATTTCAAACTCTTTAAATTGGTTGTTATCTGATTTTTTATCGCATTTGTAAGTTATATCATCTCCATCTAAATGATTAATAACCCTTACCTGTTTTAGTTTATCAATAAATGCAAGTGTTAAAGGTAATGTTGTTTTCAAATCTTCAACACCAATTTTTGCGGCTTGCTTGGCTTCTTCGTTTAATAAGGAGTAAATAAACTCATTGTCAAAATCTGTTTCCGTTCTTTTGGTTGAATAATCAAATAGAGGAGGGAACTCTTTATCGTCGTCAATGAGGTCTACAAGTTGAAGTGCTTTTTCAATTGCCGGCATAAGTTCCTCTGATGTATCACCAGAACGGTTTAATTCAATCTCAATTCTCTTTGGATTTTCGTCTGGTTCTTGAACAACTCCTTTAACAATTATCACATCAGAGAGTAGATGAGTAGAAATAAAACCTGTTCCGAATTTTCCAGTTGTCTCTTCATTTTTCCCGTCTGACGGCTTTGAACTTACTTGTTGGATTAGTCCAGTTAAATTGTCAATACGGAATGGGTCTCCATTATGGCGAAAAATAAGTTGGTCATTTGATAATTCTATTTCAATTGAAACTTGACCGAAAATATTCTTTACATCTTTTGCGTTTTGCATAAGCTCCCAAATCCATCTTCTTCGGGATTTCTTACCTTCATCTCTAACTTGGTCAAGGATTTGAATAACCTTATCCGCTGTCAACTTAAGGTTATTCTTACTTATACTGCTTCTTGTTCTTTCTGAATATGCCATTAATTGATAATGATCGTGTTGTGATTTTTCTATTCCAATTAAGCCGTAATTATTCCTCGGAGCGCTTTTTTAGGCTTGTTGATAACAAATATATATATGCGCATTACGTATACATTTTATATACATTAGCCTAAGCCTTTTTAGCTTTGACACTAGCAACAAATTCTTTGGAAGGCTTAAATGAAGGCGTAAAATGAGCCGGGATGATGATTGTTGTGTTTTTAGAAATGTTCCGAGCCGTTTTCTTTGCTCTTTTCTTAACAAGAAAAGTTCCGAACCCTCTCAGATAGATATTTTGGTTTCTAGCCATATTGGACTTAATTGTTTCCATCATGGATTCGACTGTCTTTATCACTTCGAATTTGTTGACCCCAGTTTTTCTGGCAATTTCATTAGCTAATTCATCTTTTGTCATGGCGATACTTTTAAATGATTAAATGTAAGTAAAGTTATTTTTATTTAAAAGACTTGGCTAATATGACAAATTTGAGCGGTGAGGAATATAGCCTTAAAACTGGCTTAATTTAAGTAATGAAAATTGGACAAGTTAAAGCAAATGGATGGTTCGTGATTTGGGGAATTCAATAATAGTCTTGATTCTAAGGTGAATCACTGCTTTTTAATTATCCTCTTAATAGCTAATTTTATTCCAGGAGACAAGGTGTCCAAATAATGATCTTCAGTTAGCAATTCAATTTCATGGAATAAATCTGGATACCTGGCAACCATTTTATTCATAAACATGAAGGCCGTATAACGAACAGATGGCCTTTTGTTTGTTTTTCCCCAGAGTTCCACACAAACATTGAGTAAAATACCCTCATCTTCTTCGTCTAGTTCCACTAGCTGAAGAATTTTAAGTAATTCTCGCTGATGTCCATCGCCCTTTGTCGAAATGGTGTTTATGATTTGTTTGACGTATCCCTGAATCCTCCTCTCATTTTTCTCCATGCAACTCCATAACAACCATGCTGAACGCCATCCATAAGGTTGTTTATCCGAAATAGCCAGTTTAATTGCCTCTTCAAAATCTTCAGGATGGTTATTCAGATAAGCAATCATCTCATCTTTATATGCGTTAGTTAAAATATGTTCTAATGCTGTTTCCATGAGCTAAATATAATAAATCCCCCATAAGTTTAAATGTGTAAAATTTAAGTAAGCAGGATTTTGCCAATGAAGTGAATGTGATTATTGATATTGAAAATGGCGTGGCTAAGGCGAATAGAAGGTTTTTGGGTTGGGGGCAATGTGAGAATATTTGATTAAGCTATTAATCCCATAAAAATTTCCGCACAAACAGAATTACTATTGTAAGCCAAAAAGCAATAATCAAAACAGCAAACCACCAGGCTGATTTCTTCTTGTTTTCAAAATGTTGTTTGGCTTTCTCTCTGCTTTCAACTAAAACTTCTTGTGGTATTAGTTTTATTGAAATTGTTATCAGCAAAGGAAGTATTATTAAATCGTCCAAATATCCCAAAACAGGAATAAAATCAGGAATTAAATCAATTGGGCTTAGGAGGTACCCCAGGGTAATTACTATCAGAAATTTTGCATACCAGGGTGTCCTGTTATCCTGATATGCAAAGGCCAGGGCATAGCTCTCGCTTTTTAACGATTTCGCTTTTTGTTTTAAAATCCTGATTAATTTCATTGTCATTTCCCAAACAAATTTATTTATTTAAATTCACAATGATTTATTTAAACTGTAAGAATGAGTGAATCATTTGCTGAAAGTCCCTTAAATGGATTTTTAAAATCTGAATATATTAGCGAAGAAGAAAAGCGATCCATCGCCTTTCAGGTTTTAGTTGCTGTAAGAGAGGCAATCGGGTTTGGTTATAAGGCGGCTCAGCCACCCACTTATAATGAAACAATGAAGTTTCTTTGTAGGTTAGACCCTTCTCTTTCGGAAAATTTAAACAACCTGCTGAACCCGGTTTCTGAATCAGAAGACCTTAAATATTTCAAGGACACAGCAAAACTGCTCTCCAAAAAAGAAAAAACAGAGATTCGACCTGAAATACTCATTAAAGCAGAAATTGAACGAAATACACAGCTCAAACAGGATGCTTTCTCCGTAAGCAATGAAGCAAAAAGTATAGATAGAAGGATTAGACATTTAAAATCGCTGTTGGAAGAGTTATTACCTGCACCTGTAACAGAGAATGCTGTTTTAAGAAAGGATTTTACAAACGAAAGGAAAAATCTATTTGCTGAAAAGTTGCTGGAAGAATACAATTATGCAGATTTTGCTTTACCTAATGACAGATTTCTAAGGATAAGAATTTTGCATCCTGATGTGGCTGAACATACCACCGGAGCCGATTTAGTATATGAACAGGTGGATTTGGTCACTCAAAAAGTCCGGTTTGTATTCCTGCAATATAAAATGTGGGACAATAATGATAAGGTGCTTTATTTCAAAGGAAATACCTTTGAACAATTGATAAAACTAAATGAAATGCTTTGTTGTGGTAATTTCTGTTCTTCAAGGCGAAGCACAGATTCTGATAAAGAATTCCGATTTCCATATTGTACCGGTTTTCTCAGACCAACAAACAGATTGCAGAAAGCTAACAGCAAGTTAATCTCAAGCGGTTTATATTTGCCGGTGTGCAAAGCCATTCAAATGGCTCATGATGAAGGGAAAATTGACAAAAAAGAAGTCCAGGAATATTGTTTGAATCACAAGGTATTTGAAGAATTATTCAATCTTAACCTGCTTGGCTCCCGTTGGTTTGATTTTGATGAAGCTGAGCAATTCTACGAAGAAAAGAAAATTATTAAGCCTAATGGCTTTATTAGGCTATATAGCAGAGAGTTTATAAATTCAAAAAGTAGGTTTGAATTTGATGATGGGGATTTGTTCTAAAGATTACAAGAAATGAGTGGCAGTTATAAATAATCAGATTACGGGAAAAATAGAGAGTTTAGTTCCTGCCAACAGAATGTAAAACATATTCTTTTATAATTCCCATAAATACATCAAAATCTATAGGCTTGGAAATGTATTCATCAAAACCGGCCGCCAGGCATTTCTGTCGCATACCACGATATTCACATGCAGTCTGAGCAATAACAGGGACAATGGGATTCATTGTTTTAACTTCCTTTAAAATACCAAATCCATCTAATCGTGGTACTTTAATTTCCGTTATCACTGCATCAACAAAAGCATTTTCAATAAACAGTCGGATTGCACTATATCCGCAGGTGGCATGGATTAATTTAACTTCATAATCTCTTAGTAGTTCATCTACCAGGTAGTAGCTTGCCATATCATTATCCACAAGGAGGATTTTTTTACTTTCATGGTAAAAGCCTACTGGTTCCTCCAGCATTGTTAAATGGTCAGTGTGTTGGTTGTGCATAATATTTTCTTACAAATATAATAAAAAGCCTTTAATAAAAGGTATCTTATTAACGGTAATAAATGTGACGTTTTCTTCTTTTTTTTGTGCATGGGAAAAGACAAGCTACAATTTAAAGAAGAAGACCTTAAGAAACTCGGTGAGAGAATCCGCTCATTACGGATAAAAAAAGGATACAGCAATTACGAAAATTTTGCGTACGAGCATGATATTGCCCGTGCGCAATACGGAAAATACGAAAAAGGGGAAGATTTAAGATATTCCAGTTTAATGAAAGTTATAAGGGCGCTTGGCATTACGCCAAAGGAGTTTTTTTCGGAAGGGTTTGAATGAAGATGAAAAAAGCTTTGTCTTTAATCAAAAAATGCAGGGCTTTTAGGCTTCCTGCAATTTGTATAATCGTTCTTTAAACGCTGTCGCTATTACCGTTTTTATAAATGGCGAGGCGTTTTGGAATGTAGTAACCTCTTTGATTTTATTCATTTCAAAAGTGAATATAAGCTTTGCAAAGCATTCGTCAGCAAAGGAATTGGAAACTACATCAACATTGGAAAAATCAAAAACTAATTTTTCGCCATTGTTGATATGGCCAATAATTTGCTCACGTACTTCTGCGCCAGAAATGCGTGTACCTAAATTGGTGCTTATATCTTTAAAATGTATTATCATTTTTTCCATTACGGTGCAAATTTAATCAAATTTACCACAAATTATCATCAATTCCAAAAACCTGTTCAATATACTCTTTGAAATCGTCTGGTAATGTGTGTGTTGGTGGCAGTATTCGTTTGTAATCTACCGGGATGTCGGTATTGATTTTTAAGAATACTATCGTGCCTTTCCACAAATCACCTTCATAAGTGTCGTATTCCTTTAACGTATTTGTGAGGAAATTGTTGCCGGAATAGATAAGCATTTCGCCTCCGTTTTCTTTTATAAATTCAGAACTAACGAATAAACCAAAGCCCATGCCTTTTCCGTTGGTTACATTTTTTTGAATACAGAGTTTTAAGGCTTCGGGTTCGGAAATGTCTTTGTATTTGCCAGTTGGTTCAGAAATAAGCGATTGGTGAATTCCTAAGCCTGTATCGCAGATAATTAGTCGAATTTCTTTATTAGTTTGAAATAATTGAGCACATGCAAAACCTTGTTTTTGGGTAGTATGAGTAATGACATTATCCATAATTTCGTTAAGGCAATAATAGAGCATTTGGAGCATTTGCCTATCGACCTTAATGTTGTTTAGCAGAATACGGTTTATTTCGTCCTGTAATTGGTAAATGGTATCGTTGTTGAACTCTTTTATTTCTGTAAATTTACCTAAGCTGCTATGTCTTACAGTGTTTTCTTCTAATTGTATTCCTAAGAGGTCGAAGAAATTTACTCGGGTGGCATATTTTACTTTCCCATCGGCACGATTCAGGTTGATGAAATTACCATTAACGGAAATTGAATTAGCTTTTAAGTGGTTTACCACTATAGCTACCAATGTTAAAAAATCAGAGTAAAGAAACTTAGAATATGTATTTAAATCGATAGTAAAAAACACTTCATCGTCTTTCAAAGCCTTAAAAGCAGGTGAAAGGTCTTTTATTAGTGATGGGTGCGAATTATATTTACGAAAGTCTAAATTTATGTCAATACGTGCCATGTGCCAAATGTAAAAGAATTATTCGTTATCCTTAGCCCAAACATCGGCTAACAGTTCAGCCTGTTGCAAGACTGTATTCACAGCCTGTTCCTGTTTGTCGGGCGGGTAGCCAAATTCTCTTAATACCCTGCGAACAATTACCCTGAGTTTGGCACGTACATTTTCTTTAATCTGCCAATCAATAGAAGTATTTGCTTTTACCCTTTCTACTAATACCCTTGCAATGTCTCGCAATATATCATCGCCTAATATACTGACGGCACTATCATTGACTTCTAAAGCATTATAAAAGGCAACTTCCTCAACTGATAAATTGAGTTTTTCGCCCTGTTTGTCTAAATCTCTACAATACCTTGCAATTTCTATATACGTTTCTAAAATTTGTGCTGATGTAATTAATCCGTTTTGATACCTCCTTATTGCATCTTCGAGCATTTCGGAAAGCTTACGGGTCATTACCAGATTGAACTTAGAGCGGATTTTTATTTCGTCATTTAAAAGTTTCTTCAATAACTCCAATGCAAGGTTCTTGTGTTTCATTCCCTTTATTTCTTCCAAAAATTCATCGGAAAGAATTGAAATATCGGGCTTTTTGATTCCGGCTGCATCGAATATGTCAATAACACCTTCAGAAACCACGGCTTGGTCAACCAACTGCCGTATAGCTGTTTCAATTTCTTCGTTTGAGCGACCTGTACCTGTGGGTTCAAATTTTGCCAAACGAGCTTTTATAGCCTGAAAGAATGCTATTTCTGCGGCTGCTTCCTCAGCTTCGGTTGTTGATTTGCAAAGGGCAAATGACTTTGAAAGGGCAATGACTTCTTTAACAAAACGGTCTTTACCATTTTCAAGGGTTAAAATATGCTCTTCGGATGTGAGTATAATACTTAATCTTTCGGCAGTAGGTGCTGAGAAATATGGTGTGTAATCGTAGCCGTACATAAGCTGTCGAATTACTTCTAATTTTTCGTGCATTAGCTGAATAGCTTTATCAATGTCGAGGGTAGGTTCACCCTGACCACCGCTTTCGGTATAAAGGGATAAGGCTTTTTTCAAATCCTGTGCTATGCCAATGTAATCGACAACAAGACCACCGGGCTTGTCCATATAAACACGGTTTACCCTTGCTATGGCTTGCATCAGGTTATGTCCTTTCATGGGTTTGTCAATATACAAAGTATTTAAGCAAGGAGCATCGAAACCTGTAAGCCACATATCACGGACAATAACCATCTGTAAAGGGTCTTTTGGGTCTTTTAGCCTCTCGCCAATTGCTTTGCGGCGTTCTTTATTGCGAACGTGTGGCTGGTAGCTTTCGGGGTCGGATGATGAACCTGTCATTATTACCTTTAAAGCCCCTTTATCATCATCACTATTGTTCCATTGAGGGCGTAATGCAATAAGTTGGTTGTACAAAGCCACACATATACGGCGACTCATGCACACTACCATTGCCTTGCCATCGAATACCTCTTTGCGTTCTTCGAAATGCTTAACAATATCGGTTGCAACTGTTTTTAGTCGGTTTTCGTTCCCTACAATAGCTTCTACCCGTGTCCATTTGGCTTTCGACTTCTGTTTATCGGTTAATTCCTTATCCTCTGTAATTTCTTCAAACTCATCGTCCAATAATTTACGGGCTTCTTCATCGAGGTTTACCTTAGCCAAGCGACTTTCGTAATAGATGCGTACGGTTGCCCCATCTTCAACGGCTTGTTGAATGTCGTAAATATCAATGTAGTTACCGAAAACAGAACGGGTGTTACGGTCGGTTAGTTCTACGGGTGTGCCTGTAAAACCGATAAATGTAGCCTTTGGAAGTGCATCTCGCATGTGTTTTGCAAAACCATAGCCAACCTTTGTACCAACTTCGTTGCCGCTATCGTCTTTTATATATTTTGTTTTGGCTTCGAAGCCATATTGTGTTCGATGAGCTTCATCTGCAATAACAATGATATTGCTACGGTCGGATAATTTAGGGAAATTTACTTCATCGTCATCCGGGAAGAATTTTTGCACGGTAGTGAAAATGATTCCACCTCCTGCAACTTTAAGTTTGCTTATGAGGTCGTTACGGTCATTTGCCTGAATGGGTTCCTGCCTAAGTAAACTGCGGCACGATGCAAAAGTATCAAATAGTTGTTGGTCCAGGTCGTTACGGTCGGTAATAACCACTAAGGTAGGGTTATTGAGTTTCAGTACCATTTTTCCGGCAAAGAAAACCATAGAAAGAGACTTGCCACTACCTTGCGTGTGCCATACAACACCGCCTTTACAGTCGCCAATGGGTTGTTCAGCAACCGATTTAAGCCCGTATTTTTCGGGGGATTCGTTTACCTGTGGCACTACATTTATACCTGATGCCCGTATTGCAGAATCAACCGCCTTGTTTACAGCATAGTACTGGTGATAAGCTGCAATTTTCTTAATGGTTTCAATTGTGGTTATCTTGGTTTTCGGGTCTTCGTGTTTTGATTTTTCAAATACAATGAAATGACGGATTAAATCTACTACAGTTTCTTTCTTTAGCATACCCTGAATGAGGGTAATCATTTGGCTCTCTATATGCGAAGCTTCTTGTTTACCATCTTTGGTTTTCCAAGCCATGAAGCGGCTGAAAGCGGCTGATAATGTTCCGGCTTTAGATTCTAAACCATCGGAGGCTATTAGAAAAGCATTGTAATGAAATAACGATGGAATGGCATTTCTATAATTTTGAAGTTGTGTAAATGCTTTTTGAACGGTGGCTTTCTCATCGGCAGGATTTTTAAGTTCTACAATGATTAACGGAATGCCGTTGATAAATAAAATAAGGTCGGGGCGTTTGTTCTGGTGGTTTTCGATTACTGTAAACTGGTTTACTACAACAAACTCGTTCTTTGTTTGGTCGGAATAATCGAGTAAAAAAACTTTGTCGCCTCGTGTGCCTTCGGTGGTTGAAACTTCAACCGTAATACCGTTGATAAGGAAATCGTGAAATGTTTCGTTGGTTTGAAGTAAGTCGGTAGTAGCAACACGCAAAACTTTATAAAATGCTTCTTCCTGTCCTTGCTGCGATACTTTGGGATTGATACGGGCAATGGCAGCTTTAAGGCGTTCTTTCAAAATAACATCCTGGTAATTGTCACGCTCAGGAAATTCGCCATCGCAAGCAATTTGTGGGCCATATTGATAATGCCAGCCTAATTGTTCTAATTCGTCAATAGCAAGCAGTTCTATATCGGTTTCGGTTATTTTGTTCATTTTTTTACTGTTAAATACTTAACACATAAACAATGTAAAGTATGTTATTAATTTCGATGACTACTTGAATAATTTATCAATAATGCTTTTTATTTCGGATGAATCAATGCCACCATCGGGTTTATCTCTTGTTAAAATGAGTTGTTTATCAGCATCGGGGTTTTTGGAATATTCTACGATACCATTCTTTTCGTACCACTCTTGTTTTCTTTTCCATTTACTACGATAGTCGTCTTTAATAAGTAAACCTAAATGTTCCCAATAGTAGGTAATACCAGTATCGTTATCCTCAATAGTGAAATCTGGATGAATTGTAATACCTGTTTCATCTGAAATAGGGGCTTCATAAGCATATTGAATGCCGTTATTATGAAGTTTGTCAGCTATAATTACTTCTGACTTCGAAATCATAAATTCACCTTTTTCCGATACCTGAATATATTTGGTGTCGTAGAATTTTTTATTTACGAGTTTTAGTTTTGGCTCGCTGAACAAATCAGTGAGCCTTCTACCTGTTTCGGAATATTCGCCTGTAGTAAATTTTTGGTAATCTTTAAAATTACCCTGATGTAGTATCACTATTCTATCTTCCTGCCGAGTAAGCGCAGTGTAAAGTAATTCTCTTGATAGTATAGGGCATGGATTTGGTAGTACAAACAGCACAACTTTGAAACCACTTCCTTGTGATTTATGGACAGTGATAGAATAAGCTAATTCCATTTGTATGTCGCCATCTTCCTGAAAATCGGATTCTTTAAATGTGTAAGCATAACCAAGCTGTGACGAAAAAGCAATATTTATGGGTCTTGGTGTTTTATTGTTCCATTCTCCGTATTTCCCGATATGAATACCGATTTCACCATTAGCAATATACTTTAGGAGTTCTTCATCGCTTAATTCAACAGGGTTATATATTTTATTCCAAGGCTTATCCCACTTGGTATTTCTGGTATTAATTATTTTATCACTAAACACAATACTATCATCGCCAACTGGTTTATTCATTTTCCGCTTTTGAAATTTACCCGGGAAAATTGCTTTTTCTTTTGTTTTTCCTCTGAAGACTTTTTGTATTTTTTGGTTTAATACTTTTGTGCCATAGCCAGTTGTTTTGGCAGGTGACAGTATTTGCCAATTTTCAATTTCTTCGGCAGATTCTATTCCAAAACCTGACCAATTGCTTTTTTCGTAATAATAATTGGAGCCTAATGAAGCATCGAAGTTTGCTTGCGGATTACGCAATACTTTACCCTCTATACCTTTTAAAAGAATCTCGATTTCTGAATTTGTTACATCTATTAGTATTTCTTCTAAATGTTTAACATTATGCCATTCAATGAATTTTATATTGTCCCATTCTTTTGTTTTACTCTCTGCAATTTCTTTGAAAATGTCTAATTCTTGTTTTTTAATGCTATCATCGCTGAACCATTTACCAAGCCTAACATCAAGCCTTTGTATTTCTTCTTCCGTAATATTGCTCTGCGATAATTGGCGGAATAATACTTTGAGTTCAGCAATTCCTTTTCTCTCCTGAGTAAGAAACTCAATAATATCAACAAAAGGACGACCTGCCCCAATTGGAGGTAATTGTCTGTAATCACCAACCAAAATAAAGCGTTCAACGCCTGTTAAGCTGTCCAATAATGCAGCCAATTGTTCTTCTGTAAGCATAGAAGCTTCGTCCACTATTACAGTATCATACTTTAGGGCTTCTGCATCTGGATTAATATAATATAGGCCTGTTTCGGGGTCATACCTCTTGGCTTTGATTAAAAACTGAGCCAGCGTTTTAGCATCCTTGCCCATATTGACCCTTGCTTTACCAGTTGGTGCAAGCCTTAAAATAGTGCCTGAACTAATAAAGGGCTGACTACAAAGAATATTAAGTAATGTAGTTTTACCCGTACCTGCGGGGCCAATTAAAACTGAAACCCTGCTATTAGATAAAATGTCGAGAGCATTGGCTTTTTCTTGTCTTGCTTCATTATCTCTTAGCTGATACCAATTGGGTTTTGTAGAATCAACAGCACCAAACTCACTATTAATAAGTTGAAGCCAATTTTGTTGAATAGGTGGATTAATAGCTCGTTTTATTCTTTTTTGAACGAAGTTTCTAATTTTATCTTTTATTGAGTCAAAACGTTTTAGTTTGAAATAATACACTTCTTTTTCGGGGTCTAAAACATTTCTGGTTATTTCGGTTTTTAAGAACTCATCAATAGCCGCTAAATTTCTTAATGAAGGATTACACAAGGGTTGTAGCGGTTGTTCATCAAATTTAGTAACCAATTGGGTGTCGGTTAGCAAAGTATTACCTTCAACTGCTGCCTGTTCGAGAATTTGAATGCCAATTGCCCTTACTCGCATTTGGTCGAGAGGTGTTGATATATTGGTAAGCTTGGGTAAAGGAAATTTCTCTAAAATTTTACCATCTGCAAATATTGCTTTATCAATGGTAGTTACTGAGAAACGTATGTTTTCTAATCTTGACTGTTCATAGAGAAAATAGGGGTTTTTCAGATATTCAATTTGTTCAGCTTCTTTGGAATCAATGACCGTATTAACCATGTCATTGTCTAAATTCATCCTGCTTAACAATTGCAGAAAATCTTTTTCATCAGGACTAAAATTATTCCATGTTGCTTTTTGAGTATCGCTGATTTTTACATTTAAATTTTGTGATAAAAAAGAAGTGTCGTCCTTGAATATCAATTCAACAAAATTCCAAGGGTTTTTAATCACTTCCTCTGTTTTTGCATCACGGATTAATTTGTCTAATTCCCATGCTACTAAATTACCTTCGTTGATTTTAAGGCCAGATAATACTGCACCCAATCCGGGGAAAGGACCTCTCATTTTCCAAAGCCTTGAAATTTCCTTGTCTATCCATTTTAACTGAAGTTCGAAGTTTTTATTTGGAAGTAAAGCTTCAAACTTTTTAAGTTTCTCATGGAGAATTAAGAGTGCTTCAATTGCAGAATCGTTGCTTACCCACTCAGACCCAAAAGAAAATTCCTCAAATGATGGGGCAAATGCAATATAATCGGATATGTTAATTGTCTCATCTTTTTCAGCCAGTTTAAAAAACTCCTGATATGGAAGTAAGAAACCATTATCGAAACTTTCCCTGATGGTATGAAATACTGGTCTTTCCCATAATGTGCTCCTGAAACTTACAGGCAACGCATTATCATATTCATATTCGGTTAAATTGCCAATTTCCTCAATATGACCAACCCCGATAAGAATACGTGAAGTGGAATCGACAAAAGGAATGTTTTTAGCGTAAATAAAAACCAAAGAACTGTTGGGTTTAATAGGACTGATGAAAGTATCTAACAGAGACTTTTGGTTTACAATTTGCTGAACCCATGAGTTCTCAAAACTTAAATCGGGTTCTTTTTCAGGTTCGTATGGTATTTGAAGGGCAGTTGCTTTATCAGAGGTATTATCTTTCCCATTTTTAAGCATCCAATTATATGGAATAACGGAAAAGCTAAAGCCGGGATAACAATAAGTAGTTTCTTTATAATGCCCGTAAAACTCACTGTTATTATCGTTTTTACTGTATGGGTGGTTAACTTTTTTGTATATTTTATGAGGTGACATAAAATGTACCTTTTCGCCTACACAAGGGGGCAGTTTGTCTTGTTCTAACTCGTGCAGCCAATTTTCTGAAATACCTTCTTCCTGTTCGGCATTTTTACTTTCATTTATGCGAGGTAAAAACATGCAAGAGCCATTTTCTCTTGGATTGCAGCATACTTTACCATTCCATGAAGCATCGTGCCAAGGAACTCTTACTGATAAATGCCGAGTAGGTATATTCATTTTATTGGAATTACAATTTTGAATCTAAATCATTAACCCTTTGTTCGAACGCATTAATTCTGTCGATGGCTTGTAATATTTCACTTGTCCAAATACTATCGCTGGGTAACTGAAACCAAAGAGGATTCCCGCCCTGACTTGGATAACCTATTTCGTCATCACTTTGCCCATTCCAACGCATGGGTTTTACATTTTCTGGTTGCATGGTGCATATTTTTACATTTTTATTCTTATCTCTCCACTCATAAGCTTAGGTAACAATGTATCACGAAGCTTTTGAAGAGTTTGGATATGATTATAATTTTTTTCCTTTTTGTCCCAAATATCTTTAACCAAAGCGGTGAATTGTAGTATCAATTCTTTGGGTGGTAATTGAAATTCAGGCAATTGTAAACCATCAATTGCAAGCATATTTACTGTAGAGCCGTTTGTAGCCCCTGTAATTTGCTCTCTTACTTTTGGAGACTTAATAAGGTAGTAAAAATATTGAGTGGTTAAATAGGTATTAGGTAATAGTGATAATTTATAGATGTGTTGACTGAATATTCCTAAATCACCATAGTAGCTAGGTACAATAGCAGGGCAACCAATTAAAAGTAATTTATGTCCTTGCTCAGTATTAGCTATAATCAAATCACCCGGTTTTGATATATGTCTTTCTTTATAAACTCCTTTGTAATATTTTATTCCTTCAAATTTGTAACCGCCACCTTCATAAATAGAATTTAAATTATGCATTGGAATACCGTTATTCATATCAGTTAAGCCATCACCTTTGTAACTTAAACCACGTAAAACTTCTGTATGTTCTGAAAAACAAGATACTTTCCAATTCTCGGTTACATCTTCAATGAATTTTTGCCTAAATATTGTTTCAGCCAATTCTTCCAATATCTTGACTTGACTATGTAAAAGGTCTATTTTATTATCAAGACTACTGAGGGTTTCGGCAATGGCGGTTTGTTCGGGAAGAGGGGGTAACAGTATAGTAATATTTTCGATGTCACTTTTAGAAATATTTGCTTGGTTTGCGCTACCACCTGATTGACTGGCTAAGTAATCATGTATTGAATCCTCTTTTAAAAAGTAATATAAAAAGTCATCATTAATACTTGATTTTGCCACTACTTTTGCAACCCTCTGGTTAAGTAAGGCTTTTTCTTTATGTTTATATCGTGAGGTTTCTCCTACAACCTGGGTCATAGTTTCAGGATGATTGCCAGTTAAGGCAATGAGAATGTCATTTTTATCAACAATAAACTTTCCCAATGATTTGTCAAATAAATGAAAATGGCAATCATTTAAATGTACATCACCATTTGCTACATTTTTAATCTTAATTACTGGCAACGAATTTTCCTGAAAACTATCAAGGAAATTAGTTGATTTAAAAGCATATCCATTAATAACTTCTATATGTTCTCCTAGTTTATATTCTTTCCAATCGCTCATAAAAATAAATTAAATTAAATATTTGCAATAACACTGAATCCAATTTTATAAGTTTCCATCAGGTGATTTTCAGTAACTCCTAATAATTCTAGCTGTTGGTCACTTGCTTGAACTTTTGATAAACCAGGTTGAACAATATAAATGTGGAATTTACAAGTGTAATGCTTTTTTGATTTTTCTTTTAATAAGTTTAAAGCGTTTATATCTCCTATTTCGAATCGGCTTTTTCTGCCATTATTTATTGAAATACTTTCACGTTTTATCATACGTTTAAATAGTTCATATCCACCTTTGCCTTTCCATAATATACATTTTTGAGCTTGACCGCAAACTTCATATAAATCGTTAATTCTATTGCCCGCTTCGTCACCATGAGAATATTTTAGGTGATATAATTCAATGTTTATAATTCTTTTAGTATTATTAGTTTTAACAGTTATTATATCGGCTATTTCACCAGCATTATCATCGTCAAAGATTATTTCATATTGTAGTTTCTTTAATTCCTTTATAACATTGAATTGAATGCTATTAACGTCTTTTGTATTACCTTGAGATTCCTTTTTAATATTTACATTTTTCCAATCCCAATTAATAATTTTATTCTTATCGTAAGAAGGTCCCTTATATTTATACTCCCAAAATAAGTTACCTTCAAGGCAAGAACCTTCATGAAAACGTATAATCGGTGATTCATTATAAAAATATTCTTCGAGTGAAAGTTGTTTATTCCCAAACAGAATATCTATAGGATTTTCAAGACATTTAAAACTATAAGTATTTCTATTGTCTTTTTTTATAAAGCTTAATTCAAAAATTGATTGGAATGTATCGTGTTTTAAAATGAATTTGATGTTCTTATCTAGTGATTGTTCAATTAATTCTAAATCAAAAGTATAAAAAGGATATTGTATTTTGTTTTTTATAAGGTAGATAGCATCTTCATTTCTTACATATATATCTTCATTCCATTCAATTGTTATTGGGAAAAGTTCAGGACGTTTATCTATTATTTTAGGATATATTGCTTCTTTTAGTACATTGTCTGTATTAATAGAATTATCAAGCATTTTAGACCCAACAAGATTGCTCCATTCTAAAAATTCCTCAATATTAGATGTGCGTTTTGACCATACTCGACCTTTATATGAGCAACCTATAGAAACTTTATCGCCATTTTCAAAACCAGTACAAAAGATATTGGATTTTATTTTATTGATTAATTGAGCTGGTTTAAGAGCTGGTTCAACATCCTGACCCGTGTGCATAGTAAAACTTAATAGTTTGTCGAGTTGTTCTTTTAAACCTACATTGTTGATTTTTAATTGAGCTATACCTGATAAGCACCTATAAACACTTTCAGCCTCTATTAATTGAGCGGAATTGAATGTTAAAGCATTTGCAAGTTTTTCAAAAGCACCTCCGTTTTCAGAGCAGTTTATATATAATAGTTGTTGTTCCTGGTTCCAATAAACTAAATAAAGAGTCCAATTTAGTTCGTACAAATCATTTATTTTACCCCATTTAATTGGTCGGCGTTTACCAGTAATTACAATTAATATTCTATGTTTTGAATTTACATCATGATAGACCTTTTCAGCAGAATCAATATCAGGAATCCCTTTTTCAAAGTTATTCGGATTCCAAGTATCTATATTGGTTTTGAAAATGACAGTACTTAGCGCAGGGCGAACATTTTGAAGTTGGATTTCATTGGGGAATTTTGAAAATCCGTTCATAAAGTCTGCAAAGCTAATTTGTTCTTCGGTAGCTTGCTGGCTAAGAGTTGGTAAAATTAAATTCCAATCAGAATCAATAGCATATAATTGTTCTAATTCTTCAGTAACTTCTACATTAGCAATATTGACAACAACAGTTGCATTTCCAAGCTCATTGTCTCTACTACTTCTTGTAAAACGACCAGCTAATTGTAACGTAATAGGTAAACTTTTTTTAATGTCATGAAATGCTGCAATTTTTAATTGCGGTAAATCAAAACCCTCGCCAAGCATATCAACACAAACAATAATCCTACATTCTTTTTTTAAAATTTTTTCTTTAATTGTATTTCGTTCAGTTGATTTTATTCCAGTGTGTATCTGCACTGGATTGTATTTTCCAAATTCTTTGTAAATATTAAAAACAGTATTTGCTCTGGAAATTGAGTTTACCCGTGCCATTAGAATATGGTTATAGCCCTTGGTTAAATCAGATTCAAGTTGTTCAATGGCTTTAAGTGCAATTGTTTTATCATAATTCTCTTTATTCCATTCATAGACTGGTTTAAAATCTATTGGTTTAAAATATCCTTCTTCTTGGGCTTTATGCAAAGGATAGTTAAAAATTATTTTATCAACTATTGGTTTGTCGTCATTTCTAAAAGGTGTTGCGGTGAATTGAAGTATATAATTGTTTTGAAACGTTTTTTTAAACCGTGCCCAAGATTTAGCAGCTATGTGATGAGCTTCATCAATAAATAGATGAGAACACTTGTTTGATATTTCATTTTGTATGTTAGAAGGCAGTTTTCCAACAATGCTCATTGTGGTAACAATGACATTGCATGAATCAAAGAATTCATTTATTTCTTCCTGATTTTTAGGACGTTTATACATAATACCCACAAATGGATGCAACGCATTATCATTGATTATTTTAAGTTTTTTGAGTAATCCTAGTGTTATGAATTTTTCAGCAATTTGAAAACGTAATGCGTCGGTTGGTACTACAACTAATATTTTTTTACAACTATTTATAATTAATAGAGAAAGCATGGTTTCAGTCTTCCCTGTACCTGTTGGCATTACAATAGTTGCAGGTAGTTTTGATGTTTCCCAATAACCTAATGTTGCATGAATTGCACCAATTTGAGGTGCTCTAAGCCCTTCCTTATTTTTTGATAAATCTTCTTTAATAAACTGAAATGAGTTTTCCCATGATTTTGATATTTCATCAACATTGTTGTTATCTGAACTATTCTGTTTAAAGTGTAGTACCTTGCCTATTTTACATTTATAAATTGAAATGTTAGGGTCGTTTATTAGGTTATTCATCTCATCTGTTTTTTTGGGTTATTTGAAGGAGAGTTTTGATAACTTTTCTTGAATTTTTATAGAAAGTTTAGTTTCTTCATCAAATTGTTTTAATAATTCAGCCTTTAGTGAAGTATATCGTTCATCAAAATTGAAATCGTCCTCATCATCGGGTAATCCAATATACCTTCCAGGTGTAAGCACATAATTGAGGTTTGCCACTTCCAGTATGGTTGCTGACTTGCAAAAGCCCGGAATGTCTGAATAATTATTATCCTTGTTACGCCAGTTGTGGTAAGTTTGTGCAATTTGGTTTATATCATCATCGGTTAATTCACGGGTACGGCGATTTAATAGTTGCCCCAAATTACGTGCATCAATAAACAGTATTTCGTTTTCACGCCTTCGGTATTTTCCATTGGCTTTGCTACGAGAAAGAAACCATAAACAGGCAGGTATTTGAGTATTCAGGAATAATTTTGTTGGAAGGTTAACAATACAATCAACTATTTGAGCATCGACAAGGTTTTTGCGTATTTCACCTTCGTTACTTGTACGTGAAGATAAAGCCCCTTTAGACAATACAAAGCCAGCCGTGCCTGAAGGAGATAAGTGATAAAGAAAGTGTTGTATCCAAGCGTAGTTTGCATTTCCGGCAGGAGGTACACCATATTTCCAACGACCGTCTGTTGTTAAAAGGTCGCCACTCCAATCGCTGTCGTTAAAAGGAGGGTTTGCAATAACATAATCGGCTTTAAGGTCGGGGTGTGCATCTTTAAGGAACGAACCTTCGTTGTTCCATTTAACCTGAGTTGCATCAATGCCTCGAATAGCAAGGTTCATTTTTGCTAAGCGCCATGTAGTTTGGTTGCTTTCCTGACCGTAAATACTAATGTCGTTAATATTTCCCTGATGGGCTTTAATGAACTTTTCGCTATGAACAAACATACCGCCAGAGCCACAGCAAGGGTCAAAAACCCTACCTTTATATGGTTCCAACATATCAACCAATACTTTTACTACACTGGTTGGAGTGTAGAATTGTCCACCCTTTTTGCCTTCGGCAAGTGCAAACTGGCCTAAGAAATATTCATACACTTTGCCTAACAGGTCTTTACTACGTGCAGCCTCAGTACCTAATGAAAGGGTACTTAATAGGTCAATAAGACTACTTAAAGAATTTTTATCAAGATTTTGTCTTGCATACTGTTTAGGTAATACGCCTTTAAGTATCGGGTTTTGGGCTTCGATGGCATCCATAGCATCGTCAACTATCTTTCCAATGGTTGGCTGTTTTGCCTGAGCCAACAGAAAAGTCCAACGGGCTTGCTGTGGCACAAAGAATATGTTTTCGGCTTTGTACTCGTCAATTTCTTCGGGGTTTGCCCCGGCATATTGCCCTTTGCCTTCGGTAAGTTTGTTGTACATTTCTTCGAAAGCATCGGAAATGTATTTGAGGAAAATTAGCCCTAAAACTATATGTTTGTACTCGGCAGCATCCATGTTTTTACGAAGCTTATCGGCTGTTTGCCAAAGTGTTTTTTCTAGCGGTTGGATGTTGTTATCGTTTGCTTTTTTAGCCATTACTTATTCTTAGTTAATCTTTTTTTAGTTAATTCTAATGCATCTTCTGAAAAAGGGTCGTTTTGCAACGTGTCTTTAATCCTGTCGGAAAGCCAAAGTGTGATTGATTCATTTTCAGAAACTTCAAAGAATGCTGTTAGTTTAGAAGCTTGTTCCCGTGTGGCTTTTTTTTCGCCTTTTTCGAATTTGCTAATAAAAGCAGTATCTGTTTCTAACAGGGCAGCAAGTTGTCTTTGTAGTACATTTCTTTCTTCCCGAAGCTTTCTAATGTATTCACCAAAGTGATTCATGTTGTTCTTAGTTGACTTGTCAGATTGAAACAAATATAATAAAAAAACTGAAACCCAAAGTAAAATAATTCAAATTATTGAAGCTAAAAACTTGATAAATTTAAGGTCGATAAAAGACAATAACTTACCCCTAACGCAAACGTATAATTTACAATTCCGCTTCCGATGTTTTATGGATATATTTGTTGACCATTGAAACAAACAGGCTCAAATCAAATGGTTTCGCCACAAACTCATTAAACCCAGCTTCCATACATTTTTTCTCCATGTAGTCTAAAACACTAGCTGTTTGGGCAATGATTGGAATGTCTGGCTTTATCCTTCGGATTTCATTAAGAACAGAAAAACCGCTAGCTCTGGGTAGCCTCGTTTCAGTAATTACTAAATCAAATGAAGGATACTTTTTAAACAACAGGATTGCAGAGGTTCCACATTTGCAATGCGTAATCTTAACATTACAATTTCTCAAAATTTCTGAAACGAGAATATAACTTGCCATGTCGCTGTCGATATATAATATTTGCTTTTTCATATTTGCTGTTTTTAATTGATTTGAATTCCAAAACCGTCTTTTAATCGGATTTCAATCCATTTTAAACTCAAACCCAACCGTTTTTCAATCGAAAATGAATTGTTTTCAATCAGATTTCAATAGAATATTCAACTTTCAGGTCTGAATTGTGCGATAATTATCAATATTTGGTAATTATCGCAAAGTAAAAACCTCATACCCTTTTATCCCTGGCTTCTTTTTCAAATGATACCAGATTAAACATCTCCCGCATCCGGCTTCTCACCCTTGTTCCGTAAAGCGATTCTATTTCGGAACTGTTCAGGTTAGTTGTAATGTGGGTTATCATCTGCCTGGAAACAAACATATCATAACGGGACAGTAAGATTTCGGTCATTACATTGCATTCGTTACCGTAGTATTTCAGATTGTTCTCAGTTCCCAGGTCATCGAAACAATACATTTTGGGTTTATCCTGGTTAAAAGCTTGTTTACCGTATTTTAAAATCACAGAATACCCTTCCTGGATAAACTCAAAACTCACATCCCGGCACGATTTCATAATATACCGGTTATCGCCAGGTTGGAAAAGCCGTAGCAAATTCATCAAGGTTGTCTTACCGCAGCCAACCGGACCAGTCAGCAAAATTCCCTTTTTGAGCGAAATACCGTTTTTCATGCAGATTTCTTCATCCTTCAGGATATATGCCAGAACTTTGGCAATAAGGTCATGGTCTTCCTGATAAATCCTAAATTGTTCACCATAGAGTTCTTTCCCTTTTCGCTCAATAATCCGCAGACAGGTGTCAAAATCATAAAGGTTCGCCATAGTCTTTACTGGCATTAAGTTTTACAGCGTTTTGCTTTGGTTCGGGTTCGTACCTGGACGTATTGAGCATCCAGTTATGAGCGGCTGCGTTCCAGTTTTTCATCGGCGTTTTTCCACCAACTTTCCAGCCATTGGCCTCGAAATGGTAGAAAAACTTTCTGGCTTCAATCTCTGGGTATTGTTCTGCCTTGAAGAATGCTAAAGCTTCATCAAGCTTTGGCGCAACAAATACCTTTTCTTTTTTTGGCGCAACTTTTTTTCTTTTCGTCTCTTGGGAGAGTTCCGGTTTTATAGTTTCCCCATTGTTTTCAAAACCTGATTTTTCAATCTCTGGAATTTGCGCTTGTGTTTTTTCCCCTCTCTCTGTTTTATTGTTTATATACTTTATATTATTTATTGAAGGGTGCAGTACTGGTGCAGTACTTGTTTCACTTTTGCACAAGTTGTTGTGCAGTACTTGTTCCGATTCTGCACAAGTAGGAGGTTCAACTTGTGCAGTACTTGTATCAAAAATGCACATGTTCACCAAACTGCCTTTTAATGGGTTATGCGTAGGTAAATACTCGATATACCCCCATTTATGCAGGTCGTACAAACATTTGTAAAGTGTATGGTGCGAACCTATCTTGCTGAACTTGACAACTTGTGTCCTGGTCACAGAAATCGGATTTTCAAACCGGTTCATATTCCAAAATTGAAATAAAGCATGGTACAGACTGATATGCGTAGGATTTAGCCTGTCATCAATTGTTGCTTTTGCATAAAAGGCTGAAAGGTGACGGATGTAGTTCATGCCGCACTCGTTTTAAAGGGTGCAACAATCAAAAGAGTTTATTCTGCTTCTTATTGGCTAAAAGTACTTTTTGGATGTCTTCATAATCGTAATACAATGCGCCGCCAATTTTTGTAAATGGAAGAACGCCATTTACACGCAGGTTTTGTAATGTACCTGGTGAAATACTCAGAAGTTTGCGAACTTCTGGCGATTTGAGCCATTTTTTTGATGGCTGACCGCCATGTTCTTTCAATAAACGCTTAAAATCTTCAAGCAACTCAATTTTGAGTTCTCGAAGGTCATCGGTGGTTACAATTTGTGTAGGCATAATGATAAGTTTAAAATGATTCATTGCAAAGCAAATTAAATTACCCATGCCAAACCAGCCACGGGGGCCACGTGGCCCCCTGTTAAAAACCTGTAAATCAACGAGAAAATTTTTAAAAATATTTCAATTGAAGGATTGTGTTCTTAAAAACAGCATAAGCTTTGTTTTCAATTTATTATTTTTGTACTGATTTAAATATATTTGCAAAGAGTGTGAAGTCGTCCTTTAGTAGCAATTCGCAAGAAACTGATTATTTACAGGCTTTTGCTATTAATTAAATTCTTATTTCTAAAATGGCAGACTACGATTCAATCCTTTCAAAACCATTAGATCAATTTGCTTTAAGCGACGAGTTCCTTGAAATGGCTAGAATAAATAATTTCAACACTCTGGGGGAGATTGTAGATATTCCTTTGGAACAATTGTTAAAGCTACCCTATTTTGGGTATAGGGTATTAACTGAATTGATTACTATTTTAAATTGCTATCATGTAAAATCTCCGTTAAATGAATTTTAGAGACTTTTGTTAATTTCGTTTAACATTTTAATAATTAAGTCCTTCACTGCTTTTCTTGTACCTATCTCATTATAGTAATATTTCTTTCGAAGGCTGGAATACCCAATCTTTCCTTTGGATTCAGGTGACGTACTATGCTCTGCAATAAGTTTTAACATTTGAGTTAGATTCTTTTCACTTAAAATTCTGCACTCAACAAATACTTTGAGGATGTAACCAAACTTGGCAACAGAAACATTTGAGTTGATTACTAATGAGCCAGCTTCTTTTGGATTGCCTGTGTTGGTTTGATAATTTATTTCTGGTTTAATACTTCGTTCCAGGTAACAGATTTCTTCGAGCAGCCAACTGGTAATTTTTTCTTTAATAGATTCTTCAGTAGGCTCAAGGATAATATTATTCTTCATTTGAATCTGATTTACCTGTTTTAGGTAAAAGGAGAGCTTTTCTATTTTTTCGTCGTGAGTTTCCAATGGTATGATTATTTGCTCTATCTCGTTGATGATATACCATAGGAATTGGTTGGAATTAAAGTTTAATTCAACAAGTGCAATTTTAATATCTTTGGGTTCCCAATTTTCTGATTCAACAATAGGTTCGAGAGTTTTTATCATTGTATCGAAATACATTAGTTTTCGAAATGTAACAGGCTTTGTTAAAGGGTGATGTGCAAATTCTTTAATAGGGGTTAGGGCGACTTCGATTACAGTTGGAAGAGTTCCTGATATAACAGATTCAAGCTTCATTAATTGCTCTTTAAAATGAGTCGATGCAGTTCCTTTAAACGAAACAGTCGATTCGGCATCGTAATTGAAATAATCTTTGAAGGTATCGGCTAGAAAACGCATCAATGCAACTATCTGGCTTATCATCTGGTCAATGACCAGTTGGTATTCGGTTGACTTTTTAACAATGTCGTCATCCAGATATTTAAAGAGCATTTCAATCAAATGGCTAAGCCTTGCCTGGTGGTTATGAATATAGATAAAAGTGTGCTTTTCTTCAGAAAATGAATAGGCAGTCCCGACCATATTCTTCTTAATGATTTCCTTTTGGGTTTTGGCAATATCTATACATCCCATTAGCGAAACTATTTGGTCTGGTATTGGGTTTCGCTCCGGGTTTATCTTTTCAAGTACAAGTTCATCAAGTACTTTCAGTTCATACTGCAATGAAAGATTTTTCCCATCAGGCATTGACAAATTTCATGTAATAATTGACTGCTAAAGCTTCTGTACCCTTTATTTAGTATACGCATTTGGATTGGTTGAGTTAGCAATAACATATCAATTATCATTAAAACGTCAATGCTCTGAAAACGTTACATTTAGCGATAAGTTTATTTTATCGCCAACACTTTTGGAGGTATATTAGTTTTATTCGCCAGTTTACTACGAAGCTCGCTCATATCCTCACTAACCTTTTGTTCAATAACTTTAGCGTAAATCTGTGTAGTCTTAATGCTGGTATGGCCTAATAATTTCGAAACGGTCTCGATAGGCACTCCATTGGTAAGAGTTACAGTTGTTGCAAATGTGTGGCGGGCAATATGGAAGGATAATGGCTTCTCAATACCACAGAAATCTGCAATTTCTTTTAAATAGTTGTTAAGAATTTGATTGGCATAAACCGGCAATAACCTGCCTGTTTCTAATACTTTGGGATTGTTTTTGTATTTCTCAATAATTGCCATAGCTTGTGGTAATAAAGGCACACGGACTGGAATGTCGGTTTTATGACGACAGGTATTAATCCAGTATTCGCCATCAATGCCAAGGGACATGTTTTGAGGTGTCAGTTCATAAACGTCAATGTAGGCTAATCCGGTATAACAACTGAAAACAAACATATCTTTAGTATGTTGTAAACGCAGGGATTTAAACTCTTTTTGTTCAATTGAAGTAAGCTCTTCTGCCGAAAGGTACTGCCTGTTTGTTTTTAAAAAATTGGGCTGAAATTTCTGGAATGGATCTCTATCGAGCCACTCGTTTTTAATGGCAAGATTTACAACTTTTCTGAGCCTCTCGATATGCTTCATTACTGTATTTTGTCCGCATGGTTTTTTAGGTTGGAGCGGCTTATATTCCTTCATGAATTTTTCGTAACCAACTATAAACTTATAGCTCAGTTGAGAAAGGAATAAATCAGAGGTGTGAAGAACTTCCTTGATGTACAGTTGGAAGTATGTTTTTGTAGTGTAGTAGTTCTTCATGGTTCCCCATTCCAGAACATTTTTCATTTGCTCGTTGTGATAGTCAAACAGGCTCATAAGCGAATGTTCCTTTTCTTCGATACCAAGGAATTTATTTTTGACTCCTTCGGCAGTAATTAATAGCTTTTTGAGTTGGAGATGCTGGTAGCATTCTACCATTCGGCTGCGGATTTGTTCCAGGTAAGTATTCAGGGCTTTTATTTCTTCCCCTTTACCTTTGGCCATACCTTTGCCCTTGCTCCAATTTTCTACTTCAATGTCCTTCTTGATTGAGACTTCAACTCTTTTTCCATCAACAGTAATTCTGGCATAGATGGGAGCTTTACCTTTTTTTTCTTTTTGTCTTTTGAGGTAAAAAATAATTCCGAATGTGTTTGTTGTTGTCATACAAAATACGATTTAGTTGTTATTAATTCATTTTAAAAATCTGGTCACTTTACCATCCGAAAATGACCTCTTAAAACCTATCAAAAACACCTAAATAATATTATTCAATCAATTGTAAATAAATTACTTATGTGCTATTCGGTGACCCAAAAGTAAAATAATTTTTTGGTCACCGAATAGGTCACATTTTGGTTGAAAATAATTGTTTCGATTTTGTATCAGAAAAAACAAAAAGCCCGTAAACCATAAGATTTACGAGCTTTTATTTTGGGTTGATACCCATTTTGTCGGGGTAGCAGGATTCGAACCTACGACCCTCTGGTCCCAAACCAGATGCGCTACCGGACTGCGCTATACCCCGTTGCTTTTTCCAAAAGCGTGTGCAAAAATAGATATAGTTTTTTTATTTACAAATTAATTCGCGGATTTATCTCACCTTCCTTCCAAAATTCCATTTTTTGATTATGTTTTTCCCATCATATATTTGATTTTCACGAGATAACATCCAATATTCCAGTAAAAATACTTATAGATAAAGTCCTAAAGCATTTAAATTTTTTCACCCTCTTTACATTCCCGTGATGTATAAACAACCTCGAAATCGGGAATTACTACCTCCGAAGATTCCACCTCAAACGCTTTTTCCTGACCCTTCTTTGTTAAATCAAACACAATTTTACGTTTGTCAATTTTATCAAAATTCCGGCTAATCAGTTGTTTTTGCTCCAGCCCAGCCAACACTTTCGACATCCGTGATTTTGACTGCGACAATGCCTCTGCCAATTCCGTGGCGGAGGTACACCCGCTATTGATTTTGCAAATGGCCATGCATTCGTTTACCGAAAGGCCATGTGCTGTTTGGATGGTGTTCTCCATTTCTTGAATCATCCGGTAAAGTTCTTTTAGCTTGCAAAAATTCTTCATTACATATAAATAGTTAACCCGATAAACTAATTTTCTAACGCAAAAATAACAAGTTTTATGGGTACACCAAAAACTAAAAATAATTTCAAGTTCTTGATATCCTGTCACTTGTTATGTTCCGATTTAAAACGCGCAATACAGTTGCTGTAAAATACCTTAATTTTACAACTTTGGAACTTAAAAATAATAGTATGCGGATTCTATTTTTGTGGGTGTTTCTGATGGCAATCTGGCAAATTTCAGCCCATCCCTGGAAGCCAAAATCGTATGTTGTGGTTGATACAGACGGTGGAATTGACGATTTCCGGACCTTAATCCTGTTATTAAATTCGAAGGATGTCAGCGTGTTGGCTATTACTGTTTCAAACGGTGCCACACCTGCCAAGGTAAGCTACCAGAAAGTGAAAAATCTGCTCCGGGTATTTCACCAAGAAGGTATCTTGGTGGGAATCAACACTACAGAGGTAACAGAAAAACCTTTCGCGCATGCCATTGAATTTCCATGGACCGATTCTGCTTTCCCGGGTTCACCCGAAGTGAGCTACATTGAGGTTTTAGAACGGATTCAAACTTTTTCGTCAGAGAAAATTACCTTTATTCAATTGGCTAGCCCGCTCACTTTATCATCGTATCTAACCTTGCATCCCGATTTTACCCAACGCATCCAAAAAGTGCTTTGGACGGTGGATAATCAACTGGAAGAATCCTGGAATTATCTCCTTTCGCCTATTTCGTATAAAAATCTTGTGGGAAAGAAGATACCCGTGTTAAAAATTGAGTCAAACGAAGGTGTACTAACTTATCACTTGCCTATAAAAAACAACGCGCAAGTTACTTTTAATTCAAAAGAAAAAGCTTTCCTTAAAAGTATTGAAAATGCAACTTCTGAATATGGCACGATGCTTTTCGATGAACTTTCCTGGCTTTACCTTACCGATTCATCGGTATTTCAAAAAACCAATGATGGTGTTAAGCTGAAAAAAGGCATGGGCATAAATGAAATTGGACCTAAAATTTTCAATGCTTTCAATGAAAATGCCCAAAACAACTATCAGGTTCTAAATTATTTTCCTTTAGATAGTGCTTTGTACCTGGTAGACGTTTCATCACCTATGAAAGAAACGATTCTCAAATTTGGAATGGAAGAATGGGCAGTTTGCGTGATAACCAACGAATTGCATCGTCATGTCGGAATTTATGCTATAGTTGGGGCAAAAATGGGAGTCCGTGTCCGTGAATATTTTGGGACAGGCCCCGATGAGCTTAAAGTGCTGTCGCTGGCAGGGAGTATTCCCCCATTGAGTTGCATGAACGACGGCATCCAGGTTTCGACAGGAGCTACTGCCGGGCATGGGTTACTGCAAATAAGCTCTAACCAACTCTTTGAACCCACCATGGTTTTTGAATATCTGGGGCAAAAGGTAAAAGTCACGTTAAAAGAAACATACCATAAAGAAATTGCCAAAGAAGTGGAACAACTCGTGGTCATTTATGGAATCAACAGCAATGTTTATTGGGATTTAGTCCGACAGATTGCTTTAAACATCTGGTTCCGTTGGGATCGGAATCAGATGTTTGAAATATCGCCCGTTGAATGATTCCTGATTATTGAGGATTTATTATAAAACCAAAGGAATTTGCATGGTGAGTTCAATACCAAAAGGTGAAACTTCAGCTTGCATGGCAATAACCTCAACCCCATGTTCCATCGCGGTTTTCAAGGTTTGAGCATAAACGGGGTCAATGACATAGGCAGGCCCAAAATAAGCAACATCCATCCGTTGAATCACGTAAAGCATCACCGCGCGGAGCCCTTGTTTTTTAACCTCCATCAAGGTATTCAAATGTTTCTGTCCACGCTCTGTAACTGCATCGGGGAACCGGGCAAATTCGCCCTCTTTTAAGGTCACATTTTTCACTTCTACAATACACCGCTCAAACTCATTCTCGCAATACACATCAAAACGGCTATCACCAAATTTTACTTCTCTCTTGATCAACGTATAACGGTTGAGTGTGGGGATTTTATTTTTTTGTATGGCTTCAAAAGCAAGCAGATTTGGCCAAGCGGTATTGATTCCTACCCATTGCCCATTGATTAAAATCATCTCCCAAGTGAACCTGGTTTTGCGGTTGGGGTCGGGTGAAGGCGAAAGATAGACATCGGCACCCGGAACCAGGCAGCTTTTCATGGAACCGGAATTGGTAGTGTGAGCTACAACAATTTCACCATTATCAAGTTCAACATCTGCCAGAAAGCGTTTGTAGCGTTGAATGAGTCGGCCGTGGACTAATGGGGAGGCAAATTGCATTACCACGTCAGTTTTTCCCAACCAACCCTATCAAGAAACGATTGGATGGAGAATTCCAGTTCTTTAAGTCCTTCGGGTGAATCGTGGCACACCTTGATTTTCTTTTCGTTTCCCTGATAGGCAAAAAAGAGGTATTTTGCGGGTTGCTCAAGTTCCGAAGGGCAACTCTCAGCATCGAACTTGAAAAAATCCATTTTTATGAATGTTTCAACAGCCTGTTCATACTCTGCCTTTGAGAGCGACCGCATGTATTTGCCGGACTTATCAAGGTTCTTCTTTGCATACAAAAACATCTGCTTGTTTGAATACAGTTCCACGCTATATTCTGGTGCTTTTGGATTGGTGGTATCGGCTTGTTGGTATGATATAACCAGTTTTGATCCGTTGTTCGGATTATCTTTTTGAAATGCCGCTTTATTTGAGATGCAACCTGTTGCTACTATCAAGATTAAAATAAAAGCTGAAAATGACCCTTTCATTGTTCTTTTTTTAAAACAGTCCCAAAGATGCAGAATTAATTGGATTGAACCAAAATATTCAACTATCTATTTTTTAGACGGATCCAATAATTCAACCGGGCACTCAGGGCGTTTTAAACAGAAATCTGTTTTTGAAACGATGGAAAATCTGCAAGTGTCATGGATTTTTAAAGCATGGAAATGGTACCCCCATGAGTGCTGTGGGCTGGGAATGACCTGGCAGGAATAACAAACTTGAAGGGACTGCTGATACAGATATGCTTTTTTATAAGCACTTGGATAGGTGTTCATTAGAATATTATAAACAACCAATCCATAAAATTGAGGAATGATTAATTGACGGATTCCATGACGGGTGGAAGCGTGAAACTGAAGGTGCTTCCCATATCGGGGATGCTCTCAATTTCCATTCTACCTTGGTTTTTTTCCACAAATTCTTTGCAGATTTTTAATCCAAAACCGGTACCTTTTTCTTTATTGGTGCCTAAGGTTGAATGGCTGAATTCTGCATCGAATAAATGCTGTTGAATATCAAAAGGGATTCCTTTTCCGGTGTCCTTAACGGTAATGCGCACCCTATCCCCATCGCTGGCTGAAGAAATATAAATTTTACCTTCATCGTGTGTAAATTTTATGGCATTCGATAACAGGTTGCGAACCACAACCTGAATCATTTCAAAATCAGCCATGACTCTTACATGACTTTCAATGCCTGTATGGATAGTGATGGATTTATCGTTAGCCTGTCCCTGCAACTGAAAAACAACCTGATTCACCAACGCTTGTAAGTGTATGGGTTCTATTTTTACCTGAAAACTACCCGACTGGGCACGGCCCCAACTCAAAAGATTTTCCAACAATTCAAAGGTTTTTGAAGAATTCCGGAAAAGGCTTTTCTGCAGGTCATCCTTTTCTTGTTTCGTCAATTTTAGAGCCGCATCATTTAACAATTCTGCCATTTGGGCAATATTTCCAATGGGGCCTCGCAAGTCGTGGGCAATAATGGACAAAAACCGGTCTTTGGATGCAATGGTGGCTTCCAGTTCTTTATTGGTGTTATTCAGTTCCTCAGCTTTATGATGAAGGGTTTTGTCATCTTGTTCTTTTAAAAGGAGCATCAATAAAATACTTCCGATGTAGGTGACCAATAAGAAGGAGATAAAAGTCAACGATTGTACAAACCCCTGGGACAATAAATTCATATCAAAGCGGAAGAAGCTCGCCACAACCCCTCGGCCATAAAGGGTAATAGCTAGAAATAAGTATATTCCTCCAAGCAAGTAATGAATTTTACCTTCTTTCTTTTGCGATAGTACCCGTAAACTTCCAACGAGTAAAATGACCGCGTTGATAAATGAGGCAAAAGCAATTCTAATGTTATCGGATTGTTGCACTGCAAAAATAAAAACGAGTGATGCGAAAAATCCGAGGAAGATAAAAAGCTTTTTGGATTTTTGCTGTGGCAGATGCTGATACGAAGAAATTACATACATTTCAATGGTAACCCCGAGAATCAACAGCACATTTCCAAGGCCTACAGAAAGTTCATGGGAAATATTACCTTGTTGGGATAAAAGGAGCCAAGCAAAACCTAACAACAATCTGCCAGTAGCGTATATTTCAAAAATACGATTCCTGCTCCGGCTACTTAAGGAATAGTAAACAAAAAATGAAAAGATCAAAAAATTAGTTAATGATATGATCACTAAAAATGTCCGGATGTCCATACCTTTTTTGTTGTTATTCTGCCAAATATAGTATTTTTTTTAGAACGACAACTCATGATGTATCAATATTTTATACTTGCTTTTAGGTACACATTCACGTACTATAAATATTTACACCTTCCTTAACTATCAGAATAGTGGTGATAAGGCGTTATAGTAGAAAAATGGTTAGGGGATCGCATTCTTTTTTTACTCTAATTTTTACAACAGGCAGGAATATTTTTTAAAATTGCAAATTTAAAAATGAAAATTAATTAATCAAACTTAAAGGTAGCCCTCACTCCGAATCCATCAAAGTTTGCTCCTTTAAATGAAGTGAATGCCCCTATTTCCCCTGCAAATAAAATTTGCCCAATGGAATAACCAAATTCGTAGAAAGGCCGTGATTCATCGGTGAACAAGCAACTTGCATACACATTTTCGGTCCATAACTGGTTGCTTATCCATGGAAGGAGTTTGAGCAATAAAAACTGTGTTGTATATTGTGTGTGCATTTCCAGATACTTTGAATTGGTGCTGTAACCATAAGTATCCATAAGAAAAAAACCCCGTTTGAAGTCACGGGTGGTAAATGGCTCCTCCAGGGTTTTAAAATGTTTAAATGATGAAAAATGCATGTTTTCTTTTTCATAATAGATGCCGGCATTTATCTGGTAGAATAACGACGAAACCGTATAAAAGTCAATATCCTGGCGGACGAACAATTCCACGTTCTGGAATTTTGAATAGTCACCAGTTACCGGGATTGCAATTCTATAACCCAATTGGAAAGTCGGCCAGTCCGATTTCAGATAGTGCTTAACCCCCTTTTCAATTTCGTAATAGTAAAAAGGCGTGTATTCAAAACTGGTCCTGAATTGCAACATCATGTTTGATGAAAATGCCGACAAACTTGCGGTTTGCCCCTCGGGAATATTCAGATCGTAACCAGCATTGGGATAGAGCACCGAAAAATTGGTGGAATTCCCAACCGAATCGGCTTGTTGCCATTTCCCACCTGCAACCCAATAGAAGCCATTGGCAATATCTATCCGGTTTTCTAAATCCACATATTTATCGTGGTAAAATTTGATAAACGATTCTTTCATAAACAGGTTATACAAGGCCGAGATGGGTTCGGGGGCTCCCAAATGGGTCTTAAAATCCTGCGAAAGATACCCGGCATCAATTATAAAGGCAGCCCTTTTCATGGGGTTGTACCACAGCGTGAGGTTTTGTTTGGTGTAAAAAGCTTCCCGCCCAAAACTGTACCCAACCATACCTTTAAGCTCGGTAGTCCGCAAACTATCAATGCGCCAGCGCATTTTAAGCGATTGTTCCAATTGCCACGAATCGACCGGATTAAAACCTACGTTGCGCACATTGAGCAACCCGGGATAAAACGTATAAAATTTTTTACTCCGTTCCCACTCGTAGTTTCCAAATACGGCGGTTCTCAACGCTTTTTTCCATTTTGGGGTAGAATCTTCTTTAGCCTGTTGTTCCAGCTTTTTTTGGTAACTAAACTTTTCATCGGCCGATGCAGGTACCGGCCTTACCGAATCCCAGTATATGGAATCGCGGATCAACGCGTTTTTACTTTTAATCTGCTTGTAGGCCGAAGTCAGTTCCAACGGATCGGTACGCTGCTCTTCTTCGAGCAAAGAGGCTTTTTTAGCCATCAGTTTCTGCATTTCGGTCATTTCGCGGTTGGTCAACTCTTCGGTCTGATAGAGTTTCTCCAATTTGGCATCTATTTCGGCAATTTTAGGATCTTTGGGAGCCTCAGCTTCAACAGGAACGGTAGGTTCTAAGTTGTAGGTTATCGCCTTTTGTATCTTTTTTTGGCTAAAAATTGGGTTCAACACCACCGAATCGTATTTGAATGTAGTGGTGTAGGTTCCAGATGCTTTAATGCCCATGAAGCTGATATCGGCTTCCACAAACATATTCACCGGAAAATAATTGTTCCCGGCCACCGGGGCATAATGTTGCTTAATTTTCAGGTCGCTGTATGGCGGACTGAGTTTGATATCGTAACTATACAAGCACCATAAATCTTCCACAATATACAGATAACCCTCCATCAGCAATTTGCTTTTTCGTTTGGGGATCACCTGAATTTTATCGATAAACCAATCGCCATCCTGCAACAATCCGGCGTATTTAAACGTGTAGTGCGAAAAAGCATTGGGGGCAAAAGGCGAAATGTAAAAATCATCCTGCGATTCATAAATACTTCCTGATATTAAGCCAATAACCGGGACTTCGCTTTCACCCATGGGAAAGGTGTTGTTTACCGAGATCACCTCCTGTTCATAATTATTGGGTGCTTTAAAGCGGATGCGGTTGAGGGATTCGTTCACATAGGTTTCGCCCTCCTTGGGGTTTTCTCCGTTTACCTCCATCCGTTTGGCCAATATTTTAGGTATTTTTGATGCCTTGACCGAACCTTTTATATACACCTGTGATGTATATGAATCGGCCATCTTTAAAAAGCCGGGAGCACGGGCTATAGCTTTACGCATCACCGAGTAGGCGGGGTCCTCGGCATCGGCCCGAACGGTAACTCCCGCCAAAATGTACGACTGCCAGGGCAACACTACATCTAAAGCTAGAGGCGAACTTCCCATAAGAACCTCTTTGGTTTGTGGGGCAAAGCCAATGGAACGGAAATTCAGATGGTAATTCCCGGGTTTTATCTTTAAATTGTATTTCCCCTGCTGGTTGGTGCTGGTGCCGGTCTGTAGTTCCTCAATATAGATGGTGGCATACGGGATGGGCTCTCCCTCCTGATTGGTGACCGTACCTGTGATTTCTTGCATATATGCAACAAAGGGTAAAGCCAACAGCCATAAAGTAATAGGTAATTTGAGCATCGTAATTTTTTTATCGTAGTTCATGGACGAAACAAACTGAACCAAAGTTACAACAATTTTGAAAGTGAATCCCTGAATTATAGAACACTCCAATAAATCCATTAATTTCCGGTCTCCTGTATAACAATTAGCAATGAACTCCCGGGCTCCCGTCAATAATTTGAAAGTTCTGTTTTTTATGGTATTTTTGGAAACGGTTAACCAACTTATTGTCAACCTATATCGACCTTTTTGCTGTATAATTCCATTTTTTATTGGGGCTATACGACCCCATTTGGGAAGATAAAGACAGTTAAACAGTAGTTGGGGTACATTTAATAAAGGGACCACTATCAAAGAGCAAAATCAGAATGAGGTATTTAGAAGCATGAGTAAAAAGAATAAAATAAAAATAATGGTTGGTTCAACAGTGTATGGATTTGAAGATCAAATCTCACAAATAGTTGCCCAGTTCAACACCTTGGGTTATGAGGTGCTTAATTCTCATTATGGTAGCATTAAAGTAAACCCACACTTGTCAAACTTGGACAACTGCCTTAAAGCAGTAGGTGAATGCAACTTGTTTTTGGGAATTATTCGTCCATACTGTGGTACCGGTAACATTGGAGAGAAGAACATCACCTTTGAAGAAATAAAGGAAGCTATAAGATTAAAAAAACCTTATTGGTTTTTGGTTCATCGTGATGTTGTCTACACCAGACTACTTTTAAAGAAAATGAAACTTAAAAGCGGTGATGAAATAATATTCACTGACAATCGGCTTTTTGACAAGCTATCTATAGAAATGTATGAATATGTGATTAAAAATCATGTCCCCGTTACACTTCGTAATGGTAATTGGGCACAGGAATTTTATCGTTTGGATGAAATGATGGTTTATATCAATGCCCAGTTTACCGACAAAGATTTTATCAATGAAGTAATGAACCAAACAAAGAGCAACAATGGAAAATAGTTTTATCATAGAAAATCTATTGCAACAGAAAAAAGGCGTCCGTTTGGAGTTTAAAGCACAACCAAACATTGATGCCATCGCAAAATCTATTACCTCATTTATCAATACACAAGGTGGTGATTTGGTGGTAGGAATTGACGATAATAAAAAGGTTTTAGGTGTAGAACATGCAGAACAACAATCTACAGCTATACAAAATGCTTTGGTAGATTCAATTAAACCCACAGCACCTATTTCGGTTCAGGTAATTACTTACAAGCAAAAGGAAGTTCTTTTAATCAGTGTATGGGAAGGAGCTAGAAAGCCTTATCAATATAAAGGTATTATTTACAACAGAATTGGTCAGTCAACTCGAACTACCAGTCCTGATAAGCTGACAAATCTTATTTCGCAACGCAAGAAAGCCGATTTTCATTGGGAAAGAATGCCAGTGTTAGGTGCAGAATTGACAGATTTAGATACAGCAGAAATTAAACAAACCATTAATCTGTATAAGGAATATAAGAAAGATGCTAAAATTGAAGATGTAGAAGATTTTTTGATTCAGGTTGGTTTACTTCAGAATGGCAACATTACCAATGCCTGTATGGTGTTGTTTGGTAAGAATCCAATACGTTTTATTCCGCAATCAAGAATCAGACTGACACTCCATCCTTCTAAAACATCAGGTAACCAGTTTATTGATGACAAACTGGTTGAAGGCAATGTCTTTAAAAATATCACTACAATATTTGAATATCTTGATATTGTTTATGGTAAAAACCTTACTGTTAAAGGGCTTTTAAGAACAGACAAACCAAACTATCCTGTATTGGCTTTGCGAGAAGGTATTTTGAATGCTATTGTGCACAGAGATTACAATTCCGTGAAAGGTTTTTTGCAAATATCTATTTACGCCGATAGAACAGAAATTAGTAATTATGGTGCTTTACCTGATGGCATTACTGTTGCTGATTTAAAAGTTGAACATAATTCGATTCTACGTAATCCTGATATTGCCCAAATGTGTTTTTACAGAAAGTATATTGAAATGCTTGGAACAGGAACACAAAGAATGATTAGGGATTGTAAGGAGAATAAGTTTAAAGTTCCTCTATGGAAACAAAATGAGAATACTACAACAGTTACTTTTCCTGATGTTGCACATAATAGGAAGAGTGAGGGAATAATCAAGGGAATAACTGAGGGAATAGGTAAAGGAGTTATTGCTAAAGTTGAGGGAATAACTGAGGGAATAACTGAGGGAATAACAGCAGATGTAAAAGATAAGATAACAAGGATTCTATTAGTGCTTTATAAAGAAGGTGGAGTTAGAACTGCAGATATAGAAAAACTGATTGATATACCTGCTAAAAGTTTGGAGAGATATATAAAACAATTACGAGAAGCTGGTATAATTGAGTATAAAGGAGCTAAACGTACAGGTGGATATTATTTAACCAATAAAGTTAGAAATCAGATAAACAAGTAGTATAGTAATTATACTTTTATTAGAGTTATATAATCGTTAGGCGTTGCGGTAAAAAATATGAAGTTGACCATTCCCGAAAGGAAAACCTTATTTTACGAATCGGTTCCTTTATTTTTAATGGCATTGATTTCATTTTTAAGCTCAAACATTATGTGGGTGAGCTTGTTCAGGTTCATATCCTGGGCATCGGGCAGGGTAAAAAGTTAAATTTTTTTAGGTATATCTTAGATGAGTGTAATAATTTTCAGGAATATTTTTACTTTTGATAATAGAATTAATAGCCTATATCAATTATCAACTATACACAAAACAAGTTCAATAATAAACTAACCCAATACTGTTATGAAAATATTTATGTTTAAATCCTCTTTGATTGTTGCAATTGCATTTTCAATAATATTTATGAGCTGTTCCAAAGATTCAGAAAATAATACCGATGAATTTGTTGTTGGAATAAGTTATCATTTTTTAGATATTATTAATGGTCCTTTTTATGCTGACAATATTGTTAAATTAAATCTCCAAGATGGAAAATACGAAAACCTTATAAGTTGTTTGGATTATAATGGAATTGAGAGTTCCTCAATTCAAGCCAAATCAAACAATAAAGATTTGTATTTTTATCGGAATGGAAGAATAATTAACGTTTTTAATATTAATACCTTTGAGCATTATTCTTTTGATTTTACTGATAGCCTTCAATTATCAATTCCAATTTCAATAGAAATAGACGAGTCCTCAAATACATTATATCTATTAGGATTATCGGATAAAGAGGATGGTAGTGTAATTTTCAGTTTATATCCAATTGATTTAAATACATTTACATTATTGCCAAAAATTGATTTTGTTAATTCAGAAATATCTTTACCTGTTTCTATTGATTATATTACAACCATTGATGAAACAAATTCATTATTTTTTGTAAAAGCTAGTAAATACACTGAGAATTACAGTGACCTATATATTTTAAATTACCAAACAAAAAAAATTGAAAAGAAAGAATTCAATAGTAAGATTGAAAAAGTTCATTTTTATGATAAGTATTTATTTGGCTGGTATTGGAATGATAATAATCAGCTAACTTTTGATTTTTATTCTTTGAATTCTAACCAAATTATTTCACAGAAAACAATAAATGGAATAGATAATATTCTAAATCAATCAAGTTATTTTAGTAAAAAAACAAATATCTATTGGCTTGGTATTTATGAGGGGGTAGATTCAATGTCAATGTGCCAAATAAATCTTGAAAAAGGTGAAATAATTCAAAAAGTTCATTTATCAGAACCCATTTTAAGAATTAAATAGCTGAGTGCGTTATTTGTTCATATTTTATTACTCCCCCTTTAATTGCTTAATTTCATTTTTAAGCTCAAACATCATGTGGGTGAGCTTGTTCAGGTTCATATCCTGGGCATCGGGCAGGGTAAAGCTCAGGTAACCCAAAGCTTTCCATACTTCCGAAACAGTTTCAATGGGAACTTCATACGGGGCATATTCCGGATTATCCGATTTTAACAACAAATTTTCATCAGTAGGTTTATAAATCCTCTTATAGACAACTCCTTCATCGCGGGTGAGCAAAACATAACATTGGCCCTCTTTCAGTTCGTTCCAGTTTAACAGGTATTCACACAAAATATAACTTCCGGTGGGAATGGGTTCCATGCTGTCGCCTTTAATCTGAAAAGCCCGGTAAGTTTTTTCTTTGCTGAGTTCGGGAACAGGTAACGCAAACCGGGGCAAGGTTTCAATATAATCGGGATCGGCGTAACCATTCAAATAACCGGCTGAGGCTTTTACAGGCACCAGGGTAATTAGTTCCTGATTGCCTCGGTCAACCAATGTAGTAAGTACCCGCAGGTTTTTACCCGTAACATCGGTTTTGGCAGGTTCGTTTTCTGCAAGCATTGTAACATTGGTATTTACCAACTCATCGAGCGTAACACCAAAATAATGCGCCATGGTGCTAAGTGCCGATAGTTTTGGTGTTGCCCGTCCTTCCTCGTACGAACCAATCATGGCGCGGTTTACACCAATTTTATCGGCCAATTGATCCTGGGTGAGCCCTTTCCGGCGCCGAAGGTTTTTAATGTTGCTCCCTAAAATATTTTCCATAAAAAAATTACAAGAATGCTGGTTTGTACAATTTCATTTGTATATTTGCTAATAATATTAGTATTCAATTATAATTAGCAAATATACAAAAAATTTGGATGATAAAACCCGATACACTAGAGAAGCTTAAAATACTTGCCGGGGCTGCAAAATATGATGTTTCGTGCGCATCGAGCGGAAGCAACCGTCCAAATTCCGGCAGCGGCTTGGGAAATGCGGCTCCGTGGGGCATTTGTCACAGCTTTACCGAGGATGGACGGTGTGTGTCGTTGCTGAAAATAATGATGACCAACCATTGCCAGTACGATTGTGCCTATTGCATCAACCGGAAAACCAACGATGTTCCGCGTACTGCATTTACCGTAGATGAGTTGGTAAGCCTCACCATTGAATTTTATCGCCGAAATTATATTGAGGGATTGTTTTTAAGTTCGGGTGTGGTTAAAAGCCCCGATTTTACTATGGGGATGATGACTCAAGTGGCAAAAAAGCTCCGTACCGAGGAACGTTACAACGGATACATTCATCTGAAAAGCATTCCGGGAGCCAGCCCCGAATTGGTGCGCGAAGCCGGTTTGTACGCCGACCGTTTGAGTGTGAATATTGAAATTGCATCGGAAAATAACCTGAAACTGCTGGCTCCGCAAAAGGATTACGAAAGTATCTTTTCGCCCATGAATTCCATCAGGCAGGGCATTTTGGCAAATACCGAAGATAAACGTAAATTCCGCTCAACACCAAAGTTTACGCCCGCCGGGCAAAGTACACAATTAATTGTGGGCGCCACTTCCGACAGCGATCAGCAAATTTTATCGTTGGCAACCCTGCTTTATCAAAAGCAACAGTTAAAGCGGGTGTACTATTCAGGGTACATTCCGGTAAACGACTACGACCAGCGGCTGCCAGCCCTAACAGCTCCGCCCTTGGTTCGTGAAAACCGGTTGTACCAGGCCGACTGGCTCATGCGCTTTTATCATTTTAAGGCCGATGAGTTGGTAAACGAAACGCATCCGAACCTTGATCTGGAAGTGGATCCGAAACTTAGTTATGCCTTGCGGAATCCCTGGCTTTTCCCCATCGACATTAACAAAGCCGATTACGAAATGATCCTGAGGATTCCGGGGATTGGCGTTAAATCGGCGAAAATGATTGTCATGGGAAGGCAATACGGGCGCTTAAATTCCTATCAACTCCAAAAAATGGGAGTTGTAATGAAGCGGGCCCAATATTTTATCACCTGTAACGAATTATCATCCTTAACAATAAACGAAATGAAACCAGAATATGTAAAAAAGGCGCTCACTGAAAAGCCAGTAAAGACTAAGAAGGAAAAGCACCCCGGACAGTTAAAGCTGTTTACCGAAGAACATTTTACTAAATAGTTTTTTGCACCGCATGAATACCTGGATATACGATAAAACCTTTGAAGGATTTCTGACGTTGGTTTTTGAATGCTTTGAATTGAAAAGCATTCCCGATAAAATTATTGACGAGCAAAACCAGGGTTTATTCGGGTATTCGCACAAAATAATAACCAACGATACAAAAGCAGAACGGGTTTGGAAAGGCATTCATAAAAAAGTTTCGGAGAAAACCGCCTTGATGCTGTATCACGCGTTTTTATCGGAAAAACCCGAAGTGGAACTGTGGATGCTCACCTTCATCCGCAGGGTTTTTGAAACGGACCTAAATGTGGAAGCCGATTTTGGAAAAACCGATGTGGTGGAACTTTACAAACTCAGGCAAAAGGTGGTTCGCGAAGCCCAGCGTATTCTGATGTTTGTAAGGTTTCAAAAAACCGTTGATGGAATTTATTATGCCTCGTTCGATCCTCAATACAACGTGCTTCCGCTTGCCATTGACCATTTTGAGAAACGCTTTGCCGATCAAAAGTGGGTAATTTATGACACCCGCCGCAATTATGGTTTTTTTTACGATTTATACCAAACCACCGAAATCCATTTTATCGACAGCCAGATAGACTTTACAACCGGAAATGTGGATGCCTCTGTTTTATCCGACGGAGAACAGCAGTTTCAGGAATTATGGAAAAGTTATTTTGATGCCATGTGCATTAAAGAACGGATAAATCCCAAGCTTCACAAGCAATTCTTGCCCAAACGTTTTTGGAAATATTTGCCAGAGAAGCAAGGAAAACAGTAATTATCGCAAATAATGACTTTTGCTTTTTACTAAAATTGCTCAGGAATTAAATTGATTGTCTGATTAATAAACATGAATCCTTAACTCATTTTTTATTCACCAGCCATACTCCCAAAAGCGCCAAACTGATACTTGCCAATTGAAGCAAGGTGATACTTTCACCATCGGCCAGGCCCCACAAAATGGCAAAAAACGGGATAATGTAGGTAACTGAAGTGGCAAACAGGGCTGAGGTGTGTTGGATTAGGTTGTTGAAAAAGAACTGTGAAATAACCGAACCAAAAAGCGCTAAAATAAAGATGAACGACAAGTTCAATGGCCAATTTTCGGTGGCTAAAGCAGATGAAAAGTCACTGGTTAAAAGATAAATTCCTGCCGGCGGGCCAATAAACAAAAATACCAGCGAGGTAATTTCCACACCGTTTAACCCTTTCAACTTATATCGTATCTCGTTGGCATTAATTCCATACCCTATGGTTGCCAGTACCACATAAAGGGCATAACCATTGATGTTCCCGAGAGACGATATAATATTTCCCCGGCTAATAAGCCCAATGGCCCCGATAAATCCCAATAAAATACCCAGGTATTGCCATTTTCCAGGGCGGTTTTTGTAAATAATTAATCCGGTAATTAAAGCAAAAAAGGGAGCCAGACTATTTATCATTCCAGCCAAAGAGCTAGAGATTTGTGTTTGTGCCTTGGTAAATAAAAACGCCGGAAAGAAAACCCCGGCATAGCCTGTTATTACTACATGAATCCAATTCGTGTGGGTTAATTTTTTTACCGCTTTAAAATACATGGGAATTAAAATAACAAAACCAAAAAATATGCGGAAAGCAGCAACCTGCATAAACCCAAACGATCGTAACCCCTTCTTCATAAGGATGAAGGATGAGCCCCAAATAAGGGCCAAAGCCAGCAAGGTAATCCATTGCCAGTGTTTTTTCGATAAGTTGAACCCAAACATAATTGTTAAAAATAAATGGCAAAGATATAATTAACCAATACATTATAACTTTTGTTGAAAACTTAATATTGTACCCCAATTGCAGCAGTTACGGGGAGTATTTTCTTGTTATAAACTTGTTTATGAATGTATTAAGCGCATATTTTATGCTAAGTTTATGAACAGGCTGTTGAAAAAACGTGGTATCAATGCCATGACCAATTAACTATATTTGTGCAAAATTTTGTGTTATGACCGCTGTTTATACCGAAGATAATATTAAAACACTGGTGTGGTACGAGCACATCCGCCGCCGTCCGGGAATGTACATTGGGAAGTTGGGCGATGGTTCGTCACGCGACGATGGTATCTACATTTTAATTAAAGAGGTGCTCGATAACTCCATTGATGAGTTTATGATGGGCAACGGGAAACAGATTGATATAATCATTACCGACCATGAGGTTTCTGTGCGCGATTACGGGCGTGGAATCCCATTAGGAAAACTGGTGGATGTGAGTTCCAAGATGAATACCGGCGCCAAATACGATTCCGAGGCATTTAAAAAGTCGGTCGGACTGAATGGAGTAGGTATCAAAGCGGTTAACGCGTTATCGGTAAAATTTGGCATTAAAAGTTACCGCGAAGGTCAGGTGAAAGCCGTGGATTATTCCCGTGGACAAATGGTTGAGGAATTTCCAGTTGTGCCAAGTAATGAGCCCAACGGGGTGTTAACCACATTTCATCCCGATGAGGAATTGTTTGGCAATTACCATTTTATTTCGGAATATGTTGAGACGCTTTTGCGGAATTATACCTTTTTGAACGCCGGGCTTATTATTAATTTGAACGGACAACGGTTTGTTTCAAAAAACGGTTTGCGCGATCTGCTCGACGAATACATGAGCGAACCGGGTATTTATCCAGTCATCCATATTAAGGATAACGATATTGAATTGGCCATGACACACGGGCAGCATTACGGCGAAGAGATTTATTCGTTCGTGAATGGGCAGCACACCACTCAGGGGGGAACCCATTTGATTGCTTTCCGCGAAGCTCTGGTAAAAACCATCCGCGAATTTTATAAAAAAGATTTCGATCCGGCTGATGTACGCTCGTCTATCAGCGCGGCCATCAGCATAAAGGTGGAGGAACCTGTTTTTGAATCACAGACAAAAACCAAGCTGGGTTCCAAAGACATGGGACCTAAAGGACCGTCGGTAAGGCAGTTTATTGGCGATTTTTTGAAAAAGCACCTCGACGATTTTCTGCACAAACACGCCGATGTGGCCGACATATTGCTGAAAAAAATTCAGGAATCGGAAAAAGAACGGAAAGCCATTTCCGGTATTCAAAAGTTAGCACGTGAACGGGCAAAAAAAGCCAACCTGCACAACAAGAAGCTTCGCGATTGCAGGGTACATTACAATTCGAGCCACGACCGGAAATTGGAAACCTCCATTTTTATCACCGAGGGTGATTCGGCCAGTGGTTCCATCACCAAAAGCCGCGATGTGGACACCCAGGCTGTATTCAGTTTGAAAGGAAAACCCTTGAACTGTTATGGATTGACCAAAAAAATTGTATATGAGAACGAAGAATTTAACCTTCTGCAGGCAGCATTGAATATTGAAGAGGACATGGAAAACCTCCGCTACAACAATGTAATAATAGCTACCGATGCTGACGTGGACGGGATGCACATCCGGTTGTTGATCATCACTTTCTTTTTACAGTTTTTCCCCGATCTGATTAAAAACAAGCACCTGTATATCCTGCAAACCCCGTTGTTCAGGGTCCGGAATAAGAAAAAGACCAATTATTGTTATTCTGATGTGGAGCGCGATGCAGCCATCAAAGAATTGGGACCCAATCCTGAAATAACCCGTTTTAAAGGACTTGGAGAAATATCGCCCGATGAATTCGTCCATTTTATCGGTAAAGATATCCGGCTTGACCCCGTGAATCTTAAAAAAGGGGATTCAATTGCCGAACTTCTGGAGTTTTACATGGGGAACAATACTCCCGAAAGGCAACTGTTCATTATTGAAAACCTGCGGATTGAAGAGGAAATTGAAGTTTAGATTTTAGAATTTAAAGAAGGCCGGTAGGTTTTTACTTACGGAATTCTTACAGTAACAAAATATATGTCGGAAGAATTAGAAGCACAAGAATTAAAGCCCGGAAACGGTCAATCGCACGAACCAGAGGATGTTAAAACCGATAACCTGACCCACATCTCGCATATCGGCGGTATGTATCAAAGCTGGTTTTTGGATTATGCCTCGTATGTGATTCTGGAACGTGCTGTACCGCACATCAACGACGGGTTAAAACCTGTTCAGCGCCGCATCCTGCATTCCATGAAACGGCTCGACGATGGGCGCTACAACAAGGTGGCCAACATTATCGGAAACACCATGCAGTTTCACCCCCACGGCGATGCTTCCATTGGGGATGCGTTGGTGCAATTGGGCCAAAAGGATTTGTTGATTGATTGTCAGGGAAACTGGGGAAACATCCACACCGGCGACGGTGCGGCGGCTCCCAGGTATATTGAAGCCCGTTTGTCGAAGTTTGCCCTCGACGTGGTATTTAGCCCAAAAATTACGGAATGGAAGTCGTCGTACGATGGCCGGAACCAGGAACCGGTTACCCTTCCGATAAAGTTCCCGTTGCTTTTGGCTCAGGGTGTAGAAGGTATCGCAGTAGGTTTGGCTTCAAAAATTCTGCCTCACAACTTTAACGAGCTGATTGATGCCTGCATCTTACACCTGCAAGGCAAACCTTTTGAGCTGATTCCTGATTTTCCGACAGGTGGATTGGGCGATTTTACCAAATATAAAGATGGGTTGCGCGGCGGAGTGGTTAAGGTTCGTTCGCGCATCGAGAAGCTCGATAAAAAAACACTGGTTATTAAGGACATTCCTTTTGGAAAGAATAGTTCCTCGCTCATTGAAACCATTTTGAAAGCCAATGAAAAAGGGAAAATAAAAATCAAGAAAATTGATGACAATACCGCGGCGGAAGTTGAAATTTTGGTTCACCTGGCCAACGAAGTGTCACCCGATAAGACCATTGATGCGCTGTATGCATTTACTGACTGCGAACTTTCCATTTCGCCCAATAGCTGCATTATTGAAGACGACCGGCCTAAATTTTTGGGTGTGACCGAAATCTTAAAGCATAATGCCCAATATACCATGGAACTGCTTAGGCAGGAACTGCTCATCCGGTTGGGCGAACTCCAGGAAACGTGGCACATGTCGTCGCTCGAAAAACTGTTTATCGAGGAGCGTATCTATAAGGATAAAGAATACGAAAACGGGAAAGATTACGAATCTGTCATCCAGCACATTTTTAACCGTATCGAACCTTTTAAAAAGCAGTTTGTGCGCGAGGTGACTGTTGAGGATATTCAAAAGCTTTTTGAAATAAAGATGCGCCGCATCCTGAGATTCTCAACCCAGGAAGCTGAAGACCTGCTCCGGCGGTTGGAAGATGAGATGGTAGAAGTTAAAAACCATCTTGACAATATGGTTGAATATACCATCAATTACTACCGGCAGATTAAAAAGAAACACGGAAAAGGCCGGGAACGCAAAACCGAAATCCGCAGCTTTGAAAATATTGAAGCCACCAAAGTTGTTGCTGCCAATGAAAAACTCTATTGCAATTATGAGGAGGGATTTATCGGTATCGGGCCATCCATGCGAAAAGAACAGTTTGTTGCCGACTGTTCCGATATCGACGATATTATTGTCTTTAAACAGGATGGCAAGTACATTATAACCAAAGCCGCCGACAAGGTATTTGTGGGGAAAGATATTGAACATGTGGCGGTATTTAAAAAGAACGACGACCGCACCATTTACAACGTAGTTTATCGCGACGGCAAATATGGGCAGACCTTTATGAAGCGTTTCCCCGTGAAAGGGATTACCCGCGACAAGGAATACGATGTGACCAAAGGTACGGAAGGTTCACGCCTTCTGTATTTCAGTGCCAACCCCAACGGGGAAGCCGAGATTATAAAAATTTACCTGAAGCCCCGTCCGAAGTTGAAAAAGCTGATTTTTGAAGTTGATTTTAGCGAATTGGCTATCAAAGGCAGGCAAAGTTTGGGTAACATCTTAACCCGCCACCAGGTTCACCGGATTGTTTTGAAAGAGTCGGGGGTTTCTACCTTGGGAGGACTAAAAATCTGGTTCGACGATGTGGTATTGCGGCTGAGCACCGAAGAACGAGGCACCTTTTTGGGTGAATTTAAGGGAGACGATAAGATTCTGGTTGTTACCAAAGACGGCAACTACCACCTGACCAATTTCGACATCAGCAACCACTATCCGGATAACATTTTGCGGATTGAGAAATTCAAACCCGGAAAAATATTTTCGGTCGTGTTTTACGACGCCGAACAGGGTTTCAATTACCTGAAACGGTTTGATTTTGAGGAGACTAAAACGGAAACAAATTTCATTGGTGAGAATGTAGCCTCAAAATTAATTTTACTTTCCGATGAAAAATGGCCTCAATTCAAAATCTCTTTTGGAGGGAAACACGCCAACCGCGAAGATGAAATTATTGATGTGGCTGAATTTATTGGCGTAAAAAGCTACAAGGCACGCGGCAAAAGGCTCACCAACTATGAGATGAAGAAAGTAGTTGAGATTGAACCTTTGCAAAAAGAGGAAGATTTAGAAGAAGAACTGATTCAAGCTGAAGAGGGGCTTGATGATGATATGGATAATCTTCCTGCTCCACCAGAAAGTCCCGGGGAACAAATGTCACTTGGGTTTTAACAGCCAGAGCATAGATAAATACTAAAAAACCCGGCCTGTTTCAGTAAAAACATGAAATAAGCTGGGTTTGAATCTTGAACAGGATTAAAACCGGAACTGCATTTTTGCCAGAATGCTGAATGGCAAAGCATTTTTGTTATCCAGATATGACAAACGCCAAACAGCATCGATGCGGAAAAATTTGAACACATTTTCAACACCTACTCCTGCTTCCATGTAAGGTTTATTGAGCACAGAGAGCCCTGCCGGGAAAAAAAGGTCTTCGCTGGTCCTCTGGGTAAAATCGCCAAATAACACTTTGGAAGTAACTACCTCGCGCCATTTAAGTTTCCGGAACAGGGGAATGCGGTTTAGGAAAAAACCATTAAAATGGTGCTCCAGCATTAATGTAGCAAACTCGCTGCTAACGAATTCATAATAGTTCATCAGGTTAAAGGCGTAGTCATCGTAAGCATAGGTCTGGTTTCCTTCGTGCAACTGTTGGAATGGGAAAGGGGCTTGCCCAAATACTTTACCTACATCAATAATGTACCTCAAATTCCCAAAGGGGCTGAGCGGTACGGTATGTTCCATGCTCAAATGGAGCTTGTAATATTCGTAATCACTACCAAGGATATGTGGCACTCCAATGGTCATTCCAAGGTTAAAAACCGGGTAGTGGGTTCCTAAACTAACCCGCTCAAACTTGCCCATAATAAATTTTTCGTTATAAGCAAAGCGGGTATTGAGCGATATTTCGGAAGTAGTAATTTTATTCACAGTTACCGTGTCGGTTCCATCCCATTTTTTAAAAGAAACCGTTTCGGAACCAAATATTTGTTTGTTGCGGACATTCAATTTATTCGAAAAACCTAGAAACCACTCATGTTCGTAATACCCACCATATTCATCAACCGTAGTAAGCTTATCGTTTTGTTTCCGTGCAAATATCGTGGACAAGATATTATCACTCAAAAAGGCATAATCGGTAATGCCCAACTGCTCATTATCGTGGAAATAATAAATATTGGCACACTGCCTGGGTGATGTATTGAACATATATATTGCCCCCAGTCCGTATTTCAATTTTTTATCGCGGGTTCCGTAAGCCAAATGGCCATTGAACATGTATTTTGTACTAAACGCGTTGCTTGTTCGGGCGCTGAATTTAAACCGATGACCTTCAATAACATTATAACTATATAGTGTATAATATGGACCGATTTCAATAGGGTCTTTTACCCAATAACCGGTTACCAGGGTATTTATAAAGTTGATGATGTTGTTGTACAAAGGTACCTCCTGTATTGAATCCACCATCTGGTAAATATCATTTTCGCGTTGGGTAAGCTCTTCGTGGCGCATTTTCTGCCATTCTTCGGGCTTTTTATACAACGCGCTGTCGAGGGTAATATATTCCTCGTACATGGTAGGCGAAAAGAAATTTTCAGGGAGTTTGGGATTGATGATAATATTATTGAACGAAGTGGTCTTGCGCCCAAAAAACCCGTATTCTTTATTGGTTACCGCAAAATCGATAAATAATTCCTGTTTCTGCGGGAACCAGATGGAATCGTCAACCAACATGTAAGTTTGTTCGGCCACAAAGTCATTCACAAAATTAATATTGACATCGTCGGCCATCCGGATTTTATAATTTTCGATGGCATAGGTAGTATCGTGTACCCAGAAATACCCGGTAAAAACAGGCTCCTGTTTGCGTTTTGGTTGAAACGATATTTGGTAGCACCAATGATTCCCCCTAAATGTACTGTCCAAAAGGTAATATTTATAATACAATTGGCCAATGGATGAAACGGGGCTTACCATTTCTAACCCCATGATGGGGACAAAATTGTCGTAGATGTTAAAATCGAGATACATTTTGCCGGTAAACTCAGAAATCACATCATCCTCCATCCCTGAAATTTTATTGGCTTTGATGATTTCTTTCTGCCGTTTTGGCTCTTTCTGAAAATAATAATCCGACATGGTTTCGGTAATAAAAATAGGGAGAAAGGTTTTTCCGGTGATGGCCGATGTATCGACATAATCAAAAATGAACTGGAACTGTTTGAAAACCTTTTGTTTCTTGTATTCTTCAGTCACATTATTTATATCAAGTTCCATTTTGTTGTACACCTCGTATTGATAGAGGGTTTGTCGGGTTGGGTCGTTTCGTTTTTTGTTTTTATTAATCTCGCGGAGGATACGGAAAGCCGGGTTTTCGCCGGGCTTGACAACTACTTCGTCAAGGGCAATGGTTTCCGGTTCCAGAAAGATTTCAAACTCCTGAAAAGAGCCAACCTGAATGGCTGATTTCCAGGTCAGATACCCCAGATAGGAAACAACCAAAACTTTGGCAGGGGTGCGGGTTTCTAAAAAGAATTGTCCATCAAATCCGGTAATGGTTCCAATGGTAGTTCCCTCCAATGAAATGTTTACAAAGGGTAACGGCTCTTTGGTTTCTTTGTCAAAAACGGTTCCCCGGATGCGGGTCACTTGTGCATTTGCCAAAAAAGAGGTTCCTAAAAAGATAAAGAAGGTTAGTAAACGGATGGTTTTTGTAATTGGGTCAATCATATTTTATGAGGTAGTCGGGTATTATTTCCGTAGTTCAAAGTTTTTACCTAAATAAACTTTCCGGACCTGTTCATCCTCCGAAAGTTCATAAGCAGTGCCTGCTTTAAGGATTTTGCCTTCGAAAAGGAGGTAGGCCCGATCGGTAATCGTTAAGGTCTCGTGTACGTTATGGTCGGTAATCAAAATGCCGATATTTTTCTCTTTCAGTTTTTTAACAATGGCCTGGATGTCTTCAACAGCAATGGGATCAACACCCGCGAAGGGTTCATCGAGCAAAATAAAATTAGGGTCGATGGAGAGGGCGCGAGCTATCTCGGTCCGCCTACGTTCCCCACCTGAAAGCTGGATACCCAGGCTTTTGCGGATATGCTGCAACCCAAACTCATTTAACAGTGTTTCAAGTTTTTCGGCCTGCTGGTCTTTAGTGAGTTGCGTCATTTCAAGAATGGTCATAATGTTATCTTCCACGCTCAGTTTCCGGAATACGGAGGCCTCTTGAGCAAGGTAACCAATACCCCGTTTGGCTCTTTTGTAAACCGGTTCCTTTGTAATATCGGTGTCTTCTAGGTAAATAGATCCGCCATTGGGGGTAATTAACCCCACCATCATGTAAAAAGTGGTGGTTTTTCCGGCACCGTTTGGTCCCAGCAAACCTACAATCTCACCTTTTTCCACTTCCACCGAAACCCCTTTTACAACAGTCCGGGAGCCATACTTTTTTATCAAATTTTCTGTCCTAAGTTTCATCAATCAACCGTTTCAATGTAATTATTTTTACGTGGAAAAATGCCGGGTGCTGCTTTACAAATTCTGTTCCACTTTCTGATTTGCCATATTTGTCAGTCTTTGCGCACCCGATGACGCTTAAATCGACAAGTTTGTTACTTTTAAAACAAAGTCCAAAATTAATTTTTCTTTTAGAATTGGACTTGCTAATTTATACTAAGTTTGTTTTAAGTGATTATCAAGAAATACATTTTATGAATCATCCTCATTTAAGTGACCTTGTGCAGGCACACAAAGTTATTGAGCCATACATCCACCGGACCCCGGTTTTTACATCGCAGCTTTTAAATAAATTGTTGAGATGCGAACTCTTTTTTAAATGTGAAAATCTGCAAAAGGTGGGCGCCTTCAAATACCGAGGAGCAACTCATGCTGTTTTACAATTGACTGCCGAAGGACGTACCCGTGGAGTGGCTACACATTCATCGGGGAATCATGCGGCAGCACTAGCTTTAGCGGCAGCACTTCAGGGCATGGCAGCTCATATTGTGATGCCCAAAAATGCACCTGCGGTAAAGGTGGAAGCCGTAAAAGCTTATGGTGGAATTATCCATTTTTGCGAACCCACGTTGCAAGCCCGCGAATCGGGGCTACATAAAGTGACTCAGCAAACGGGGGCCACCTTCATTCACCCTTACGATAATTTCAATGTGGTTTGTGGGCAGGGAACCGCTTGTTTGGAGCTTTTTTATCAGATAGATGAACCCGATATAATGATGGCCCCGGTAGGAGGTGGCGGATTGTTAAGCGGCACGGCCATTGCTGCAAAAGGAATCTGGAAGAATGTTAAGGTTTTTGGAACTGAACCGGCCGAAGCCAACGATGCATACCTTTCGTTCCATCAGCAAAAATTGATTCCTGTACAAAGCACCAATACCATTGCCGATGGGCTCCGTACGTCGTTGTCACCTTTTACCTTTTCAATCATCTCCGAAAAAGTGGATGACATTTTAACCTGCTCCGAGGATAACATTGTTCAGGCCATGAGGCAGGTTTACCAATATTTAAAATTGGTGATTGAGCCATCATCAGCTGTTCCACTAGCCACCATTATTGAGAATAAAGAAAGATTTGCAGGTAAAAAGGTGGCTATAATTATCTCGGGTGGAAATGTTGATTTAAACAACCTGCCGTTTAAATAGTAGCTTTTACAGTTTTCGGAATAGAAGCTAACATGTTGATTATATTAAACTTATTGATTTCTTGTCTGAAGTGTTAATTCTTTTTACCACTGAGACACTAAGTTCACAAGAAACACAAAGGAGAAACACCTTTCCAGTTAACAATTAATTGCGGCCCTAAAGCGAAATCTTAGTGAAACTAAGCGGTCATCGTGTCTAAGTGTTTATTTTTATTTACTACTAAGGCGCTGAGCACACAAGAAACACGAAGGAGAAACTTCAAAAGGTTTAGTTAGGGATATTAATCGTAGAAAGTCCAAACCAACCCGTATCGCAATACGAACCGGTTCGACGGGTAACCGGAAGCAATAAAATAATTACGCTCCATATACCCGTAATTTAGGTGTTCACCCCGGAGGTAAAACCGCAACCGCTTAATCTCAAAATTCCAGAATGCTCCCACATAGGGGTAATTGCCGATACTTTGTTCCGATTGGTTGTAAAACAGTGCCAATGCCGGGGAATAGGCCGGACCATGGAACTTTGTCCAATAAGTAACATCTACACCTAGCTGGAATTTCATGCGGCCTTCGGTATCTTTAAAATAAATATCGGGTTGAAAAAACAGGGAAAAATAGCCTGAAAATTCTGGCAAAGGCAATACCCGGTCATTCGTGGTTTTTTGATAATTCAACCGGGTAATGGTTCCAAATTTCCAAAAATCAAACCGGTTGTCGATATACAAATCGAATACCGAAAAGGCATTGGTGTATTGTGCTGGTGTGGCCGATTCGTCAAAATAGATATAATCTTTAAGGATACTGAACCGGGTTCCCATTTTGGTATGATATCCGGGGATGTCCAGTCCAAATTTCAACTCGGTCCGGTATTGAGGGTTAAGATTGTTTTGCCACCGGTAATGGTTTGAATAGTACCGTTGCAAAAAATAGTCGGGGGTTTCGCGGTATTGACCTCCTTCGGCCTTAGCCTCTACTTGGTTTTTGCCGCTCCCAAATTTTTGGCGGATATTTCCATACATTTGAAAATCACCTTGCTTGTAACCAGTCAGGTAGATGAGGTAATTGGCCAGGAAACTGAATTTTTCTCCTTTTTGCCGATACATCCCGCCTTCAAAATATTGGCTTTTCTTGGTATAGGCATGCGAATAGTTGAACAGGGTATCTTTGTTAAAAAAATAGGATTCCATTTTTTCAGTCCCCACACCCACATAAGCCCCAATAAATGGATAACTGCGGGGGTTTTCTTCTAAATTAATCCGGATGTTTTGTTTTCTGATTTTAAAATTGCAGGTATCGAAGGTGGTGCTGGCATTATAGGTGTTTGGGTACAAGTAAAAGTTATTTCCATCTAAATCCTGATACAAATGGGATTCGTCGGTATAAATTTTGGAACTTTTCTGTTGTTCGTACGAGTATTGCAGGCTAAACCAGAATTCGCCCACGGTTGCCGAGTCAGGGACATGGGTTTTTAAAAAACCGATTTTCTGGTCAATAAACAGTTGCTGGTCTTTAAAATAATTGGTCCCTCCGGTTAACCGGGTACTGATAAGTTTGGTTGCTAAAGTGGGGCCGGTAACAAAATAGGTATCGGTAATGCCGCCATTTTCTTGTACATCAACTTTGTTGAAAATATAATTGAAATGGGTAGCCAGCCTTCCCTGGGTATAGGAGGCACCAAATACTCCGGCATTGTTGCGGGTTTTCTGGTTTACATAAAATCCTTCGCCAGAATAGTTTTTGAAGTGGGCGCTAAAATTCAGGTAGCGGTTTACATTTTGGGTGTGCACAATGTCAATATCCTGCTCGTCTTTGGGACCAATATTTACCCCAAATTTGGTGAATGGCTTGGCTACATTGTAATAATCAACATTTTGACGTTGAAAGGTGTAGGCTGAAAAAGATTGCATGAAAAGGAAATCAGTGGCGGGCTGCGGATCAAAATAGATGTTCGATTTCATGGCCAGCCCAATGTTTCCCAAATAGGAATTATTTATGGAATACCGATAACCCGGTTGGTGTTGGTGAAAATCGTAAAGGGAAGAATCGTAAGCCGAAATCGTTAATTCATGTATGCTGGTGTGGTATGTCCAATGTTTTACGATAATGGAATCATCTACATTCAGCAAATGACCATAAAAAGAATAATAGGTGGAGTCGTTACCCCCTGTTAGGAAATCCCATTTTGAAGCTTTAAGGGTGGTATCATTTTTTTGCCGAAGGGTATCATTATCAACATGGTTAGTTAAAGGTAAAACTTTTAACGTATCCTGAGGATGGCCGAGGGAATCGGGAATAGTGCTGTCGGCGTTTACCAGCGTGGAATCACCGGCGGTTGAAACCTGGCCTGCTTGAGCCCAAACATTTGTGCAGCCTAATACCAGTAGCCATACAAGCAGAATATGTAATTGTCGATTTGTCATTGGCGCAAAGATAGATAAAATTTGATCCGAGCGGGTTGCCATGCAAAAATTTTGCCGTTTCCTAAAGGATGAGGAACATACTGACATTCAAAAGGGAGGAAGTACCTTAAACAGCAGGGATTAAATGGCATTGTTTTTTTATTGATTTAACTCAATTTTGAACCTATTCCAGAAAGGGTGACTTTTAGCCATGGAAAGAGTATATTGTAATCTTGGAATGGATGCAAAACAACTGAGGGGAAAATTCAGAAAAATGAAACAAAAAGGCTTTTTCAATAATTTGATAAAGAAGCTTCTAGGGGAAAGAGACATAGATGATGAGATTGTATTGGAAATGCAAAAGAGAACTGCCCTCAACCTCAGGTTTCTGAACATTTCTGTTTTTATTATTATTTTCATCTTTGTTTTTATCGATAAAACCATCATCGACGATATTGAGGTTTACCGAAAAACAAATATCCTCAGGGTGATTTATCTTTCCATTATTGTCATTCCGCTCATTTGGTTTTCATTTAAAGCAGATGTGCAAAAATTTACACAGCCCCTGCTCATTTTCAATGCTTTGAGTTTGGGATTGTTTTTAGGTGTTCTTTCTTATTTTGTCCGGGAATATCCGGTGGCATTATTTCACAATACCGTCTCTATTTTTCTGTTGAATATTTGCCTCTATGTGGTTTTTAGCATCCGTATTAGATATGCTATTGTTCTTTCGGCTCTATTCTTATTTTTCATCAATTTTAATTATTCTTCTTTTTATGAAGCTGTTGGGCAGGTAGCTGTTAATGTATGGTTTATTATAGTTACTATAGTTGGCACTCAGGTAGCAAAGGTAATGGACTCCATGTTAAAAAGGGCTATCCAGATGAATATGGATATGAAAAAAGCTAATCAATCGAAATACAAACTGTTCAGTATGGTTTCGCACGATTTAAAAAACATGATTGCTGCCCAATATACCATTGCTGATTATTTAAAAGATGACGATGAATCAACAACCGCCACCGATAGAAACCGCATGGTTGATCTTTTATACTGTTCGGCAGAGGATGTATTAAATTTGTTTGAAGACCTCTTGGTTTGGATCAAGACCCAGATCGAGGCCATCCATCCCTTGTTTAAAGCAGTTGATGTAGAAGGATTTCATCGGTCTATCGTTAGCCAAATGCAACCTGCTCTGGAAACCAAACAAGTGGAATTGCAAATCACCTCAGAAGTTGCGCACGAAATGGTTACCGATGCCAATATCCTGGGTCTTATTTTACGAAATATTTTAGGGAATTCCATCAAATATTCTCATTCCAATTCAGTCATTCAGTTCCATTACACGGTTCAGAAAAATGCCATAACCTATCAGATTATTGATACAGGAATTGGTATGACCGAGGAAAAACTGAACCACCTCTTCAATCCGGAACAGGTTCAGTCCGAGGCAGGAACCAAAGGCGAAAAAGGCACCGGCTTGGGGTTGCTCCTTACCAAAGAACTAGTGACGTTGTTACACGGAACATTATCAATAAAAAGTACCCCACAGCAAGGAACTCAGGTGATGGTGACACTTCCAAACCAGGTAATTCACCTAGAAGTTAAAGCCTAAAATCATGTATTTTAGGTGCTTATGAACTAGCTATCCTGTTTTTGTTTTTTGTTTTATATTTTTTCCGCCACAGCAAGTAACCGCTGATAACCACCACAATTCCTGCCATGCCACACAATGGGACCAATAGGATGTAAAATATCCCCAAAATGTTTTGAAAAATCCGCCCTGTATGCACCTCCAATGAAAAATTCCACAAAGAAATCCCGCATTCTCCCAGTATATTTTGGGGCATTTTGGGGAAACTTTTTTGATGATAAAGCGGAAGTATTCCCTGGTCGTAATCAACCATGTACTCATTTCCCTGGGTATCTTTAATAAACCCGCTCACTTTAAAATCGCCGATGGGGCGGCTACCGGTTTGTTCTTTGTAAACAGTTCCCAATGGGTAATTTATAATTTCAGGAAAAGAGGGGTGCCACAAAAAAAGGCCACTGAACGAACCAATCAAATAGGCACCATCGCGGTAAGGTTCAAAGGTATTGATACCCATTACACTTACAGGCGGTTGTATATTCATGAATTGGGGCTGGTAGTTCTTTTTGTTCATATAAAACATTCCTTCTGAAGTTGACAGTAGAAAAACCTGCCTGTCAGGATCGTAGTGAAGATCCCGGAGTTTATCGTACCAAGGATTGGGTTGATCGAGGTGTGAAAATTTTAAAGGAGTTACCTGGGTATTTGCTATGGTGATTAAAAGCGGTGGCCGCAGGAACATGCCCGTAAAAAACAAAATTACCAGAAAGGCAAAGAACCATGCCCCGGCTTTGTTATGCCATTTCAGCGACCATTTGTTTACTGATACCAGCTTTTTAGCTGTTTTGTTGTGGTTTTTCCTGCGTTTAATCCAACCCGGGAAAAAGAAATAGATGATTCCTGTTGTTGACAAGAAGATGGTTACCAGTCCTAGAAAGTCAACAAATAATTGACCGGGTAATCCAAAAATTTCACCGGAATGTATTTGCCACATCGTTTCAAACATTCCAACATCGTTCTGGTAGCCCACAGGAGCATTTATTTCTATCCGTTCAAACCGGGTGTAACATCCTTCCGATTTTCCTTTAAATAAATAAGAGCGGTTCAAGGCAAATACCGAGTCTCCAATACTTTCGACAGCCACAAATCGGGGCATGTCAGGGCTGAGGTCAAATTTTTTCCAGACCTTTTGGACAGTATCGTACGCGTACAGCCCAAAAAGAGAAGCAGCATAAAGATCGCCATTTGGTGTGCGGTGTATATCAAAAACCTTCCGGTAGTCCGACCCTTGAGGAAATTCGACATGGAGGGGGCGGTAGTTTTTAAAGGTGGAATCGGTTACCCAAATGCCAATGTTCCCATAAACGATAATGCTATCGTTGGATATTATCAGGTTTCCTTTGAGGGCAGCGTTGTTCCAGTTTTTATACGAATATACCTCGGGCATGTATTTGCGTTGAATATCGATGCCGGCAAAGAGTTCCCGGTGATTCATCACAATGCCTGTGATGCCAAAATATAAAAGGATAAAAGAGAGAATCAGTCCCGGCCAGCGGTGCAATTTCTTATATAAATTCAACCAATAATTCATGCAGGCAGAGAGCTTAATTCAGGAAGGAAACCCGGTTCAGAACCGCTTTACCTTCGGAAACTTTACGAGATAGTGAGTGGATGGTTTCTGATTGAGCAATAGCAAAAAAACCGTCACGGATAGTGCGGTATTTGTCGTGCATCGGACACGGATTTGCATCGCTGCAGTTTTTTAATCCAAAGCCGCATTTGTGAAAAATAGATTCACCCTCCATCACCTGAATCACTTGGAAAAGGGTCATTTGATCCGATGTTTCTGTAAAAAAGAAACCACCGCCCCTTCCTTTCATCGAGGCGATGATGCGGTGTTTGGTCAGTGTTTGAAGGACTTTTGCAGTAAAAGCTTCAGGAGCCTCAATCTCTTTGGCAATTTCAACCACCCCGGTCCGTTTGTCCTGCCAGTTTTGGAGCTGGATAAATACCAATGCACGGATGGCATATTCTGTACTTTTTGCTAACATATCTGTTTTATTTTTTTGTTTGAGTAATCTTTCTTAAGTTCATTTATTAATTCTTGCAGAATCGAGGTAATTCATCGTTTAAATTATATTAACAAGGTTGCAAAGATAAAAATAATTATAAAAGGACAACAAAGTCTTTATATGATTTTTGTACAAAAACCTTAAAATATCAATCAATGGCGACAAAAAATTTGAAATTAATATAACCGATTTTTACGGGGAATAATGCTACCTGGCAGAGTATTTCCCATTCCGTTTGTGAAAATTCCTTGCAGTTTAATAGATTCAGGAAGTCAGTATAAATTGTGTAGAACCAAGGTAAGACTAAGTAAGGAAAGAGCCTGTTAAGGGCATTTAAAAGAATTAGGCAGAGCAACAACATCTTGCCGCTCTGCCTTTAAATAAAAATATTTTTGTTTAAAAACTTATAGCTGCTTCAAGTACAAAGCCATTAAATTTTCCACCTTGGTAGGTTGTACCGGTAAAACCATCACCAGAATATGTCTGTTGAACGTACTCAGCCTTAGCAACTACGTTTTTGGTAAGAAACCAGCCTCCACCAAAATTAATTCTGTTTATGGAAATACTTTCGGCGTCTTCGGTTTGCTTTCCACTAACTTGGTTAAACCTTCCACCTAGATAAAACCGTTCCCTACTACCAAAACGGTAAAGAGCTTCGGCAGCAATTTGTAAATAGTTTCCATTGTTATCTTCTTTCCCACCATTGGCGAGTTCAAAAATACCGAAAACCTCCAGACCTTTATATTTAACAAACGGATTTACTTGTACGGCAGTAATTTGCTTAAAACCAGGATTAAATCGCCCGCTCCGGAAGTTATCATCTTCTCCATCAACCACCATTACTGAGTAGTATCTTGCCCCAGAGCGATCGCCGGCATAAAGGTTACCTCCAGTAGATAACCCGTTGTTTAGGTACCACGACCCTGTTAGCCGGACCCTCAAATCGGTGCTCAATTGTTTATCGTAACCTAATTTTCCGAAAAATGATAGTTTGTTATCATAATTATAACGGCTATCAACAGTTACATTCTGATTTAGTTTGCCATTGGTTGCACCAAGCACACCAATAAATCCATTGATATTTACCGTGACCTCACCAAAAGCCTCGGTAGAGAATGCATCCATAATATAATTACCTACAAATGGATTGTAAATGGTACGAGCATTATCGCTTCTACGGAAATGGGCATCGCCATAGTTAAATTCATCCAAGCCAATACGGATGTTTGTAATATTCATGAGCCCTCCTAAAAAACCATCATAAATAAAATCAAGATTATCCATTTGAATGTAACCGCCTTTTACCCAAGCCTCGTTATGGTGCCGCGACGAAAGATACGTTCTCAAATGCATTCTCATTCCGTCAGCCAACTGAACATCGAGATTCAGGTTGGCCGTTGGGAGATTGAAGTTTGAAACCAAATCATATAAGGTGTCTACTTCACTGCTGTGATCCAAACCCTGAAATTGCAAGGCAAAATCACCGCCAACACGTACTTTGAAACCATCGTATTTTATGGTATCATCTTTTGGATCCTCAAATACATTTAATCCGTCCTGATTGGCAGGCCTCCAATACTGTAATTGGTTTTGAGAACTAACTTGACCGTTAAACAGCAATAAAGTTATTACAAAGCTAATAACTGTTTTTATAGAAGTTTTCATAAAGCAAAATGTTTAAAAATGATTAATAATTGATAATTATGGTGTAAAGGATAGTTATTTCTTTTCCTGTTGTTATGGAGCCCATGAGTGCCGTTGGAGGAGCAATTTCAAAATCGGTCATATCAATTTTTTGTGTACCTTTTACTGTAAGCACTGATGAACTGGTAAATAAATAATCTGCATCTACTGATATATTGTTAGTTTTTCCGGCAATTGTCAACTTACCATTACCTTTAATTTTACTTCCAGAAAATTCCGATGAAACAAGTTCGAACTTTATATCTGAGTATTTATCCGCTTTTAAGGCTTCATAAGTTTTGTTGTCCATTAAACTTTTTCCGCTTTTAATTGATTTTACTGGGACAGTCAATGATAAAAACTTTATTGAGGTAAGTTTTCCATTTTTGGGGTTTCCAGTTCCAGATAATTGTAATGTTGTAACGTCCGATTCCCAATCATGTAGAGAGGAGGTACCATTTATGGACATCATGCTTTTTGCATCTAGCTTTAACGGAACTTGGGCTTGAATCGGTGCTGTTGTTAGCAATGCGGAGAACAAAATAAAAAGGAATATAAATATTTTCTTTTTCATCGTTGTAAGATTTAATTATTGGGCATATCGTCAAAAACGACACATGTGTTTTTGTAATATTATTCGATCGCAATACAAAAATATCAAATATATACGGATATTAATATCCGATATTATAAAATAATTAATTAGTATATCTAATACAAAAAGCGAAAAACTAAACGAATGATAAATAATTTTTAAACGGGTGGATACTGATAACCTAAGATTATAATTGCTACCCAAATCATTCAAGGTGGAGAGACGAATAATCTGTAACTTTGGTAGATACTTCGCAGGAGTAAAAAATCAGCATCAGTATTTGTATTCTAAAACTACTGATGCTGATAACTCTCAGAGTGTGTGAATGTATCTGAAATCCCGTTTAAACCAACGGGTAAGGTTTACAATTGTATGTTTTTATGTTTTGCCAGTTCCAGGATTATCTGCATGGTTTGATGCACACTATACGATTGACGGTTAAGTGTAGCATCGAACAGGTAATCGAGGTTCCCAGGCGTTTTGTCTAAAAAGGTATAAAACAATTTGTGCCGTTTTTCATCGGTATCAATGGCCCATTCTTCGGCCTCCTCAATGGTTGTTTTTTGGTTGGCCATAATGGTTTCAATCCGCCAGTAGAAAGGGGCTGTCAAGCGGATGTTCAATACATTGGACTGTTCTTGCAGAATGGCAGCGCCTGCCCGGCCTATTAAAATAATATGTCCTTGGCGGCATAGCGAGATCATCACCTCTTTAATGGTATTTTTAATTTTTACGTCATTCACGTGGGTTTTGCTAAAGGCCACAAACATATCAATGAATGTACTTTTTTCCTGTCCTTTGTAAAAATGTTCAATTTTTGATGGGTGCAGGTTTAGCTCTTTGGCCGATTTTTCAAGAATTTCTTTGTCGATGCAGCGCCAAGGGCTGTCTTTGTGCATGCTGTTCAGCTCACTGGCCAGCAGTTTGCCGATTTTTTTCGCCTCGCATCCCGCCTGTCGCGAAATAGTGATAACCGGCCCAAACTGGTTTTTCAGGTTCAATCGGTTCGATGATTCCTGGTACCTGTTTTCGAAGTATTTAAAGAGTACATTGTCCATAAGAAACCTCCATTTTACCGGTTTAAATTCGTTGTGTTAAGTTAATAAAAATGAGCTTTGTAGTCAAGTATTTTCGCCATTATCTTTTATCCCGGGTCAATTTTATTATTTTGAACATATAAACAGAAGCGTTGGGGGCAACAAAGAGGATTTATAACCTGACATTTACGATTGTAATTGTATGAAATTGGCGGCTTTTTGTGAATGAAAGGTCAACCATCCTTCGAAATAAATATCTTTGGCTTTTATTTTTTTGGCAGCGATGAATAATAACCGGGTTTTATTGGGGATGAGCGGAGGCATTGATAGTTCGGTGGCGGCCATGTTGCTTAAGGAACAGGGGTTTGATGTGATGGGCGTGACGTTACGGTTGTGGTCAATGGCTGATGGACTTCATTCCATTTCAGAGCCGGCATACCTTACCGAAGCCCGCTATCTGGCTGCCAAAATTGGCATCCCGCATCAGGTGGTAGATGTCCGTCCCGATTTTTATGAAAAGGTGATAACCTATTTTAAAGAGGAATACCTGCGCGGGAAAACGCCCAACCCATGTGCCAAATGCAACGTGGTACTGAAATGGGAGGTTTTGAACCGCGAGGCTATAAAAAACCGATGTACTTACATTGCCACTGGGCATTATGTAAATAAATGGGAATCCAATCAGCGGGTTTACATCACCAGGGGTGTGGATACCGATAAGGAACAATCCTTCTTTTTATGGGGATTGACACACGGGATTCTTAAAAAAGCAATGTTCCCTTTGGGGCAAATGACCAAACAAAAGGTACGCAATATTGCCGTTGACAGAGGTTTTAAAGTGCTTGATGATAAAAAGGAGAGTACCGGTGTTTGTTTTATCCCTGATGGAAATTACCATTCCTTATTAATTGGATTAATGCAAAAAGAGGGTTTAAAACCTCAGAAGGGATGGTTTGTTGATTCGAATGGAGATTTTATAGGTTACCATAAAGGTTTCCCGTTTTATACCGTGGGTCAACGCCGGGGATTAGGGTTGTCGCCAACTGAACCGTGGTATGTAACCAAAATTGATGCTTTACAAAACCAGATCGTACTGGGCAAGCAGGCCGATTTGTTTCAGAAACAAATGGTGGTTGAAAATTATCATTTGCTGTATCCTGATGATTTTGAACAGGAGGTTATTACCCGCATCCGCTACCGGAAACAATCGGCCCCCAGCAGGGTGACTATTTTAGACGAAAAGAATCTATTGGTGGAATTCAATCAACCCGAATGGAGCATTGCCCCGGGACAGACCGCTGCCTTTTATTTGGGAGACAAACTGTTGGGTGGCGGGTATATTAAGCGATAATAAATCATTATTTCTGGTGTTTTTACCATTTGACAACAAAAAAGTTGTGTTATTTCAATTTTTGGCTTGGAATCCCAAATGCATGATTTTATAAGGGAGTGATTTGGTTGCATTACTTTTGCTGCTGTTAAAAAATGGAATACAATGGCAAAAGTGGCAATACCTGTTGAGAAAGATTGTTTGAGTACCAACTTTGGCGTTTGCACCCATTATGCCCTGTTTACCATTGAACATGCAAAGGTGGTGGATACCCTACTGGTGCAACCCAACTTTTCAAGCATCGAAAAGTTTGCTTCTTGGTTTAAAGGTTTGGAGGTAACCGACGTGGTTACCTATAAAATTAATCCTGAAATCATTCATTCCTTTATTAAAAACAAGATAAATGTGTTTGTGGGGACTACCCAAATGGCGCCTGAATTACTGATTCAGGATTACATCAACGGGAAGCTCCAGTCAAATACATCGGCTTTGGAATAGTTAACTTTTAAAAATTAGAAATATGCAATTACAGACCAATTTGAAACACCTGATCACGGCTGATGATCACAAAAAGTTTATCGAAGAGAATGAAAACGTGATGGTATGCTGCGGCCGCATGGGCCCTATGTGTATCCCGGTTTACGAGGCAATGGAAGAGTTGGAGGACGACTATAAGCACATCAAATTTGCCGATATGGCGTTTGATAGCCCCGATGCCCATGTAATCCGCAATGCCCCCGAATGCAAAGGTTTTATGGGATTGCCATTTGTGATGTATTACAAAAACGGGAAAGTGGCTCATGCTTCGTCAAGCATCCTGACACCGCAGCAAATTAAGGCAGTTCTCGATTCAAAACTTACAAAATAATTGTATCCTCTTCGGGGTTGTCTCAAAAGAGGTTATTTAAGATTTAGAACTTATATTTTGCAAGATTAAAAATTAAATAGAACGTTGGTGAAGCTGATTCTAACTGATTTCCGCAGATTTTATCTATGGAAATCAGTTTCATCTGCGTCATCTGTGTTCCATTTTTCTCAATTTGTAAGTATTAGTATCTTTAAAAATATGTTTGAGACAGTCCGACTTTTTGAATTCAAGTTATTACAGATGCTATAATTAAAGACATGAACAACGAAATATACGATGTCATTATCCTGGGGGCCGGTCCGGCCGGTTTGGCTGCTGGGATTTATGCCTCGCGGGCAAAGCTAAGCACTTTAATTATTAACGAGGGTGCAGTGGGCGGACAATTGACATTGACCGAGGAAATAGCCAATTATCCCGGGGTTGAGACCACCAGCGGGTACCAGTTGGTAACCACCATGAAAAAACAGGCGCAGGAATTTGGCTGCAAAATAAAAAGTAACCGGACGATCACCCGATTTCAGTTGGAAGGAGCCGTGAAATCTATTACAGTAAACGATACCGAGACATTTCAAGGCAGAACAGTTATTTTAGCAACCGGAGGAACTCCACGAATGTTGGGTATTCCAGGTGAGCAGGAATTTAAAGGCCGTGGAGTATCGTATTGTGCCACTTGCGATGGCGATTTCTTCAATGGAAAAGAGATTGTAGTTGTGGGTGGGGGCAATTCGGCCCTGGAAGAGGCGGTAACTCTGACCAAACATGCCAGCAAAGTAACCATTGTGCATCAGTTCGACCAATTTCAAGCCTTTGAATATGCCATTGAGGAGGCAAAAGCCAACCCAAAGATTGAGTTCATTATGGAATCGGAACTTCGTGCCATTGTGGGGGCTGATACCGTTGAAAAAATTGAAATAGAACATTTACCCACTGGAAACAAAAACGAACTTAAAACCGATGGCATTTTTGTTTTTATTGGTTATGTTCCGAATACCGAAAAGGTAAAAGATGTGGTGACGGTCAATGAACGAGGCGAGATTCTAGTCGATCCGGAGATGAAAACCAATACTCCCGGAGTATTTGGTGCAGGAGACAGCATCCAAAAACGTTACCGCCAGGTTACCACAGCAGTAGCCGACGGAACCATTGCAGCCCTTTCGGCATCGGCTTATTTGCGGCAATAATAGCAACAAAATATAATAACTGAGGGTTTTGATTTTTCCGGAACAACCGCCAAAGATAATTTGGGGGTTGTTTTTATTTTATCTGGGCAATGGCCTTTTCAATAGCTTGTTCAATTTGCATCAGGTTAAAGGGCTTCCGGAAATATTCCAGAATTATTTTTTCTTCAAGGGCTTTGGATATTTCATCGTTGTACTCAAAGCCGGTTAAAATAAAATAGGCAATGTTTACGAATTGCTCTTTTGCTTTGCGTACAAACTCAATCCCGTTCATCCCAGGCATTCGCATGTCGCTGATGACCACGATTATATCAGTGTTGTTTTCTAGCTTTTTTAACCCTTCTAGCCCAGATTCTGCGGTTAATACCCGATACTTCTTTTTGAAATTGATTTCAAACAATTTCAGATTTATGGGTTCATCATCCACATAAAGTAAGGTAACATTATTCTGTGTCATGGAATCAATTTTAGGTTCAGGCATAAATTTACAAAAAGTGTTGAACCATTTTAAGAATTCTAATTAAATTCATTTTCCAGATAGAATTATTTCCGTTTCGATAATGCTGATGATTTGTTCTGAATCAGTAAATTAACCCTACCAGTTTTAAAACAGCACGTTCATAACTTCCTACCAATGAATAATTTCAGACGATTTATGGTTTTTCACTTTGGGAATGGGGCCTAAATTGGTTAAAAACAATTATTTTTGCGCGAAAATAAACTTGAAACTAAAAAAACAAAATAGTTATGGGACGTGCGTTTGAATACAGAAAAGCCGCAAAAATGAAGCGTTGGGATAAAATGTCGAGGATTTTTCCGAAACTGGGTAAAGCCATTACCGTGGCAGCCAAAGAGGGTGGCCCCGACCCGGAAACCAATGCCAAACTGAGGACCGCCATTTTGAATGCGAAAGCCCAAAACATGCCCAAAGACAATATTGAGAATGCCATTAAAAGGGCCGCCGGCAAAGATGCCGCTAACTACATCGAGATGAACATTGAAGGGAAAGGACCTCATGGCGTGTTGGTTTTTGTGGAGTGCATGACCGACAATACCACCCGTACCACTGCCAATGTAAAATCTTATTTCAACAAAGCCGGCGGAAGTCAGTCTCCCAACGGTTCGTTGGAATTTATGTTCAACCGGAAAGCGGTTATTGAATTTGAAAAGCCGACCGGGTTGGATATTGAGGAATTGGAACTGGAATTGATTGATGCCGGTTTGGAAGAGGTGGACGAAAACGAAGGAACTGTTTATATTTATGGTGATTACACCAAATTTGGGGCTTTAACTCACGCATTTGAGCAAAAGGGGATTGCCGTAAAAGCAACCTTGCAGCGCATTCCAACATTACCTGTTGAATATACCGAAGAGCAATTGGAAGAGATTGAAAAGATGCTGGACCGATTGGATGAAGATGACGATGTTCAGGCAGTTTATACCAATATTGCCTAACCATGATCATAAAAAACGGTCTCAATCACAGGTTAATATGTGGTTGAGACCGTTTCATTTTTTGCAAAACTATTCTTTCCTTTTCATCACAGGTTTTCCTGATTTTAATAATTCCCGTCCTGCCAAATCGTTGATAATGATGGCAGCCATCATATACCAGGCACTTGCAGCACAAATGATAAGCACATAGCCGGCTACTTTGTTCATGAGCGGAAACCCGAAATGCCCCAAATCGAGCAGGATGAATCCAACGATTAACGTGCTAAAGGTAATAAACATAGCTTTGTGAATAAATAGGGAACCAATCCAGAAAATAGCAGTTAACAACGTCCAGGCAATCAAATAATAGCCGATATCGGTGGTTGTTGAAACATAGATGCCAGAATTGTTTAGCATCCAGATAAGCCCCAGTCCGATCCAAAAGGCACCATAGCTTGTAAAAGCTGCAAATCCAAAGTTGTTTCCGGTTTTTTGTTCCATAAATCCGGCTATCAGTTGGGCCAATCCACCAAACACGAAGCCCATGGCTACTACAGGGCCCAAACCACTGATTCCGATGTTATGAAATTGCAACAGAAGTGTTGTCAGTCCAAACCCGGCTAAGCCTACTACCGCCGGGTTTCCTAATTTTCCTTGATTCATTGAGTTTTCCTTTTAATTAAGGGCGCAAAACTAATGCTTTTTTCGGTTGGGAAAATTGGAAAAACGGGTTGGGTACAATATTCTTTTACACCTGCGGTTTGTCAGGTAACTGATTGAACCAACTCAAATCGGGTTCCGATGGTCGAAAGGCATCCACTTGGATTATCTTGCCCTGTGGGTCGATGATGATAAACCGGGGAATGGTTTTTATTTGGTAGTCTTTTAAAAAAAGTTCGGCATTTTCTACCCAATACTGGTTCCTTGAGGTTCCTTTTACTTGTAAAAAGCTTGACCAATCTTCTTTTTTGTTGTCCACAGAGAGGCTGATAAACTGGATGTTTTTGTGGGCGTATTTTTGTCCGAGTTCCTCAAAAAACGGCGATTCCCTTTTGCAGGGTAGGCACCATGTGGCCCAAACATCAATGTAAATGTAGCTCCCAAGGAACCGGTTTAAGCCGGATTTGGCCCCTTCCATATCTTCAAATGATACCTCAGGGGCTGTACCCGAAGTTTCCAAAGCCTGATATTTTAAATAGGGTGCCAGCAGTTGTTCTTTTAATAGTCCGTCGGTACAATTGGCTTCGAAGGTTTTAAATACCCATTCGCAATTTTTGTATCCAAAATATTTAACCTGTTCCTTTACCATGGAACCCAGCAGAAAGTTTTTTACTGTTTGATTTTTTATTTGGCTATTTACCTGCTGCAACCTGACAAGTGTCATTTCATGCGGTTCCAGGTTCTGGTCGGCCAATTTTTTGATGTGTTCTTCTGCATGCCAGGCAATGTACGCGTTCAGGAATATCTTATATTCATATAAAGGCAGCAAGGTGCTGTTGTTTACATCAAGCTTTTGTAGAAAATTAAAATAGGTAGTTCCGTCAATCGTATTGGCTTGAGGGCTTAACCTCGGATATTCCATCAATTTTGTAGCCCAATCGTACAATAACGATGCTTGTTCCATTTGTACAAATGTTTGGGTAAGTGCAGGATGCTGCTCCTGGTATGATTCAAACACCAATTTCTCGGTAACATAAAGCGAATCGGCCAAATAACGGAATTCCTTTACTGGTAACTCATACAGGTGCGATCCCGCAAGGTTGTGGGCTACCATCAATTGATATTTTTGTTTTAAGTATTGGTTGGCCTCACTATGTTTGCCTGTAAATGTAATGGAATTAAGTATATCGTGGTTATCATATTCCAGATGCAGTTCATCGCCCGGACTGATAAATAGATGAACGGTACGGTTACCATTGCGTAACACAAAGTAACCATCGTTGGCCAGTTTCCAGTTGAAAGTAAACTGGTTTGCCGGATTTAGGGAGACGGTGTCGCTGAAATTGTCGGATGAAAGAATCATTTCACTGGCCAGGATGTTTGTTATTTGGCCAGTAAGTATGGTTTCAACAGCATTTTTTTCAGTAGTTGATGTTGCTTTATTATCAGTAGTATTAGTAGAATTATTACATGATGCAAACAAGTATAGGCTTGCTAATGCAACTATCGCTGCTTTTATGGTTTGATTTTCCATGTTTTTTTAAATTTTAAAAGTTATCTGGCTAAAATTTCATTCCCATCACGCAAATGTCGTCAATCTGTTCATGGTCGCCTTTCCAGGCATTGATAATCTGGTTGTAAAAGCTTTTTTGACGTTCCATGGGGAGCTCCTGATTCTGGAGCAGGGTCTCTTTCATGGTTTTATACATGAATTTTCGTCCGTTAGGGCCACCAAATTGATCGGCATACCCATCGGAAAAGATATACACAGCATCTCCCTCGATCAATTCAAACTGCTGATTGGTAAAAGGAACCCGGTTAACATAGGCACCAATGGGTTGTTTGTTTGCTTTGGTTTCGTACAAATGGAACCCAAAACCTGTATTGGTAGGTTCCATGGGCTCGTTATTCCTGATCAAACGCGGTTTCTTTACCGATCGGATGATGTAAATGGGGTTGTTGGCAGCAGCATATTCCAAGATACGGGTTTTTGGGTTAAAAGCGCAAAACGAAATGTCCATGCCGTCTTTCACATCAGGGTTTTCCACACTTTGTAGCGATTCCAAAACCAATTCGTTGAGTTTGTTTAAAATCTCATCGGGGTGGCATAGTTTAAATTCACTTACAGTACGTTGCAGATTCTGGTGACCCATGATGCTCATAAATGCGCCGGGAACCCCATGCCCGGTACAGTCGATGACTGAAAACATGATGTATTCGCCAAAGACCCCGAACCAATAAAAATCGCCGCTCACAATATCTTTGGGTTTGAACAGGACAAAGGAATCAGGCACATGGTTTTTAATAATGTGGTCGCTTGGTAAAATGGCCTGCTGGATGCGTTTGGCATAGGTAATGCTATCCATAATGTCTTTGTTCTTCTTTGCCAGTTCCTCGTTTTTTCTTACCACTTCCGCGGTACGTTGTTTTACCTTCTTCTCCAGGATAATTTTCTCAAGTTTTAAGTTTTTTTCCCGGATGTTGATATAAGTGATGATGGCTGCAATTATTAAGACGATAACAATGAGGGTGAACCACCAGGTAGCATAAAACGGGGGTTTAATGGTAAATGGAAAGGTAATGGGGTCCTGGTTCCAGATGCCTGTATTGTTGCAGGCAATAAGTTTAAAAGTATATTTACCGGGTGGGAGCGGGGAGTAAGTTTTATTGGTCAGCATGTTGGCCGGCAACCAATCTTCATCGGCTCCTTCGAGCATTACTTTGTATTTTACTTTCTCAGCATCGGTTAAACAGATGCTATGGTATTCAAAATAGATACTCTTCTCATTGTATTTCAGTTTCATTCCTGGTTCCATCGGACGGTCTTTCAAATTCACCTTTATGTTGGTAATGTGCGTTAAAGGCTCCAGCAGGTTGATCCGTTCTTTGCTGGGTGTGAACTTGAAAAGCCCATTCACAGTGCCACACCAAAGGTTGCCATTGCGGTCGATAAAAAAAGCATTGTTCTTGACTTCAATCCCGGTAAAACCGCTCCGTTGAGTATATGAATAAAAGGTTTGGGTCTTTGCCTCAAATTTATTCAATCCTTTGTTGGTTCCAATCCAGATATTCCCTGAATGATCGGTAATTAGGCTGGTAATCAAATCGGTAAGCAGGCCATCATCGGTTTTGTAGCGGATAATTTCTTTATTTTGTGGCGAGAAAACCATAATTCCTTGGCCTTCAGTTCCAATCCAAATTTGGCCTGCACTATCTTGGGTAAAGCACAACGGTGTAATATTTCCTAGCGTGTCGATATGCTGGAAGGTGGTATTTTCAACCGTCACCACTCCTTTTCCTTTCAAACCAACCCACATCAGATGGTCCTGGCCATAAAAAAGGGTAGCAATTTCGTTGCCCATAATTCGGTCAAATGCTTCCTTTTCGGGTTCAAAATAAAAAAGCCCATCAATAGTACCTACCCAAATATGGTCATCGTGATCAATAGCCATGCAGGTGATTATTTTTCCATACCTGAGCACCATGTTGTTAAAACCCGGATGATACTTCAATTTATTTTCGCCGGGCCTAAAAGAATAAATACCATCCTCTTTGGTAGCCACCCAAATGGTTCCATCGGTGGCTTTTTGCAGGCTGATAATTTCTTTATTGATGTTTTCGTTTTCGTTCCAGGGTTTGATGTTTTTCCCAGTCATGTTGTATTTACAAAGACCACCAGCGGTCCCAATCCAGATATTGTTGCGGTCGTCTTCGCTAATGGCTGATACCTGCTCGCTCAGTAACCCATGATCCGGCAAAAAGGAGAGAAACTGCTCCCCTTTAAAAATAGACAGCCCGTTTTCGTTGGTTCCAATCAGGATGTTGCCTTCACGGTCCGACAGGATTTTTCGGATTTTGTTTCCAGCCAACCCATTTTCCTGGTTGAAAGTCAGAAAATCGGGGCTGATGCGGGTAATGCCTCCTCCCCAGGTTCCCACCCAAATGGCTCCATAAATATCCTGGCTGATGCAACTGATGAAATTATTGGCCAAGCCGTCGCGGTTATCAAAAACGGTTACATTCCCGGTTTCATGGTCTTGCCGATACAAACCCCCGTTGTATGTACCGTACCAAATGTTCGAATCCTTATCCTCGAACATGTTGGTTATCTGGAAATAGTATGAAAGTCCGGGGTGCTTAAATATTTTGAAGGTATTTTCCGCTTCATCGTAGTATTTTATCATGTTGTCGATAACCAGAAAAATGGTATCATCCGATGTTTGTGTGATGTAGAAGATACGATCGCTGAGGCGCGTTTTTCCTGTAAAATGTGAGAAGGTAGTGTTGTGGTCAATTACATGTTCAAGGTCATGGATAAGATAAGCTCCCGAACCTTGGGTCCCAATCCACATCCGGTGTTTTGAGTCTTCGAAAAAGCAGGTAATATCACCATTAATTTTCACGGAATCGGGAACAATATCAAAAAACCGGGAACCATCGTAAAGGGTGATGCCTCCTCCTGTATGGCCAAACCAAATGTTCCCCTTGGAGTCTTGGAGAATTGTTTGCACCCCGTTGACTGAAAGTCCGTCGTCGGCGGTATAATTTTTAAATTGACGGCCATCGAAACGGGAAACACCGCTGGCTGTTCCAAGCCAAATAAAACCATCGGTGTCCTGAATGACATCATAAACCTTCGATTGCGACAGCCCCTCCTTGACTCCGTAATTATCGAAATAATATTTTTGCGACGTTCCCAGATTTGGGAGCAAGATTATAAAAAGGATGAATATCAAACGATGTATCGGACTCATAGGGCAGTTTTTTGGGTAATACAAAAGCCCTCTGATTGTTACCAGAGGGCTTAAAGTTACAATATTTTATGAATACTACCGATTACTTCTTGATAAAGAAAAAGGTTCCATTCTCGTCTTCAAAGCCTGCAATCTTCCCAAATTGTGGTTTTTGGTTTTCGTTGGCCGAAACAGCCTCGGTTACTTTCGAAACTATCGACTCAATAGGCATACAGGCGTTCTCATTGAATTGCAACGACTTGGCAAAAGTTTTTGTAAACTGCGAATTATCGGAGGCCAGCTCGTATCCGGCTGATGAAAATACCTGGGATGACTTGAATTTTGTTGCATTCACATCGTCGCAGGAACGGATTTCATTGGTGGCACGCATGGCCTGGTAAAACGATGGCCCCGATTCGCAGGCATCGGTGACAACCAGCGTGTGGGTAATTACTGTGGAATAGGACTGCATCCCGGCTTTTAAGCTGTTGATGTTAAAATAGGTGAATTCATCGTCGCGGGTGGCATCCACAGGAATCCAATAGCCGGTTTCGTTAATGAATTTTCCGTGCCCGGCATACCAGACCAGCAATGAGTTTACATTGTTCTTTTTTACCTGGTCGCGGAGTTCGATAGAAAAAAACCGCTCCATCTCTTTTTTCGACATGTCTTTTTTGTGTATAAAGTTATGCACCTCGTAGTTGGCTAAAGCCGATTTCATGGTAGTTACGTCTTTGGTCGGACCTTCGAGGCTGGCAAAGGTCTCATAACTTGAATTTTCGATAAACACCACCCAGGTTTTCCCCATGGGGTTGCCTTCGGTTATCAGAGCACCTTCGCGGTTTAGCGTGTAGCTTGTCTCCAAAGTATTGTTGTAGGCATCTACAACTTTGAGGGTGATTTTATCCTTATTTAAAATACTCAGCGTTGCAGTAAATTTAGGGTTCAGTTCTTTGTCATTGAAACTGGCCCTGATGTCATCCACATAAATGTCTTTAATCAGGCTGGCATCCTCAATAAAACCTTCTACAAACAGGTTTTGGTCTTGAGAATCGAGATACACTTCCCCATTATCGCTGGCATAAGGTGTGGTGATGCGGGCAATAGGAATATCGGTTTCCACCCTGAAAAGTTCATAATTCAACGCGGTCTGGTTTTTGTAAATATCAGAAACCATAAGGTTTATTCCCGTAACATTCAACAAATTCAAAGTAAAATTGAATGTTTTGGCTTTATCAACGTCAACTTTTTGCCCGTTGATGGTCAACGATTCGATATCACTTTTGTCATCAATTCTTCCTTTGATCACCATGTGTCCGGCATTCTGGAGCACCACCAGTTGATTTAAATTCATGATCATGGGAGTATCAATGGCCACTTGCGGCGGGACCTGTTCGCGGTTGAGTTCAAAAACACGGTTTTTAGCGTCAGTAAGTTCCATCGATGCCGGATTTAAAGGCTGAACCAAGGTGATGAAATTTTGGTAGTCCTTAATGGCCGGAACCGATTCCATCATTTCCTCGTTCGCACGGCCCCTCCAGTACAAGGCCAGGTTATTATCGGGTGTTTTGGCAAGCAATTGCGAAAAATCCGATTTGGCATTTTGGAACTGCCCGTATTCAAAATAATATTTTCCCCTTGCAAAAAGCACCGGAGCGGCATTGTCAGTCAATGTTTCCAGTTTTGACAGGTCGTTGATGGCATTCAGTAATTCGCCTCTTTTGTAATATACCAAGCTACGGATTTCATAAGCTTCGGGCACCGATGCAAATTTATCGGTTCCTTGAGTTGCCATCTGGAGGGCTAGGTCCAGTTGATTGTTGCTCAAATAACATTTGGCTAACGCGAAAACCGATTTTTGGAACGAAGGGTTCAATGAAATTGACTTTTGATAATCGGCAACTGCCTGAGTAAAATTTTTAAGACTGTCGTTTGCCACACCCCGAACATAATAGCTGGTATAAGTTTGTTCCCGTTGCAAGGCATTGTCGATGGCAACAATGGCCTGAGGAAATTCCTGTAGTTTGATGTGTGTAAAAGCTTTGTATTGTTGCGCCTGAAAATGCTTGCTATCCAGCGTGGTGGCTTCTGTCAGGTATTTTGAGGCTTGGGAATAATTTTTAATCTGGTAATTGAGCCTGCCCGCTTGGTACAAGTAATCCACCGATTTAGCATCAAGGCTTACTGCTTTTTCATAATCGGCAGCAGCAGCTTCAATGTGCTCCAGTTTTTCTTGAACTTGAGCCCGCAACACATATGCATCCAGGTAATTTGCATCGGTGGTAATGGCTTGATCTAGTTCAACGAGAGCCTCTTGATACAACTGACTCTCAAACATTTTTTTTGCATTTTTAAAGTTTTTTTTGGCATTTTGAGCTCCTACGCTAACAACCAGTAAACTTATAAATAGGGCGATAAATATTTTTTTCATAAAAACTCCTCCAATAGGTTTATTTGACATTGATGGCATTTTTCAACACATTAACAAAGATATGAAATTAAAACCTTTAAATAGCTGTAATTTGGGCACAATCAGGGTAAAACCCTAATATTTTTGATGTAACTGTTTTTCAGATGGATGAAGGATGCCGGGGGTTGCGTTTTGCATTTTGAATCCCCGTTTATTCCTCTAAATTTGCATTGTTGAAACGAATAGGCATTCAAATATTTTTGAGCATGACAGATTTTAAAACTAATTCATACGATTAATGAAACGAGCCAGAGGTTTTGCAAGCGACAATAATGCCGGGGTTCACCCACAAATTATGGAAGCTTTGATGGTGGCCAATCGGGGACATGCCATCGGGTATGGCGATGATGACTTCACCCGTAAAGCAGAGCATCATTTTAAAGAGATGTTGGGAGAGGACATTGACGTGTATTTTGTTTTTAATGGTACCGGAGCCAACGTGTTGGGGATTAATAACCTGGGGAGCTCTTTCCATTCGGTTATTTGCGCCGACACCGCCCATATTCAGGTGGATGAATGCGGTGCACCAGAAAAATTCACCGGGATGAAGCTGATATCGATACCCACCCATCAGGGAAAGTTGACTTTGGAGGGGGTTCAGAAACACCTGCATGGATTTGGATTCGAGCATCACAGCCAACCAGGTGTAATTTCCATTACGCAACCTACCGAGCTGGGTACTTTGTATTCGGTGGACGAAATTAAGAATCTGGCACAACTGGCTCATTCACACCAAATGTACCTGCACCTTGATGGAGCCCGGATATCAAACGCTGCAGTGGCTTTAAACCTTCCCGTTAAAGCCTTTACCAAAGATGCCGGTGTGGACGTGGTTTCGTTCGGGGGAACTAAAAACGGGATGATGTACGGCGAGGCGGTAGTTTTTATGAATCCGGCTTTGGCTACTAACTTCCGGTATTTCAGAAAACAAGGGATGCAACTGGCCTCCAAAATGCGCTTTATCGGAACTCAATTCGATGCTTTTTTTACCAACGATCTTTGGTTGCAAAATGCCCGGCATGCCAACCAAATGGCGCAGCTCTTGTATCAAAAGGTGATGGATATTCCCGGGGTTAAGGTAACTCAACCGGTTCAGGCAAATGGGGTTTTCGCCATAGTTCCGGCGCATGTCATCCCTTTATTGCAGCAGGAGTATTTTTTTTATGTTTGGGACGAATCGCGGAATGAGGTGCGGTGGATGTGCTCCTTTGATACAACGGCCGAGGATGTGGAGGATTTTTCCGCAATTCTGCGAAAACTCGTATAACCGGATGGAAAAAAACGCTGACACCACTGAACCCATCTATCCTTGGGGACATTCCCGCAGGTACAACGATTATCCAAGCTATATTAAAAAGGGGTTTGGGAAAAGGGTACAAAAGATATCAGTAAATGTAGGTTTTAGCTGCCCAAACCGAGATGGAACCAAAGGCACCGGAGGATGTATCTATTGCGACAATTCCACCTTTAGGCCAGGTTATTGTCGCCCTTCAAAAAGTGTACGTGACCAGATACAGGAAGGCGTTTCATTTTTTGAGGGAAATTATCCCGACCTTTATTACTTGGCCTATTTCCAGTCATATACCAACACCTATGCACCCGTTGAGGAGCTACGTGAAATGTATCTTCAAGCCTTGGAACATCCCAAAGTAACCGGCCTGATTGTTGGGACACGTCCTGATTGTGTGAACCCTGAAATTCTTGATCTTTTGGGACAGATAAATGAAAAAGTACCGGTAGCCGTTGAATTTGGACTGGAGAGTACATTAAACAGGACCTTAAACCTGATTAACCGTTGCCATACATGGGAAGATTCGGTACAAGCTGTAAATCAATGTCACCAGCGCGGGCTTACTACAGGAGGACATTTGATTCTTGGGTTGCCCGGTGAAACCCGTGAAGAGATGCTAGAACATGCCACAAAGGTTTCTGCATTGCCTTTAACGACACTTAAGCTGCATCAACTTCAGGTAATTAAAAACACCAGGTTGGCGGCTATGTACCTCGAAAACCCTGGGTTTGTGCATTTATTCAGCATGGATGAGTACCTCCATTTGGTAGTTGAATTTCTGGAGCTTTTATCTCCAGCCATTGTGGTGGAGCGCTTTGTAAGTGTTTCGCCTACCGAAAAGCTGATTGCCCCTGCATGGAACAAAGCCAAGAATTTTGAGATTGTGGCCAAATTGGAAAGAGAGCTTCTCAAACAAAATACATGGCAGGGGAAGAAATATTCATTTACACAAAATAGGGCTTTATAAAAACGAAAAAATACCATGAAAACCCAACTTCCAGAACGGATATTTTTGATTGGCTTTATGGGTTGCGGAAAAACAACCGCCGGAAGGCTTCTGGCACAGTTAATCAACTACCAGTTTATTGATTTGGATGAACTGATTGTACAAAAGAAAGGAATGTCGGTTGCGACCCTGTTTGAGAACGAAGGGGAAGAAAACTTCCGGCTGTTGGAAAAGCAGGTATTGGCTGAGGTTTTTGAAATGCGGCAAGTAGTGGTGGCCACAGGCGGTGGAGCCCCATGTTTTTTTGACAACATGGAGCAGATGAACAAACATGGGATTTCGGTTTATATCAAATTAACCCCAAAAGCCCTGTTGAGCCGGTTGAGGAACGCCAAAGAACAACGGCCCTTACTTAAAAACAAAAGCGAAACTGAACTGCTTGAATTTATTACCCAGATGCTCCAAAAGCGGGAGCCATTTTACCTGAAGGCTATGTTGAATATTGAGGGAATCGGATTGACTGCTTCTGATATTTTAAGGGTAATCGAGAATGGTTCCGGACTTGCCTGATAAGGTGTTACTAAAGAAACACATTTCACTTCTTTCAGGAACCGGCATTGGATATTTTTGAAAAAAAATATTAAAACCAGTGATACCCAAACATGTTTTTCAATACCTTCGACCAGTTTTTTTGAATCCGATTCAGTGCCAAAATTTCTAATTTACTGATTTCGAGACAATGGGAGTTTCATTTACATTAAAAATTATAAAGCTTTTTCTATGGCAAAAAAACAGGTAAAATGGCTTTTCATGATAGCAGCCATGATTTTATTGCCCATCTGGGCTTTTGCTTCCGGTGGGTCAGGTGGCCCATCTATTGGAGGTATCCGCATTGAGTTCTTTTTGTTTGGGTTAACATTGGTGGGTGTGGCTTTATTTCACCACCAAACCTTTTGGGTGGCATTAACCGGGTTAACAGTAATTGTTTTGTACAAGTTGGTTTTCATTCACCATTATCCTTTTGCAGAACATCTATTAGGTTCAAATTCATTATTCGATCAGTTGGTTCACAAAGAGATGCGCCAGGGGGAATGGGGCATTTTACTGAATCTTTTTGGCCTTTTGCTGGGTTTTGCGGTATTAGCAAAGGTTTTTGAAGAATCGGGGGTTCCCGATATCCTTCCCAAATACCTGCCCAATGACTGGAAAGGGCCTTTTGTGTTATTGATTTTTGTATTTGTTCTTTCTTCGTTCCTCGATAATATTGCAGCCGCCATGATTGGCGGAACCGTAGCGCTCATTGTATTTAAAAACAAAGTACATGTGGGTTATATTGCCGGAATTGTTGCGGCATCGAATGCCGGAGGTTCAGGCAGTGTGGTTGGCGATACCACTACCACTATGATGTGGATTGACGGTGTTTCGGCTTTTAATGTGTTGCACGCCTTTATTGCAGCCTTGGTTGCTTTAATAATTATTGCCTGGTTTGCTTCACACCAGCAAGATAAATTTCAACGGATTATTACCGATGCCAAACCAGGAGTTAAAGTTGACTGGGTGCGTTTAGGAATTGTTATCTTAATCTTGGTTGGGGCTATTTTATCGAATGTGTATTATGATATGCCGGCTTTAGGCGTTTGGGTTGCCATTCTTATTGGTGCTTTTTTCACCAAAATGCCCTGGCATGAGATTTCAGCATCGATGAAAGGGGCTATTTTCCTGATGAGCTTAGTCACTGCTGCCTCGTTTATGCCGGTGGAGACTTTACCCGATGCCTCCTGGATGACCGCGTTTATCCTTGGTTTTGTTTCGGCAGTATTCGATAACATACCATTGACTAAACTGTGCCTCGACCAGGGCCACTTCGACTGGGGAATGTTGGCCTACTCGGTAGGTTTTGGTGGTTCCATGATCTGGTTCGGTTCATCGGCGGGTGTAGCCATTACCAATAAATTTCCCGATGCCCGGAACGTAATGCTCTGGTTGCGCAAAGGCTGGCATGTAACACTGGCTTACATTGTCGGGTTCTTTGTCTTATTCTTGGTAATGGGTTGGGAACCTGCCAGCAACAAAAAACATAAAGAACCTGCGACAGAATGTCCCGTGGAGAATTGTCCGGTAAAGATAAAAACCCAGGCAATGGAACAATATCATTTGGAGGAGTATAAACATTAGATAAGATGCTGTAGTTTAATATTCTATATAAAAATCGAAAAAGTTGAATACTGAAATAAGAGACCTGCCTCATGGCAGGTTTTCTTTTTCTGGTTGACTTTGGATTCTGAAAAAATTTGACAATGTTGCCGGTTTTTTAACATCTCCGTTAGTTTTGAATCTCCCTAAAAGCTAATTAACTTGCCCACACAATTTTAAAAATTTGTTACAATGAAAAAACAATTTTTATACGGACTGGCCATTGCCCTGTTTGCATCGTGCACAGCCCCTACGGAAAATCAACCCAAAGCACCACTTATCCAAAAAAGTGAGCTAAAACTCACATCGGACCTCATGACTCCTGAAGTGCTTTGGTCGTTTGGCCGCATCAGCGATGTACAGGTTTCCCCCGACGGGAAACAAATTCTGTACGGCGTAACCTATCCAAGCATTGCGCAAAACAAAAGCAACCGCGAGCTTTTTGTTATGAATGCCGATGGCAGTAACAAAATGCAGATTACCAAAACCCCATTTAGTGAATTTAATGCTGTTTGGAATACCACCGGCGACCGGATTTTATTTTTATCCCCCGAAAGTGGCAATCTGCAAATGTGGAGCATGAATCCCGATGGTACTGATAAAAAGCAGGTTTCTAAAATTGAAGGCGATATAACCAATTTTATCATCTCGCCCGATGGCGCAAAAATACTGTTTACCAAAGATGTTCAGATTGATAAAACCACTGCTGACCTTTATCCCGATTTGGATAAAGCCGATGGCCGTGTAATTACCGATTTAATGTACCGTCACTGGGATACTTGGGAAGATGGTGCTTATAGCCATATCTTCACGGCATCGTTTAACGGAAATTCAGTTTCCGATGCTAAAGATATTATGCCCGGAGAACCTTACGGCACCCCGTTGATGCCTTTTGGAGGTATCGAAGAAATCTGCTGGGCACCTGACAGCAAACAAATTGCTTATACCTGCAAAAAACTGAAGGGCAAAGAATATTCGCTAAGTACCAATTCCGATGTGTACCTGTACAACTCCGAGAGTGGCGAAACCAAAAACCTTACCGAAGGAATGCCCGGGTACGACCGCGCCCCGTTCTTTTCGCCCGATGGAACCAAAATGTACTGGTTGAGTATGGCCCGTGGCGGCTTTGAGGCCGATAAAGAACGTCTGTTTCAACTTGATTTTGCTACCGGAACCAAAACCTATTTGACTGAACAGTTCGATTACAGCCCATTGAGCTTAGTGTGGGCCGATAATGGCGAAAACCTGTACTTTGTGGCGGGTGTTATGGCTACCTTCCAGATTTATAAAATGAATGTGGCTACCCGCGAAATTAAACCGGTTACTGAAGGCTTGCACGATTACCATACTGTTGCCGTAGCCGGCGATAAACTGATTGGTGAACGGGTTTCGATTGCCAAACCTGCTGAAATTTACAGCATTAATCCCGAGAATGGCGAAACCACCGAGTTAACTTTTGAAAACAAGCACCTGCTCGACCAATTAACCATGCCAACAGTCGAGAAACGTTGGATTAAAACTACCGACAATAAAGACATGTTGGTTTGGGTTATTTATCCGCCTCATTTTGATGCAGCCAAAAAATACCCGGCTATTTTGTATTGCGAAGGCGGGCCGCAATCGCCCCTGAGCCAGTTCTGGAGCTACCGATGGAACTTCAGCCAAATGGCATCGAACGGTTACATAATTGTGGCACCCAGCCGCCGGGGGGTTACCACCATGGGACAGGAATGGACCGACCAAATCAGTAAAGACAACAGCGGACAGGCCATGCAGGATTTATTACGGGCTATTGATGTAATGAAAGAGGAACCGTTTATCGATAAAAATCGTCTGGGAGCCATTGGTGCCAGCTTTGGTGGATTTTCGGTAAACTGGCTGGCCGGAAATCATCAGGGTAGGTTCAAAGCATTTATCACGCACTGTGGGGTTTTTAATTCCGAAATGGAATACCTGACCACCGAAGAGATGTTTTTCGATACTTGGGAAAAAGGCGGTGCCCCGTGGGAAGAGGACAATAAGGTAGCCATGAAATCGTACGCCGGTTCACCTCACAAGTTTGTTAAAAACTGGGATACACCCATTATGGTCATTCATGGTGAGCACGATTATCGCATACCTTACACGCAAGGTTTGGCAGCATTCAACACAGCTCAGTTGATGGGAATTCCCAGCAAACTGCTGTTTTTTCCCAGTGAAACCCATTGGGTATTGAAACCTCAAAACGGTATTTTGTGGCAGCGCGAATTCAAATTGTGGCTCGACCAGTGGCTCAAAGAACCTCAAACTAAATAAGAAAAGGCCGGAGCATTTACTCCGGTTTTTTTTTGTACTATTTCTTTAACCGCAAAGGCGCGGTGGCGCAAAATTAATGGTTCTTCCTGTTGCTACGTAGGCTGTCCTCTCTTGAGGGAGGTCAGGAGGGTGAATGTTTTAGACCAAACATTAGAAATTCACTCCCCACAATTCTGTTGCGGCTATCCCATTATTTTATTCTTTTTTTCTATAAGGGTATATCCTGCTGTATTGTCCCTTGAATTCTTTTGTACCGAAAGTTTAGACCGGATCAACGAAAGATAAAATATAACTTTCTGACATGTTTTGGTATTTAGAAAGTTAAAAAGGAAAACTTTATGTATCAGTCAATTTTTCTATTTTCATAAATTAAAAAAGCCAGAAGAAATCCCTCTGGCTTTGGTTTATCATTCTAACAATTTTCTATTTATTTTGGCTTTACCAGCGAAATAAACAACTCCTCCAATTGAGTGTTGGCAATGGCCGACGGGCTGTCTATCATCACATCGCGTCCGGAATTGTTTTTCGGAAAGGCTATCACATCGCGGATGGAATCGAGCCCGGCAAACAGTGATACAAAACGGTCGAACCCAAATGCTACGCCACCGTGAGGTGGTGCACCAAAACGGAAGGCATTCATCAGGAAGCCAAACTGATCCTCAGCTTCTTCTTTGGTGAAGCCAAGGGCTTCGAACATCTTGGCCTGTAACGCTTTATCGTGGATACGGATGCTTCCACCGCCAATTTCAACGCCATTGATTACTAAGTCGTATGCGTTGGCTTTAATGGCCCCGGGGTTTGAATCAAAAAGGTGCATGTCCTCCGGTTTGGGCGATGTAAACGGGTGGTGCATGGCAAAAAACCGTTTAGCCTCTTCGTTCCACTCCAACAACGGGAAATCGACTACCCAAAGCGGGGCAAATTTAGTTTTGTCGCGCAGGCCAAGCCTTTCACCCATTTCAAGGCGCAATTCACAAAGCGCTTTTTGGGTTTGGATTTTATCACCTGCCAGTATCAACAGTAAATCTCCAGGTTGGGCATTCATAGCTTTGGCCCATTCCTGTAAGGTTGTGGCATCAAAGAATTTATCAACCGACGATTTAAACGAACCATCGGGTTCATATTTTACATATACCAATCCTTTGGCTCCAATCTGTGGTTTCTTTACAAACTCGGTCAATTGGTCAATCTCCTTGCGTGAATATCCGGCACAACCTGTGGCGTTGATCCCGGCAATATAAGCAGCACTATCGAAAACCACGAATCCTTTTCCCTTCGCCAATGGAGTAAGTTCGCAGAATTTCATACCGAACCGGATGTCTGGTTTGTCGCTGCCATAAAATTCCATGGCATAATCGTAGGGCATTTTTTGGAAGTTATAATCAAATTCAATATTTTTTAAAGTTTTGAACAGATGTTTGGTAAGCCGTTCAAACACATTCAAAATATCGTCGCGCTCAACAAAAGACATTTCACAGTCAATCTGTGTGAATTCAGGCTGACGGTCGGCACGCAGGTCTTCATCGCGGAAGCATTTAACAATCTGGAAATATTTATCGTACCCGGCCACCATCAATAGCTGCTTGAATGTTTGTGGTGATTGGGGTAGGGCATAAAACTGGTTTACGTTCATCCGCGATGGAACCACAAAGTCGCGGGCACCTTCGGGAGTTGATTTGATCAAATAAGGGGTCTCAATTTCAAAAAAACCCTCTTTGTTTAAAAAATTGCGGACCTCAAAACCCATTTGGTGGCGAAGTTCCAGGTTGCGTTGCAGCGGTTTGCGCCGTAAATCGAGGTAGCGGTATTTCATCCGCAGTTCGTCGCCGCCATCGGTATCTTCTTCAATGGTGAATGGCGGAACTTCCGACTGATTTAAGATAGTCAGTTGGTGGGCCAATATTTCAATGTCACCGGTAGCCATTTTTGGGTTTTTGCTTTGGCGTTCAATCACACTTCCGGATACCGAAATCACAAATTCCCGTCCCAATTTCCGGGCCGATTCGGTGAGTTCGGGATTCTTTGAAAGGTCGAATACCAATTGTGTGATGCCATAACGATCGCGGACATCAACAAAGGTCATCCCACCTAGTTCGCGGGTTTTCTGAACCCATCCGCTTAACGTAACCTGTTGTCCGATGTGGCTGGCCCTAAGCTCACCACAAGTATGTGTACGGTACATAAATTTAATAGTATATCAAATGAATAGTCAGATAAAATTTCTTTGCGAAAGTAATATTTTTTTAGTTTTGAAAATCATTGAACAATGATCAATAAATAAATAGAAATGAGCCATGAGATAATCAATTCGTTTTACTTTCTTTGATAGTTATTTGGCTGATCTTTTTAACCGGTTTTTTTCAAGTTTGATTTATACTTATAATGATCTTCTCCGACGAGTATTTTATGAAAAAGGCCTTAGAGCAGGCTCAACTGGCTTTCGAAAAGAACGAAGTTCCCGTGGGGGCAGTAGTGGTGTGCCAGAACCAGATTATTGCCCGGGCCTACAATTTAACCGAAACGCTGAACGATGTTACCGCTCATGCTGAAATGCAGGCTTTTACCGCCGCGGCGAATTTTATCGGTGGAAAATATTTAAACGAATGTACGTTATTCGTCACCCTCGAACCCTGCGTAATGTGTGCCGGAGCAGCCTATTGGACCCAGTTGGCCCGGTTGGTTTATGGTGCTTCCGATATTAAACGGGGGTTTTCGTTACAAGGGAAGCACTTGCTGCATCCAAAAACTGAGGTAGTGGGCGGTGTTTTGGAAAACGAATGTAGTTCTTTGGTCAAAGAATTCTTCAAACATAAAAGATGATACGGTGGCCTTTGTTATTAATTAACAATCGGTTATTTTTGGCTTAAAATTAAACATTCCTATGAACATAGATAATACCCGAAGGGCTTCGAAAATAAAAACCTTTTACATGCTGGTTCCCTTATTGGCCGTGGTTTTTGTGGCCGGAGTGTTTTTATTTACCGATGTCAAGGATTTTAAATTCATTCTTTTCACTTTCATATTTTTGGTTAGCTATTTTATTTTAATGGGCATCCCCGGGCTTTACTTTGTATCGTTTTATGCCGGGCCCGATAAAATCAGAATCCGTTATAAGTCGTTGGCTCCTTTTCGCACAAACAACAATTCCATTGTCATTAAATCGGAAAATTTTCGGAAATATGATCTGAAAACGAGCCTCCTGGGAAAGAAAAAGACTCTGATCCTGTACCAGGAGACCCCCGGAGGATTGGCTAAATTTCCAAAGGTTAGTTTAACCCTGATGGCTCAACCAGAGGTTCAGCAAATTACCAAAGCCCTCGATTTGATTCTGGCACTAAACAAAGCACCTAAAGCCTGACCCTTTGGATACTAAAGCCGAACAATTACGCAATTATCTTGCTCTGTGGGCGGTTCCGGGAATCGGGAGTATTACCTCGCGCAAATTAATAGCGTATGCCGGAGGTATTGATGAAATCTTTCGGATGAAACAACCGGAACTTCAGAAGATTCCGGGAATCGGGCCGCTTTTATCCGAAAACATTGTCAAAACCGAATGCTTTAAAAGAGCCGACGAGGCAATAACTTTTGCTGAAAAATATCATATCAACATTCAAACAATCTTTGATGAGGATTATCCTTTCCGCCTGAAGCAATGCGAAGATGCACCCCTCATTTTGTTCACCAAGGGGGTTCCCATGAGAACTGAAAAAAAGTATATTTCTTTAGTGGGGACCCGTAGTGCCACCAGTTATGGCAAGGATTTTTGTGAACGTTGGATTTCATCGTTGGCCATACGTGGCCACGATGCGGTCATTGTTAGCGGCCTGGCTTACGGTATTGATATTGCCGCGCATAAAGCCGCGCTGCATCATCAACTGGGAACCATTGGGGTTCTGGCCCACGGGCTCGATACCATTTACCCCACGCAACACCGGAAAATTGCTGCCGAGATGCTCGAAAAAGGCGGATTGGTTACTGAATTTTTTCCACATACGTTCCCCGATAAAACAAATTTTGTCCGCCGCAACCGCATCATTGCCGGATTGAGCGATGCCGTGATTGTAGTGGAATCCGATATTACCGGCGGCGCACTTATTACCGCAGAACAGGCCAATTCGTATAGCCGCGATGTTTTTGCTGTACCAGGTAGGGCAGGGGATAAGTATTCGTCGGGCTGCAACAAATTGATTAAATCGAACCGGGCTGCATTGATTGAAACGGTTGAAGATTTAGAATACCAGATGGGTTGGCAAACCGAAACTAAACCTACACAAAAACAGCTATTCATTGAATTTACCCCGGAGGAGACAAAGATTATGGATCTGTTCAATACCCAGCCCCAGTTGAATATTGATGAAATCTGTCGGCTGTCGGAACTGAGCATGCCCAAAGTGTCGGCCCTGTTGCTCAATCTGGAATTTGCCGGTGCCGTAAAATGCTTGCCGGGAAAAATATTCTACAGGACCTGATTGAAAGGTTATACATAATAATTAAACAGGATTTATGGAATTCATTGATACCCACGCTCATCTATATACTGATGAATTTTTGAACGACCGCGACGAGGTACTTCAACGGGCCAAAGACGAGGGAATAAAAAAAATCATCCTGCCGGCTATTGACAGTAAGAGCCATCAGGCAATGATTGACTTTTCGGCAGAACATCCGGAACTTCTTTTTCCACTGATGGGTTTGCACCCCACATCGGTAAAAGAAGATTACAAAAAAGAACTTGAAGTGGTCGAAAACTATTTGTCGGAAGGTTCTTTGTTTCATGGAATTGGCGAAATCGGGATTGATTTGTATTGGGATAAAACACATTTCAACGAACAGGTTGATGCCTTTAAAACACAGGTAGATTGGGCAAAAGGGATGCGCTGGCCTATCGTGATCCATACCCGCGATTCTTTTACTCAGGTTTTTAAGGTTTTGGAACCCATGCTTGACGGAAACCTTACAGGTATATTTCACTGCTTTGGGGGAACCCTGGAAGAGGCACAGCTCATTCAGAAAATCGGATTTTTGATGGGTATTGGTGGCGTGCTGACATTTAAGAATAGCTCGTTACCTGCAATCATGGAACAGGTTGACATAAACCACCTTGTTTTAGAAACCGATAGCCCTTACCTTGCGCCTACTCCGTATAGGGGAAAACGCAACGAAAGCAGTTACCTGAAACTGGTGGCCGAAAAACTGGCCGCCGTGCAGCAAACATCGGTAAGCCATGTGGCCAAAGTAACTACTAAAAATGCGTTAAGGGTGTTTAACGGGTAATGTGTTTCTAAAACTAACATGAATTGTTGTCGGCTATTTTTCAATTGTTACTTTTGCAGTCGGAAGTAGATACTAAAAACGGACATTTCCAAGTTATAAAAGAATTATAGGGAAAATGATGTTTAAATCGGGGACCTCAATACTGATCATTTACACCGGTGGTACCATTGGGATGATTAACGATCCGGAAACAGGCTCGTTGGCACCTTTTGATTTTGACCATGTGATGAAGCAAGTACCCGAATTGAACAAATTTGGCTTCGACCTGACCACCATCACTTTTGAAGAGGTGGTCGATTCCTCAAACATTACCCCCGAAATATGGATTCACCTGGCCGAGTTGATTGAACGGAATTACGAAACCTACGATGGGTTTGTCATTCTGCATGGTACCGATACCATGGCTTATTCAGCATCAGCGCTAAGCTTTTTACTGGAAAATCTGGGGAAACCGGTAGTTTTTACTGGCTCACAGCTTCCCATTGGAACGTTGCGTACCGACGGAAAAGAAAATTTTATCAGCGCCATTGAAATTGCCGCGGCCAAAAAAAATAACCAACCGTTGGTTCCTGAGGTAACCATCTTTTTCGAAAATAAACTGTACCGGGGAAACCGTACCTCAAAACACAATGCCGATTATTTTGATGCCTTTCGTTCTTACAATTATCCGGAATTAGCCAAAGCCGGCATCAACATCACCTATAATTATTCCGCCATTCATTATCCGGTAGTTAAAAGGGATTTACATGTTTACCATACCCTCGATCCCAATGTGGCCATTTTGAAACTATTCCCGGGTATTACAACGGAGGTTGTTGATGCATTCATAAATATTAAAGGGTTGAAAGGATTGGTGCTGGAAAGTTTTGGTTCAGGCAATGCCCCTACACAGAAATGGTTTATCGAGAAGCTGAGCCATGCGGTTGCCAATGGTATTGTGGTATTGAATGTGAGCCAATGCAGTGCCGGAAGTGTGGATATGGGTGCTTACGAAACCAGTTTAGGGTTGATTGAGGCAGGTGTCATCAGTGGAAACGACAGCACCACCGAGGCCGCCATTTGTAAATTGATGTTCTTATTGGGTCAAAACCTGACCAAACAGGAAATGGAAGTTAATCTTTCAAAATCGCTGAGGGGAGAAATTAATGTTTGATTCCTGTTTCAGGTTTTGTTTTTTTTTGTAATTTGCCGCCCAAAATTCGGATTAAGTTGAATCTTTGGGTATTATATGGAGAAATGGCCGAGTGGTCGAAGGCGCACGCCTGGAAAGTGTGTATACCTCAAAAGGGTATCAAGGGTTCGAATCCCTTTTTCTCCGCTGGTTTTTAATAACTTTAATTGAAAAATAAATAACGTAAATAACAAAAAAGCAAAGCAATGAAAAAACTACTCGCATTATTCGCAGTAATTGGGGTGCTTACGTTTGCATCAAATGTAACAAAGGCACAAGATGGATCAGCTAGTACTGATACTACTGTATCTCAAACTGTTGATCAACCTGCTGCAACAACAGCCACCGCTGATGATGAAGCAAAAATCGAAGGGCAATCGTTTCACCAAGTATTGAAGCAAAAATTCATCGAGGGTGGTGCCGGATTTATGGCTACCGTTGTACTCTGTTTGATTTTTGGTTTAGCTATTTCTGTTGAACGTATCCTTTATTTAAACTTTAGTACAACCAATACTAAAAAATTGTTAGCTAATGTTGAAGAGGCTTTAAACCAAGGTGGAGTTGAAGCTGCAAAAGAAGTTTGCCGCAACACCCGCGGTCCGGTAGCCAGTATCTTCTATCAAGGTTTGGACCGTCATGACGAAGGCATTGAAATGGTTGAAAAATCAGTAGTTGCCTATGGGGGCGTACAAGCTGGTTTGTTGGAGAAAAACCTAAGCTGGATTGCCCTTTTTATCGCATTGGGTCCTATGTTGGGTTTCTTGGGAACGGTAATCGGTATGGTGGCAGCGTTCGATGCTATCAAAGTTGCCGGTGATATTTCTCCTGCTCTTGTGGCCGGTGGTATCTCAGTAGCTTTGATCACAACCATTGGTGGTTTGATCGTGGCGATGATCCTTCAGGTTTTCTATAACTATTTCGTTTCTAAAATTGATTCTATCATCAATGATATGGAAGATGCTTCTATCTCATTAATTGATATTTTATACAAATACAACCTTAAAAAATAATATACCATGGAGAAAAGTTTAGCAATTAAAATTGCTTCCATCATTTTCTACATCCTGTTTGGTATTAGCATTTTGTTGGGAGTATTGTTTTATATTAATGATAATGAATCCCCAATGTTGGTTTATACTTACATCCTAACAGGAATAGCAATGGCTAGCACATTGATATTTACTGTCGTTAGTATGTTCCAAAGCAAAAAATCATTAATCAGCAGTTTGACCGTGATCGGTTTATTTGGTGCTTTGGTGTTGATTTCATACTTGATGTCGTCTGATGCCATGCCTACGTTTTTTGGTGTTGAAACTTTTAAACTGACAGGCGGCACCTTGAAATTGATAGACACTTCTTTATTTATGATGTATATTCTGATTGCCGTTTCATTTGTTGGCTTACTCTATACCGAGATCAGGGGAGCATTTAAATAGAATGAGAAGAATTTAATAACATTAAAAAGAATTGTTATGTCTAAAAAAACACCTGAAATACCTTCAGCATCAATGGCCGATATTGCCTTTATGTTGTTGATTTTCTTCCTGGTGACTACAACCATGGATACCGATTCAGGTATTTCGCGGATGTTGCCTCCCCCGGTTCCACCAGATGAACAAAACGATGACGATGTAAAAATCAAGGAGCGCAATGTATTCGTGGTGTTGATCAATAAAAACGATCAATTGATGGTTGAAGGTCAACCGATGCATATCAAAGAATTGAAAGAAAAGGCCAAGGAATTTATCGAAAACCCTACAGATAGCGAAACCTTACCTGAAAAAGAGGCCAAAGAGATTCCGTTTTTTGGAACCACGATGATCTCGAAACAGGTAGTATCGCTGCAAAACGACCGGGGAACCTCATACGGGATTTACATCCAGGCACAGGATGAACTGGCTGCGGCATATAATGAACTGAGGGATGAACTGGCTTTGCGAAAATTCGGTAAAAAATACGACGATTTGGATTTAGATCGTCAGGATGCCATCCGTGACGTGTATCCACAACGTATTTCGGAAGCTGAACCTAAAAATTATGGAGGAAACAACTAATGGGAAAATTTAGGAAAAGCGGAAAAAAAGAGCTACCTCCAGTTTCGACGGCTTCGTTGCCCGATATCGTGTTTATGTTGCTGTTCTTCTTTATGGTAAGTACCACCATGAAAGAGGTTGAATTGAAGATAAATATAAAAGTACCACAAGCCAGTCAAATTAAAAAGCTGGAAAAAAAATCGCTGGTAAGTTATATTTATGTGGGTGAACCTCAAAAACAATTCGTCAGAACCATGGGTACCGAACCACGGATTCAATTAAACGACCAATTCTCTGAAGTGAGCGACATTGGTAGTTATATTGAAGAGGAACGCGGAAAACTGGATGAAGCAGAACGTCCATTGTTAACCACATCGCTTAAAGTGGATGAGAAAACCAAAATGGGCATTGTCACCGACATTAAGCAACAGTTGCGCAGGGTAAGCGCCTTAAAAATCAACTACTCTACCCGCAAGTCATCAAAAGAAGAATAATCTTTGAAAGATAAACAAAGGAGGCTGTCTAATAAGTTTAGGCAGCCTTTTTTGTTTCAGTCAATCAGTTCGTTGTTTTTCAATACATTATGGTATCTTTGGCTTCAATAATATAGAATATCATGCACTTTAAAAAACGGTCAAACACATTTTTGGGATTTGCTTTACTCGTAATCACCCTTCTGACATCGGGGTGCCAAATGTTTAAACCTATTGAGGTAACCAAGGTAGTAGGTTTTAAAGTAGCCGAGTCGAAAGGGTTTGGGGTAACTTTAGAAACCAAACTGGAACTGGTAAACCCCAACCGGGGAACTATCCGGATTACTAGTGCCGATATCGAAGTATGGATGGAGGGGCAAGTATTAGGGAAACTCATCCTGCCTGAGGAATTTACCCTTTCCCCCAATACCCCTGAAGTGATTTCGTGCCACATGGATATTCCCTTGACTGTGCTGATTTCGTCGGGGAAAAATATGATGAGAAAATTGAAATCCGGTTCGTTTCAGGTTCAACTGAAAGGATCGGTTAAGGCGCATTACCGGTTATTTAAAAAACATATCGATATAGATACCAAGCATCTGGTAGAATTGTAAGCCATTCTGTATCTTTGCTAAAATTCGACCCCAATGAAGCATATTCTGGTTCCCATCGACTTTTCCAACGACTCCATCAATGCACTGGAACATGCCATCATGATTGCCAATTACACGGATTGTGGGATACGGCTGATTCATGTAAAACGGAAAAATGCCGATTACGATGCCTCTTTTAATCTTCATGATTTTGATGAGGTACTAAGATCGGGGGTTATCGACAACTTTGAACGTACCATCCAGCTTTACAAAAAGGAACTGAAAGGGGAATTTGATTACCGCATCCGCGAGGGACGGATTTATACCGAGATCTGCCACCAGGCCAAATATGGCGATGCCGAAATGATTATTATGGGAACGCATGGCGTATCGGGTTTTGAGGAGCGGTGGGTGGGGAGCAATGCTTTTCGGATTGTAAGCAATGCTACGGTACCGGTACTCACCATCCGGTATAGTTTCCCGAAAAGGGAGATTAACAAGATTATTTTACCCATTGACATTAGTAAAGAAAGCCGGCAAAAAGTTCCGTTGGTTGCCGGACTGGCACTGCTCTTTGGAGCCGAGCTCCACGTGATTGATATCCGGCAGGACAACAAAGTGGTGACCCGCAAAACATTGAATGAATATATTGATCAGGTGATGATCTATTTAAAACGGCGGAAAGTAAAATGTGTGCGCGAATCGCTGAAAGGCAACAACTTATCCAACTTAGTGATTGAATATGCCCTGCTTTGCGATGCCGATTTGATTGCGGTGATGCTTGAAACCAACGAGCGCACACTTCCATTTTGGGTAGAACCTTATGCCCAGCAAATGGTGAATCATTCCCCCATTCCGGTGCTTTCTATCCGTCCCACAGGCGATTAGTCTGTTATCGGTTTTTATAAAATCTACTAAAAAGAAAACCACACCAACAAGCTGTCCATGTGGTTTATATTATTAATCTTGAATGGTCTATTCCGATGCTACCATTGGGGTAACGCTCATTATTTCCACGATTCTTGTTTCCAATTCCTTGGATAATTCCGGGTTGTCGATCAATAACTGGCGTACGGCTTCGCGGCCTTGGCCCAAGCGGGTTTCACCATAGCTGAACCAGGAACCTGCCTTTTTAATGATGTTGTATTCGACACCTAAGTCAATGATTTCGCCGGTTTTGGAAATTCCTTCGCCATAAACAATGTCAAATTCAGCCTTACGGAATGGTGGCGCCATCTTGTTTTTTACAATTTTAACACGGATGCGGTTTCCGGTTACCTCTTCACTATCTTTTATCTGACCTATTTTACGGATATCCACACGCACCGACGCGTAAAACTTAAGGGCGTTACCACCGGTTGTTGTTTCGGGGTTACCGAACATGACACCGATTTTATCGCGCAACTGGTTGATGAAAATGCAACAGGTTCTGGTTTTATTGATGTTGGCGGTGAGTTTACGCAACGCTTGTGACATTAACCGGGCCTGCAGACCCATTTTGGAATCGCCCATTTCGCCTTCAATTTCGGCTTTTGGAGTCAGTGCTGCCACGGAGTCAATGACAATAATATCTACAGCGCCTGAACGGATCAGGTGATCGGCAATTTCAAGGGCTTGTTCCCCATTGTCGGGCTGCGAAACCAGAAGGTTCTGAATATCGACGCCCAATTTTTCGGCATAAAAACGGTCGAAGGCATGTTCCGCGTCAATAAATGCGGCAATACCCCCCGCTTTTTGGGCTTCGGCAATGGCATGGATGGCCAGAGTTGTTTTACCTGACGATTCCGGCCCAAATATCTCAATAATCCGTCCTTTTGGGAAGCCACCTACACCCAAGGCCAAATCAACTCCAATGGATCCGGAACTAATGGTTGGTACCTCTTCCACCACAAAGTCGCCCATTTTCATGATAGCTCCTTTACCAAAATTTTTTTCGATTTTATCAAGGGTCAGTTGCAAAGCTTTCAGTTTTTCTTTGCTCATGTCCTTGGCCGCCTCTTTAGGTTCTTTGCTCATACAATCAAGTAGTTAATGGAATTAATTTTTCGATTTTCTTTTGGTAAAGATAACCAATTCAGAACATTAATTTGAAAAATTGGAGGGATACTTGCAGGGAGTTTTCAACAATATCCCTAAGCAGGTTTTTGTTTTCATCAAACAGGGAAAATATATTTTGGGGATTAACTCAATGCCTTCAATATTTGTTCTGTAGGGTTTTTGGTATCCACTTTTGTAATAATTTTTGCAATCATCCCATTTCCGTCAATAACAAAAGTAGTGCGTAAAACCCCTTCATATTCTTTGCCATACATCTTTTTCATTCCCCAGGCGCCATAGGCCTTCAGGATTGTTTTATCTACATCGGCAATCAAATGAAAGGGGAGTTTCTGTTTTTCAATAAAACCTTGATGCGATTTTTCGCTATCGGGACTTACCCCAACCACCTCAAAACCTTTGCTGAGCAATTGCCGGTAATTATCGCGCAAGTTGCAAGCTTCGGATGTACAGCCAGGGGTATTATCTTTGGGGTAAAAATATAAAATCAAGGTTTTCCCTTTAAACTGATCCAACGATAGGGTTTGCCCTAACTGATTTTTTCCAACAAAATTTGGGGCTTTTTGGCCTTCTTCTAAAATTGTCATCGTAATGTGTTTTAAACTGTTTCCACTTCAAAAACAGCCTTCGGTGGATTTTGTTGCAAACCTTGTGCGATTCTTTAAAAATGAATATCGGCATCTTTAGGAAATTAGTACAAACCCTCAAAAACAAAATTCTTTTGATTAAGGTTTGAAAGTCTGGCTTTAGGTAAAAAATCAGTATAACTTAAAATGGCACATTTAAACTACAAAAAATTAAGCTATCTTTGAACTCACTTGTGTATTAGGTTATTTAAGTAATAAGAAATGGCAAATCAAGAAAAAACAAGACCCCATTTAGATGAATCGAATCAGATTGAAAAAGACAACGACTTTCATCTGATTCTCCATAATGATGACTACAACACCTTTGACTTCGTAATCGAATGTCTGGTTGAAGTCTGTGAGCACGACAGCCATCAGGCAGAGCAATGTGCTTACATTACCCACTACAAAGGCAAATGCGATGTAAAAAAAGGGAAGTTTGAAAAACTCTCGCACATGAAAAACAAGTTGAATAGCAAAGGATTAACTGTTACCATCGATTAACGCTTTATGAGTTTAACTGCCATTATTGTTTTATTGTTAGTGGGTCTTATTCTCCTGCTTCTTGAGGTTTTTGTATTGCCTGGGACTAACATTGCCGGAGTGATTGGTATCCTGTTCATCGTGTTGGCCATCTTTTTTGGATACAGGGATTTGGAGAAACCTATTGCCCATATTATTTTATTTACAGCCCTTGCGCTGACTGTAGCCACGGTATGGTTGGGGTTGCGGTCGAATACATGGAACCGTTTATCGTTGCATTCCACCATCAGCAGCAAGGTAATGAATGTAGAACCGGATGAATTGCAGGTGGGAGCCCGTGGCGAAAGTATTACCCGTTTGAATCCCATGGGAAGGGTACTCATCAACAACAAATCGTTCGAAGCCAAATCAGGCCATCTTTTTATCGATCCGCATACGCCAATTGAAATAGTTAAAATAGAAGGAAATCAAATCATTGTTAAACCTATTGATTTATAAATTATGGAAAATATGATTGGAATGAATGTAATACTCATTGTGGCCATCATTGTCGGCATCTGGTTCGTTTTGTATGTAATCCCCATCAAGTTGTGGTTTACCGCGCAAATATCAGGTGTCCGCATCTCTTTGCTGCAATTGATTTTAATGCGTTGGAGGAATGTCCCCCCACAAAAAATTGTTAATTCGATGATTGAAGCCCACAAGGCCGGATTGCAGGGAATTAAGAGTGACGACCTTGAGGCGCACTTTCTAGCCGGTGGGCATGTGGAGGCTGTAGTCCACGCCTTGGTTTCGGCTGAAAAGGCAAATATCCAGCTTTCGTTTAAGATGGCCACTGCCATTGACTTGGCAGGCCGCGATGTGTTTCAGGCCGTTCAAATGAGTGTAAACCCAAAAGTGATTGATACCCCACCAGTAACCGCGGTTGCCAAGGATGGGATACAGTTGATTGCCAAAGCCCGGGTTACCGTGCGTGCCAACATCAAACAATTGGTGGGCGGAGCCGGTGAAGAAACAGTATTGGCAAGGGTTGGCGAAGGAATTGTTTCATCTATTGGTTCGAGTTTCGACCACAAGGCTGTATTAGAAAATCCCGATAAAATTTCCCGGTTGGTGCTTGAAAAGGGATTGGATGCCGGGACTGCTTTCGAAATCCTTTCCATTGACATTGCCGATATTGATATTGGGAAGAACATTGGTGCCGTTTTGCAGATGGATCAGGCTGATGCCGATAAAAATATTGCTCAGGCCCGCGCCGAAGAACGCCGTGCGATGGCTGTAGCTTTAGAACAAGAAAATAAGGCCTTGGCACAAGAGATGCGCGCCAAAGTTATTGAGGCTGAAGCTGAAGTACCTCGTGCCATGGCTGAAGCTTTCCGCCAGGGAAACTTGGGGATTATGGATTATTACCGGATGAAAAACATTGAGGCAGATACCCACATGAGGGAAAGCATCTCAACTCCTCCACAAAGTCCGGGAAATATCAAGAATCAAAAAGATAAATAGATCAGGTGAACCTTTAAAGAACACTTAAAAAATAGTGAGAAGTCCCGGAAATAATCCGGGATTTTTTTTTGAAGCCACGTTCCGAAAAACTTATCTTTGCCCACTTAAAACAGCATTATGGAAATTACCGGAAAAATTGTACAGATACTTCCTGCCACTGGAGGACAATCGGCCAAGGGTGGTTGGAAACGTCAGGATTTTATCATCGAAACGGTGGAACAATACCCTAAAAAGGTGTGTATCTCGAATTGGAACGATAAGGTAGAATTGACCCAACAAGGTATAGGGGCTCAAGTAAAAGCCTCCATAAACATCGAAAGCCGCGAGTTTAATGGAAAATGGTACACCGATGTCCGGGTTTGGAAAATGGAAACTATGGGTGGTGCCCGTCAAGCTGACAGCACCTTCGATACAGGAAATTATCCGCCACCCCCATCGAACGAAGAACTGGGACCTGATGACATGCCCTTTTGATTTTTATAACAATGTCGTTTATTAGCAAAAAAATATTTTAGTATCAGGAAGTCAGTATCAAGATATGAGATTGAGTGATACGAGACACAAGATAATTTGCTAATGAGCTAATTTATTAATAAACAATTTAACCATTACCTGCTCTGCATCTCTTTGCATATTCTCTGGGTTCTTTGAGGTTAATCTTACTTATATGCTTATAGACCTTAACTAAAGGTCATTGAATTATATATGCTTTTGCAGGTATGGTTGCGGTAATAATTTGAAAAAAACCGCCAAACTTTTTTGGAAAAGAAATACAAATTCCTACTTTTGTGAACCTTAAAAAAAATTAAGGTGTCTTCTAAAAAAAATATTCAGCACAATACCCGGAGAGGTGGGTGAGTGGCTGAAACCACCAGTTTGCTAAACTGACGTACGGGAAACTGTACCGGGGGTTCGAATCCCCCTCTCTCCGCAAAAATAAAGGCTTGCCAGTTATGGTGAGCTTTTTTGTTGATGAAAACCCTACTTAAGCTGAGGGATGAAAAACCCCTGGATCCGGACGGCGGAGCCCTCATAATACGAAGCGGAGTAATCCCCCCACACTTTACAAAGAATAAAGGTTTGTACCTTATTAGAAATGGGACATGCCCAACATTCAAAATTAAAAGCCTCGCATGGGTTGTTTTATCAATAATCATCCGCAAGCATTTGAATTTGAGTGTTTAGCATCAACTGATTTTACAAAGACATGGTACACTTATCGGTTCACTTTGCCTCAGTTTTTATTTCACTTGCGGATTAAAACTCAATGCCACGCACCTAAAATGACTCCCATTAGCATTAAAAACAACACCTGGTATCCGGAATTGATGGCCCAAAGTTTCAGCGATTTACCCTCGTATTGGTAGTTTACACCCATGGAGGTCACCACAAATGCTACACCTATATATAATCCATGAGTAAGCCCAACCAGCCAGGTAACTTTGGCATCTTCCACCTTATGAAACAGAAATGCCATACCAAATGCCATGATTAGTGTAAGTATAAAACTGATCCCAAAGATTTTGATCATGTTTCCTGATTGAATTTTCTCATCCGATAAGCCAACCTCTTTTTGCCAGGCTTTGCCAAACAAGGGGCCGTACCAAATAGAACCAATCCCAAAAGCCAAAACGGCAGAAACCAGAACAGCCCATAAGTTCATTGCATACATCATTTTTCCCTCCTTTTTTAATTTTAGTGAATGAAAAGTACGGAAAAATCAGGTTAGTTAGAATTGTTTCAAATAATTTTTTACAAGCATCTTCAAAATTCAGCAGGTTTTTTAAGCTTCCACTTGTTGGTCCAAAGATTTTATGTTTTGGTAAGTATTGACGTTAGCAGGCTTTAAGTCCGTCTTTTGAATTATCATCCAAGAGCCATGATTCAGCAAGCTCCAGGGTCGAAAAGAATTTAATTTCTTTGGTGGTATTCTTTGGTAACAACTTTTCTAATGAAACCTGCCCAAATACATTCTGCGACCTGACATACCCTACCTTTTTTAGGGAGGTCTGCCGCAACAATGGATAGATTTCCATCACGATCCAACGGATATCATCGGTTTTAACAACCTCTAATCTTGATGAATCAATTAATAAATAATGCACCTTTTGCTTTAAACACAACTCAACGGTTTTTTGCATCAGGTCTTTAACCTTGCCTGATTCTAAAAAACCTTCCACAGCCATATAGGCAATGTTACGATCTTTTATAAACATGAGGCATGCCTGCAAATTGCTGTAATATATCATCTTACAAGAGATAGAATGTGTAATAGTTTAAAAAATATTCTCAATTCCAGACCAAAGATGTTGGTTTTGCCGCGATAAAACGAACGAAATCGACACATTCAAAGAATTTCTCTACCAAAAGGAAAAATTCCGAAACAGGTTTTTTACATTTGATGCATGGAAGAAATGGTACCCAACAAAGAATTCTTGGTAGAAATGGCCAATACGGTTATGCCTTTTGGAAAGTTTAAAGGAAAGCTCTTGATTGAATTACCTGAACCTTATTTGGTCTGGTTCCGCCAACAGGGATTTCCCCCGGGAAAGCTTGGCGACCAGTTGTCACAAATGTATGAAATCAAACTCAATGGATTGGAAAAACTCATCTGGCCTTTGGTAAAGAAAAAAGGATGACAAAAAAAATATTTGTCCATTGTAGCATTTATTCAAATATTTCCGTCACAATGGCTACATTTAGTTTATAACCCTAAAAATTAAAAATATGCAATCGCACGAAGTTGACTACAAAATTATTGGAAACGACATCCAATTGGTTGAAATTGAATTAGACCCAAGAGAAACAGTAATAGCTGAGGCCGGAGCTATGATGTACATGGAAGAAGGTATTGCTTTTGAAACCAAAATGGGCGACGGGACTAATCCCACTCAGGGTTTTATGAGCAAACTTTTACAAGCAGGTGCCCGGGCCATCATGGGCGAATCCATCTTTTTAACCCACTTTACCAATGTGGGATTTGGGAAAAAGCATGTTTCGTTTTCAGCTCCTTACCCCGGAACTATTATCCCCATTGAGTTGAACCGCTACGGGGGACGGCTTATTGTTCAAAAAGATGCCTTTTTGTGTGCAGCATTAGGAACCAAGGTCTCCATAACTTTGAACCGCAAACTGGGAGCCGGATTCTTTGGTGGTGAGGGATTTATCTTGCAAAAGTTGGAAGGTGATGGCCGGGCATTTATTCACGCGGGTGGAACCGTAATCGAACGGCAATTGACTAATGAAACACTGCTGGTGGATACCGGCTGTATCGTAGGTTTCGAAGAGAGTATCACGTACGACATCCAACAAGCCGGAGGCCTTAAGAGTATGGTATTTGGTGGCGAAGGCATGTTTTTGGCCTCCCTCCACGGTACCGGAAAAGTCTGGTTACAAAGTATGCCTATCCGCAAACTGATTATGGCTTTGGCTCCTTATGGTGGTAACAGCCGAAAGGAAAATCAGGGATTCATGCGCAATTTCCTGGAAAGTTAAGAATACCATCAAGTTGGAGGCAAGTATGAGAACTTGGTACATAAATTAACATTTAAAAAATATATTATGAAGCATACTATTTTAGGAGCAGGCGGTTCAGTAGGAAATGCCCTGGCATTTGAATTGTTGAAATCAGGAGAGAAAGTAAGACTTGTATCCAGAAGTAACTATTCGTTACCAGGGGCAGAATCCTTTAAGGCTGATATCACATCGTACCAAGAGACATTAAATAGCGTTAAAGATTCAAGTATTGTGTACTTATGTGTAGGCCTTCCGTATGATTCGAAAATATGGGCTGAATTCTGGCCAAAGATTATCCAGAATACAATTGATGCATGTAAAAGTGTAAATGCAAAATTGATATTTTTTGATAATGTCTATATGTATGGTAAGGTAGATGGTAAAATGACAGAAACAACCCCCTATAATCCTTGCAGTAGGAAAGGAGAAATAAGAGCCAATATTGCTACAATTTTAGAAAACGAGATAAAACAAAAAAGCATAAATGCAATAATAGCAAGGGCTGCAGATTTGTATGGCCCATATGCCACAAAAACGAGTTTGCCATATATATTGGTGTTTGACAAATTAATTAATGGCAAAAAGGCGCAATGGATGGTGGATGCAAGAAAGCTACATTCCTTTACTTATACAATTGATAGCGCAAAAGGACTTTATTTGCTCTCAAAAGATGATACCTGTTTTAATCAGATATGGCACCTTCCAACATACAATCCATCGGTTGATGGCGAGAGATTTATAGACATTGCAGCAAAAGCTTTAAGTGTTGATTCAAAATATTCGGTATTGAAAAAATGGATGCTTAAAATGGTCGGATTATTTAACAAAACTGTATCCGAATCCTATGAAATGCTTTACCAGAGCGAAAATGATTACTATTTTGATTCAACTAAATTCAATGAATACTTTAAATATCAGCCGAAAACTTATGAAGAAGGTATTCATGAGACAATAAATTTTTTAAAACGGAAATAATACCAGCCACCAACGCACATTGTTCATTGCCTGCTTTATACTTTTTTGAGAGCCAGTTCATTCTTTTCCCTCGTGTGTGCCCGGGCAAGTGGGTGTAACAAACCTTATGCGGAAACGATAAAGGTGGCTACCCCAAAAATTCTGTAATGATTTAAAGGCTTCCGGTTTGAAAAAAGCATGGCACACAAACCTGTCCCGATGGTTGGAGGTTGGCACAGCTAAGGCTGACCTGCCGATAGGTAGATAGGTTTTCACCGATTTGTTATTTTTTTGTTAAAAGCGTCGAAAAAAAAATCAGACACCATAAAAACATCCTTCCCAAAAGTTTCCGCAGCAATTTTTTGCCAGTTGCAAGGGAAATTATTTTTCCTTATTTTGCTGAAAGTTAAACAATTTGCAGGGTCATGATACAAAAACTGGAAATTATCAACAATTGGAATCTGAAGAAGTTACTGAATGAGCTGGAAATGGGCCATATTAAAGTGCCTAAATTTCAACGGGATTATATTTGGGAAAAAACCAAAGTAGTAAAACTGCTCAACTCTATTTACCATCAATACCCGATAGGGTCCTTCTTTTTTTGGATAGCCCCGGAACACTACGCCACGTTTATCCGTGAAAATGTGTATCTGAATATTAAACCAGCCCAAAAGAACGGCTCTTTCCAATTCATCTTGGATGGACAGCAACGGATGATCTCGCTTTATGTTTCTTTGCGCGGCAAGAACTATGCCGGCACCGATTATAGCACGATTTGTTTTAATCCGCAAAAAAAGGAATTCCGCATACCACGTGGGCTGCGGGAAAAATACAACATCCCGGCCTGGAAACTTTTCGACAACAAAGCTTATGGCGAGGTTTACAGCGAGTTGATAACCGGAACCACCAGCCGCAGCAGTCAACTGGCCGAAACCTGGCGTGAATGCCAGGAGATTTTTTCAAATTACCCTGTTAGTATTGTTAAAACCAGTAACGAAGAGCTTGACGATGTAGTGGAGATTTTTGAACGCATTAACGAAGGAGGAAAACACCTGACCGTTTTTGACCTAATTCATGCTACCACATGGTCGGAACAGTTTGATTTGAAAGAACGTATTGCAGAATTTAACAACCCCGAGCGGGTTAAAAGATATGGACAGTTCAGTAACAAGGTATTCACGTTGTCGCTTACCATGAATATTTTTGATGATGCCCGCACGTTGTATCAATTGCGGCTTGCCCCAAACCAGTGTGAACACATTTGGCCCCGGACAAAATCGGCCCTACTGGCTACCTTGGATTTTTTCAAACAAATGCGGTTAACCGGCGACTTAACCGCGTATCATAATTTTATCCCCATCATACAATATTATTTCTTTAGGAGCGGATTAAAAGAGGTGAAAGAAGAGCATCAGAAAGTTATTGAAAAATGGTTCTGGGATGCAAAATTTTCAAAAAGATACGCCACTTCAGTATATACACGGATGAAAGAAGATGGAAACTGGATTCTGGATATGTTAGGCGAAAAGCATGAATGAGCAGATAAATATTTGATGAATGGATTCAGGGATTGCTGAAATTGCTATCTTTAGCCGCAACAATTATAATTACCATGGGCAGCCTTAAAAAACTAGTTTTCCTCATAGTATGGGCATGTTTTATTGGGTACCAGGTGCCGGCACAATCAAACATTGATAGCTTGCGCACGTTGTTGACAGTCACCCAAAACGATACCGTTTATGTGGACATTCTCAATCAATTATCGAAAGCCTGCCGATGGAATCAAATAACCGATGCCATTGATTATGCCGTGAAGGCCGAGAAAATATCGCAAACAATCAATTACCAACAAGGGCTTGCCTTAGCATTCCACAATCTGGGGGTTTTGTATGCCGATAAAGGAAATAACGAATTGGCGCTGGAATATTATGGCAAAAGCCTCCGCATTCAGAGGATAATGAACAACCCGAAAGCCATGGCGCACCTGTATGATAATATGGGGTTGATTTACCGCCGGCAACAAGATTTTGAAAAAGCCCTTGAATACCATAATCAAAGCCTGAAACTGAAAAAGGATTTGAACGACACTATTGGCATTGCCTATTCTTATGAAAACATTGGATTGATATTCTCCGAACAGGGAAAATTTGATAAGGCGCTCATCCATTATTACAACAGTTTGCGGTTAAAAGAATCGCTCAACGACAAATATGGAATGGCCAATTCCTTTGGAAATATTGGGGTTATTTATTTGAAAATTGAAAGTTACGACCAATCGCAGGTGAATCTGGAACGGGCCCTGATGCTCTTCCAGGAAATTGGGAATAAAACCGGGATTGCCGAATGTCAACTTTATTTAAGTGATATCTATCAAAATCAAAAGAACTATCCAAAAGCTATTGATGCCCTCGAACAATGCCTGGCCATAAATAACGAAAAAGGCAATATCAAAGGGTTGGCCGATGCCTATTTAAAGTTAGGCAACGTGAATATTTTAAGAGGGCGGAGTTATCTGTCGCACGATTTTTACTTAAAAAGCCTGGATTATTACCAGAGGATTGAAGACTTGAAAGGGGTTGCCGAGGCCCGGTTGGCTTTAGCCCAATATTACATCCACCAGGGAGATTTTGAGACAGCCAAAATGCAACTTAAAACCACCCTTTCGCTGCTCAAAACCATTTATGCTCCTGATTTGGAACTGAAAACCACAAAATTGCTTGTTTCGATATTCCAACGGGAAGGAAATTATTTCAAAACCACGGAATTGTTAAATCAGGCGCTAATAATCACCGATTCGCTGAATAAGTTAAACCTGGAAAAAGAGGTGACGCAGATTCAGCTCCAATATGAATTTGACAAAAAAATTCTTCAAAAAGAATTCGAAGACATCCGTACCAAACTGGAAACGGAACAAAGAATCAAACGGGTGTCGTTGGTCCGGAATATTACCCTGCTGGCATTCTTGTTATTGAGTGTTTTAGCATGTATCATCTATCTGAAATCGAAGAAGATGAACCGGCAAAATAAGGTACTGGAGCACCAGCAGCAATTGATCGGGCAACAACTGGTGGAACTTAAGACACAAAAGGAGCAGTTACAGATTGCCAACCACACGAAAGACAAATTCATTGCCATCATCGGGCACGATTTGCGTAACCCGTTTAATGCCATCAACAGCTTTGTTTCGCTGGTAATGGAGCACCCAAATGGTTACAATGAGGAGCTGGTTAAAAAATACCTGCTCTTGATTAAAGATGCCGGGGCGAACGCTCAAAGTCTGTTAGAGAATCTTTTAGAATGGGCCAAAGCACAAAGCGGTGAATTGATTGCCCGCAAGGAACGCGTGGTTCTGAATAGCATTCTACGCGGCAACGTGATCCTGATAAAAGAAATGGCCGAACAGAAAGGTATTCGTCTGATAGAGGAACTTGAAGACGATCCCATGGTGATTATCGATAAAAATATGATCAATGCCGTAATCCGGAATTTGCTTTCAAACGCTTTAAAATTCACTCCCGCGGGAGGTACCATTTGGGTGAGAACCCAGATAAAAGGGCATGAAGTAAAAATAGTGATCCAAGATACCGGCGTTGGTATTTCACCAGGTCAATTGGGCATTCTTTTCGATCCGGGTTCTGTTAAAAAAGGTATTGGAGGCATTGCTTCTTCCGGGTTAGGATTGATCCTTTGTAAAGACTTTTTGGAAAAACACCAGCAAGAATTACGATTGGAAAGCACACTTGATGTAGGGACCACTTTCTGGTTTTATTTACCTATAACCGAAGTTCATGAACACCATTAAATGGATTATATTCCTGGTATTGGCCTCTGTAGGATTATTCATCGTCCTTTTGAATACAAATGAGGTTACAAAGCCAACAGATTCAATTTCAGGCGGGGACACAATAAAAGTAAATGTAAACAGGTCGTACTACCCCGATGGAACCCTAAAAGCCGATGTGGAGATAGTTGATGGGTTGCGGCATGGTATAGCACATAATTATTACTCCAACGGCAAAGTACACACCCAGTTTACCTATCAATATGGTTTCAAAGAGGGAAACGGGATCTGGTTTTTTGAAGATGGAACGGTTTATCAAATTACACCCTATGTGAAAGGTAAAAAAGAAGGTGTACAACAAAAGTTTTACGATACCGGACAATTATTGGCTGAGATACCTTTCCAATCCGACAGCCTAATGGAGGGAACCAAAGAATACCTGAAAAATGGAACTTTGGTTACCCGATACCCTCCATTTGAGTTGCAGCAGAAATCCAGCAATTCCAAAATGGTTGTTTACAAGGTTTCAGGGATTTCTTCAAAGAAAATCAAAGCGGTAAAAGCTCAGTTAAAACTGGGGGATAAATGGGAAACCATTGGTGGAAATACCGATGATGATGGGAAGTATTATATTGGTTTTCCCCAACATCAATTCAAAAACGCCTCGGAAATAACAGTAAATCTTACCTTTAAAACCGACATGAATAATTTAAAACTGCTTTCGGAAAAATTGCGTTGAGATTGATGATAAAAAACGGAGCATTACTTTTATTCCGGTAACCGCCCAATGTGCAACTCTTTTTGTGGCGACGACAGATACGAAAAGATCGGCAGGTTCCGCAAAGCTTCCACATCTTTTTGTTTGTTTACATTTACAATTACAATATCTCCCTTGCCTTTGCCATATTCCCCATTAAAATCGTAAAAGCCAGCCAGCACAGTAAGATCTCCGGAATTTACCAGGTCTTTATACTTCTTGCAGGCAATATTTACCTGGTAGTCAAGATTTTTTTCAATCACATGCGAGTGAATCTTTTGAAAATCCTTGATCGTGGCATATTTAGTGATGATGGGCTGTAAGAAATCAAGTTCGTGTTTGATGCCATAACTTTCCTGGTCAAAACCTTTTAAATAAGCTTTTATAGCACCACAGTCAGAATGGCCCAGAAAAAGCAGCAGGGGTGTTTTCAGGTGGTACACCCCATAATCCACCGAACCTTCGGTAGATAAAATCTGGTTACCGATATTCTGGATGGAGAAAACTTTGTTCGAGGTATCAGGCATCAAGGCGTTTAGAGGTACCCGTGAATCGGAACAAGTAACCAGTGTGATGTAAGGTTTTTGCTCAAAACTGAAGGTTTCGAAGTATTCGTGCGGGTGGGTTTGGGTAAAATAATTATTGCCCAAAACAATCTGGGACACAATTTCAGGAGCTAAAAGCTTTTTGGACTTTGCCGGGGCTTTTTTAATGTCTGGTTCATGTCCGTCAATGGCAGCTACCACCATTTCATGCAGGGTGTCGCGGCGGCTTACATGGCCAAGCAAATGTTCAATACCTTCGAGCCTTAAAATATCGCGGACACCAGAATGTGCTTCGGCTACTTTCAGTTCAATGCCTTTCTCTTTTAGGTTAAGGTATAACCGCTTAATCAACCTTGCTCCGCTGGAATCAACCCGGGCCGAAGTGCTTAAATCGAAAATAACCATTTTTAATGAATGGTCCGATTCCCTAACCTTCGCCCATACCCTGTTGTAAATGGTAGCTACATTAAAATAAACCAATTCCGATTCTACCCGGAACAGGAGAATGCCCGGCAACAATTCATTGTCGGGATGCCGTCGGATGTCGGTATACCGGTTGGTACCGGGAATCCGTCCAAGAAAAGCCACATGAGGGCTCGAAACATTCCGGATGATTAATATCAGCGAAAACAGGGCTGCAATAAGCACCCCTTCTAAAATCCCAAACACAATCACACTGAACAAAGCAGTCATGGCAATCACAAAATCGAAACGGTTTACATTGAACAGCCGTTTCATTTCATTGATATCGACCAACCCACGGATGGCCACCAACACAATAGCTGCCAAAATAACCGTTGGTAGGTTTTTTAACAAACCTGTTAAAAACAATAGGCAAAGTGCAATGCCAACCGAAGTTATTACTAACGACACTGGGGTTTTGGCACCAGCTTTCTCGTTTACAGCCGATTGAGACAAACCACCGCTCACCGGATAGCCTTGCCCTAAAGAGGTGGCTAAGTTTGCAACTCCAAGAGCCAACAGTTCCTGACCGGCGTCAATTTCGTACCCATTTTTTTGTGCCAGGGTTTTAGCGGCCGAAACGCTTTCGATGTATGCCAAAAGGAAACAGGCAAAAGCCAATGGGAGAATGTTTCCCAAATCGGTTAAGTTTAAAGATGGTAAATGCAGTTTAGGTAACCCGCTGGGGATGATACCCACTGTTTTAAAACCCGTGGAACCTAAGGGTGTAAGGGTGATGACAAGTACCGATAGGGCTACCACCACAATTGCAACAGGCTTTCCGGGCAAGAGTTTTTCTCCTGCTACCAGCAAACCAATGGCTACCAAGCCGAACAATAACACATAGAAATGGGTATCGGGCATTTGAGTGAAAAGAGCAGCCAGCCGACCGAAAAACCCTTCACCACCTCCGGTCACTCCAAATAGTTTGGGCAACTGCGTCAGTCCAATAGTTATGGCAGCTCCGGCCTTAAACCCGAGCAATACTGTCTCGCTAATAAAATTAATGATACTACTTAATCGGAGGATGTAAGCCAACACGCTCATCCCTGCAAACAAAAGTGCCGATAAGGAGGCCAAATCTACCCAACGTTGTGTATCCCCGTTTGCCAAATGGGCAAGGGTGACTCCGATTAACATAGAAATGGCTGACGTAGGACCGATGGCTAGTTGTTTGCCTGTCCCCAATAGGGCATAAAACAGCCCGCCTATCAGATAACCATACACACCGTATTGTGGGGGCAGGCCGGCTAGGGTGGCGTAAGCCAGTGAAACCGGAATGGCATAAGCTGCCAATGTGAGTCCAGACACTGTATCGCTGGCTAAAAGTTTTGGGGTGTATTCCGGGAGCCAATGGACAGCTGGAATAAGTTTCCGTAGTTGTTCCTTCAAGAAGGTTGGAATCATAAAGGATGGTTTTAGAATTATTTGTACCCAGTAACTAAAATAATATAATTCAATCAATTAAACAAGGATGGATATTAAATACATTTTGTAGAATCAAATCCATAAAGAGGAATTTTTGAAATCATGATGGGCCAACGGCCAATGTTGAATGAAGGCGCGGAACAAAATACAACTTTTTTGTGCGGTCAAAGAATCCGCAGCAGCAGCATGTTGCATTTCTTTGTATGTTTGCCAAAAAAAACATGGCGCTGATACTATCCATTGAAACATCAACAAACATTTGCTCGGCAGCATTGGCAAGGGATGGCAAGGTGTTGGGGCTGGAGGAAAGTTTCGAGGATAAGTCGCATGCCTCGCAGCTTACCCTATTTATTCAGAAGCTTTTACACCAACAAAACCTTAATGCTCCCGATTTAGATGCTGTTTCAATCAGCCAGGGGCCGGGCTCTTATACCGGGTTACGTATTGGGGTTTCTGTGGCCAAAGGAATCTGTTATGCCGTGCACAAACCCCTGATAGCCGTGAATACGCTAAAAGCCATCGCGTTAATGGCAAAGGAAACGGTTCAAAATCAAAAAGCTTTCCTATGTCCCATGATTGATGCCCGCCGCATGGACGTGTATTCAGCATTGTTTTCGTACCAAATGGAAGAGAAACAGGAAACCCGGGCAGAGATAATCGATCACCTTGCGTATCAGGAACTGTTAGAAACCCAACCCATTGTTTTTTTTGGAAACGGTGCCGAAAAATGTAAAGAAGTTTTGATTCATCCCAATGCCCTTATTCTTGATGGAATCTATCCATCAGCAAAATATATGGCCATTCTGGCCGAAGAGGCCTTTAAAGCTGCCGATTTTAAAGATGTAGCTTACTTTGAACCTTTTTACCTGAAGGATTTTGTGGCTACGGTACCAAAAAATAAACTGTTTTGAACCTCATGATCCGGCCAGTATTTTTTAGCACATTCCTTTTGTTAATGGTTGCCGCCCAAGGGCAGGAACTGGTTTACCAGAATCAGGATTCCCTGAAACCAAACAGCTACTACGATGCAATGCCCAATTACCTGACGGCACGTTTTCTTATTTTCGAGAAATATGCCGATTTCAATATTAACGACAACGACCTCAACAGCACCATCCAGTACAATTCAAGTCCTTGGCCTTCGGTAGGTATTGGTGCCGGGTACCGATGGCTGGGCGTTTCCTTATCTGCCGGGCTGAAAGATCCTGCGGATACCGTTTATGGCAAAAAACACCGCATCGACTTTCAAACCTCCTTTTACCTTCGCCGCCTGACCATCAACATTTATTCGGGAATCTATTCAGGATATTACCTGGAGAACCCAAACACCGAGATTAAAAATTGGCCCGAAGGGAAGTATTACACCCGCAGCGACATAAAAACCACCACTTTTGGAGTCAATTGTTTTTATGTGTTCAATTCGGAGAAATATAGCAACAAGGCCACGTTCGTACAAAACGAATGGCAGAAAAAATCGGCAGGTTCCTTTATTGCTGGGGGAACCATCTTATTAAATAAGGTACAAGCCGATTCGTCCCTCATACCCGCTAATCTCAATACAGAAGGTTTTTTTAAAGATGCCGATGTTGCCCACTATGTCCATTCTTATGTTGGTAGCGAAGCCGGTTACACCTTTACAGTGGTGCTTAAAAAACGCCTTTTCTTCAATTTTTCCATTATGGGGGGATTGGGTGTAGGAAAAACAGTGATGACCCCCATAAATAGCCCGGAACTCTCGGAAGTAAAAATGAATGTGACATTACATAACAGCGCGGGGTTGGGCTATAACAGCCAGCGATTCTTTGCCGGATTTAGTTATGCAAATATCATTACAAGCACCCCTTCTCCCATTGAAGAAACCTCAATGGGACATGTCACAGGACGGTTCCAACTGGTAGCAGCATACCGCTTTAAAATCCCCGAACACCGTAACCCGTTGCCCAGTTGGGTTCCTGTGAAACTTTAACCGGGGAACGAGGATTTTAGTATGATAGTTGAACTTTTAAAAACCAACATCCATGAATGCATCTATTCACATGAAGAAGGTTCCATTTTTTGAAGCCACTTTGGGTTATGTTTTTTTTAAGAATCTGGAAATCGCCGAACTTAACCTGTTTTTTGAATCGCTATCGGAACTTTTCTATTCCGAAGAATGCTCCCCCATTGCCGTTTTGGTGCAAGGCGATAACCGCTATCAGAAAACCTGGAAAAAAACAACGGATCGGGTTTTTGACGAGAGCAATTGGATTACCACTTGGATACAATCTCCGGAAAATGACAGGCACCTTTCGGGATATTTTACTGTTTTAAGCGATGCCAATTTAAAAAGCCTGATTTCGGACACCTTCAATTTAAAAGTATTCGATACGCCAAATACCCGTTTTTGTTTGGTAGGAAACATTCAAGAATCGGAAAGAAAATTATCGGCCGGTGAGGAACTGAAGCGAGTGGGGGAGACCCTTGCTTCGTCATTGGCATTCTGTGGGTTAGAGCCAAGAAACGTGGTGAGACAATCTCTTTGGATGCCCAGCTATGCAAACAGGGAATGGGTAGTTAACCATTACAATACTGTCATGGATTTGAATCCGCAGCCGCTTGAAACAGTCTCCTGTTATGAAACTTACAGCCAAGATAGTGATCCGATACTAGCCTCAGCTATGGCTCTTCACAATAAGGCTCAAAACATACAAGTTCAACCTCTAAATCTTGCCATAGGTCATTCCATGAAAGGTGTCAAACTTTCCGGTCTTGGAATGGAATACGTGATGGTAAATCCTTTCCAACTGGCTTCCTCTGAAAACAATGCTGACAATTGCCTGGAGGAAAAACTAGTTCAATTTAGCCAAACCCTGGCAACCTTGGATTTAGACTGGAACCACATGGTACGTGGAGTGGTGTTTGCATCAGGCAAAGACGGAATTAAAGCCTTTAAAAACGCCTGTAAAGAATTAAAAATCCCGTTGGCCTCGATGAACTTTATTTCATCGGCATTCAAAAATAAAACTTCGCAATGGACGCTGGAGTGTGATTTTTATCGGAGCCTCGATTGATAAATCCCTGTTTTTTATATCTTTGGATGCACACCAAAACTTACAGCATGAAACTCGATCTACTTGAGATTTTTTCAGCATTTATCGTACTCTTTGCCGTCATCGATATTTTGGGTTCAGTACCTATTATCCTCGATTTGAAGAAGAAATCGGGCGAAATCAATGCCCTGAAAGCCACCTCGGTTTCTTTTATCATTCTGATTGCATTCCTTTTTATTGGGGAAGCTTTACTTGAGATGTTTGGAGTTGATATTTCGTCGTTTGCCATTGCAGGTTCGTTTGTGCTCCTTTTTTTAGCATTGGAGATGATTTTAGGAGTTGAGCTTTTTAAACACGATGCTCCGGGAGGAACTTCCATTGTTCCGATTGCATTCCCTTTGATTGCCGGAGCAGGTTCGTTTACCACACTGCTCTCGTTACGGGCCGAATACCAAACCATCAACATCATCATTGGTTTATTCCTGAACATTGTTTTTGTCTATTTTGTGTTGCGTTCTACTCATATTATTGAGCGGGTTATTGGTCCTGGGGGTGTTTATGTTTTAAAGAAATTTTTTGGGATCATTCTATTGGCCATTGCCATAAAGCTGTTTATGACCAATTTTGCCCTATTGATTACTGAATTTCTCCCCAAATTAAAAGCCTGATTTTATGGTGAAGGAAAAGCTCGAAAAGCAACTGATGGCAGAACTTTCGCGCCGAAACACCGATTTTATTGTCCATTGGGCACAAAACCAACCGGGAGCCATTAAGGAGTTGGTTGAAATGGTACTTTCGCATCAGGAAGTGGTAGCTTCACGCGCAGCCTGGGTGTTAGAAAAGCTTTCTGGGAACTATCCGGGGTTGCTGGGTGCCCACATCCCTAAAATCATAAAATCTCTTTCAGCTATTCCATCAAGCAGTACCCGCCGGACTATTGCCAAAGTCCTCATGTTTCATCAAATTCCCGAAGAGTCGGAGGGAGAGCTTCTCGATTTCTGCCTCCGGATGATTGAAGCTGCTAAAGAACCCGTGGCTGTGAAAGCCAATTGTATGACATTGGTTTTTAGCCTACTGCCAAAATATCCGGAACTTAAAAATGAAATTTTCGCGTTGATTGAAAATCAGATTCCCTATTCCAGTCCGGCCATCTACGCCCGGTATCATGTGTTGAAGCGGAAGCATTTCCCTGAAAAAACCAAAAAGAAGCTCAGAAATTAGAAAAGGCTGAGCTGTTGAGGGGTTGGAGGAGTATAAAACTTCATTTGAGTGGCCATCCCCATGGAATGGCATAAATCATTAAAGCTACTTTGCATACCATAAGCATCAGGAATAGCGGCCATGTATTGTTCGCCAAAACGTGCCTGATATTTAGGTACCAACCCGGGGAAATACCGATCGAGTTTCTGGTAATAATAATCCCGTTGCCTGTCGCGCAGTGTCACTCCCATGGCTGCCATCATGTAGTGAGCTCCGGCTTTTGCTGACTGTTCTACAATGCTCCGGATGTTTTGCGCGGTATCGGTAATGAAGGGTAACACGGGCATGATCAGAACCCCACAGTAGATTCCTGCGTCTGACAATGCTTTTAAAGCATGCAACCGCTCTGAAGTAACAGGGGCACCGGGTTCAATAATTCTGGATAATGAATCGTCGGCTGTGGTAATGGTGATGGAAACCGCGGTATAGGTATGTGAAATATCTTTTAGCATATCAACATCACGGACTACCAGTGCACTTTTGGTAATTACATGTACCGGAAAACGGTGCTGGTAAATTAGCCGCAAAGCGTTTCGGGTAAGTTCTACCTGCTTTTCCACGGGCATGTATGGATCGTTCATGCTCCCTGTTCCAATGGTGGCCTTGAGTCTTTTCTTCTTAAGCTCCAATTCCAGTAGCGAAAGGGCATTTTCTTTAATTTGGATGTTTGTAAAATCGGCAATACGGTAACATTCACTGCGCGAATCACAATAAATGCACTGATGCTGGCATCCCCGGTAAAGATTCATGTTGTAGGTAATCCCAAACCAGGAATCCGGGGCATTTTTCAGTTTCGATAAGATGGATTTGGCCTGTATCTTTTCCATGCCACAGAATGAGGTTCGTTCTTAAAAGACGCGGGTTACGGTATGATTTCCTTTTCGGGACGATTTTGGTAATACACATCCATGGCTACCATCAAAGCAGTAAATCCCCAAAAAGGAACCGAAGCTTTATCGGTATCTAAAAAGTTATTCAAAACCCCATGGAAATAATAGGTCCACAAGCCAACAATGGCCGCTAAGCCAAGCACTTTTACTTCTTTGTTAGTGGTTCGGTATATAGCCCGGATTCCGGTAACCATTGTAGTAATAATTATCAACACGAACATAAATGGGCCTAACACACCTTGTTCCGAAAGTGGCCCTAAGTATTCACTGTGGGCATTGCCCATATTGCCCTCGTTGGTACTGATGATGGTTTTTTCGTACGATAATTGATAAGGGGCGTAATAAAACATATAGGTACCGGGTCCCCAGCCAAAAACCGGTTTGTCGCGAAACATCCTGATAGCACAATTCCAACGGTTCAGCCGTTCTAAATTTGAGGCATCGGTCGATACGTTTGAAATGGACTGTACATGCTCGGCCAAATTGGTGGAAGAATCCTGTTTATTTGATTTAAGATCGCGCATCAACAAATTACCAACCACTAAAAATACTAGTGTCAAAAAGGCCAAACCGGAAAAGACGATCCAAAGTTTAATCCGTAGTTTGATAAGTATCCAAATCCCAAAAGCTCCAATCAGGCTTACCCATGCGGCACGCGAATAGGAGAAAATGAACCCGGTGAAAAGTACCAAGGTTATAAATCCAAAGAACACCCGGTTCCGGGGAGTGTAGCCTTTGAATAAGGTAATTCCAATCATGAGTGGAATGAAAAAAGCCAACATCGCCCCATAAGAGGTATGGTCTTTATAAAACGGATTGGCCGACCAGTGGGCAATCTTTTCATCAAAAATACCATATTTCACATGCCGGACAAGGGCATAGAAAACCACAATGGTTAAGGCAATGGCATAAAGAGTTATGTATTTCCTGATGTTTTTTGGGTTCTGGAATAATTGAGTAGCTAAAAAGTAGAAGGCTGCAATAAACCACATTCTCGAAACCAGATACTTGATTGAAACCAAAGGCATGCTACTGGTCATGCTTGTTACAAGCATCCAGCCCAAATACAGATAAATACTGATGCTTATGGGATGTCGCCAGATTGTAGCTGGCAGTGTGTTGTTCAGAAGGATCTTGACCACAAACAATAAAAGTATTCCTGCCAATAGCGGTTCGGTAGGTAAAAACATATCAATGGGTAACCCAGGAACAAGCTCCGATAGCGGGATGGAAAGTGGCACCAGAAAAACTAACGCCAACAATAGCTTATCAAGTGTAAGGAACAGGGCTAAAACCAACAATAAAACCAAGGGCGATAAGGTGAATAGATACACCTCGTTATAAACAAACAGTGTATTTATTATAATGAAGAGGAGTACCCCTGCATAGATCCACCAATTTTTCTTTATCTCGAACACGACCTATCTTTCAGTATTTTTAATTTCATTGATTCTTTTTACAATGGAATCAGAAATAACCATCAGCAATACCATGAAAACAAAGGTGGAGAAGGTTGACAACACCACTATTAACCATCGGATGGGATACGACTTCTTTTCGGCTTTCACAGCCGGGTTTACCACGAATTTAGTGGGAAGGGTTTGAGTAGCATCTACCAAGGCCTCGGCATATTTCGATTTGAGGTTACTTAACTGTTTCTTTTCAAATTCAAGAAAATCCCGTAACGAAACATAAGCACCACCATACTTTGCAAAAATCTCCAATTCTTCTTTTAATTTTTGTTCGGCCCTTAAATTACCACGGATAATTGCTTGGCCATAGGCATCTGTCAACACCTCTGACTGCCTTTCATAATCAACCACCCCGAAGGAGCGTATAATTTTTAACGAATCTTCCAAAACCTGAATCTGATCCCGCAAGGTAATGTACTCTTTTTCAACCAAAGCCAAGGCCTCAACAGCCCGTTCCTTTTGCATGCTGTTCCGCACCGTATCAACCAAAGCTGCGATATCATTGGCTATGTCGGCTGCAATTTGGGCATCGTGGTCAAACACGGTGATACGCACCGACAAAAATTTGGTGGGCTCAAAGGAAATATTTGACGAAAATTCTTTGTGCAATGCGGTATAAGGGTATCGGCTGGTAGAATCAATATCATAATGTTTCATCAGGTGATACTTTTTGATGATTTTGTCCCTGATTTCGTCCGATTGTAAGACTTGGAGCAATTGTTCCACCTCTTCGTCCTCACCAAACTTTAAAATATCCTTTTTCGAGATATTCATCGAAAGCAAATCATACGAAACCGAACTCGAAGCGGTCGGAAAAAGGATGACCTCCGATTTAAAACGTTCAGGAATGGTCAATGAAACAATGATAGATACCAGAGCTGCAAAAACAGTTACTGAGATAATGGGCCATTTACGGTCCCACAAATAAAGGATTAAATCGACTGAGTCAAAACGGTATTCTTTGTTGGCTTCCGACATAATTTGTTGTATTAAAAATGAATATTCACTTGATGGATAAACCCATTGATAGCTAATAGGCTATCATCACAGAACGGCAAAAGTAATAAAAGAATTCAGAAATCTAAAAACCACTAAGGAAAGTAATTGTTACTTTTATCTATCTGAAATTATTTGTTCTATACCAATAAAAATTTTGTCTATGAAATATTTAGGAGCTCATATAAGTGCCTCAGGAGGAGTTGAAAATGCTCCCATCAACGCACAAACAATTGGAGCCAATGCCTTTGCCCTATTTACCCGCAACCAGCGTCAATGGGTTTCAAAACCATTAGATAAGACCTCGATTAAAAAATTTCGCGACACCTGTCAGGAATTGGGTTTTGGTCCCAACCAAATACTCCCTCATGACAGTTATTTGATTAATCTTGGTCATCCTGAAAAGGACAGTTTGATAAAATCGAGGGAAGCATTTTTGGATGAGATGCAACGGTGTAAACAGTTGGGATTAAACCGGCTAAATTTTCATCCGGGAAGCCACTTGAACCAGATAGATGAGGGAACGTGCTTAAAAACCATTGCCGAAAGCATCAACTGGGTCCTCGATAAAACCCTAGGGGTAACCGCTGTTATTGAAAACACGGCAGGACAAGGTTCAAACCTGGGACATACCTTTGAACAAATCAGGCATATTATCGACCATGTGGAAGATAAATCGCGGGTGGGTGTTTGCATTGATACCTGCCACGCCTATGCTGCCGGCTATGACCTGAAAACAGAAAACGGGTACAACCAAACCTGGGAACATTTCGATAAAACAATTGGTTTTCAGTACTTGAAAGGGATGCACCTGAACGACACCAAAAAGGGCTACGGGTCGCGGGTCGACCGTCATGAGTTGCTGGGGCAGGGCTTTTTAGGTATCGAACTTTTCAAAAGACTGATGGCAGATGCCCGTTTTGATGCCATACCACTTATATTGGAAACTCCCGATGAAAATGCCTGGGCTGGCGAAATCGAACTTTTACGTTCTTTTGCTAAATAACAGGAATATAAATAAAAACCAACTTATTAAACACGAGTTCAATAACGATAAGTTAAGGTTTTTAAGTGTAAAATAAACCCAAAGAATGGTTAAAGTATTAAATTGTTTTATACTACGCATGGTATAAAATTGGAAAATCTGTTTTCCTGACTTAATAATGCGAATTAAGAGTTAAAAATCAGGCCGATAAAAGCTACAGCCAGTTTACCGTACACATGGACCAACAAGCCTTTGGTTGATCTTACTGTTGACTCTCTTTGAATGTTTGTTTTTTCGTTTAACCAGTTAAAAAATGCCTCTATAGGTTGCCTAATGCTTGAGACCGCTTTAGAAAACAATTCATTAGCTGCATGGTCAATATATTTAATGCAATCCGGTTGACCTTTTATTCCTTTTACCGGAGTGAGCATTAATGAGCCATCGTTCTTTGCCATATTATCAAAGAATTCAATGTCATAATATATTTTATCACCATAGAATTGGCGGTTTGGCAAATTCGCCCAATTCTGCTTAAATACATTTAGGTCATTTTCAGATACTTGGGTTAATACGATGGATTCCGGAAAAGGAAGTTTACATGATCTGCGCATGCCTAATACATGTAATTTAAGCCCGAAATACCAAATGCCTTTGGTAGAACAAAAAGTTTTATCAGTAATTTCTCTGGCAACTTTTCCCTGCCTTTTTCCGGAACAGGTTATTATAGGCATAGAGTCCAATAGATTAATATCTGGAGTGCAATCAGCAGGCTTTAAAGTTACCAACAGATCATTAGTAATATGGTTAAGAGCATCACCCAATCTGTTTAATCTTGTATTAAAAGCTACATAGGAAGGAAGCTTGGGAAACCATGAAAGCAGGTAATCTTTGGCAAATTGATGAATCTGCTTAATTTTGAATCTTTGTTCAGCATGCATAACAAACAAATAAACAGTAATAAGTTCTTGATCAGAAAACTCAGGATTGCAATTGTTCGAAAACCTTTCGCACTTGAATTTCAATTCCGACTCATATAAATCACAGATATACAAGTATATAGCTGTGGGTTGCAAGGCTTTTTCCCTGGGGATCATATCAAAAAGATTGAGTGATGTTAATCTCTTAAGATAGTGATTCTCAGGGGTTTCAACCAAATTTTTTGTACTTATTTTATTGATATTCAATTGTTTATGTAAATATCTTTTATAAAAATTCAACTCTTAATTCGCATTTATAATCTCTAATTTTCATGGGCTTGAAATTAGAAAATCGCTTTTTTATAACTGGGAAATTGGTTTGCGTTTTGATTTACAAGTCGGGAAAATTAATACTGATGAGTACTTTCGAAATGTACAAGAAAGAGCAAATACCTTGTTTGAATCATCCTTTCAATCAAGTGATAACGTTATCATTGTCTTAAATGATTACAAATGGAAAAAACGGAAAATTCGATTTCAAAATTTTCCGTTTCGACAAATAGAAAATTTGCAGAAATGCGATATAAACTATCGAGTTTTGTATAGACTTTATGAACCTGACGATAAATTTGACATTTGGAATCAAGCAATTATTCAAACTACTATTGATAAAGTGAATTATAAAAATATTCTTGCTGCAATTGGAAACGCAGATTTTCCACCAAGACAACCAAGATTAGATAAATCAAGTTTTTGGACAAGCAAAGAAATATTTTTCATTAATTTAGACAAGCCTTTGATATTTAATATGTACGATGATAGAGGATTAGATATCATAGCGTCTAAAAATGCAGACTTGGCACCGATTTATTTGAAACATAAAGAATGGATTCTAGAATATGATCGAGAATTAATTGAAAAACGAATGAAAAACGGGTTACAACGTGGTATAAAAAATTGCCGGTGCAGTACGTTATTCAAGGGTTACAGCCCCCGCATCAAGTTCTTAACGGCTTGATAGGTAATCGCCCCGCAAACGGCAACTTTTCATACCACCAACGTTAGCAAACATAAAAAAGAACTACAGTAACAATCAAATCGACAGCGAATTCGTTATCTTTGTATAAAAGAAAATATTATGAAAGGAATGATAAATATAGAATATCCAGAGTCATTAGCGAATACGTTGAGACTTAACGGTAAAGATTTTGCATCAGAAATGAAAACAAGTTCTTTAGTAAAGTTATATGAACTTGGTAAAGTTTCATCTGGAGTTGCTGCAAGAGTTTTAGGATTGTCAAGACTTGATTTTCTTGAATTACTCACCAAATATAATGTTTCAGTTCTAGGTGGATACGATATTGATGACTTAAATGAAGATATCGCAAATGCCTAAGATTGTTTCAAATACTACACCGATTATATCTCTTCTGAAACTAAATCGGTTGGGATTGTTACAAAAACTTTATAAGCAGATTTATATTCCATCAGCAGTATATAGAGAAGTTGAAGCTGGAAAAGCAAAAGGTTATTACAAAGATTTATCCGGAATTGATTGGATAAACATTATAGAAATACAAGACAAACAAGCTGTTAGATATTTTCTGGATTTAGATGCAGGAGAAGCAGAAGCAATTGTATTGGCAGCGGAATTAAACGCCGATTTAATAATACTTGACGAAAAACTTGGTCGGTTTCATGCAAAACACGCAGATTTGAAAGTTACCGGAACAATTGGGATTCTTATAAAAGCAAAATCCGAAGGATTGATTGAAGAATTGAAACCATTGTTGGACGAATTGACTGATAAGGAAGTTTGGATTAGTGAAAAACTCAAAAGTGAGATTCTTAAGAAGGTCGGAGAAGAATAATTACGTTTGCTAACACACAATATAAAACAGTTGGGGTTCAGTGGTTTGCGAGCATTTATTCTCGCATCAACTTTCTGCAACGCTGGATAAGAACGCACTCCGAAAACCCAACCGTTTCATATTGTCAACGTTAGCCTTCATAAAGCAGCAACTGACAAGAAAGTTAATATTCATTACTTGACTTTAACCATTACTAAATAAACTGAAGTATTTTTTTAAAATATAATTATTAGGATGCTATTTCTTTTAGTCATATTAGAGTTATTCATGCTGACTTTATTCGATAAATGAACCCGACCAGAAAAATGAAAGACGGACAAATGTATAATGTGTTATTTGAGAAGGTATCGGATATAATTTATATCCAGATGTGGATAAATTATTATGTTCGCAATATTTTGAACCTGTCTCCTTTCCTAATAATACTATTGTAGAGCGAGTCGGAAAAATTCCACTGTATCAATACTTCATCGTTACAGGTATTATGCGAAACTTTCATACTGACGATTTAGGGTACGAAATAACTACTGACATAAATAATGACTCTCGCTTTTTTACTTCATATAATCATTTTGTAAATCGAACAACCTCCAATGAAAATATTGAGTGTATAACTGAATGTAACTTATTAGCTTTTGAATTTCAGTATCGCTAATGTTTATTTGAAGCATATTATTAGGTTTTTGCAATACCCAATTTGATATGCTTCATCTTAAATTCACATACTGTTGCCAATAAATTATTAACAGCCCTTTGTTAATTAACAATGGGTTCCAGGGCATTCTTCATTTGTATAATTTTATCCCGTTCTGAGTATAAATCTTAATGAAACTCAATGCCCATTAATGAAATGTCATCAAAATAATCGTTGGTACCGCGGTAAACCTCAAGTTCTTCAATAATTTCATCAATGGAAAGGTTTATCCCTTGTTCCTTTACCACAGAGGTTTCCATGGGTTGGGTGCCAAATTGTTGTTTGTCGGGGTTTTCAAGCTCAGCAATACCATCGGTATAGCAAATAAGCTTAGATCCTTTGCTTATGGGCATTTTGGCTACAGTTATCTTTGGGATGGTATCAAACATGCCAATTCCCATGCAACCGGCCATGAGCAACTCAACCCGGTTCTTTTCTTTATCGAAAAATACCGGGGGATTGTGCCCGGCATTTACATACTCTAACTCGCGGGTAAGTGAATTATACCGGGCAATGAAAAGGGTGATAAATTTTTCGCCATTGGCATTTTCCATCACACGTTCATTCAGTTTTTCCACGGTCTGTTTCAGAGTCAAATTTGCCGAAAACAATGCCCGGATATTGGCCTGAAAATTCGACATCAGCAAAGCAGCCGAAATCCCTTTCCCTGAAACATCGGCAATACAAAATCCATACTCTGTATTGCTTAGGCGGATAAAATCATAATAATCGCCCCCAACCTCAAAGTGTGGTAAATAATAGGCCGACACATGGATACGGTCGTTGTTGGGTAAAGTCCTGGGGTTTGGAATCAGCATAGTCTGCATCCTTGAGGCAAGCTCCAGCTCCTTTTTCAAGGCTTCCTGCTTCACATTTTCATCAAATAGCCGTTTGTTTTCAATAGCCACAATAATAATGTTGGCCAGGGTTTGAATAAAATGCAGGTGTTTGATGGTGGGGCTCATCCCGGCTCTTTCTTCATCAATGTCGCCAATAATTACATAGGCTATGGGCGATTCGTGGTGATATACAGGAATAATGGCATCGAACAATTCAAGGTTTGGATTCAAAGCTACCGAAAGGTTGGTAATCTGTTTGTAGTACAAAAGGTCAGTTTCGACCCTGATGCCCGCAGCAATATTCCGGTGCACCCCTTCGGTAAGGATACATTCCCATTTCTCGTTGTGGCGGTACATAAGAATCTTACCTATATTCAAATCGTCTTTCAGGATTGAGATAAACTGTTCGAGCAGTTTCTTAACAGGGACATTTTCGTTAATCAACAGGGTAACATGCAGCAAAGCATCCAGCTTATAGTTGCTGAATTGTAACCGTTTAAGGGATGCTTTGGCCGACATTTGGTTCATATTTTTGTTTTACAATGTACAAAAAAAGCCGTTGTCATACAATAGGTTAGGGTACTGAAGCTGGAATATCTTCCACAAACCTGGGCGAATAAAAAAAACCACCGGTATATCGGTGGCTGTTTTTATTTAGTTTTTAACCCGTTCAGAATATGATTTGTCGCGGGTATCCACCTTAATGCGATCGCCGGTATTAATAAACAACGGAACCATAATAATTGCTCCGGTTTCAATGGTAGCCTGTTTTAGGGTGTTTGTAGCGGTATCGCCTTTAATGCCAGGCTCCGAATAGGTAACTTCCATTTCCACAAATGGAGGAAGATCCACTTGAAGGGGAGTTTCTTTTTCAGCATGGAACACAATCTCTACATTCTGTCCTTCTTTCAATAAATCGTAGGCTTCAATCAAGCTTTCGGGAATTGAAATCTGTTCAAAAGTTTCGTTGTTCATAAAGTTGTAACCCACTTCATCTTTATATAAAAACTGGTAGGGCCTGCGCTCAATGCGTACAGTGGTTATTTTTACACCGGATGTGAAGGTGTTGTCAACCACTTTCCCTGTTTCGAGGTTTCTCAGTTTGGTCCGTACAAATGCCGGGCCTTTTCCTGGTTTTACATGCTGGAACGATACAATGGTGTAAAGCTTCCCGTTGTATTCAATACATAATCCGTTTCTGAAATCTGAAGTATCAGCCATACTATTTTGTTTTTTCTGTTTACAAATTTGCTGCAAAAATAATCGAAAACCTTAAAAATTCAAGTCAACTTCCAGTTCCTTTATAATCAGTACAATAATAAACACAAAATTTCCGCACTGTTTTGCCATCCCGCTTGATAAGAATGGGCTCAAGTTCGGTGTAGGAGTCGAAGTAATTAAGGAGTTTCGGGATTTTTTCCCCTGACTTTAAATCGTTGGGAAACCTTCGGTGCGAATCGATAAAAATCGCATTTTTTCCTTTTAGTAACGAAAGGTCGTCCCCGATATAGCTATAGTGTAAGGCATGTTCACCAAGAATATTTTTCCCGTAAATCTTTTGATCGGTAAAGAACATTAACTGAGCCGTGGTTTTATAGGTATCGGACGAAAAAATGAATGACTCAGGATATTGTTTTTGGACTTCCAGGGTTTGTTCCGATAGGCTTTCCCAGCCATACCATGTATCATCACTTTTTACCGGGAACACATACCAGATTATTTCCACCATCATTACCACATGCAGGGCAATGCTCCAGGCATAATGCCACTTCAGCCACTTTTCGTTAATAAAAATACCGAAAAGAATCAGTCCTGAAATGTAGGTAGGCATCAGCCAATTGAGTTTTACCCAAAGGAAAAACGACAGCATATAAAACCCAATAAACATGGGTACAAAAAAGGAGATAAGAAACCAAATCTCTGGGTTTACCTGGTTGGGTTTTTTAAAGATGCGGCCAAAATAGCGGAACATCACCCACCAAAGCCCAATAAAAACAATGGGTAAAAGCAAAAAGAACTGTGTCCCTACCAATCCCAAAAAATTCTCGATGGTAATGCCCGAAATAGTTTCGGCCCGTTCGGAGGATTGAAAAGCAAACGAAGCAAAATGATTGTCTATATTCCATCGAATCACCGGATAGGTAAACAAAATCATCAATATTGCAGCCAAATATGGGAAAATGGTAGCCAAATGGTACCGGTATCGTTTTGAAAAAATCAAGAACAAAAATAGCCCTCCGGGTAATGCTAAAGCTGTGTATTTGCTATCGAAAGCTAATCCCATACAGATTCCTGCCCAAATCCAGAACCAGCGTTTTTTCTCAAAAATGGCTATGTACAAGGTCAGCAAACTCAATGCCCAGAAAAACAGCAACGGTACATCGGGCGTGGTAACCACCGACAGGCTGGAAATAAGCATGGTGGAGGAAAGCAACACCCAGGTGATGTATTTACGGTCGCTCCGGATGATTTTTGATGCCAAGGTAAAAAAGGCCAATTGGGTACCCAGGGTGATGATGAAATCGGCAAACTTAACTGCAAATACAGTTTTGCCAAAAATCAGGCTGAAAAGGTAAAGCATGTAAGCCACCATGGGAGGGTGGTCAAAATAAGACAACGACAGGTGTTCGGAATAAAAATAGTAGTAAGCATCCTGTGGCATCATCCCCATAAATGGGAGAAAGGCCAGACGTACCAAATTGATTCCAACGATGATAATAAGTGCTTTTCTTAAGTTCATAAAATAAATTAAACCGCAAAAATATAGTTATTGAGCGGAAAGTCCTTAAAAATAAAGCCAGTAATTCGCTGGCTCTATACCAATACTTAAAAGTTATTTTATTATGTCTCCTCAACAATGACAATTTTTTCAATCTCATCGCCTTGGCGTATGGCATCCAACACATCGAGTCCTTCGTAAACTTTACCGAAGCAGGTGTGGTTGCGGTCGAGGTGTGAGGTATTTTGCCTGTTGTGACAAACAAAAAACTGCGAACCTCCCGTGTTTCGGCCTGCATGAGCCATGGACAAAACGCCACGGTCGTGGTATTGGTTGCCGCCATCGAGTTCGCATTTGATGGTATATCCGGGCCCGCCCGAGCCGGTTCCGTTGGGGCATCCCCCCTGGATCACAAAATTGGGTATCACGCGATGAAATGTCAGCCCATCGTAAAAACCACTTTCGGCCAACTTAATAAAATTTGCTACGGTATTTGGCGCGTCTTTTTCATAAAAAGTCACTTTCATCACGCCTTTTTCGGTATGGATTTCCGCTTTTTTCATAGTTTCAATTATTTTAATCAAACGTTTTGCAAATTTACTTAAAAAGAATAATATATATTTTGTATTTTTATCCGATTCGTAGTTGATCCAACAATTTGTATGAATAAAAAAATAGAAATAGATAGCCAAAAACTATTGGAATTAGAGCTTCTTGCCTCCGTTCCTCAATTGGCCGATAATTCTATTTTGATAATTGACAAAGAGGGAGCCATTCTTTGGACCAATCAAGGATTTGAGCGGCTCTACGGCTATTCCCTGAATGAATACAAAGTACACCAGGCTGACGACCATGCCAATTTTATCCGTGTGGTTGGCGAAACCGACCGGAATTTCTTTAAAAAAAACCCCTCGTTTTCATTTTCACGTTCCATTGTCAATAAAAAGGGCCTCCGTAAATGGATTCAATCTACGGTAACCCCCGTTAAAAACCTGAAAGGCGATATCGAACGTTATATTGTGATTGAAACCGACATCACCCAGCAAAAGGAGATGGAGGAAGATTTGATCCAGCGTTGGGAAAACACCCAGACCCTTACGGAACATCTTGAATCGGTAAAGAATTACGTGGAGGAGCAAATTGTTGAACTCAACCAACAAAAGAAGGCCCTGGAGCTTGCCAAAGACCGTTCCGAGGAGGTCCTGAACAAAGTATTGCCTTATGAGGTTGCTATCCAGCTTAAAAAGAAGGGATATGCTACCCCGAGGCATTACAAAAAAGTGTCGGTGCTGAACCTGAACATCCGGAATTTTTTCCATTTGGCTGAAACCGTTCCCATTGAAGAACTGGTAGAACAATTACATGAAAGCCTGGTGAAGTTCGACAGTATTTTGGAGACCCATTTTGTTGAGAAAATAAAAATGGCCGGCGGAGTGTATTTAGGAGCCGGTGGTGTACCGCTCCGTAATAAAAGCAATCCTATTGATACCGTGCTTGCCGCTATGGAAATAAAACAAAATATTTTGGAAATAAACGAACACCGGAAACAACACGGGCAGCCGGTTTTTGAAACAGCCATTAGCATCCATTCCGGAAGAGTCATTGCCGGGGTGGTGGGCAAAAACAAATTGTCGTACGACATTTGGGGCGATACAGTGAACATTGCATGTACCATTGAAAACCATATCCCCGAAGGGAAACTTGTTATTTCGGAAAGTACCTTTGCAGATATTTCCGGATTTTTTGATTGTGAACCACGAGAAAAACTGATACTTGGGACCGCCGAAGAGCTCAAACTTTTTGAGGTAATCCGCATTAAAAAACCTTATGCCAAAGATGCGGCCGGCGTGTATCCCAACCTTGATTTTATGCACATCCTTTCAAAGCTTTAACAGGCATGTCTCAAAACAAAACCGCTATTTTATTTTTACTGAAACTGACCTTCTTTACAGGGGCAATGATAATCTCCGTGCACGGAACTGCTCAAGAATGTGAATATGAGAAAAATGAAATTGATGCCCTGACCGAGTTGGTGGTCAAACGCACGGTGCCCGAGATTCTTCTCCGGATTAACGGGCAACCGGTGTATATTAAAGGGCAATCTATTGGCACCAATAAATACCTGAAGGTACAATATTACAAGTACAGCAACTATGTTATTCAGGAAGACCGCGAAGTGGCGTTCGTGTTATCCAACGATGAGGAGGTAACCCTTTTCCCCAGGCCCATGCCGGTCGATTCTACTAAAATGAATGATTATTCCGATTTGTCCACCTTATTGATTTTTAAACTAAATGATGAGCAATTTCAAAAACTTAAATCCACCCCCATTGTTCTCTTTAAGTACCACCTGATTTCCGGATTCGTGGAAGAGCCCATCAAAGGGGCAAAACAACTGCGGTTGATGGAACTTTTGCACTGCCTTGAATAAAATCATGTGTTACTTCAAGCAAATTCGATATATTTGCTGCGAAATTTCAAATTATCACAAAATCAATATTTATAATTAATAATTAACGTTATGAGTGAAAAAATTTTTGACAAAGTGAAACCAGGAGTCGTTACTGGTAACGACTTGTCAGAAGTATTCCGTATTGCCAAAGCAAACAATTTTGCTTTACCTGCGGTAAATGTTGTGGGAAGCGACTCAATCAATGCAGTAATCGAAACTGCCAAAGCCGTGAATTCCCCCGTGATTATCCAATTTTCAAATGGCGGTGCCCAGTTTAATGCCGGAAAAGGATTGAAACTCGACGGACAGGCAGCCCCCATTTTAGGTGCCATAGCCGGAGCCAAACACGTGCACCTTTTGGCCGAAGCTTACGGAGTTCCGGTGGTTTTGCACACCGACCATGCCGCTAAAAAATTATTGCCCTGGATCGACGGTTTGCTGGATGCCGGTGAAAAACATTTCAAGGAAACCGGAAAACCTTTGTTCAGCTCGCACATGTTGGATCTTTCAGAAGAACCATTGAAAGAAAACATTGAAATCTGTCAGAAATACCTGACCCGCATGAGCAAAATGGGAATGACCCTCGAAATTGAACTGGGCATTACCGGCGGTGAGGAAGATGGCGTGGACAACAGTGATGTGGACAACACAAGATTGTACACTCAACCTGAAGACGTAGCTTTTGCTTACGAATCGTTGAAAAAGATTTCGCCCAACTTTACCATTGCCGCTTCGTTTGGTAATGTACACGGGGTTTACAAACCTGGAAACGTGGTGTTGACTCCAAAGATTTTGGATAACAGCCAGAAATACATCCAGGAGAAATTCAAGACCGGTCCAAAACCAGTAAACTTCGTGTTCCATGGCGGTTCGGGTTCTACCACTCAGGAAATCCGTGAAGCCATCAGCTACGGGGTTATTAAAATGAACATTGACACCGATACCCAATGGGCAACCTGGGAAGGTGTGATGAACTATTACAAAAAGAACGAAGGCTACTTACAGGGACAAATCGGGAATCCGGAAGGTGAAGAAAAACCCAACAAAAAATACTACGACCCCAGAGTATGGTTACGCGCCGGACAAACTTCGTTGGTTGACAGGCTTAAAAAGGCATTCGAGGATTTGAACTGCATCAACCGCAACTAAACCCCGGTTTTGTTAGATATTAAAAAAGGCTGGACAGGTGTTCGGCCTTTTTTGATTTCGATGAAACCTATCGTGCTTAAGAAGTAATCTAAGTCGTTTTTCTTTCATCAAAGCCAAATGATCGTTTAGATGTTTCCTAAAATCCGCAAATCATCTGGAAAACCGTTGAAAGTCATGGGGTGACTCAATTTGACACAAAAAAGTAAACAATTGTATTCAATTAGTCACCCCGTGACTTGCGGAAATATGGTGTTTAATCAATACTGTTCTTTCCGTTTGTCGGTTTTTACTTTCACCTCTTTATCGTCTTTATACACGGCTTCGTAAAGAACCTCTCCCCTGATTTTAAGGTATTTCACCGAGCCATGTTTTTTCCCGTTCTTATACTCAATTTCACTATTCAAAGGGCCCTCTTTGTACCAGGTTTGCCAGATTCCATGTTCCCGCCCCTCTTTGTAAGTTTCAAGCCGGAGCATTTTATTGTATTCGTTATAATACTTCCAAACGCCATCCTTCAGGCCATTGACATAATTTCCCTCGATGATTTTGGTGCCATTTTCGCGCCATGTAAAATATGGGCCGTGTGGCATCCCCAATTGGTAATTTTCTTCCATCCGTTTGTTTCCGCCCGGGTACCAATAGGTTGCTTTCCCATGTTTCAGGTTATTTTTGTAGGATAGCCGGTAACTCATTTCTCCGTTTTCGAACCACGCCTGCCAGACACTGTCCATCGCCCCGGCCTTAAAATAGCCGGTCAGTTCCAGTTGCCCGTTTTCGTACCAGCGTTGCCAGAATCCTCCCTCTTTTCCATCTACAAAATTACCCTCGTGGAACTTTTGTTTGTTCTCAAAGTTGATCACCCAATGTCCTGTTTTTATACCGTTCAGGTAATCGCCCTCTTTCCAGATTTCACCATTCTCGTACCAATACACCCAGTGGCCATCTAACTGGTTGTTTTTATAATTTCCCTCGTTCCCTTTGATACCGTTGGTCCGCCAATAGGTCCAAAGTCCTTCCTGAATGTCGTTGACAAAGTGCCCTTCGATATCCAGCTTCCCATTTTCATGCCACCATGAGGCTTTCCCGTTTTTCTTATCCTTTTTGAATTCAATTTCGCTGGCTTTTTGACCCGATGCGTACCAATTGGTTTGCAGCCCCTCCTTCATCCCCAGTTTATAATTTACCTGAATTTTGGGTTTCCCATCGTGGTACCAGTAATTCCAGTTGCCTTCTTTCTTCTCAAAAAGGATGATGCCTTCCATCTCCTTTTGGCCATTTTGGTAATACCGGGTATTCATGCCGCTTTCATAATTAATCTCGCTCAACAGGTTTCCCTCGCGGTAATACGAAATCCATTTTCCGGTCTCCAGTCCGTTTCGATAGTTTCCCGACGACATCAACTGTCCGTTGTTGTAATAACGTTTCCAGTAGCCATTGGGGAGTCCGCCTTGGTAAGTTCCGGTTTCTTCCACTTGCCCATTTTGGTAATAGGTGGTGATGGTACCATTGCCACCGTCCAGGGTTTGCTTGCCCTCCTTATCCCAAAAGGCCATGATAAAAACCGAATCAGAACGGTATAATTCCTCTTTGTTTTTTTGCCCCTTCCCGTTAAAGTAACTCCAGATGCTGTCTTTCTTGCCCTCATGATAATAACCGCTCACACGTGGTACCCCGTTCAGATAGTTTTCCACAAAAAAACCATGCAAGATGCCGTTTTTAAACGCCCCCTGATTCTGGATGTTGCCGTTCCTAAAAAAATAGGTCAGCTTACCGTTTACCGCTCCTTTTCGAAATTCGGTTTCCTGCAATTTTACCCCAAGGCTGTCGTAATACACCCATAAGCCCTGTTCTTTACCATTTATAAGCACTCCGGTACTGGCCAACGTACCGTTGTTATGGAAATAATTGGTTTTTTGCTGGGCTACGCCAACAAGGGCAAACAGCATTAAGGCAGGAAGAAAGATTTGATACTTCATATCTTTTATCAATCAAAGGTTGTAATTCAATTCACAAATATAAACCGCTTTTTCAGGTAATTCAATTTCGATAGAACGAAAACCATGAAAAGCTATTTTAGTTAGCCTGGTATTTTTAACATAACCCTTCCGGATTTACAAATTCTGTCAGATAGATGCAATTTACCGACCCCTGAATGTGAAAATTTGAGTCAACCCCAACCTTTCAAAAGCCTGACAATTGTCATATTTCACTCAAACGTTTGCTGATGCCGCAAAGCGTTTATTAATAAGAACACTATATTTTCGAATCTTACATTTTTATTTGTTTTCATTCTAAATACTTTCAATCTATTACTATTTTCTCAAATAATGTTCTTATTTTGTGTTGAAAGAGCAAGATTTGCAAATTTTATTAATTAGGGTAAATCAATAGGAACATCTTACAATATTAAATGGACAAAGTGAGGTGTCAGAAATAAGTTAAAGAGATTAGGTGTATGGATCAGAAAAATGGAACACAAGAACCGGGTGAGCAAGAGCAGAGAGGAATGTACACCCCGCAATATGAATCGGATGCCTGCGGGATTGGGTTTATTGCAAACATCAAAGGGGTCAAATCGCATCAATTGGTGCAGGATGCATTGACCATGCTCGAAAATATGGAACACCGTGGAGCCATTGGTAGTGACCCCGAAACCGGCGATGGCGCAGGTATTTTAATCCAGGTGCCCGACAAATTTTTCCGTTCGGAATGTGATAAAATCGGCATCGAACTGCCACCTTTTGGCTCGTATGGTGTGGGGATGGTCTATTTTCCGGGCGATGTGAAACTGCGTGAAGAATGCCGTAAATTGTTGAATGTACATGTAGCAGAACTAGGTTTTGAATTGTTAGGGTACCGCGATGTGCCTCATATTTCGCAGGTAGTGGGTGTTACCGCCCTTCAAAAAGAACCTAAAGTGGAACAGCTTTTTGTAAAACACCGCGACAACCTGACCCAAATGGATCTGGAACGTAAATTATTTGTGTTACGCCAATACAGTGCCCATACTATCAACCGGCAGGTGATGAACCATAGCATGGAGTTTTATTTTACTTCATTTTCATATAAAACGATTGTGTATAAGGGTCAATTCCGTACCCATCAGGTACGCGGGTATTATACCGATTTGACTGATAAGAGACTGAATTCGGCTATTGCGCTGATTCACTCCCGTTTTTCGACCAATACCTTTCCCAAATGGAGGCTAGCACAACCCTTCCGGTACATTGCACACAACGGTGAAATAAATACCATCCGTGGAAACGTAAACTGGATGCGCTCGAACGAAACTTTGTTGGAATGCACCAAATTTACCCCGGATGAAATTCTCAAGCTCCGCCCAATTATGGACGAAACCAATTCCGATTCGGGGAACCTCGATTCGATGGTGGAAATGCTGGTGATGGGCGGCCGCTCGCTGCCACATGTGCTGATGATGTTAATTCCCGAGGCATGGCAGCACACCCTGAAAATGAATGCAGCCAAAAAGGCGTTTTACGAATACCATGCTTCTATTATGGAACCGTGGGATGGCCCCGCTTCCATCTGTTTTACCGACGGAAATATCGTGGGAGCCACCTTAGACCGTAATGGATTGCGCCCCTCAAGGATGGTGCTCACGAACGACGACCGTATTATTGTATCATCCGAAGCAGGGGCATTGCCCATTGAACCCGAAAAGATTGTGAAAAAATGGCGGGTACAGCCCGGTAAAATGATTTATGCCGATCTGGAACAGGGTCGTGTTCTTTATGATAAGGAGATTAAAGATGAAATTGCGAAACGCCGTCCTTATGGGAAGTGGCTGGAGATGAACGAAAAACACATTGATGCCATTCCTGAAAAGCCGTTGACGTTTCCTTACGATATGGATTCCCTGTTGACACGTCAACAAGCCTTTGGATTTAGCCAGGAAGATGTGAACTTTATCATCCAAAGCATGGCCGAAACAGGGAAAGAGCCTCTGGGTTCTATGGGGAGCGATGTTCCCATTGCTATCCTTTCGAACCAAAGCCGGCACCTTTCGAACTATTTCAAGCAGCAGTTTGCACAAGTAAGCAATCCTCCCATTGATCCAATCAGGGAGCGGATTGTGATGTCGTTGCGGTCGTCGGTCGGAAAAATTTACAACCTGCTATCGGAAACCCCTTTGCACTGTAAACAGCTTACTTTTGATCAACCGGTGCTGACCAACGAACAACTGGAAAAACTCCGGAATTATCACGACACCAACTTCCGCATAAAAGTGATTGATGCCATCTATCCTGCCACTGGATTGCCCGGTGAATTGGAAAAGGCCCTCGATAAAATTTGTGCCGAAGCTGATGTGGCAATCATGGAAGATGGGCATAATGCGATTTTAATTTCCGACCGGAAAATTGATAAAAACAATGCCCCAATACCGTCACTGTTGGCGGTTGGTGCCCTTCATCACCATTTGGTTGAAAACGGGTTACGGGTACGTACCGGTATTATTGTGGAAGCGGGCGATGTGCGCGAAACCCATCATTTTGCCACCCTAATTGGATATGGAGCCAATGCCATCAACCCTTACATGGCTTTTGAAACCATTGTATCGCTGGAAGCCAATAAAACCTCACCCAAAGGAATTGACAACCCTAAAGCTTATCAGAATTATACTAAAGCCATTGGCGGTGGATTGCTGAAAATATTCTCCAAAATGGGAATCTCCACGTTGCAATCATACCACGGGGCTCAGATTTTCGAAGTTATTGGACTGTCCGACAAGGTAATACATAAATGTTTCAAAGGTACGGTTTCCCGGCTGGGAGGCATCGACTTTGATGGAATTGCCCGTGAGGTCTGTGTCAGGCACCGCCTGGCTTTCCCAAAACAAGCCGGGTTAAAACCAAGGCTCGACGAGGGAGGGGTGTACCAATGGAAACAAAAAGGGGAACATCACCTTTTTAATCCAAAAACCATCACCTTGTTGCAACGTGCAGCCCGCAACAATGACCTGGAAGCTTATAAAGAATATACCCATGAAATAAACGACCAGGCGGATAAAGCAGTTACCATCCGTAGTCTGTTCGAATTTAAAAGACACAAATCGGTTCCTATTGATGAGGTGGAGCCTGTGGAAAGCATCTTTAAACGGTTTGCTACCGGTGCTATGTCGTTTGGTTCCATTTCGCACGAAGCGCACTCTACGTTAGCTATTGCCATGAACCGCATTGGTGGGAAAAGCAACAGTGGGGAAGGAGGCGAAGACGAAATGCGCTTTGAACCGTTGCCTAATGGCGACAGCATGCGTTCGGCCATTAAACAAGTGGCCTCAGGTAGGTTTGGCGTAACCAGTTATTACCTTTCCAATGCCGACGAATTGCAAATTAAGATGGCTCAAGGGGCCAAACCTGGTGAAGGTGGCCAATTGCCCGGTGATAAAGTGGATGAATGGATTGGCAGGGTTCGGCATTCTACGCCTGGTGTCGGTCTGATTTCACCCCCACCTCACCACGATATTTATTCCATTGAGGATTTGGCCCAGTTGATTTATGATTTGAAAAATGCCAACCGACAGGCGCGCATCAACGTGAAACTTGTTTCTAAGGCAGGTGTGGGAACCATTGCCGCAGGTGTGGCTAAGGCTCATGCCGACGTTATCCTGATTGCTGGCCACGACGGCGGAACAGGGGCTTCCCCCGTAAGTTCGGTGCAATATGCCGGAACTCCGTGGGAACTTGGATTATCGGAAACACACCAAACCTTGGTAAAAAACAGGTTACGCGACCGCATTACCCTCCAGGTAGATGGGCAGATGCGTACTGGACGCGACTTAGCCATTGCCACCTTTTTAGGTGCCGAGGAATGGGGAATTGCCACGGCAGCTCTGGTGGCCAGTGGATGCATCATGATGCGTAAATGCCATTCCAACACATGTCCGGTAGGAGTGGCCACGCAAGACAAAGAACTACGAAAACTGTTTACAGGCGATCCACAGCATGTGATCAACTATTTTACCTTTTTGGCTCAGGATCTGCGCCAAATTATGGCCGAACTTGGGTTCCGTAAGGTGAACGAAATGGTAGGCCAGGTAGATATGTTGCGCGTAAGGGAAGACATTGATCATTGGAAAATAAAGACCCTCGATTTGAGCCCAATTTTGTATAAAGAACCCGCTGATAAATCTGTAGGCCTTTACAAAAAAATTGAACAGGACCATGGCGTTGAACATTTCTTCGACTGGAAATTGATGGATTTGGTAAAACCCGCGCTGGAAAAAGGCAAAAAAGTGACGGGTTCATTCAATGTACGAAATACCGACCGCGCCATTGGCACCCTGCTCTCTAACGAGATTTCAAAAATTTATAAAGGAAATGGGCTACCCGATGATACCATCCATGTGAAATTCCATGGCTCGGCGGGTCAAAGTTTTGGAGCTTTTGCATCCAAAGGCCTCACCTTTGAACTGGAAGGCGAAGCCAACGACTACTTTGGCAAAGGCCTTTCGGGAAGCAAATTGGTGGTGTATCCCGACCGGAAATCTATCTTTAAAGCCGAAGAAAATGTCATCATTGGCAATGTAGCCTTCTACGGAGCCACGTTGGGCGAAGCATACATCCGTGGAATTGCCGGCGAACGCTTTTGCGTACGTAATTCCGGAGCTATCGCGGTGGTTGAAGGTGTGGGCCGACATGGCTGCGAATACATGACCGGAGGTGTAGCCATTGTTTTAGGTAACGTGGGTTCCAACTTTGGCGCAGGTATGTCGGGAGGTGTGGCCTATATTTACGATGTGGAAGGAACCTTTGAAAAATACCGTAATTACGAACTGTCCGATTACGATACCATTGAATACGACGATGAAGAGGTATTGCGAAAGTATATTTCTAATCACTTCAATTACACTGGTAGCACACGCGCTAAAGAGATTCTTGAGGATTGGGACAATGCATTGTTGAAATTCATTAAAATATTCCCTAAAGAATACAAAGAAGCATTAAGAAAGCAAAAAGAGAAAAAAGTACAGCAGCCAGACAGTCAGACAATTGAAAAGAGGACTGAAAATGCGGTGTTGGCATAGGTTAAAAATTAAGATTATTAAAAGGAAAAACAATGGGAAAAGTCACTGGATTTTTAGAATATAAAAGGCAACTTCCGCCTAACAAACCGGTGGAACAACGGATACAGGATTTCAACGAATTCGTGCTGCCGGTAACAAAAATAAACGTAGAGAAGCAAGCGGCCCGTTGCATGGATTGTGGTGTTCCTTTTTGTCACCATGGATGTCCACTGGGCAACAACATCCCTGATTTTAACGATATGGTTTACAAAGAGAATTGGAAAGCTGCTTATAAAATACTTATTTCTACCAACAATTTTCCGGAATTTACCGGGCGGATATGTCCTGCCCCTTGCGAAACCTCATGCGTGCTCTCTATCAACAAAGAGGCTACTGCCATAGAGATGATTGAAAAAAACATTATTGAACGGGCTTTTAAAGAGGGTTGGGTTCGGCCAAACCTTCCTCTGTTACGCACCAATAAAAAGATAGCTGTAATTGGTTCAGGGCCATCCGGATTGGCTGCTGCCAGTCAATTGAATTCAGCCGGGCATCAGGTAACCGTGTTTGAACGGGCCGACCGTATCGGTGGATTGTTGAGGTATGGCATCCCTGATTTTAAACTAGAGAAGAGCGTGTTGGATCGTAGGATTGAACTGATGAAAGAAGAAGGCATTGAATTCAAAACCGGGGTGAATGTGGGTGTTGATTATGCTGCCAAGGAATTAATTGGCGATTTCAATGCCATCCTGTTAACAGGAGGTTCTACCATTCCGCGCGACCTAAAAGCTAACGGACGCGAAGCCAAAGGGGTGCATTTTGCCATGGATTTTCTTACTCAACAAAACAAACGGTTGGCCGGTGATTATATTTCCGAAGACCAAGCCATAATAGCTACCGGAAAACAGGTTCTGGTGATTGGCGGTGGCGATACCGGTTCTGACTGCGTGGGAACCTCCATTCGACAAGGAGCACTGAATGTCACCCAGATCGAGGTATTGCCCAAACCGGCCATTGGGAAAAACCCAAAAACCCCTTGGCCCGAATATCCGGCTATCTTGCGTACCAGTTCCTCGCAACAGGAAGGTTGCCAGCGGTTCTGGTCGGTGCAGACCAAACAGTTCATCGCCGATGAACGGGGTCAGTTAAAGGCTGTGAAACTGGTGGATGTCCGTTGGGTAAATGGCGGGTTTGAGGAAATAAAGGATACCGAACGGGAAATCCCCTGCGACTTGGCATTTCTGTCCATTGGATTTGTGCATCCGCAGCACGAGGGGCTGCTAACCCAATTGGGCGTGCAAATCGATGAACGGGGAAACGTGAAAACCCGAAAATTCCATACCTCCAAAGAGGGTGTGTTTGCAGCCGGGGATATGCGTCGGGGACAATCACTGGTGGTGCATGCCATCAGCGAAGGCCGCGAAGCCGCCCGCGAAATCGACATTTATCTGACGGGCACCTCGGTGTTGGACTCAAAAAATCATTCCCTAATCAATATCCGGTAGGTTCTTTTGGTTTATCCTTCATAGTTGGTAAAAGCCCTGGTAGTATGCGTCGGGGCTTTTTTGTATGTTGGAAATAGTCTGTTAGGGTTGCAATATGGGTTAAATGTGTTGTTAAAACAGAATTTATTTGGATTAAAATTTCTTGTGAACTCCGTTTCCTTAGTCCCGGGTTACATCAAAAACCAATTTTCCATTGCTATAAGTTTGTTCTACCTTAATATTAGGAATCTCTTGAACAGGAACTGAAAGCAGATCTTGCGATAAAACTACAAAATCAGCCAGCTTTCCCTTTTCGATACTGCCTTTTTCCTTTTCCTCGAATTGACCTTTGGCTGCCCAAATAGTCATTGCTTTTAGAGCCTGCATCCGTGATAATTGTTGCTTTGGATAGAATCCGCCATTGGGGATTCCATTCAAATCCTGACGGGTAATGGCTGAATAATAGCCTAAAAGTGGATTTATGTCTTCAATCGGAAAATCGGAACCGTTAATGAGCCATTCATTTTGTTTTAATAAATCCTGCCAAATATAGGCATGTTGAATCCGTTCGGGGCCTAACCGTTCAGGGGCCCAACCCATGTCGGAGGTGCAATGGGTAGTTTGCACGCTCGGGATAACACTGAATTGTTTGTAATGTTTCAAATCGTTGGGATTCAACACCTGGGCATGTTCAATGCGCCACCGGTAATCGTTTTTACCGTTTAAGACGGAGCCATAAATTTGCAACATCAACCGGTTGGCTGAATCTCCAACGCAATGCGTATTTACCTGGTAATTATATTCGTAGGCTAACTCACATAACGAGGTCAGGCTATCGGGGGATTCCAGCAATAACCCATAATTGGTTGGATCGTCGGTATAGGGTTCTAATAAACAAGCGCCTCGAGAACCCAGCGCACCATCGGCATATAACTTCAATGAACGGATGGTAAGGTTTGCCGTTTGATAAAACCCTTTTTTTAGATAGTTTTCAATGTTCTCTTTTGAAGGGGCAATCATTGCATAAATTCTCATAAGCAGTTGATTCTTCTTTTGTAAAGAATCAATCAGTTGGATTTCCTCATATTCCAGCCCCGCGTCGCCTACTGAGGTTAAACCTACTGCAAAACAATTTTGCTGAGCTTTTAACAGTCCCGTGGTTTGAGTAGGCAGGTCTGCCTTAGGCATGAATTCCAATACTTTATCCACAGCTTTATCGGTAAGTAATCCTGTCGGTTTTCCGTTTTCCGCAAGTATCTTTCCGCCTTTAATTTTGGTTGTGGTGTTGATACCGGCAAGCATCAGGGCTTTTTGGTTGGCAATAGCTGCATGGCCATCAATACGGCGGAGTAACACGGGAACATCGGGAAATGCTTGATTTAACAGTTCATTGGTGGGAAAATCCCTGGTTCCCCACAGGTTCTGATCCCACCCCCGGCCGATGATCCACGCCATCGGAAATTCCTGATGGTGTTTTTTTGTCCGCTCTACCACTTCGGTAAACGACAGGGCTCCCCGCAGATCTACCTGAGTCAGGGTCAACCCATACCCATAAAAGTGGCAATGAGGATCGATAAACCCGGGATAAATATATTTCCCTTTCAGATCAAGAACCTGATCGCTATAATATTGCGCGTTGATGGTAGCATCGGGGCCTACAGCCACAAAACGGCCATCGAGCACTGCAATGCCCTGGACCACGGTAAAGTTTTTGTCAACCGTGTATATTTTTGCATTTTTAATAATCAAATCGGCTTTCTGTTTAAACTTACACGAGGTCATCGTTAACCCTCCCAGTATTAAAAGCCACGTAAAGATCCGGTTCATAGTCAAGTGTTAGATGCTTTCATAAAGCAGGCCATCAACCAACAAATGGTAAGCATTGAATTATTTTGAGCGCAAATATAAGAACTTTAGTTTCAACATAAAAGTGGCATAAATACCTACCTTTCTGACCCTTTGGGCAGGCAATTTAGAAAGGAGGAGGTGATGTTAAAAATCAGGCAGATGGCATTTAATCAAAAGATAGATGCATTATCTTTACAAAAAAAGCCATGAATATTGAAGACATTCGTGCCTATTGCCTGCAAAAGAAAGGAACCGAAGAGACTTTTCCTTTCGATGAGGTAACCCTCGTGTTTAAAGTCATGGGGAAAATGTTTGCACTTACCAGCCTCGATGGGGATTTATCAATTAACTTAAAGTGCGATCCCACATTGATTCCTGAACTCCGCGAGACCTATCCAGCCGTATTGCCGGGCTACCACATGAACAAAAACCATTGGAATACCGTGCAAATTGATGGGAGCATCCCCCGGAAGTTGATTGAGGAATGGATTGACCATAGCTATGATTTGGTGGTGAAGTCGTTGACCAAAAAACTCAGGGCCGAGCTGGAAGGCCGAAGTTAGAAATTAGAAACTAGAGACTAGAAACCAGCAACCAGTTACAGACAAAATACAATTCTTATCTTAAATCTCTAACTCTAACATCTATTTTCTAAACTCTAATTTCTATTCTCTAAATTCCGACTATCTTTGCGCAAAATTGAAAAAGCATGAGCGAGAGAAGAGTACGGGTAAGGTTTGCGCCAAGCCCCACAGGGCCACTACATATGGGGGGTGTACGTACCGCCCTTTTCAATTACCTGTTTGCCAAAAAGCATGGAGGCGATTTTTTGCTCCGTATCGAAGATACCGACCAAACACGGTTTGTTCCGGGTGCTGAAGAGTATATTATGGAAAGCTTGGAATGGTGCGGGATAAAGGTAGATGAGGGCATCCGTGAAGGCGGGAACTATGGTCCTTACCGGCAGTCAGAACGGCGGGAGATATATAAAAAATATGCCGATCAGTTAATCGCCAGTGGTAATGCCTATTATGCCTTCGATTCACCTAAGGAGTTGGATGTACTCCGTAAAGAAGCCGAGGAGATAAAAGAGACTTTTACCTATAATGCAGCCACCCGTGGACAATTGAAAAATTCATTGACTTTATCTTCTACTGAGGTTGAAAAACACTTGCTGTCAGGTAACGCGTATGTCATACGGTTTAAAATGCCCATAAACCACGAGGTGGTTATGCAGGATATTATCCGTGGTGAAGTCCGCGTGAATACCGATACATTGGACGACAAAGTGCTGTTCAAATCGGATGGCCTGCCTACCTATCATTTAGCCAATATTGTAGATGACCATTTGATGGAAATTACGCACGTGATCCGTGGGGAAGAATGGTTACCTTCGCTTCCCTTGCATGTGTTGTTATATCAATCATTTGGATGGGAAACCACCATGCCCAAATTCTCGCACCTGCCCCTTTTGTTGAAACCTACGGGTAACGGAAAACTGAGCAAACGCGATGGCGACAAAATGGGATTCCCTGTTTTTCCACTCTTTTGGAAATCGGAAGAGGGCGAAACTGCCATGGGTTACCGCGAAGAGGGATACTTCCCCGATGCGTTTGTAAACCTGTTGGCACTTTTGGGATGGAACCCGGGCACCGAACAGGAGATTTTTACCATGGACGAACTGATTCAATTGTTTAGCTTGGAACGGGTCACCAAATCAGGATCCAAATTCGATCCCAAAAAGGCGGAATGGTTCAATCACCAATACATGCTGATGAAATCAAATGCCGAACTGGTGCAATTGTACCTCCCTATTTTAAAACAAAAGGGGATTGAGACCAGCCCTGCAAAAGTTGAACGGATTGTTGGATTGATTAAAGACCGGACCCGCTTTGTGAAAGAGTTTTGGGAACAGTCTTCCTTCTTTTTTGAAGCACCCACCAGCTACGATCCTGAGATTATTAAGAAACGCTGGAAAGAGGGAATCCCCGGGCAATTAACATCTGTTAAAGATGTAATGGCACATGTAACCGACTTTAACGGGATAAATGCAAAAGCAGCAGTTTCCGCTTGCATCGAAGGAAACGGCTGGAACTTTGGTTCTATTATAAATACACTGCGGTTGTGTTTGGTAGGAGCCAGCAAAGGACCCGACTTGTTCGAGATTATGGAGATTATTGGCAAAGAGGAAACCATTCAGCGTATTGACACGGCTGTAAGAACTATAAAATAGAATCAGATAGTAAACGATATTAAATGGCTAATGGCTTTACTTTATAAGGGGTTTGCCGTTTTTCACAAGATTATGGTTGATGTATGCAATAAAAAAGCATCATGGGATATTTTCACGACTAGTTCAACCCGCTAACAATAGGAACCAATGAACATAAATTATTCAAAACCAAACTCTTGTTTTCTGAGCCGGACAAAGGTACTTATTACATGCTGTATTATCGCCACAACTTCCTTTGCACAAGGAACCCCGGAAGTGGTACCGGACTATAAAGAACTGCCGGAAATAAAATGGGTGTTTCAAACAGGGCAACCCATCTATTCTTCTCCCATTGTAAGCGATAACCTTGTTTATTTTGGGGGCCTCGATAGCCTTTTACACGCGGTAGATATTACTTCAGGAGAGGAAGCCTGGCAGTTTCGCACCAACGGCGAAATACGGTCGGATGTGTGTATCGACCACGGCCAACTGTATTTGAATGGCGGCGATGGCTTCCTGTATGCCCTTGATAAAAAGGATGGAAGCTCCCTTTGGAAATTGGGTACCAATGGTGAACGGAAGTATGATTTTGCCGATTATTTTCATTCAACACCCATCGTGAACCAACACATCGTCTATTTTGGTTCCGGTGATGGAAACCTATATGCTGTTCACACAGGCACTGGTACTTTGACCTGGAAGTTTCAAACCGGAGATGTGGTTCATACTAAACCCGCCATCAGCCATAACAAAATATTTGTCGGTTCCTTTGATGGTTTTGTGTATGCCCTTGATATAACAAACGGAGCCCTGGTATGGAAATTTAAAACAGTCGGGCACCGGTATTTTCCAATAGGAGAAGTTCAGGGTTCTCCTTCGGTTTATAAGAATCTGGTCATTGTTGGGGCCCGCGATTACAACGTATATGCCCTTGACCAGGAAAAAGGTTTCTGCCACTGGAATAAAGCCTTTGCCAAGGGATGGGGATTAAACAACAACCTGCACGATTCTATTTTATATATTGGTTCGGCCGATGAACGGGTGCTTGTTGCTGCCGAACCTGAAACTGGTAAAGAATTCTGGCGAAAAGGCATGGAATTTCTCGTCTTTGGTAACAATGCCTATAGTGAAAACATGCTTTACCTTGGGACTACCATCGGGAAACTTCATGGCATCCAATTAATTTCAGGGGAAAAAAGCTGGAGTTTTGAAACAGGTACTTACCAGAAAAACCGGCTCATGTATTTCAACGATGACGATTCTTATCGGGCGGATATATATTCCATTATCCATTCGAACGAGGAATTTCTGGAGGTAGAAGTGAAACTCGGGGGAATCTTTTCAACCCCATACATTTCCAATGACGGTCTCCTTTTTACAAGTACCAATGGCAACTTGTATTGTTTTAAAAGATAACTTCACTAGAGATTAAACATTCATGCTGGATCCGGGGTTATTAATATCCGATATTTAAATATTTCCTAAATTCCGCAAGTAAAATAGTAATGGTTATGAAAATGAAGTATTTAACCGTGGCACAGCTTCACTAAAATAAATGGGAGAAAGATGATTAGAACTCTCATATTCAATACCGCCGCACCGCGTTTGCGTAGTTAAGGTATTCAAACAAATATTTAATATATACAGTATGGCTACAGACGAACGTCATTTATACAGGCAGGCCTACCTGCTCAGCCTGTTTACTATTTTCTATAACATCATCGAAGGGGTGGTGTCCATGACATTGGGCTATTCCGACGAGACCATTGCCCTGTTTGGATTTGGGGTGGATAGTTTTATTGAAGTTATGTCAGGAATCGGAATTGCAATAATGATATTGCGCATCCAACAAAACCCCGGCAGTTTCAAAAGCGGTTTCGAGATAAAAGCCCTTAAACTAACAGGAATAGCGTTTTACCTATTCTCGGTGGGCTTGCTGGCAGGTATCGCGGTAAACGTGCTTAACCACCACAAACCCGAAACTACCCTCTGGGGCATCGTTATATCATTGATTTCAATTACCGTAATGGTATGGCTGATGTCTGCCAAAAAGAAGATCGGAAAACAGCTACATTCCGAACCCATTGTAGCCGACGCGGACTGCACCCGGGTTTGTGTTTACATGTCGCTTGTTTTACTTGCCTCAAGCTTAATTTACGAACTCACCGGCTTCGCTTATGCCGATGTAATTGGCGCCGCAGGTCTGATCTATTTTTCAATCTCCGAAGGCCGTGAAGCCTTTGAGAAAGCAAAAGAGAAAGAATGCAGTTGTGGTTGTCATTGCGAAACCGACAAATAACCCCAAGGCAAAAGAAACAGTTGGCAGGACCGTCCGTTTCAGGTGCTCACTTTTCCGGATACCTTCTGTAGGCTTTTTTTGAGACTTGCAGATAGCTATTTGCTATGAGGAGATAATATTCAGGAGGCACAAGTAAATCTACGCTTCCTGTTTATTGATAATAAGATGTAATTCCATTGGGACTTTAGTTTTGTAGCCAAAAAGGAATGCAAAAGGTTGGGTATTAAATAACAGATTAAGAGCCGCAGGTAAATGCGGACGACCGTACCCGCAACAAAGAGAGAACCTATTTCTTCTACCTTTCTAGGGAAATTTCCCATGATTGGCAATTTTCGGTACTAACATACGTTTCTAAGCAATAAAACCTACAAAATGATCAGTGAAGTAAAGATTTTAAAGACCGAGGTTCTCTCCGACAACTGGTATGTATTAAGAAAAATAACCTATGAATATGTAAAAAAAGACGGGACGGCTCAGACCCAGACCCGTGAAGCCTACGACCGGGGGAATGGGGCAACCATCTTATTGTACAACAAGTTGCAGAAAACCGTAATTCTTACCCGGCAATTCAGGCTCCCGACTTATATAAACGGAAACAAATCAGGGATGCTGATTGAAGCCTGTGCCGGTTTGTTAGACAAAGAAAACGCGGAAGACTGCATCCGGCGGGAGACCGAAGAAGAAACAGGCTACAAAGTGTCATCGGTTCAAAAAATATTTGAAGCCTATATGTCGCCAGGTTCAGTTACTGAAATTCTGCATTTCTTTATTGCCGAATATTTCAATGAAATGAAAGTTGGGGAAGGGGGTGGCCTGGAACACGAAGAAGAAAATATCGAGGTGCTGGAAATTGATTTTGAACAGGCCCTACAAATGATTCACCGTGGCGAAATCAAAGACGGAAAAACAATCATGCTTCTCCAATACATCAAACTTCATGAAATTTTATAATGAAAACAGGTAAACCCTTATTAATCTTTATAGCCGGACCTTACCGCTCAGGAACCAATGATAATCCGGTTTTGATTGAGGCAAACGTAAAAGCAATGACAGACACCGCGCTGGAAGTATATAACATGGGGCACATGCCCGTTTTGGGAGAATGGTTTGCTTTGCCGCTTATTGAAGCCGCCGGCTCGGAAAAAGTTGGAGACGGTATCTTTAACAGGATTTTTCACCCCGTTGCCGTGAAACTGATGGATTATTGCGACGCCGTTTTAAGAATTGGCGGGGCATCAACGGGTGCCGACAAAATGGTATCGGCAGCACAAGCAAAGGGCAAAATAATCTTCCGTAACAAAACGGAACTGCCAATCATGGAATAAAGAACGGAGTGCTGCTAATTAAGTCTTGACCCGCCCCAGCCAGTTGGACATTCCTTTTTGCCATGTGGGATTGCATTTGGGAAGTTGCCCATACCTTGCAATCGGTTTTCCATTTCATTTTATGCAACGTTTATTCTATTCAACCTGTTTACGTTTCTTGTTGACAGGTTTTTAACTTCTTATTGTTTATAGATGCCATTGGTTATTGTTTTTGTGGCAAATTGTTCTATTTTTGATAACAGTTATTGAAATAATTTAACTTGAACCGACCAAAAAAAGAAACGACACATGCCAACTAAACCCTTACGAACCTATTTATACAGCTAAAAATGGGGAGATAAAGTCAATTAACTGAGCTTATTTGGGAGTTCGGTGTTATATTAAGAGGGACAGCAATGAAAATAATGGACCCACTTATTTTGGCCTTGATAAAAAAACGTTTTTAGAATTTCTTGAAGTTGGAAAGAGAAAATATAATGAACAGAATGACAAATAAACACACACCTAACAGCGCCTATGCCCAAAGCGGGTTTACCTTCGGTGAGCTCCCTTTGGTCGGTTCGGAGGTTGGTGAGTGGTAGTTCCCGATGGAAAGGTTTGTAATCTGCCCGGTGGAAATCTCCGCAAACCACAACACTTCATTACATGCGGCTGTTGTAGCACATTTTAAAAACGGCACACCTTAAAAAAACAGAAAAATGGAAGATAAACTTTTTGATTATATTTCAAGGTACATGATAGTTTCTGAAGAAGAAAAGAAAGCAATTATTGACTTAGATATTTTCAGAAATTACAAAAAAGGAACAATATTACTGACAGAAGGACAGCAGTCGGATGATGGCTATTTTGTTATCAAAGGTTGTATAAGATGCTATTATATTATTGACGGTGAAGAGAAAACCACTGCTTTTTATACCGAATCGGAAACGCTTGCCCCCCTTTGCAGTGTCAATAAAAAACCATCGGAATATTACGTATCCTGTGTTGAAGATTCCATTTTAATAGTCTCAAATCCTGAAATGGAAAAAACCATATTCGAAAGATTTCCCCGTTTCGAAACACTTTGCCGCATTTTATCCGAAGAACTATTGGCTAAGAACCAAGCATCATTTGACGGTTTCAAGACATTTACTCCCGAACAGCGCTATTTGAATCTGCTTAAAACAAGACCCGATTTATTGCAAAGGGTACCCCAGTACCAAATTGCCAGTTACCTTGGAATAGAACCACAGTCATTAAGCCGTATCCGAAAGAGATTGGTAAAATAACGCAACCTGTTTTTCATTTCTCAGAGCTTTTGACATACTTTCCCCCCTCCTTTCACCCCTCCTTTTTTTAACTTAAGTGAACGAAATGAGAAATTGTTTGCCGCAATTTTGTAGCATAATTTAAAGCAATATATTATGATACGAAAAGTTGTTCAAACCGTCATTCTCGGGTTCCTAAGTGTAGGGACCTTATTCAGTCAGCAAAACACAAAAACTACAGATACTTATTATAGATGCTTTGCAGGAAGTTCGGCTTTTTTACTTGGAAATTTATCTTCGAATTCACCATCATTTTACCAGTTGAATTTTGGGTACAGAATTACCTCCAAAGATGTAGTTTCGCTAGAAGCAATTACCTGGAAATTTGACGCGCCCTTGGGCATCCCGTATGGCCCATCATACGGTGACGAAAGCGAAAACTACCCCGGCAGCATCAGAGAGTATGGCATTGGTGTTGTATATCAGCGCTTTTTATGGAAAGGTTTATACACCTCGTTACAGGCATTGCCCCTAAAAAGGGTCTATTTTGACGAAAACGATAAAAAGATTCAGAATGGTTTTCAGTTATTTTCGACTTTCCGGATTGGGTATCATATACCTCTGTATAAAAACAGATTTTTTATTGAACCATCTATTGCCGGGACTTTCTGGCCAATCAGTACAAATGTCCCACAAGCTTTTGCCGATAAAGATGAGAAATGGAATAAATACTTTCTATTTGAGCCGGGCTTACATTTCGGGGTCAATTTTTAAAAGTCGGTCTATTTGGAATATAAAGTAAGAAAAAGAATAAAAACCAGTCCATAATCGAGGCCACCCCTTCATAATACTGGCGGGGGAAGTCTCAACCCTACCCCAAATTATTAGTTATTTTACTCCATAAGACCTTCTTATTTTGGTTCTGCTTGTTGTTGATTTCATACCAAATTTTCTTCACTGTAAAATATTGGTATTTTTGATACATTGAAATACCTCAAAAAAACAGTTATGGAGTGGAGCAAAAAACAGCTATCTATCTTAGCCATCGTGGCCGTTACTTCATTTATAGGGACGTTTCTTATTTCGTCGGTAAATATAGCATTGCCTGCCATTGAAAAGAGTTTTTCGCTGGGAGCGGTAACCCTGAGCTGGGTGGTAACCTCCTTTCTGCTGGCTACGGCTATGTTTCTGCTCCCTTCAGGGCGTTGGGCCGATATATCGGGGGTTCGGCGGATGTTCAAATGGGGTGTGGTTATCTTCACCTTTTCGTCGTTGGCTTGCGGTTTGTCCCCTTCAGGGTTTTGGCTCATCCTTTTCCGCTTTTTGCAAGGCATAGGCGGCGCATTTTCCAGCACCACCGGGCCGGCTATCCTGGTTTCGGCCTTTTTGCCCCAATACCGGGGACGGGTTTTAGGTATCTCGGTTTCGGCGGTGTATCTGGGATTGGCCTTTGGCCCCTTTGTCGGTGGGTTGTTTACCCAATACCTGGGCTGGCGCTCCATCTTTTATGCATCCACGGTTTTGGGTATTGCCACCACAACCATTGCCTTTCTTTTCTTAGGAAACGACGAACAGCCCACCGCCAAAGGGAAACCGTTCGGTGCCAGGGGAATCTTCTTTTACATGCTGGGGTTGGTAGTTCTAGTGTACGGGTCGTCACAAATCCCATCTGTATTCGGTTGGTTATTGATGGGCGGGGGCTTGCTGGCCTTGGTTGTTTTCTGGATGATTGAACGGAAAACGGCCATGCCGGTGATTGAGACCAGACTGTTCACCCAAAACCGCCTGTTTGCCTATTCCAATATGGCCGCGTTAATTAACTACAGTGCCACCTTTGCCATCGTTTTTTTGCTGAGTCTGTATCTGCAAAAGATCAGAAGCCTGGCTCCCCGTGATGCCGGATTGATTCTGATAGCTCAACCTACTGTGATGGCTATCTTTTCGCCAATTGCCGGCCGCCTGTCCGACCGTGTTCAACCACGATACCTCACCACCCTTGGAATGACCATGTGCACCTTGGGTTTAGCAGCTTTTACCTTTCTGTCGATGGCAACCCCTCTTGGAATCATTATTGGCCTGCTGGTTTGGGTGGGATTGGGTTTTGCCTTTTTCTCGTCGCCCAATATGAATACCATCATGAGTTCGGTAGCCAAAAACCAATATGGCCTGGCTTCGGGTTCGGCAGCCACCATGCGTGTACTTGGCCAAATCATCAGCATGACCATTGTTACCCTATATTTTGCCGGATTTTTTGGCAAAAGTGCCATCGAATCGGTACCATCTGATGTGTTCCTATCGGCCATGAAGTGGGGTTTTGGGAGTTTTACCCTCATCAGTGCCAGTGGTATCTATTTTTCATTTTACCATGGAAAAATAGACCGCAATCACTGAATTCAGCAACACACATCTTCTTCAGAACCTAATTATAGTTATTGTCGATAATAACATAAGCATTATTGATTTGATTGATATTGTTTAAGGCTGTACTTTTGGTGCATCATTTAAAAACAATTAAAAACTCTACACATATGAGAAACATAGGATTAGATACACAGAAAAGCCAGATGATTGCAGCATCGTTAAACGATTTGTTAGCCAACTATCAGGTATTTTACATGAATACCCGCGGGTTTCACTGGAACATTAAGGGGGAGAAGTTTTTTGAGTTGCACTTGAAATTCGAAGAACTGTATAACGACCTGTTGTTAAAGGTGGATGAACTGGCCGAACGGATTCTTACCCTCGGGTTTTCGCCCGTCCATAGTTATTCCGATTATTTGAAACAATCGGAAATTAATGAGCAAAAAGGGGTGAACCAGGCCAAAGCCACCGTGCAGTCGGTGGTTGATTCATACGAAGTTTTGATCCGCAAACAACGGGTTATTCTAACTTTGGCCAGCGAAGCCAACGATGAAGGTACCAATGCACTGATGAGCGATTATATCCGGGAACAGGAAAAACTGGTGTGGATGTATTCGGCTTTCCTTGGATAACAGGCATTCCATTCAAAAAGGGGTTATCAGGTTTTAACAAAACCGATAACCCCTTTTTTATTTTGAAGCGATGGCTTTTCATTATCCAATAAATGCCGCCCAAAAAGGCTTTTAAAAACTCATGCCAACTACCAGAAACACATCGCCAGCATCCGGATTGGTAATAAACGAGGCTGAAATGGGTAACGAAAAATCCCCGGTTATTTTGATTTCCTTTTCGGCTTTCACTCCCAGGTTTACCAAACCGAAACCATCGGAATAATACCCTTCGGCAAAAGTAAGCCCAGCAAAAGGCTGCAAGGAGACACCTTTGATATCGAACGGATAAGCTACTTCGGCATAGGTTGAATACTCATTATCGCCAGTAATTTCGTCGCGGTCGTTGCCATAGAAAAATAGCCCTGCGGTAACTATCAACGGAAAATTCTCAGTTCCCTCCCACGAGGCTGCTAATTCCAAGGCGTGGCCTGTTGTATCCTTTCCCCACTCGAAATATTTTATCTTTTCATCAGAATTCTCGACGGGGTTAAAATAATCATTCAGGGTTACCGAAAATGAATTCAGGGAATAGGTAACAAATAAATCCACCTCCTGCGATTCCTCCCGCGAGAAGGTAAACGAACCCCAAGTACCAACCGTTATGTTTCCAAAACTATAGGCAATAGTAGGTTGAATGGCTGGTGATGATGATAAGGCAAGCCCCCGCCAAACATAACGCGAGACCACATCAGCTCCCAATGTTAATGGGCTTGCTTCCGAATCCTTTTGAGCAACGGTTACCATGGGTGAGCCCATCAACAATGCTAAAGTTAGGAGTGTCCAAAAAAATTTCATAAAAGATAGTTTTAAATGATATTATTACTATTGTGATTTGTTCTTTCAATAACACAATTTTAAGAATAATTGCTTGAATTTTTATTCATGTCCGAAATATTCCAGTGTCAACCAACTATAAAAAGTTGGGCAATATTCACCTGGTGACTTTTTGATTATGGCATTGTGCCTTATATCCACGCCCGGAGTCACCGGGTGAATTGATGTAAAAGCATGCTTGACTTGACACTAGTCCTTTAGATGCTCTTATCATTCCAAAATATATTTTCTGGCATCATGAAAAAATAAAAATTAAATATGTGAGCTTTATATCCATTAATGCCCTGTTAACAAAGCTTAAAGCTTGTTGGAAAAAATATTTAACCATCTGGTCAAACTTTTTGGTCAAATTATTTGGTTAATTTAAAAAGGCTCCTTATTTTTGTTGACCATTTGGTTAAACCAATTGTTTAATTCACGAATGCATTATGACAGAAAAAGAAAAGAACACCGAAGATAGAATTATAGAGGCCGCCAAAGAGATATTTGTTGCCAAAGGGATGGAGGGTGCACGCATGCAGGAAATTGCTGACAGGGCAGGCATCAATAAATCGCTGCTGCATTATTATTTCCGGAGCAAAGAAAAACTGTTTGACTATATTTTTATTCAGGCTGCCGGAAAAATTGGGGACATGGTAGGCGAAATAATGACAAAAGAGTACAGTGTGGAAGAAAAGATCCGTTTTTTTACTTTACACTACTCCGAACTTTTACAAAAAAATCCCTTTTTACCCAATTTTATCATTAGCGAACTGACCCGTAACCCCGAAATACTGCTTGAACGGTTTAGCCAGGCCAATATTGAACCAAGTAAGTTTTTTGAACCTTTGCGCATGCAACTTCTGAATGAGGGGTATCACATCTCGCCTCAGGACTTTATTGTCAACCTGCTATCGCTGGTTATTTTCCCTATAGTGGCAAAACCAATCCTTGAAAATAAAATATTTGGAGGCGACTCAAAAGCCTATCAGGAATTTATTGATCAACGAAAAGTTTCCATAGCCAATTTTTACCTACATGCGCTCGAAGCTTATAAAATAACGAATAATCAATAATATGCTCATTCAAATTATACTTATGATAAACCGTTTTGTGTTTCACCTGCTGAACCATTTACTTGCAGGTGTAAGAACCTTGATTCAGACAATAACCTTACTGCTCTTTGGTATGATTGTTTTTTTAGGAATTAACCTCATCAATTCTGGCTTAGTTAATGCTCAAACATCAATCACCTTAAGAAACTGTTACGATAGTTTAGAGGCCAACTTCCCTTTGGTGAAGCAAAAAGAAAAACTGATGGAGATTACGGAACTTAAAATCAAAAACCTGCAAACCAATTACCTGCCCGATATTTATTTAAAGGGAAAAGTCACGTACCAATCAGAAGTAACGGCTATTCCAATACAAATGCCCACTGTTCCAGAGGTTCCAAAAGATCAATACAGTGCATTCATCGATGTTACTCAGGTGATTTATGATGGGGGAAACACCCAGGCAGCAAAAAAAGTGACCCAACAAAACCTGAAAGTTGAAATACAAAAGGTGGCGGTAGATATTTACAAACTGAAAGAACAAATCAACCAGTTGTACTTTACCTGCCTGATGATTCAGGAAAATGACCAGATATTGCAGTTAACCCACCAAACGTTAACAGAGCAAAGAAAAGTTGTTTCAGCAGCCGTTGAGCAAGGGATGATAAATAGCTCTGAATTGGACTACTTAGATGCCGAACGGCTGAAACTGGAACAACAAATGATAGAACTTGAAACTGGAAAAAGTCAGGCATTGATGGCTCTGTCGGAGCTTACCGGGTTCAATATCCCGCAGGATGCACTGATTGAAATCCCGGTTTTTGAACATTCCTTGCCCTCCGAAGTTTTCCGCCCCGAGCATCAGCTTTTTGATGACCAGGTGGCACTTTTGGATGCTACAGTCGAAGTGACATCGAAAAAACGGATGCCTACGCTGGGAGCGTTTGTAACCGCCGGATACGGAAGGCCCGGTTATGACATGTTCAGCGATAATTTTCACGGCTATTACATGGCCGGAGCCCAATTACAGTGGAACATCTGGGATTGGAAACAAACCCAGCGCGAGAAGAACCAGATTCATCTGCAAAAACAACTGATTACCGATAACAGGGAAGTTTTTAACAAAAACCTCAATATTGCCAAGTCGCAGAACCTCTTGCAGATTGAAAAACTCAACAAACTGATGGCAAAAGATGCAGAAATTGTAGAACTACAAAACAGAATCACTGAACGCTCGGCATCGCAACTGGCCAATGGAATTATCACTTCTGCGGAATACCTTCGGCAATTAAACGCCGATAAACAGGCTCGTGTAAACAAAAAAGTTCATGAAATTCAAAAAACACAAATGCAGGCCGATTACCTTTTCAATATTGGTAAATAACTAAATATCACAGGCTTAAAATATAAAACTACGATAAAAATTAGGAGTATGAGAACATTCATTTTATTCGCAACCCTTGCCCTTTTATGGGGCTGCCAAAACAGCAACCACACCACCGACGCTTTCGGAAATTTTGAAGCCGTCGAAATTTTAGTCTCCTCTGAAATGAACGGTAAATTATTATGGCTTCAAATTGAAGAAGGCCAAATGATTGATAAAAACCAGGAAGTAGGACTTGTAGATACCATAATACCCTCACTGCAATTGGAAGAAATAAAGGCACAGATTGCCAAAGTTCAGGCCAACTTGCAAAGTATCGATGCCCAGACTGAGATTCTCGGTCAGCAGGCAGAAAACCTGAATACCGATAAAAGCCGCATCGAAAACATGATAAAAACCGGCGCTGCTACCCAAAAACAATTTGACGACATATCAGGGGCCTTAAAGGTGATTGACAAACAGCGGGATGCCAACCAGTCGCAAAAGGTGGCTGTCTCCAAGGAGCTACAGGTGATAGCTGCCAAAAAACTCCTGTTGGATGAGCAATTACGGAAATGCCACATCCTAAATCCCATTTCAGGTTCCGTCCTTGAACGTTATGCCGAAGAAGGTGAAATGACCGCTACCGGAAAGCCGTTGTACAAAATTGCAAAATTAGATACAATCATCCTGCGGGCTTATGTTTCGGGTGGCCAACTGCATCAAGTTATCAAAGGAAACACCTGCAAGGTTTTGATTGACAAAGGCAAAAAAGAATATCTCGAATTTGAAGGAACGATTACCTGGATATCGTCACAGGCAGAATTTACGCCCAAAATTATCCAAACCAAAGAGGAGCGGGTAAACATGGTGTACGCAATTAAAATCGAGGTCCCCAACAATGGGACTATCAAAATTGGCATGCCCGGTGAGGTGAAATTCCAGAACGATTAAATTACATCCATGATTAAAATTCACAACCTGTCGAAAAAGTATGCCGAGGTAGAGGCCATAAAATCCATCAACCTGCAGGTGAAACCCAACGAGCTTTTCGGGCTTATTGGCCCTGATGGTGCCGGAAAAACAACGCTCTTCAGGATTTTAACCACTTTACTGATAGCCGATTCGGGCAACGCTGCCCTCGATGGGCTGGATGTAGTTGCCGATTATAAGAAAATCCGGGAACTGATTGGCTACATGCCCGGTAGGTTCAGCCTTTATCAGGATTTGAGTGTGGAAGAAAACCTCAGCTTTTTTGCTACTGTTTTCGGTACCACCATTGAAGAAAACTACGATTTGATTGCCGACATCTACAAACAGATTGAGCCGTTTAAAAAACGCCTGGCCGGGAAACTCTCGGGCGGGATGAAACAAAAACTGGCGCTCTCCTGTGCGCTTATTCACAAGCCCAAAATACTGCTGCTCGATGAACCCACTACTGGAGTGGATGCCGTATCGCGGATGGAATTTTGGCAGATGCTGAAAAAACTTCAGCAAAAAGGCATCACCATTTTGGTAAGTACTCCTTATATGGACGAGGCCAGCCTTTGCGACCGCGTGGCTCTTATACAAAACGGCCAAATCCTGACTGTGGATACGCCCAACGGAATCTCAAAAAGCTTTTCAAAACCTCTTTTTGCAGTAAACGCGAGCAATAAATACCAATTGATAAACGATTTGCGGAACTATGATCTTGCGGCTACCGTGTATCCATTTGGCGAATTTGTACATGTAACTCTTAAAATCAAAAATCCCGATACCGAACCACTCAAGTCATATTTAATATCGAAAGGAAACAAGGAAATACAGGTAGGAGCCATTGAGGCCACCATCGAAGATTGCTTTATGGAACTGATGAAGAACGGAGAACGGAGAATGAATATTGAATGTTGATTGGTGAATTAAAAATTTCATTGCGGCATTGAGCCTTTGCGGTGAAAGAATACCTGAAACCGGATACCTATTTTCAAATTAACCCACTTGTTTATTTGAAAATGGTTACAAGGTGGGAAATCATAAAAAATCATAAGCGATCAGTTAAATCAGTGTACCAAATAAAAGATGAACATAAAAAAAGAAAATATTGAAATTTACGTCCGGAACCTGGTAAAAAAATTTGGCAGCTTTGTAGCCAACGACCACCTGAACTTTGAGGTTTATAAAGGTGAAATTTTTGGATTCCTGGGAGCCAATGGTGCCGGAAAAACTACGGCCATGCGCATTTTATGCGGCTTATCGCATCCCACCTCAGGGGAAATTACCGTGGCCGGATATGATGTTTACAAACAAACCGAACTTATTAAAAAGAACATCGGTTACATGAGCCAGAAATTCTCGCTTTACGAGGATTTAACTGTGATTGAAAACATGGAACTTTATGGAGGCATTTATGGGATGAGCCGGAAACATATCCGCGAGCGCGCCGGTGAATTGTTGTCGCGTTTACAAATGGAACATACCCGAAAAGTATTAATTGCCAGTTTACCATTGGGATGGAAGCAAAAACTGGCTTTTTCGGTGGCCATTCTGCATCAGCCCCGGATTGTTTTTTTAGATGAACCTACCGGAGGGGTTGACCCAATTACCCGCCGCCAGTTCTGGGATTTGATATACGAAGCAGCCCACGAAGGGATTACTGTTTTTGTAACTACCCATTATATGGACGAGGCCGAATATTGCGACCGCGTAACCATTATGGTCGATGGGCGCATTGATGCGTTAGACACTCCCGGACTACTCAAAGAAAGATACCAGGCAGCTAACATGAACGATGTTTTTATTAAAGTAGCCCGGCCCGATTTTCAATTAACAATTAATAATGAACAATGAGTAATTCTATATGAAAGAAAATGTGATTCAACTGAAAACTTTTGAATTTGCTGTCAGGATAGTAAAACTCTATCAATATTTGGTAGAAGAAAAAAAAGAAGGGGTACTTTCAAAACAAATACTTAGGTATGGTACTTCCATTGGTGCAAATACCGAAGAAGCATTGGGTGGATATTCAAAAAAAGAATTTGCATCGAAAATCGGGATTGCTTATAAAGAAGCCCGCGAAACAGATTACTGGCTGCGCTTATTAAAAGAAACCAAATTTATCAGCGGCACAGGATTTAAATCATTATAAACTGATTGCGAGGAAATTTTAAAAATTCTATATACAATTATTAAAACATCAAATCAAAATAACTAAAAAACTCGACTGTTAATTGTAAATTATTAATTGCTAATTGAATGAAAAGGTTTTTAAGTTTTGTAAAAAAGGAATTCCATCATATTTTCCGCGATGTCCGGAGCCTGATCATCATTTTTGGCATTCCCGTGGCCGAGATTCTCATTTTTGGGTTTGCCATCAACACCGATTTGAAAGATGCCCGAATCGCTATTCTCGATAAATCGAAAGATGTGACCACCCAGCAGATTACCAACAAGTTGTTGTCGTCGGGCTATTTCAAAATCGACCAATATTTAGATAACGACCAACAGATTGACGGTGTTTTTAAAAAAGGGACCATTCGCGGGGTGATAGTGTTTGAACCAGGTTTTGGCCAAAAGTTTGAGAAGGAAGGTTCGGCCCATATGCAACTTATTTTCGATGCCTCCGAACCCAATACAGCTAACATGCTCAATGGTTACACCCAAGGGATTATCAATAATTTTGTGATGATGGAAAATCAAGCCTCATCCAAAAACCTGACCATTGTTCCCACTGTCCGCATGTTTTACAACCCGAACCTGAAAAGTGTATTTATGTTTGTTCCCGGAACCATGGCCATTATCCTCATTCTTATTTCCGCCCTAATGACTTCCATTACCATTACCCGCGAAAAAGAGCTGGGAACCATGGAGATATTGTTGGGTTCACCCTTAAAACCCATTCAGATTATTTTGGGAAAAGTTACGCCATACCTGATTTTGTCCTTAGGAAACGTAGCAACCATTCTGACTCTGGCCTATTTTGTTTTTGGATTGCCTGTAGAAGGTAGCTTGATTTTGCTTGTGGCAGAATGTACCTTGTTCATTTTCTTATCGCTTTCCTTGGGAATCCTGATTTCGACCCTGAGCAAAACCATGCAGCAGGCCATGCTCATCTCCATGGTAGGATTGATGATGCCAAGTATGTTGCTGTCGGGCTTTATCTTTCCGGTAGAAAACATGCCAAAAGTATTGTATTATTTCAGTTTCATAATGCCTCCGAGGTGGTTTATCGAGATACTGAAAAGTATCATGATCAAAGGAAGCGGTTTTGCATTGATTTGGAAAGAAACCGTTATCCTGGTTGGAATGACCGTGTTATTTATAACCATTAGTATTAAGAAATTTAAAATCCGCTTAGAATAATTAACAATTAGTAATGAGAACAATCATATTTCTGCTTCAAAAGGAATTCCGCCAAATACGGAGGAACAAGACTATATTACCCATTATCTTTGTTATGCCCATTATTCAATTGCTGATATTGGTACATGCAACTACCTTTGAAATAAAAAATGTAAAGCTCTGCGTTGTCGATCAGGACATGAGCAACACCTCGCAACGATTGGTTCACCGATTAGAGGGGTCATCGTTTTTTAAAATCACGGCTAATACTTTTTCGTTCGATGAGGCTCAACAGCAATTGGCAACCAATAAAGCCGACATGATTGTAAACATCCCTTCAGGATTTAGTAATGATTTGATTAAAGAAAATCATGCTACAGTGCAATTGATCCCCAATGCCATTAATGCCAATTTTGCCACGCTGGCATACAGTTATGCTTCAAATGTTATTTTCGATTTTAATAAAAGCATCCTAACTGAATGGGCAGGGAATATCAGCCCCCAACCCTTAAAAACAATTACCACACAAGCCCGCTTTTGGTATAATCCTGAAATGAACTACAAGTGGTTTATGTTTCCGGGGATTATGGTTATTTTAATTACCATGATTGGGATGTTTTTATCGGGCCTGAATTTAGTCCGCGAAAAAGAAATTGGCACCAGCGAACAGTTAAACGTCACCCCCATGCAAAAATACCAGTTTATTATCGGGAAACTGCTTCCTTTCTTAATCATAGGAATATTTGAACTCTTTTTGGCAACGCTTTTAGGAAAACTCATTTATGGTGTACCTCTGGTAGGCAGTATTTGGGTTTTAGTGGCATTTACCTTCATTTACTTGCTGGTGGTTTTAGGAATCGGGTTATTTATAAGCACCATGGCCGAAACCCAGCAACAAATGATGTTCATTGCCTTTTTTGTAGTCATCGTGTTTATTTTGCTCAGCGGCATTTTCACACCCATGGAAAGCATGCCTATTTGGGTTCAAAAATTCAATACCATCAATCCTTTGTCCTATTTTATGCGGGTCATCCGTATGGTAATGCTTAAAGGCTCCGGCTTTTCCGATTTGATTGCCGAATTTATATCATTGAGTATTTATGCCGCAGCTATTTTAAGTCTGGCTACATGGCGTTACCGGAAAACAGCATGATTATAAGACAGCCGGATACCCATGTCTTTGCTTTCACATGTATCTGTAAATAGCAATCTAAAAAGGAAATAACTTATATACAACCCTACCTGTTTATAAAAAGAGTAGGCATTTCCGCAACAAAATAATCTTTGTTCTTAAAATCCCCTTTTGTGAAATATTAATCTACGAGCAAAGCAACTATTTTGCTGTTCGGGTTCTCTAATGCAACATAGAAACCGTTATTAACGAAACAGTGTTTTTTATCTTTTCCTTTTAAAAAATAAATCGCTCAAAACAACAATACACTTGAAAATTAAGAGATAAAACAATAATTTTACAAACCTCAGAAAGCACGACTATGAAAAAGATTGTTTATGCCACCCTTTTCCTTTTTATGATGGGTAATACTTTTGCCCAGGAAAATCATGAGAAATTTAAGAATAAATTCGACGATGTGGTGGAGGAAGACGAATCGGGGAACCTCACCCTCAGGTTCTTTAATGCATTAACAGGCGACCCCGTTTCAGGAGCCACCGTAACCATTGAAACTGAGAACAGGTTCACTACCGACAAAGAGGGGAAAATCCGTTTTCCGGCACCTGAAGAAGATGGCTTTTTGCAAGTACATTTTGAATGCCCAAAATATATTACCAGCGACTTAAACGTGGAAGTGATTGCCGGTACCTTTTTCTTTAACCGGATCAGCATCTCTCCTGTTTTAGATTTGAAAGACGTAAGGATAATCCTGGATTGGGACCAAAACCCGGTGGATTTGGATGCCCACTTTATGAAAGAAAACAGTTACCACATTTCGTACCACCATACCCGCATACTGGCCGATGGAAAAGGCGAACTCGACCGCGACGACATGGATGGTTATGGCCCCGAAACAATCACCATTCATGATATTGACGATTTAGCCACCTATGATTTTTTTGTGCATGATTTTACCAACCGTGCAAACAAAAATGCAAACGAGCTGTCCGATTCAAAGGCAACTGTAAAAGTATATGCCGAAGGAAAACTACTGTATGTGTTCCAAATCCCACAAGGAGAGCCCGGGACAAAATGGTCGGTGTTCCGCATCAGCGAAGGCCAATTTATCGAAACCAATCAAATATTCTAACACGATGAAAAAACAAGTGATTACCGCATGCCTGATTTTTTTATTTATTGCTATCCAAGGATTTAGCCAAAAGAAAACCGAAGAATTCCAGTTAATGGGCATTACAGGTGATGCCATTGGAGGCGAGCAACTGTCGCCGGAACAAGTGAAGCAAAAAGCCATTAACAATGCCAAGATTAACGCGTTAAAAAAGGCCGGTATTGAAGAAAATATTAATTCCTATACCGACTACTTCCGTAAAGAATCGGACAACACCTTTGAAGAACTTTTTACCTCCGATATCCTTTCGAACATTGAAGGAACCGTAAAAGATATTGAAGTTGTGGACACCCGCCCCAGCTTTACTGCCGAAAACCAAATAAAATACGTGGTTACTATTAATTGTACCGTCGTTAAATACAATGTAACCAAAGATTTAAGTTTTGATGCATGGATAGAAGGGGTTCAGCCTTTTTATCAATCAGGCAGTGGCCTCACCTTTTCCATAAAACCTACCATCCCTTGCTATGCCAGGGTTTTTGCTTTTACCGATGAGCCTTACCCAATCTACCCAAACGAGTGGGAAAAATCGAAATTGTTGCCCGCGCTTGAAATCACAAACTTCCCCGATCTTGACAAAATAAATTCCTATGAGGTTTCTGCTGAAAAGAAGGATAAAGAGACACACCGGTTGATCATTGTGCTATTAAAAAATGACCTTTACTATACCGGAAAAGTTGGGTATAAAGAAATTATCGATTGGATCATGACCATTCCTCCCGACGAACGCAAACTGGAAACTTTTACTTTTGAGGTCTTTAAAAAGAAATAATCTTTCTGACAATTACTGGATAAATGAGCAAATTGGTTGAACTCCAACCAATTTGCTCATTTGTTTAATTGTTCAATTACAAATCTCCTATTTTCTTATCTTTGCCCATATTTAAATCATGACAAACGCATGTTTAATTTAGGGAAAATAGGGATTGTAGGCGGTGGAAGTTGGGCAACAGCCAATGCTAAAATCATTCTTGAGAAAAAACAGCCCATCAATTGGTTTATACACGAGGCAGATGTGGTCGAGCATATCAAAGAATTCGGGAACAATCCAAAATACCTGAGCGATGTGGAATTCGATCCCGAGCTATTGAATCTTACCAGTGATATTAACCAACTGGTTTCAGAGTCGGATACAGTGATGTTCATCATCCCCTCGGCATATTTAAAATTTGCTTTGCAGGGTCTGACAGTTTCTTTGAAAGGTAAAACTGTGGTTTCAGCCATTAAGGGAATTGTGCCCGACGACAATCTTTTGGTTGGCGAATTTCTTCACGACAAATACAATGTCCCTTATGAATCACTTGGGATTATCTCAGGCCCATGCCATGCTGAGGAAGTAGCCTTGGAACGGTTGTCGTATCTAACCATTGCTTTTATTCACGAAGAAAAGGCAAAAGCCTTGACTGAACTGTATAACAACCACTACATCCGTACCAACTTGTCGGACGATATTCTGGGAACCGAATATGCTGCGGTATTAAAAAACATTTACGCATTAGGTTCGGGTATCTGCAATGGGTTGGGTTTTGGCGACAATTTTCAGGCTGTGCTTATCTCCAATGCCATCCGCGAAATGAAACGGTTTACCGATACCGTGTATCCCATCCATCGGGATATTAAAGACAGTGCCTACTTGGGAGACCTTTTGGTTACAGCCTATTCACAATTTAGCCGCAACCGCTATTTTGGAACCATGGTAGGTAAAGGTTATACCATTAAATACATCATGAGCGAAATGAACATGGTGGCCGAAGGGTATTTTGCCTCTAAAGGCATTTGGGAAATAAACAAAAAACACCGGGTGACCATGCCCATTGCCGATAGCATCTACCAAATCCTTTACGAGAAACAATCGCCGCGCAGGATTATTAACGAACTGACCGAAAAGCTTACCTAGACTCAATTTCAACAACAATATAAATTTTGCACAAAAATGATAAAAATTAAAATCGATTATTCAAAGACCTTGGGCTTTATCCGTAAAGAAGATATTTTCGGATTCCAGGGCGAGATAAATGCGCACATTGAGGCACTTTACAAAAAAACAGGTAAAGGGAATGACTTCCTGGGGTGGGTAAATCTACCCTCTTCCATTTCATTCGAAGCACTGAAAGACATCCAACTTACAGCCGACCAATTTAAAAAAGATTGTGAGATAGTGGTTGTAGTGGGTATCGGGGGATCCTATCTTGGTTCAAAAGCAGTTATTGATGCCCTTTCCGATAATTTTATCCAGCTCAAAGAACGCAGAAATCCCTTGGTAGTTTTTGCCGGCCAAAACATCAGCGAAGATTACATGACCGAACTCCGGAATATGCTTCATTCGCGTAGCTGGGGAATCGTGGTTATTTCAAAATCGGGAACTACCACCGAACCTGCCATTGCTTTCCGTATCTTAAAAACCGATTTGGAGAAGAAATACGGAAAAGAAAATGCTGCCAAACGTACGGTTGCCATCACCGATGAGAAAAAAGGGGCATTAAGGACCTTGGCCACTCAGGAGGGATACAAAACCTTTGTAATCCCCGATGATGTGGGCGGACGTTTCAGCGTGTTGACCCCAGTGGGTCTTTTGCCCATTGCCATTGCCGGATTCGATATTACTCAATTGGTTAAAGGTGCGGTTGATATGGAGAAACAAACCGGCGCCTCAACCAAATTTGAGGATAACCCTGCCGCTATTTATGCCGCTACACGCAATGCCCTGCTACGCAAAGGCAAAGGAATTGAAATTATGGTAAACTACAATCCGAAACTGCACTATGTGGCAGAATGGTGGAAACAGTTATATGGCGAAAGCGAAGGCAAAGAGGGTAAAGGAATTTTCCCGGCAAGTGTCGATTTTACTTCCGATTTGCATAGTATGGGTCAATATATCCAAGAGGGTCAGCGGAATTTATTCGAGACAGTGCTTTCCATTGCCCAACCGGATTCTAAAGTAGTGATTGAAAAAGATGCAACCAATTTGGATGGATTGAATTTCCTGGCCGGGAAACGGATGGATGAGGTGAATAAAATGGCTGAATTGGGAACCATTATCGCCCACGTTGATGGTAATGTTCCTAACATCCGGGTAGAATTGCCTTTGTTAAACGAATACTTTCTGGGGCAGTTGATTTATTTCTACGAAATTGCCTGTGGAATTTCAGGTTACATCTTAGGAGTGAATCCTTTCGATCAGCCAGGGGTGGAGGCTTACAAGAAAAACATGTTTGCCTTATTGGAAAAACCTGGCTTTGAAACCGAAACTAAAGCAATTAAAGCAAGATTGTAAGAAAATTGAATGAAGATATGAAGCGCAAATGGAAAGAAAGTTCATTTGCGCTTTTTTATTTAAAAGCTATCAACTTGCTCTGCATTGGGATCCGGTTTGTTTTTTTCCTTTAAGTCATTCAGGTAGTTTCTAATCCTTTTTTTAGTAGGATCAGCAAATAAATTAATAAACCGCTTCACGGGATTGGCCACATAAACCTCTTCCGACATCCGGATAGCGGTTTTTCCTTTGTAATCGGCAAGTGTAATTACACGCATCAGTTGACGTCCATCGGGTTTATGAATAATCCGGATATAATCTGTCTCCGTAGTTTTTTGGGTAATCAACAAAACAGAATCACCATTGGTATAATATTCCATCCAGGCATCTTGTCCGTCAACTACATCCTTTTGAATCATGGTATCTAAGTCATGCCTCCAGACAGATTCTTCCCAATGGTTTGTAATATCTGCCAGAATAAAAAAATACATCTTATCAATTAAATCCATTTCGGTTACCAAACGTTCCTTGGGCTGAAAAAGTCCGATAATCAAAGGTGTAACTAAAACAGATGCCAGAATGATCCCAATTTTTACTCCTGCTTTCATCTTTCCTTAGATTTTTGTTAAAGATAGGATTTTTTCAATTCTGTAACCCAAATTCAGCAATGGAAATGCTGAATCGACTAAGGTTTTGTAAATCACATTATAAAAAACATGATAACAAAATATATTTTGGAGAACCCCCGATTAACGCAAATAGTTGCTACTATAAGCACTTTTATCGCTTAGCATGGGATAAAATAAAACCCATGTAAGATTCAACCTTTTGAAGTTGAAAATACACAGGTCGCAAAAAAATCAAATATTTTAAACCACGAAATGGAAATGCGGCCCAAAACGCTCAAATGCCGCTTTATCAAGAGATTCGCGGTGATCGGGATGAGCAATACTAATAATGAGTTTTGCCCTTTCTTGCAACGATTTTCCGTACAAATTCACCGCGCCAAATTCCGTGACCAGCCAATGCATGTTGGAACGTGTGGTTACCACACCAGCTCCCACATGTAAGGTAGGTGCAATCTTGCTCATCCCTTTTTGAGTTACCGATGGCATGGCAATGATAGGTTTCCCACCCGGGCTCATGGAGGCACCCCGGATAAAGTCAATTTGTCCGCCTACTCCCGAGTAGTGCTTGGTCCCAATGGAATCGGAACATACCTGCCCGGTTAAGTCCACCTGAATGGCCGAATTGATTGCCGTAACTTTTGGATTCCGGCATATCACATTGATATCGTTGGTGTAACGCACATCTTTCATAATTACACCGGGGTTGTCATCCACAAAGTCATATAATTTTTTACTCCCCATTAAAAAGGTAGATGTCATTTTACCCACATCAATCCCTTTCATGGCCCCATTCACAACACCGTTTTCAACCAAAGGTAAAATACCGTCGGCAAACATTTCGGTATGAATGCCAATGTTTTTGTGGTTCCCCAGTTGCGAAAGAACCGCATTTGGAATAGCCCCGATACCCATCTGCAAAGTTGCACCATCGTCAATAAGTGCAGCTACATTGCGCCCTATGGCAGCCTCTATCGGATCAGGATCGGTAAAATGGGCTTCAATAAGCGGGCTGTTATCTTCACAGAAAATATCGATGCAATTGGCACGGATCATGGCATCGCCAAAAGCCCTCGGCATATTTGGATTAATTACCCCAATAACCGTATCGGCGGTTTGAACAGCAGCCAAAGTTGCATCCACCGAAGTTCCTAACGAAACATAACCATGCTTGTCGATGGGAGAAACCTGAACCATGGCCACATTTACTTTGGTGTATCCTTCGCGGATGAGGCGTTGGGTCTCGTGCAAAAACACTGGAATGTAATCGGCATAGCCCTCCTGTGTATCCTGCCGCACATTGTGCCCGACAAAAAAGCTCTGTAACTGGAAAATGCCTTCAAATTCTTTCGATGCGTAAGGAGCAGGCCCCTCGGTGTGCAGATGCTGAATTTTCACATTCTTAAACTCCCGGTTCCGCCCACGCTCGCACATGGCCTCAATTAACTTCTGGGGTGCACAGGCTACACTGTGGATATGGATCCTATCGCCTGTTTTGATAACTTTCACAGCCTCTTGGGCCGAAACAAACTTAATATTTTGGTGCATAGTTGCTTGATTTTGAGTTTTCAAAAAACGATGCCAAAGTAATAATTTATTTTCGACCTGTTTTCTGCGATGGCTATGATAAAAGTCAGGGTTTTCGGGTTATTTACCACTGGCCTGAAAGATGGTCTTAATGGTGTAAATCATGATTTTTAAATCTACATAAAGGGACATATCCTCTAAATAAATGATGTCGTAATTCAGCCGTTTGATCATCTCCTCTACATTCTCGGCATATCCAAATTTCACCTGCCCCCAGGAAGTGATGCCTGGCCGCACTTTAAACAAAAGCAAGTAATGTGGGGCACGTTGTACTATCTGCTCCACATAATATTCACGTTCGGGTCGTGGTCCGACAATTGACATATCTCCCTTTAGAACATTGTAAAATTGAGGGATTTCATCAAACCTCATTTTCCGCATCATCCTCCCAAAGGGAGTCACCCTGGGATCCTCTTTACTGCTGAGAGCGGGTCCATTTTTTTCAGCATCAACATACATCGACCTGAACTTATAAATCCGGAACGGTTTCCCGTATCGTCCCATCCGCTTATGTGAATATAAAATAGGCCCTTTGGAGGACAGTTTTACCCCAATGGTTAAAAAAAGCAGAAATGGGCTCAGCAAAATGAGTGCAATGCTGGAAAACAATACATCAATAACCCTTTTCATATTCTCCTGCCATGCTGGCAGAAACTCGTGCGACAGTTCAATCAAAGGGACCCCAAACAGGGAGGACATCTTCACGGAGCCCGAAAGAATATCCAATAAATCGGGAATGGCTTTCGCCATCACTTTGGTGGCCTTGGTTTTTACCAATATCTGCTGAATCTTCTCCCTTTCGGATGGTTCAATCGCGATGATCACTTCTTCGATTTTTTGATTATTGATTGTATCTATCAAATTCTCTAACTTTCCTAAATGCGGGATGTAACCGCTCAATGGGGTTTTTGCCCCACCATTAATGGTAACAAATCCCATGATTTGATTTCCTGCCGATTTTGGTTCTGCTCTCATATCCAGATAGAGTTGTAGCGCCTGCTCATTGCTCCCAATAATCAGCGTAGGGAATCCAATTTTCTGATTTTGAATTTTAGAATTGGTGATGGTTGTGAAGGTGACCCTTGGTAAGTAGGTTAAAATAAAATGGATGCTCCACAAAAAGAAAAACGACTGGTAATAGTTTTTATAAGAGATAATGGTGTCGTCGAGAATGAGCAAGAAGAAGATCAGAATCACTCCAAGAGTGGTAATAAAAATAGTTCTACCCAATTCCTGAAGCCTCGATTTCCGGAAAATGTTATGATACTCACCCGACACATAATAAATCAACAGCCAAAACAAGGGTATCAGAACCAGCCCGGCGATCAGTTTTTTATCCAATAAATCATTGTTGGTAAAGGGGTGATAAGGTGTGGCTGTAATAATTTTTCGATAAACAAAAAACACAAACCATGAAATCATAGCAGCAAAGTAATCGGCTATCACATATTTAGCTACCTGAATCCTGGGTTTCTTTTGCTCCATACACCTCTTTATTGAACAATTCTCATGTCGTCAATTAAAATCGTGGCATGCTCTACATCCGTTTCCAGATAAGCCTCAATATAAATTCTGTAGGGATAACCTTCGGAAATAACTGAAAGTGCATTGTAAAGGTCTATGTAGATTTTCTTCCACTCGTTGGCATGATTCAGGATTATTAGTTGCTCCAGATCGCCATTGCTTGCTATATACCCAACTGCAAAATAATTATTGCACTTAAAGTTCATCTCTAAGTACATGCCACGGTTGGCATTTATTTTTGGTATGGTTAATTCAACAGATCTTGCCATAAAATAATTATTGGCGGTATCCATGTAAAAAACCCCACAACCTGTACCTGAAAAAGGTTTTAATGTTGATATGTAAAGCGATGTATCGGAATCGTCATCTGTAGCAAAATTATGGGTGTTCTCAAATCCCTCCTTCCAGGCTATGGTTGTATAATCAGCATCGCTCAATGTAGGATTGATAACTATGGTTTCCGATGGTTCCAATATCCTATCAGCTCGATAGGAGGTGTAAAATGGGTAATAGCTCCGGGAATTGGCAATTCCATTTACTTTAATGCCCGCCGAAATCATAATATCGGTTTCTCCCTCGGCCAGAACCGGGAATTTCGCAGGCAATTCAAAAACACCAATAAATTCAGTATTCACATATACCCAGGCATCGGTAATGCCGATAGCGTCTTCGTGGGCCAAGGAAATTTCATCAATTTGAATATACGATGGAACTTGTTCGTCAGGGTTAATGAATTCACAACCTGAAAAAACAATGAAAAAAAACAGGGGGGTAAATAGTGTACCAATGTTGTTTTGCATAAGCAAAATTTTAAAGTTGAAACGATGATTTTAAAAAAATATTGCAAAGAAAATAAAAAATGCCAACGTTTCTTAAATGTCAATGCATACCCGCAGCTTTTCTTTTACTTTCTCCATAATTTTATAGGAGATGCATTCATTTTCAATAGTGTTGCGGGGTTGTGTATGATTCACAACATTTTTATAGAAGATGTCAAACTGTTTTTTCAATAACTTATCATGGCTATATTCTTCGGAAGAACCAATTAAAACCGGGTTACTCTGATTGTTTGTGTATTGTAGTTCATTATTCCGCAGATCAATCTGAAAATTCGATTGGTATTCAAAAACCCTCAGGGTGTTGGTGTAACCCTTTTCCACCGAATTAACATGAATGTTGGCCATATTTCCATTGTTAAAATCAATCCGCAATTGAATAATATCCGGAACCTCGGATAACGATGAGAACGTGTTGGCTGTAACCCGCTTTATATTATTTCCCAAAAAGGGGATGATTCCGCTCACCTGTTTGCGGACTATGGGAAGCAGGTTTTTTTCTCCCTCCCACGACGAGTGACAATCGATATATAATGGTGATTTGCTCCGTTTTGCATATTCATCAATAACCCCCTGATATAAAAAAGGATGGTACAATTGGATGACAACCCCAGCTTCATCTTTCAATTTAACTAAATGCTGATGCTCTTCTAAGGAAAGATAATAAGTACTCTGTAAAAAAACAGGTTTTGAAAACTGAACAGCCCGCTCAATAAATGGAAAATAGGTGTTCTCGACCGATGAAAAAGCAATGGCTTGTGAATGCTTTAAAAGCTCGGCAAAACTATAATAAACAGGATACCCGCGAAGATTCTTAGGAACATCGAATTGAAAACTTGGATCAAAAATTCCCGATAATTTGAGCGAAGGGTTCCCTTCAATGGCTTTGATAAATTGTAAACTATTTGTACTACCTACAAGCGAAATATGCAACATGCCTTAGTTTTTTACAAAACTATCTGTTTTCATGCATTGATACTGAGGTAGCCGCAAATTCTTATCAACGCAATATTGTTAATAAACCTGCAAATAAATTTGCCTCAGCAGAAAAGGTTTGTTAGCTACGCAATTATACAATTCCTTCTTTAAGAATATCATGAATGTGAATCATTCCCACATATTTCCCCTGGTTGACTACAATTAACTGGGTAATATTATTTTGCTCCATCATCTGAAAAGCTGTTACAGCCAATTCACTTTCCTCAATTGTCCGTGGATTTTTTCCCATAATATCAAACGCTTTTAATTGGTTTACAGGTCGTTTTGAAACCAACATCCTCCGCAAGTCACCATCGGTAATAATCCCCACCAGTTTCCCGTTTTCATCCAAAACCGAGGTTGCTCCCAACCGTTTAGTGGTCATTTCCATAATTACCTCATCTATCGACGAGTTTGATTGGATTTGTGGTTTTTCGTTGTTGTGATATAAATCGCTGACCCTTAAATAAAGTTTTTTACCTAGGGTGCCTCCTGGGTGGTATTTGGCAAAATCTGAAGATGAAAACTCGCGGTATTCGAGCAATGCAATTGCCAGAGCATCCCCCATAACCAATTGTGCCGTTGTACTCGATGTAGGGGCCAGATTGTTCGGGCAAGCCTCTTTCTCAATGTAGGCATTCAAGATATAATCTGCTTGTTGTGCTAAAACCGAATGAGTATTTGAAACCATGGCAATCAATTTATTTCCCATCGTTTTTAACAGGGGAATCAACACTTTAATTTCCGCAGTGTCACCACTTCTGGAAACACAGATTACCACATCGTTCTTTTGGACTATTCCCAAATCTCCATGAATGGCATCGGCTGCATGCATAAAAATGGCAGGAGTTCCGGTACTATTCAAGGTGGCTACAATTTTTTGTGATATGTTGGCACTTTTCCCAATACCGGTAATTACCACTCTTCCTTTGCTCTGATAAATCAATTCTACACAATGTGCAAAATCCTCATTAATATACCCTTCCAGATTTTTTATTGCTTCAGCCTCGTGTAAAACTGCTCTTCTCCCTGAGGCAATTATTTCTTGAAAACTTTTCATCTTTAATAGTTTATTGAATTGAAAAACAAAAAACTTCTAAACAAAAATTCAACCGTTTGCATTTTTTTGCTAAAAAGTTAATTGTTGAAATATTATTGCAACAAATATAATATCAGGCAGTTAAATTTGTTTTTACAGATCATTATACTAATTGCCGCCAAAGTTACGTACTAATTTCGTTGAACAAAAAAAACTTACATGTTCAAAAGTGCATTTTTTTTCTTAACTTAGTTAGACAAACATAACCTTGTATTAATTTAGCGTTCCAATTTTTTTAGGACGGAAAGTGTGTTGAAGTATGGAATTGACCGGTTATTTAAAAAAGCATTTCGGTTTTGATACTTTTAAAGGGAATCAGGAAGAAATAATCAAAAATGTGTTGGCAGGGCGGGATACGTTTGTCCTCATGCCTACAGGAGGCGGCAAATCGCTCTGTTACCAGTTACCTGCCCTTATTAAAGAGGGCACTGCTATAATTATTTCCCCTCTCATTGCCCTGATGAAAAATCAGGTGGATGCCATGAGGGGTTTTAGCGATGAAGATGGAGTGGCTCATTTTCTCAATTCCTCTTTAACCAAAAATGAAATTCAGGTGGTTAAATCCGACATCCTGGCCGGTAAAACCAAGATGCTCTATGTAGCTCCTGAATCATTAACTAAAGAGGAAAACATCAAGTTTTTACAGCAGATTCAGGTTTCGTTCTATGCCATTGACGAGGCTCACTGTATCTCGGAATGGGGCCACGATTTTAGACCAGAATACCGCCGGATACGTCCGATTGTGGAAGAAATTGGAAAAGCGCCAATCATTGCCCTTACAGCAACGGCTACCCCAAAAGTACAGCACGATATTCAAAAAAATCTGGGGATGTTACATGCCGACATTTTTAAATCATCGTTCAATCGGCCCAACCTGTATTACGAGGTGCGGCCAAAAACCGATGCAACAAAAGAAATTATCAAGATTCTTAAAAATAACCCGGGAAAATCTGGCATCATTTACTGCCTAAGCCGGAAAAAGGTCGAAGAATTGGCCGAAACCTTACAGGTGAATGGAATAAAGGCATTGGCATATCATGCCGGGATGGATTCCAATACCCGCTCGCAAAACCAGGACAAGTTCCTGATGGAAGAAGTGGAGATTATTGTGGCAACCATTGCTTTTGGAATGGGAATTGACAAGCCCGATGTCCGTTTGGTCATCCACTATGATATTCCCAAAAGCCTTGAAGGATATTATCAGGAAACCGGGCGCGCTGGCCGCGATGGCGGCGAGGGCCGATGCATTACCTTTTATTCGTACAAGGATATCCAGAAACTCGAAAAATTCATGCAGGGCAAACCAGTAGCTGAACAGGAGATTGGCCGCCATTTGTTGCTCGAAACCGTTTCCTATGCCGAATCGGCCCTCTGCCGACGCAAACACCTGCTTCATTATTTTGGTGAGGAATACACCCAACACAATTGCGAAACCTGCGACAACTGCCAGAACCCCAAAGAGCAGTTTGAAGGTCAGGAATATATTGAGATGTTACTGCAAGTGGTTGTAGCTGTTAAAGAATACTTTAAGGCCGATCATGTGGCCAGCATCCTTTGTGGAACTTCCAACTATGGGGTGAAATCGTACAAACACCATCACCTGCCCGAATTTGGGATTGGCAAAGAAAAAGACCTCAAGTTTTGGAATGCCGTTATCAGGCAGGCACTGATTGCCAAATTCCTTGCAAAAGACATCGAGAATTACGGATTACTTAAAATGACTGCCAAAGGTCATGCGTTCCTTGAACATCCTGAACCTTTCATGATGATGCATGACCACGACTATGACAAAGCCGAAGAGGAACTATCGGCCCCACAAGGTGGCGGTTCTGCCGATCCTATGCTGTTTGCCATGCTGAAAGATTTGAGGAAAAAGATCGCCAAAGAGAAAAACCTTCCTCCTTTTGTTATTTTTCAGGATCCGTCGCTTGAGGATATGGCCATACATTACCCCATTACTGCTGAAGAAATGCAGAACATGACAGGTGTGGGTGCAGGTAAAGCTTCCCGCTATGGGAAAGAGTTTTGCGAATTGATTGCTACTTATGTGAACGAAAATGAAATTGACCGCCCTGTAGATTTGGTTGTGAAATCCGTGGTCAACAAGTCGGGATTGAAGGTTCATATTATTCAAAGCATCGACCGCAAGGTTGCTTTAGATGATATTGCCCAATCGAAAGGAATTGAGATGAACGATTTACTCAAAGAAATTGAAGCCATTGTATTTTCAGGAACCAAACTCAATATCGATTATTACATCAACGAAGTGCTTGATGAGGAACATCAGGACGAAATATATGACTATTTCCGCGAAGAGGCTCAAAGTGAATCCATTGATGATGCACTCAAAGTCCTTGGCGAAGATGAATACACCGAAGAAGATATTCGCTTGATGCGGATTAAATTCCTCTGTAACGAAGGCAATTAAGCCCGAATAGACGCTTAACCACAACGACCACCTTGTTTACTAAGGATTTTATTTGGGTCCGTACTTAGCTGCTTTACCAGCAAGGAGTTTATTATAAACGATCCTTGCATCCTAAGTGGTACATAAAATACAGCATTGGTGATGCTAAAAAAACCGCTTCCGAAAACGGAGCGGTTTTTTTTTACTCAAAAATCAACATTATGCACGTAAAATTACCTCATCGGTAATGTTTTAAATTCTATTGGCAGTGTAAGTAATTCTCAACCAATTGGGCAATCTCTTTATGCTTGCCATATAGTTTCTCGCTCAAATTCTGATCGTTATGGGCTTTTAACATATTTGCCACCCTATCAATCACTCCACTTGGAAAGATAAATTCTTCTTCAAATACCGACCTGCGTTTCAATAATTCTTCGGCAGAATCAAAACAACTGGTCGGCAGACTCTTCAGTTTCTCCTTGCGTTCCTTGTATTTCTGATCGAAAATATTCACATCCATGTACAAAGATTCGGCTAAAGCCAGACTATTTTTCATGGTGAGGCCATGTTTTGCCGCAAGTAAGATGCCCGCAAAATAATGGAAAATGTCAGCGCTGCCGTCTCCCGAGCGGAGCTCACAGGTCTGCTTGCTCTTTATCGGTTTTATTGAACCATTCTCCTTAGGGTTTTCATTTTTCACCATGTCCAGGTTTCCAAGCCAACCTAAAGGCACCCGAACCAGGACAGAACGGTTCCTATCGCCCCAGCAGATATTCGTTGGGGCCTCCTGGTGAGGGACCAACCTCAGGTATGAAGTAGGTATGGTGTTCCCAAACGCGGTTAATGCCCCGGCTAAATCGAGAATCCCGCCAATGGCCTTTTTTGCAGTCACACTCAGGTTTTGTTGGTCAACCATCATGTTTTCGCCATCTTTTTCCACCAGAAAATGCACATGCAACCCGCTGCCAGCTTTGCCTACCGTGATTTTTGGGGCAAAACTTATCAGGATGTTGTGTTTTTTTGCCAACATCCGCAGTATCCATTTGGCAATTACCAATTGCGTGGCGGCTTCCTCAACATCAACCGGAAGAAATTCAATTTCCTGTTGCTCGTAATAATTTGTCTCGTCATAAAAATTCCCGACCTCAGAATGGCCATATTTTATTTGACCCCCTGCCTGGGAAATCAGGCGCATGGCCTCCATCCTGAATTCCTGCCATTTGGTATAAGGTTCCGAAGCATGATACCCTTTTTGATCGGTGGCCGGATACAAATCGGTTTCAGGGATGGGCGTAATAATGTAATACTCCAATTCACCCATTGCTTTAAAGGTAAAACCTGTTGCATTTTTAAACGACTGATGGGCTTTATGCAAGATGTATTCCGGGGCGCTTTCCAGAGGTTTTCCATCACTGGTGTAAAACGAGCACAAAATATCAAGTGTTGGAACGGCTGCAAATGGATTGATAAAAGCAGTCCGATACCTTGGTATCACGTATAAATCGCTCGAACCTGCTTCGATAAAGGAAAATAAACTTGACCCGTCCACCCGCTCCCCGTAAGTTAGAATAGAATCGAGATGCTCAATGTTTAACACGATAAATGAAAGCGTTTTTAACCTCCCGTCTTCCGCCACATAACGAAAATTAATCATCTCAATCCCATTATCCTCAACAAACTGAATGATGTCACTTTTGGTAAATTCATAAGCAGGTTTCCGTAAATAACGGACTAACCTATTCGGATTTAACGTGATTTCGCTTTCGTTCATAATAAAACCTAAAAAAATATCCGTGGGCAAAATTAGGATTCTGCAAAAAGGATGTAAACGTTTGCGCTATGTTGTAGAATAGCAATTCAGGATGTTAAGAAGCACATCAAACAATAAGTTTGTTCTGGTTGTACCGGGTTTTTGAATGTTTTATTTATCGTAAGCTGTGCCTTTTAAAAGGGGGACGAACGAGAAAGCACCGTGATCTTCAATAATATCCTTACCCTGATCGGATTTAATGAGCCGGACCATCGTCTGCGACATTTCTCCTAAGGGAACTACAAGGAATCCGCCGGGTTTAAGTTGCCGAACTAATAATGGTGGGATTTCAGGCGCACCTGCGGTAATCAATATTTTGTCGTAGGGGCCATAGGTGGGTTTTCCGAGGTACCCATCGCCAAAAAAGAATTGTGGGTGGTAGCCAAGCTGTGGCAAAAACCGTTGGGCTTTCAGGAATAGGTTCCGTTGCCGTTCAATGGTAAAAACCTTGGCCCCCAGCTCAAGCAAAACGGCCGTTTGGTAGCCGGAACCTGTGCCGATTTCCAGCACCTTGTCTCCTTTGTTTATTTTAAGAAGTTCGGTTTGAAAGGCTACGGTATAAGGCTGCGAAATGGTTTGACCGCTTCCGATGGGAAAGGCTTTATCGATGTAGGCAAAATTCACAAAAGCACTATCCATGAAGAGGTGGCGGGGAATCTTTCCAATAGCCTCAATCACCCGCTTGTCTTTGATCCCCTTTTTGATAATCTCGCTAACTAATTGCTGTCGAAGACCTTGTTCTCTATATCCGTCGGAATACATCCTTATAAGTTATTACAGGCACAAGATAGAATAATTATTTAAAACCCATTCTGATAATTTTAAACAATGAGGTTGGCCTCCCCCTCGCGTTGATTGGAACAATTATCTTGCATCTAAATTTAAGTTGTTGGAACTTTTTCTGAATTTCGTACTTTTGACTCCTTATCAAACATATTTTACGTTGAACGCAGAACTCTTTATAGCCCGGAAAATCACCTTTAGTACCGAAAATCAGAAACAGATTTCTGGACCGATTGTAAATATTGCTGTATTTGGAATTGCCCTTGGTTTGGCGGTTATGATTTTAAGTGTGGCCATTGTTACTGGGTTTAAAAACGAAATCAGGGATAAGGTGATTGGTTTTGGTTCACATATCCAGATTACCAATTTTGATTCGAACAATTCCTTTGAGACCGCCCCGGTTCAAAGAGACCAGGTGCCATTGCACATGATAAAAAAGATTTCGGGGGTAAAACATGTACAAGTTTATGTTACCAAATCGGGCATTATTAAAACAACCAATAACATCCAGGCAATTGTATTAAAAGGTGTGGATTCAAAACATGATTGGACGTTTTTGCAAAAGTGCCTCATAAAAGGTTCCGTTCCTACATTTCAAGATACGGTGAAATCGAACCTGATTTTAATTTCGGAATATATTGCCAACTTGCTGCAACTAAACGTGGATGATAACCTAACGGTCTATTTTGTGCAAGATCCGCCCCGTATGCGACAATTTGAGGTTTGTGGGATTTATAAAACCAGCATCGAGGATTTTGATAAGTCCTTTGCTTTGGTGGATATGAGGCATTTGCAAAAATTAAATAACTGGACCGATGACCAAATTAGCGGTTACGAGATACTGATTGATGATTTTAAAAACCTGGATATGCAAACCGATAGCATTTTTGAGATTGCTGGTTATCATTTTACGGAGGATGGTTCAAAATTGAAGATTACCAACATTAAACAACGTTATCCTCAAATATTCGACTGGTTGAATTTGCAGGACATCAACGTGTGGATTATTTTAACACTCATGCTTTTAGTTGCAGGGTTTAACATGATTTCGGGGTTGTTGATATTAATTTTGGAACGGACCAACATGATTGGTTTACTCAAAGGATTGGGCTATAATAACTGGAAAATCAGACGGATATTCCTGTATCAATCAGGATTTTTAATCTCAAAAGGCCTTATTTGGGGAAATGTTATCGGAATTGGTTTATGCCTGATTCAACAATACTTTGGAATTGTTCCACTTGATGCCACTGTTTATTATATCGATCAGGTTCCCATCAGCCTCCGTGTGATGCATCTGGTATATTTAAATATTGGAACTTTATTGGTAATTGTAGGGATGATGGTGATCCCATCTTACATAATTACCCGGATTAGCCCGGCAAAAGCTATTAAATTTAACTAATTCCCATTTTAACGGGAATCAATTTAAATCCTAGTGTCAAGTCAAGCATGTGTTTGCATCAATTCACCCGGTGACTCCAGTCGTAAATATAAGGCATAATGTTAACAAAAAGTCACCGGATGAATATTGACTTTTTATTTGACTTGACACTAGTCAACAGTGTTCCCTTTTTGTTGCTCCCCAGATTTATTCGATGGTTTGTGCCTCCGGTAATACTTCTTCTTAGGCTTGGGTTGTACCGGTTTATCATCTTGAGATTCTGATTCCGGTTTGCTTTGTATTGGCCTGTTTTTTAATTCCTGGTATGGTTGGGCTTTTTTAACAACCGGTTGAACCTTATCTGTGTGAGTTGGGTTCTGTAGCTTCATTAGTTCTTTGCGGTTGTGACGGATATCGCGGGTAAGTTCGGTCTTTATCCCCTCCATGGTTAAATTCAAATCTTCCTTTTGGTTAATTAAATCAACCCGGTGCACTAAACGGATACGGAGCATCCATAAAATATTGAAAACTCCTACCAGCAAGGCCACAATGGCAATAACTAAGGTATAAACACCTGTTTGAGAAGGTTCTGTGTTGCTTGCAAATAGGGAACCTGAGCAGCACATTACCAAAGCAAAAGCATAAATTATTTTTGACATACTATTTGTTTTTTTAAATCAATTTTCAAGTGAACAACAAATAAAAATAGCGGCCAATATAAAAGTAAATAAAAAGGCCGATAACGTCGTTAGTGGTAGTTATAAAAGGACCAGTGGCCACAGCCGGGTCAATCTTAAGCCGGTTCAATATCAATGGTATAAAGGTTCCAAAGAGTGAAGCAAAAATTATGACCGTTATTAAAGCAAAGCTTACCGAAAACGTGAGCGGTAACGAATGTTTGACCAACAAATTATAAATCAATAAAATTGAGCTTAAGATAACCCCATTCAATAAAGCAATTGACGTTTCTTTAATTAGCTGTTTCATTGTAGATTCCAGAGCCAATGATTTATTGGCTAATCCCTGAACAATTATGGATGATGATTGGATTCCCGCATTTCCGCCCATTGCCGTTATCAATGTTATAAAAATAGCCATTTCAGGATAAAGCCTCAATTCCTCGGAAAAACCACCGATGACCAAAGCCCCAAACACCCCCCCGAGTAAACCGATCAACAACCAGGGGATTCTTGCCCTGGTAAGCCTGAAGATAGAGTCAGAAGCCTCTACATCACCACTGATACCCGAGATCATCTGGTAGTCTTTCTCAGCCTCTTCTTTAATAACGTCCACAATGTCGTCGATGGTGATACGCCCTTTAAGCCTCCCAATACTATCAACAACAGGAAGGGCCACCAAGTTGTACTTTTCCATGATATTTGCCACATCCTCTGAAGATGTTTCTGTTTTTACTGAAATGATGTTGTCATCACAGATGTTTTTAATGAGTGTTTTTCCGGGAGCAATAATCAGTTTTTTCAGGGGCAAAGTCCCTTTAAGGACATTGGAATCGTCAACCACATATACAAAATAAATTTCATCGACATCTTCGGCCTGTTTACGTATCTCATCCAGACAGGTAGTCACCGACCAGTTCTCATTTACCGAAATCAGCTCCGTGGCCATCAAACCACCCGCCGTATCTTCGTCGTAGCTCAACAAATCGACAATATCGCCGGCCTGCTCCACATCGGTAATGTGCGAAAGAACTTCGTCCTGCTTTTTCCCGGGCAATTCGGCAATAATGTCGGCAGCATCATCGGAATCCATATTGTCGATGAAGACCGTGGCTATTTCATGACTCGAAAGCTGATTAAGAAACTCCTCGCGGGTGTCTTCCTCCAACTCTACCAAAACATCGGCAGCCAGTTCTTTGTCTAAGTGTAAATAGATGTACTGGGCGTGTTCTTTATCAACCTGGTTTATAATTTCAGCAATATCAGCCGGGTGCAGTTCGTTGGTCAGGCTTTTGACCAGTTCAATATTTTGTTGTTGAATCCCTTCGATTAACTTATCGAGGTATTCTCTGGTTAATTCAAAATGCATGCTGAATTCTTTTGTTACAGGTTTTGTTTCAACAAGCCGTCCACCAGTTGAGTCAATTCAATAAACTCTTGGACACTTAATTGTTCGGGACGTTTGCGGAAAATGGCCTGTTCAGGTTTTACATTCATTAAAATACTTTTTAAACTGTTCGATAAGGTTTTGCGCCGTTGATTGAACCCTGTTTTTACGATCCGGGTAAAGAGCTGTTCATTACAGGGCAGCTGCAAAACGCTGTTCCGCTTGATGCGGATAACCCCCGACTTGACTTTAGGCGGAGGGTCGAATACCTGCTCATGAACCGTAAACAGGTATTCAATCGAATAAAAAGATTGGAGTAAAACACTTAAAATTCCGTAGGTTTTTGAACCAGGCCTGGCGGCCACCCTTTCGGCTACCTCTTTTTGAAACATGCCAACCATTTCGGGCACCAAATGGCGGTGCTCAATTATTTTGAATAAAATCTGGCTCGATATATTGTAAGGGAAATTCCCGATAATGGCAAAAGGTTCCTGAAAGTGCTTATTTAAGGGTAGTTTCAAAAAATCGCCAACAATAATTTTCCCCTGTAGCTGAGGAAACTTTTTCTCAAGATATTCCACCGATTCGGTATCAATTTCAATCACCCGGAGGTATATTTTCTCATTTTGGATTAAATACTGTGTAAGCACCCCCATGCCTGGGCCAATCTCAAGAACGTGTGTTGGGGCTTCTCCTGAAAAACTTTCAGTTATTTTACGGGCAATGTTTTGATCTTTTAGAAAATGCTGCCCTAAATGTTTTTTTGCCCTGACTCTCTCCATTAGCCGAAATTTGAATGGGTGCAAGATACGGTTTTTACGCCAAGAAACCGTTTCTCAAATCCCGATTCGTGAATTATTTCATACAATGCACGGTAATTCTTATTTTAAAGGCTGGTTTTATCATCAGACTTTATTGTTTCATAGGGTACGAAATAAAAAAGTCTTTTATATTTGTTCCCATGAGATGGAAAAAAGCCCCTGTTGTTGGTTTTAAGGTTGCTGCAATCCTTGGAAGTACAGGATTTATAGCCCATAGGCTTTGGTATGAGTGGAATACCGGGCTGTTGAACCAGGGATTTCAAAACTTACATGAGCCGTGGGCAATTCTTTTGCTGGTTTCTTTCATATTGATGCTTGTAAATTGGGGGCTAGAAACTTTAAAATGGCGGCTGCTACTGCAACCTATTCAACCCATCAGCAGGAAACAATCGGTAAAATCGGTACTATCGGGCATCACGGTTTCAATATTTACACCCAACAGGGTGGGTGAATTTGCCGGACGGGTTTTTGTATTATCGGAAAATAACCGGATACAGGGAGTCGTTGCAACCATGATCGGAAATTTGACTCAGCTTCTGGTCACACTGAGTGTTGGTTTGGTGTTTTCCCCTTTTTTCCTCCAGAGGTTCCCCAATTCCATTAACATCAATACCCATTGGGTCTATCTTTTTTCGTTGCTTCAACTGGTTTTGGGGTTCCTTGTCATTATTAAATGGAAAGCGATTATTCAAATGGCCCGCCATTGGCCTGTCTTAAAAAAGTATCCAGCGTTTTTCAAAGGTTTTGAGAATTATGCAAAAAAAGATTTTTTCTGGATTTTAGGGTTGAGTTTGTTCCGATATTTGGTATTTGGCATGCAGTTTTACCTATTACTCACCCTCTTTAATGTTTCGGTAACAAAGTCCGAAGCCGTTTTAGGTATTACCCAGTTTTACTTTTTAATGACTCTTATCCCCACATTCGCCATGTCTGAATTAGGAATCCGGGGCTCCGTGGCGATGGTTATTTTCGGACTTTTCACACCGATTACGGTTGGTGTATTGGCTGCCAGTGTGGTACTTTGGTTTATGAACCTGGCTATTCCTGCCCTATTCGGAGCCATTTTTCTATATCAATATAAGATTTAACTGTTCGGAGAAAAATTGAAAATACATTTATTTTTAATTTACTATTGACTTAGTTACTTAAAAGGTTTAACTTTAATAAAATTTTAACCCGGATTACGCATTTAAAGTAAAAAAAATCTTAAAAATTCATGTAAGCCTTATAAAACAATGGATACGCCGATTCTGTCTTATTTAAAGTGACTAATACCGTCCCTTTAAAAAACACGCAGATAAAATAATCAGTATCAGTGATATGAATCTAAATATCTTACTGATGCACAGTTTGGTTTTTAAATATTATTCTTTGTTCTTTCTTATCTAGCATATTTCTCTTTTTAGTAGAACTGATCTTTGAGCAGTAACCATTAATCCGACTTGCATAGAGGTAAGCAAGAGAAAAACATGAGCGATAAAATTAATGAACACCAGATAATTGTTCTCTTCAACCTCGATGAACAACATTACGCGTTGAATTTATCGACTGTTGAGCGTGTTATCCCTATTGTTGAAATTACTTCGCTTCCAAAAACCCCTGAAATTGTTATGGGCGTTATCAATTTTCATGGCGAGGTTATACAAGTTGTTAATATCCGCGCACTTTTTAACCTGCCTGTCCACGAGATTGAATTAGACGAACAGTTAATTATTGCACGTGTATCAAAACAGCTTATAGCACTTGTAGTTGATTCGGTTTTGGGTATTCATAAGCTTGAATACTGTCAAATAGCAACAAATGAAAATACGTTATCACGTGCAGATTATCTGTCAGGTATTGCCAAGGTTGGAAATGATATTGTTATGGTTCTTGACGAACAAAAAATACTGGAAGAAACAATTAACACCGATTAAAGAATGAGGGTTACTCTTTCTGAAGATATTATGTCTCGGCTAAGCAGGTTTATTGCTTCTAATTTTGCGTTGCATTTCCCCAAAGAGCGGTGGGGCAACTTGGAACGTAACATGGTAACTACTGCAAAAGAGTTCGGTTATTCCGATACAGAAAAGTTTATCCAGCATGTTATTTCTGCTTCGCTTACCCGTGAGGATGTGGGAATTCTGGCGGCTAATCTTACAACTACCGAGACCTATTTTTGGCGCGAACTTCAAACATTTGAAGCCCTGGAACAAATAATTATTCCTGAAATGGTCCGTTGTTGCCAAAAAGGTGAAAAAAGGATACGTGTCTGGAGTGCAGGATGTTCAACCGGCGAAGAGCCATATTCCATTGCAATTGCGCTCAAGAGGAAAATTCACGATATTAAAGATTGGGATATTTCCATTCTTGCTACTGATATTAATCCCAGAGCGTTACAAAAAGCGGAAACCGGCGAATACGGACAATGGTCCTTTCGTGGCACTCCCCGTTGGTTAAAAGAAAGGTATTTTTTCCAAAAACCAAATAATCGGTTTGAAATTATTCCGGAGATTAAGTGCATGGTGAACTTTGAATATCTGAATTTGGCCGAGGATGTTTATCCGTCATCGCTTAACAACACCAATGGAATGGATATAATATTTTGCCGGAATGTTCTGATGTATTTTACTCAGGAACATTTTAGGTTAGTTGAACAGAGATTGTATGACTCATTAAAACAAAGCGGTTATCTTATAGTTTCTGCAAGTGAACTTTCTATGCAAAATTTTCCGGAGTTTACCCCGATAAATATTCCGGGTACCGTATTCTATCAGAAAAACCTTGAAAGGATTAAAAGCCTGCCAATACCTGCCACTGAAAAGATTCCTTATGAGCAGGTTTTGTTCCAAAAGCAACCAACACCTGATTGTGCAAACAAAAAACTGAATTTTCATTTCCACGAAACCGAAAAGGAGATTTTTAAAAAAGAAGATGCTGCTACTCCAATCAATTCAATTTATAAAGAATCGTTAGCACCGTTTTCGCAAAACAACTTTTCTGAAGTAATTGATAAACCTCAAGAAGACGAACAGACATTAGAGGAACAACTGGCCTTAATCCGTGCTTATACCAACCAGGGGAAGTTAATTGAGGCAATAAACACATGTGAAAAGGTAATTGAAACCAATAAAACCGACCCCCGCTCACATTATCTATACGCAACAATACTACAGGAAAACAACCGGTTAGACGATGCCATAGCATCACTGAAACGGGCCATATACCTGAATCCCGATTTTGTGCTTGCTTATTATCTCTTAGGGAATATTTGTAAGCAACAGGGTAATGTTATAACAGCAAAAAAGTATTTTGAGATTACCAGTTCTATATTAAATAAGTGCAACCAGGATGATATTCTATTTGAATCGGAAGGTCTGACCATCGGTAGGTTCAGGGAAATTATCAGCACGATTCTTCAAACAAGTTCAATATGATTAATAAAACCCGACAAATGCAAAAGGCAATGTTTGAAAGAAACGATATTAGAAGCAAGGGGAATTCACAACACGAATTACCTGATCAGAAGAATATACTTTCCCCGGAAGTAAAGCATTCTATTCTGAAAGCAAGGGCACAGGCTTTAGCCGTTGAAAAGAACGATGCAGCAGGTCAAAAGGAATTTATGGAGGTTATTGTATTCGGATTGGCAACTGAAACATACGGGATTGAGAGTAAGTTTATCCGCGAGGTTTATCCACTAAAAGATTATACAGCACTGCCCGGCATCCCCTCTTTTGTACTTGGCATTGTAAACGTGCGCGGACAGATTGTTTCGGTGATCGACTTTAAAAAATTCTTTAACCTGCCGGAAAAAGGTTTAGGGGAACTGAACAAAGTAATTATTATCCGCAACGAAAAAATGGAGTTTGGTATTCTCGCTGATAATATAAATGACGCGCGCTCTATTGCGATTGAAGAATTACAAACACCCCCTGTTTCAACAAACGGAATCGGAGCTGCCTATTTGAGGGGGATTACCGGCGATCAGATAATTATCCTTGATGCACAAAGGATTTTAGAGGACCGGGATATAATCATAAATCAGGAATCGACTTAAAAGCACTTTAATAATAAGGAGAAATAGACATGAAAAATTTTATCAACCTTTCAACCCGTGCCAAGCTATTATTAAGTTTTGGTTTGATTTGGATACTGTTTTTAACGGTAATTATTATTGCTTACCAGGGTTTACAAAATATCACGCAATCTGAAAAAAAGCTACACAACGTGAATTTTCAGATAGCACTTGAACTGCGCGAACTTAGGTCGCACCAGAATTTCAACCGGGCGGCTATCCTTGATATGATGCTAACAAAAAATAGGCCCGAACTGCAGGTTTTTGAAGGAATTATAAATGAAAGGGCGCAGGCCATTAATGATATTATCGGGGGGTTATCCAAACTCGACACGGATCCTCTGTTTCAGAACCAACTGAAAGAATTAAAGAATGAAATAGATGCGTACCGTCAATCGAGAAACGATGAGATTTTACTCATTCAAGACGGGAAATTAGAAGAAGCCCAAAAATTGGGGGCAACAATCCAGAAAGAACGGTTTGAAAAAATACGGTCTATTTCCACCGAAATGGGCAACACAGCAGCCAAGGATGCCGACAACCAGCTTGCACTTGATATGCAGCAGGCAAACTCAGCTATAATACTCTTTATTATATTTGGAGTAATTACCCTGTTTTTCAGCATAATAATGATATTGTTGTTGAACCGGACAATTGCCCAACCACTAAACGAAATTACAAAAATAGCGACACGTGTAGGTGAGGGTGATTTGAATGTTGAACTGCCTGCTGTTGAGCGAAAAGATGAGGTTGGTATCCTTTTGCAGAGTTTTAGCAGTATGATTGTAACGCTTAAAAGGATGGCAACAATGGCTCAAAAAATAGCATCGGGCGATCTTACAGGTACTGTTGTCCCGCAATCGGAAAAAGATATTCTGGGAAATGCCTTTTTACAGATGCTGGACAACCTGCGCCGGATTATGAAAGATATAACGGAAAGTGTCAATTTACTTGGCTCAACAGCCAGCGAGATACTGGCATCGACCACACAGGTAGCATCGGGTTCGGCTGAAACAGCAACTGCCATAAGCGAAACAACTACAACCGTTGAAGAAGTGCGCCAGGCAGCCCAGCTTTCGAGCCAAAAAGCAGGCCGTGTTTCAGAG